>Ga0134125_10001077_pt1 | contig 34544 bp, 35 predicted proteins | sample KB31751_FD_96464 | JGI IMG/M metagenome (GOLD analysis project Ga0134125, IMG submission 96464) | Terrestrial soil microbial communities with excess Nitrogen fertilizer from Kellogg Biological Station, Michigan, USA - KB3-175-1 | ecosystem: Environmental > Terrestrial > Soil > Unclassified ...
GGAGACCGACAACCTTCTTTTCTCGACGATGACGCACAACGCCCAGCCGTTGCACATCGACCTCGAGGCGGCGAAGGCCAGCGAGTTTGGCCGGATACTGGTCAATGGCACGTTCACCTTCGCTCTGATGATCGGTCTGAGCGTCGCTGACACGACAGTGGGCACGCTCGTCGCCAACCTCGGCTACGACCACGTGGTCATGCCGAAGCCGGTGTTCATCGGCGATACGATCCGCGCCGAAACCGAGGTAGTGAGCCTGAGGGAGAGCCGCTCACGTCCCAACGCGGGGATCGTCACCTTCAAGCACCGGGCGATCAACCAAAGAGACGAGATCGTCTGCGAGTGCGTGCGCTCCGCGCTCATCAGGCGCAAGCCCGCCTGAGGGTCTCGAGCCGCGCGAAGGAGAGCCTCAGCGCGCGGTCGGCATGGCGAACTCGGCACCCCGCTGCGCGCTGCCGGGCCAGCGCTGCATGATCGACTTCTGGCGCGTATAGAAGCGCACACCCTCCTCACCGTAGGCGTGCATGTCGCCGAAGAGGCTGCTCTTCCAGCCGCCGAAGCCGTGCCAGGCCATCGGAACGGGAATGGGAACATTGATGCCTACCATGCCGACCTCGATGCGTCGCGCAAATTCGCGTGCCACGCTCCCGTCGCGGGTGTAGCAGGCGACGCCATTGGCGAGCTCGTGAGAGTTGATCAGGTTGATGGCCTCACCGAGGTCTCTGGCGCGTACGCAACTCAGCACCGGACCAAAGATCTCCTCCTTGTATAGGGCCATTTCCGGTCTGACATGGTCGAAAAGAGTGCCGCCCAGGAAAAAGCCGCCCTCGTATCCGGGCACTTTGAGACCTCGGCCGTCGGTGACCAGCTGCGCGCCCTCGCGTACGCCGATATCGATGTAGCCTGCGATGCGCTCGAGCGCCTGACGATTCACGACCGGGCCCATTTCGACACCCGCATCCATGCCGTTTCCGATCCGCAAGGCGCGGGCGCGCTGCGCGAGCCTGGGAACGATCCGATCCGCGACGTCGCCCACCAGTACGGCGACACTGATTGCCATGCAGCGCTCGCCAGCCGATCCGTAGGCCGCTCCGATCAGGCCGTCGACCGCCTGCTCGAGGTCGGCGTCCGGCATGACGACCAGATGATTCTTCGCGCCGCCGAGTGCCTGCACGCGTTTGCCGAGCTCCGCGCCGCGTGCGTACAGGCGCCGCGCGATGGGCGTCGAGCCGACGAAGCTCAGGGCCTTTACCTGCGGGTGCTGGAGCAACGCATCGACGGCGACTTTGTCGCCCTGCACGACATTGAACACCCCATGCGGCAGCCCGGCCTGCTCGAGTAGCGCCGCCATCAGGAGCGAGGTGGAGGGATCGCGCTCGCTCGGCTTGAGCACGAAGCTGTTCCCCGCTGCGATGGCCACGGGAAACATCCAACAGGGGACCATGCAGGGAAAGTTGAAGGGCGTGATGCCCGCGACCACTCCGAGAGGCTGGCGCAGCGTCCAGTTGTCCATGCCCGTCGAGACCTGGTCGGTGAAGTCGCCCTTGAGGAGCTGGGGGATGCCGCAGGCGAATTCCACTACGTCGATGCCGCGCATGACCTCGCCTTGGGCGTCGGCAAACACCTTGCCGTGCTCCGCGGTGATGAGCGCGGCGATCTCGTCGCGATGCTCGTTGAGCAGCCCGAGGAAGCGGCCGAGCACGCGGGCGCGGCGGATGGGCGGCGTGTCCGCCCAAGCCGGCCATGCCGCGGCCGCACTTGCAACCGCGCGTTCCACGAGGGCTGCATCGGCCAAGGCCACGCGTCGGGCGATTTTGCCGGTTGCGGGATTGAAGACGTCCTGGGTGCGGCCGGCGTCGGTAGACACCGGTTGCCCGTCGATCCAGTGGCCGACGAGGGCCTTGCCGGAAGGGACCAGCGAGACGGGTGCGGTTGCCATGAGGAAAGGTCCCAAGAAAGCCCGAATCGCAGTCTAGGAGCGACGGCGGGCATTGAGAATCACCATGGGGCGATTACAATGTTCAATAAATTGAACAATCAGGCATGATTTTCCATGAGCTCCCATGACTTCGAGGCGGCGCTGCCGGACCTCCACATGCTTACGGTGATCGCCGAAACGCGCAGCCTCACGCAGACCGCGCGCCGCCTCGGGATCGCGAAGTCATCCGTCAGTATCCGGTTGAAGGGCCTGGAGCGCGTCCTCGGTGTGCCGCTGGTCCGGCGCACCACCCGCTCGATCACGCTCACTCCCGCGGGGCAGCAGCTCGTCGAGGAGACAGGCGCCTCTTTCCTGCACATCGAGCGGGGGATCGCCGGGGTGAGGGATCTCGCCGGTGCACCGCGCGGATTGGTCCGCATGACGGCGCCCGTGGCCTTGGGACGGCAGCACCTCGCACCGGCTATTCCGCGGCTCCTCGAGCGCTATCCGGAGCTGCGCCTCGAGCTCGATCTCAACGATCGATTCGTCAACCTGACTCAGGAGGGCTTCGATCTCGCCGTGCGCCACGCCAGCCGGGTGCCGGAGTCTCACATCGCCACCGTGTTGTGTGAGACCCGCTCGGTGCTGCTCGCGAGCCCGAAGTACCTGGCCCGGCGTGGGACGCCTGAGCATCCCAGCGAGCTGGCGGGCCACGCGTGCCTGCTCTACCTGCGCGATGGGGGCTCACCCACCTGGTCGTTCGAGCGGCGCGAGCGGCGCGCCAGAGTTGCCGAGCGGGTGAGCGTGCCGGTGAGGGGGCCGCTGCGGGCCAACAACAGCGAAGTCCTGCGCGAGGCCGCGGCAGCGGCAATGGGCGTGGGCATGCTGCCCGATTTCACGGCGTGGAGCGGGGCGGCATCGCGCGAGCTCGTGGCGGTATTGCCGCAGTGGCGGCCGGTCGGATTTTTTGGGGAGCGGCTGCAGGCCATCAGGCCATGGTCGCCGCGCACACCGCGTGCGGTGCAGTGCGTCATCGAGCACTTGCGCGAGACTCTTGTGCAGGGCTTCAGTCCCCCGTCGTGAATGCGTATACTCGTTGGAATCCACCTGCTTTTCACGTAACTCAGCCTGAAGACTCGCTTCACAGAGCTGGTCGGCATCGAGCATCCCATCGTCCAGGGTGGCATGATGTGGGTCGGCCGTGCGGAGCTGGTCGCCGCCGTTTCCAACGCAGGCGCACTCGGGATCCTGACGGCGCTCACACAGCCGACTCCGGCGGCGCTGCGGCAGGAGATCGAGCGCTGCCGGTCCATGACCGGGAAGCCGTTCGCGGTCAACCTCACCATTCTGCCGATGATGAGCCCGCCGCCTTACGCCGAGTACCGTCGCGTCATCATCGAGAGCGGCATCCGGATCGTCGAGACTGCGGGCCACAACCCTCGCGAGCACGTCGAAGATTTCAAGGCGCACGGAATCACCGTGATCCACAAGTGCACCTCCGTGCGCCACGCCCTCTCGGCGCAACGCATGGGGGTCGATGTGATCTCGATCGACGGATTCGAATGTGCCGGGCATCCGGGCGAGGACGATGTGCCGGGCCTGGTGCTCATTCCCGCGGCCGCAGACCAGGTGCGGATTCCCATGATCGCCTCGGGCGGCTTCGGTGACGGCCGGGGTCTCGCGGCGGCGATCTGCCTCGGCGCGGATGGCATCAACATGGGGACGCGGTTCTGCGCCACGGTCGAGGCCCCGATCCATCCGCGGGTGAAGCAACTGCTGGTCGAGAATGACGAACGTGCGACTCACGTGATCTTCAAGTCATTGCGCAATACCGCCCGGGTGGCCAGGAACAGCGTCTCCGACAAGGTCGTGGAGATCCTCAAGCGCCCCGACGCGACGTTCGAGGACGTGGCGCATCTCGTGCGCGGCTCCCTGGGGAAGGTGGTGCTCGAGAGCGGCGATATCGACGCGGGCCTCGTCTGGGCCGGGCAGGTGCAGGGCCTCATACACGACATCCCGACGGTGGCGGAGCTCATCGATCGCATCGTGCGGGAGGCTACGGATATCATTAGACGACGGCTCCCCGCGCTGCTGGAGTGACATCCATGGCTTCGAGCTCCTCCTCCCGACGCTCCGTCGTAGTGACGGGCGCTTTCGGCAACCTCGGCATCGCAGTCGCCCGCATCTTCCGCGAGCAGGGGGCGGCCGTCGCTCTCGTGGGTTATTCCCAGCCGCCCGCGCCAGTGACGGCGGAATTCGCCGCGCCCCATTGCGTGTTGGGAGGAGTCGACCTGACGCAGCTCATGAGCGCGAACGCCGCAATGGCGACAGCCCGCGCAAGGCTGGGCTCGATCGACGCGCTCATCAACATCGCCGGCGGATTTCGCTGGCAGACTCTCGAGCAGGGCGATGTCGATGGCTGGGACGCGATGTTCGCCAGCAATCTGAAGACTGCCGTGGTGAGCACCAAGGCGGCGTTGCCGAGTTTGCTCGCGAGCCCGGCCGGGCGGATCATCAATGTGGGTGCCGGCGCGGCAGCGCGGCCCGCAGGGCCGGGCATGGGTGCCTACACGGCTTCCAAGGCGGGCGTTCACAAGCTGACGGAGAGCCTGGCTGCGGAGCTGAAAGATCGCGGCATTACCGTCAATGCAGTACTGCCGGGCATCATCGACACTCCGCAGAATCGAGCCGACATGCCGCAAGCGGATTTTTCGCGCTGGGTACCGCCCGCTGCCATCGCAGCGGTGATCGCTTTTCTCGCCTCCGAGCAGGCGGCTGCGGTGACCGGAGCGCTGCTGCCCGTGTACGGTCGGGGTTGATGTAATATCAAGGACGTATGGAGCCGAAACCAGAATCGGGCCATGCCCGCCGGCGCCCGGGGGCGAAGCTGCGTCTGCCGCTCAAAATCACCAGCATTTCCTGGTCGGATCTCGCCCACACGCTCGGCCCCATCCTGCTCGCGAGCGGCCTCGCCATCTGGCTGGCGCTGCACTTCGTGCGGCCGATGCCGCCGCGAACGCTCGTCATGAGCGGCGGACCCAAGGGCAGCTCCTTCGAGACCTTCGCCGAGCGCTACGGCGCCATCCTCGCCGAGAACGGCATCAAGCTCAAAATCGTCCCGTCAGCGGGCTCCCTGCAAAACCTCGATCGGTTGAGCGAGTCGCATTCCCGCTACGACATCGCGCTGGTGCAGGCGGGCATCACCGAAACCGGAACCGCGAAGCAAGGGGTCGACACCCGGAATCTCGTGTCCCTCGGCAGTATGTTCTATCAGCCGCTCACGATCTTCTATCGCGCACGGCGACGGATCTCGCGGCTGTCGCAGCTCAAGGGCGAGCGCATAGCCATAGGCAAGGAAGGAAGCGGCACACGGCTCCTGGCGTTGGCATTGCTCGGTGGCAACGGAATCGGGGTCGGCACGGAAGGGGACACGCAACTGCTCGACCTCGACGGGGATGCCGCGCGCAAGGCGCTCGTCGACGGACAAGCGGATGCGATCTTCCTCACGGGCGATTCCGCGCCACCGGCAACGATTCGCGCGATGTTGCACACCCGCGGTGTCCGCATGTTCGACTTCCCGCAAGCGGATGCCTACGCGAGACTTTTCCCCTATCTGCACGAGCTCTCCATTCCGCCGGGCACCTTCGATCTCGGCGCCAACCTCCCGCGCAGGCCGCTTACGCTGCTCGCCCCGGCAGTCGAGTTGATCGCGCACTCGGATCTGCATCCGGCGCTCTGCGATCTGCTGATCCAGGCGGCCCAACAGGTACACGGGCGGCCGACACGACTGCAACACGCCCACGAATTTCCGAATACCTATACCTACACCTTCCCGCTGGATTCGGAAGCGGCGAGCTTCTACAAGTCCGGCGGCGGGAGCGTCGCCTACCGTTATCTGCCCTTCCGGCTGGCGAGCCTGGTGACCCGCATCGCGGCGGTGCTGGTACCCATCATAGTCATATTGATCCCCGGCCTGCGCTATCTGCCGAACCTCTACGCGTGGCGGGTGAACAGCCGCATTCACCGCCGGTACGGCGAGCTCATGGCTCTCGAGCGCGAGTCTCTCCAGCCCCTGACACCGGAGAGGCGTGAGGCGCTCCTCGATCGCCTGAATGAGATCGAGCGCTCGGTCATCCTGCGCAAGATTCCAGGCTCGCACGCCGAGCAGCTCTATCAGCTGCGGGAACACATCCGCTTCGTGCGCAGGAATCTCAACCGCTCGGGGGCGCGCGCGAATCCGGAAGCTCAGCCCGCCGAGACTGCGACCTGACCGGCGATGCCCGCGATGTCGGCCGAGAGGTCCCACAGCCGGCGCGCATCCACAGCGCTTTGCGCCGCGAGAGAAGGCTCGGCGAGGGCGCAGCGGTCGTAGTAGCCGCCGCTGCAGCCGGCAACCTCCGCTGCGGTCGCGAGATACACCATGGTTTGCGCTCCCTCCTCGGGTGAGAGGGCGAAGAGGCGCTTTGCGACCGCAAGCCCGGTGCGCAGTGCGCCCCCGGCGTCATCGCCGAACCGGGTTGCCACGAACCCCGGGTGCAGGCAGTTGGCCGTGACGCCGGAGCCGGCGAGGCGCCGTGCGAGCTCGCGCGTGAAAAGAATGTTGCAGAGCTTGGTGGCGCCGTAACCGCTCGAGCCCTTCTGCTCCTGGAGGTGATCGAAGTCGAGCTGCGCGCGCCGGTGCGCTTCCGATGCCGTCGAGACGATGCGCCCGCCGCCGCTCGCGCGCAGGCGGTCGAGCAAAAGGTGGGTGAGCACGAAATAAGACATGTGGTTGGTCGCGAACATCAGCTCGAGGCCGTCCTCGGTCCTGCGATTGCGCGAGGCGATGAGTCCTGCGTTGTTCATCAGCACATCGATCCGCGGCTCGGCGGCGGCGATCTCGGCCGCCACGCGCTTCATCTCCCGGAGGCGGGAGAGATCGGCGTAGAAGGCGGTATGGGCCTGCCGGGAGTCGGCCGTGCGCAGATCGCGCAGCGTGTCCTGAGCACGGTGCCTGTCGCGCGCAACGATGACGATGCGCGCACCCTGCATGGCGAGGCGCCTTGCGGCGACTGCGCCGATTCCGGAGGTGGCGCCCGTGATGACGACGGTTTTGCCCTGCATGGGCTGAAGCAACTCTTCCTTACTTGAGATCCGCCATGGACGGCGGGTCGGCGTCGTCCGGATTGAGAACGCCGAAGGAGGTCGGCGTATAGGCGTAGAAGAGGCGCACCTTCTCCCTGTGCAGAAGGTCGAGGAGCTTCACTGCCTCTTCTTCGGTGACGATGAACTGCACCTCGACGGTGAGGGTCCCGGCAAGCTCGAAGAAGCGCGCCTCGTGCACGACGTGATGGCGGCCGAATCCCGCCATCGCCTTGAATGCCGAGCCGCCGCGGATGCCGAGGGCGCTGCCTTGCTCGAGCAGCCATTCCCAGACGAGACGGCCGCGGTGCCGGTGGTTCTCGTGGACGTAGAAACGAAAGAGTGAGCCTTGCATGAGCGCGCCTCTTGGCCGAGATCGAGTCTAAGGGGCCGGCCGGCGGCGAGCAACGAGTGGCTCAGGTAGACTCTCACCCCCCATGCCGGCGCTCTCCTTCTCTTCTCTTCTATTCCTGCTCCTCCCCTGGGAGCTCTCGCCGACGGTCCTCATCAGCGTCGCGCTCGTAGCGATCCTTTACGTGAGAGGTGCGCCCCGCACCGATCCGCCGACGTCGCCGGGCCGGCGCTTCGTCTTCGGTCTCGGGCTCTTGCTCGTCTATGCCGCTCTGCAGACCCGCTGGGACTACTACGCCAGCCACATGTTCTTCGTGCACAGGATTCAGCATCTCGTGCTCCATGATGTGGGGCCGGCGCTGCTCGTGGCGACAGGACCTGGCGCGGCGCTCGCCTGTGGGTTGCCGGCAGCCGTCCGTCGCAGGCTCGGCGCCGTCAAGAGCATGCTGCGCGTGCCCGCACACTTGCTGCTCGATCCCTTCACGGCCACGATCATGTACATCGCGAGCCTGCTCCTGTGGCTTTGGCCCTCGGTACATTTTGACGTGATGCTCAGCGGCTGGCTCTACAAGACGATGAACTGGAGCGTCGTGCTCTGCGATCTGCCGTTCTGGTGGCTCGTCCTCGATCCGAGGCCCTGGCCGCTCGCGCGCCTGAAGCCGCGTTGGCGCGTTCTCATGCTCGGCATCGTCATGCTGCCGATGATGGTAGTGGGTGCGGTGCTCAGCCTCTCCACGCACGATCTTTACATCGTCTATCAGATCTGCGGGCGTTTCCTGCCGATATCGCCCGTCACGGACCAACAGCTCGGCGGCCTGGTCATCTGGATCCCCGGCGCCTTCGTCATCGGCATCGTATTTCTCGTCGTGCTGGCGCGCATGCTCGGTCACGAGAGGCAGGCGGAGCGCGCGGCCGCGGCGCTGCGCGTGGCCAAACCGGTATTGACGAAGTAAGCTCACGGGCGATATGGAAAAGCACGAGCTGCGCGCCGCTGCGTCTCTGGCGGCGGTGTTCTCCGTGCGGATGCTGGGTCTTTTCATGGTGTACCCGGTATTCGCGGACTTCGCCCGCCATCTCGCCGGCGCCACGCCCTACCGGATCGGAATCGCACTCGGCATCTATGGGCTGAGTCAAGGCCTGCTGCAGATCCCTTTCGGAGTGCTCTCCGATCGCATCGGCCGCAAGGCGATGATCGTTCTCGGGCTCATCGCCTTCGGGATCGGCAGTGTGATCGCCGCGAGCGCCGCCACCATTGGTGGAATGATCCTCGGGCGGCTGCTGCAGGGCGCCGGGGCAATCGGCTCGGTGGTGCTCGCTCTCATCGCCGACCTCACTGCGGAGAAGAGCCGCACCAAGGCGATGGCGCTCGTCGGGATGAGCATCGGCTTCTCCTTCCTCCTCGCGATCGTGACCGGGCCGGCCATCGCGGGGTGGGTCGGCGTCGCCGGGATTTTCTGGCTGATGGCGCTGCTCGCAGTCGCCGGCATTGCGATCACACTCTTCGTGGTTCCCGCGCCGCGGCGCCTGCCGACTCAGCGGGCGACCGAGACGGTTCCGGCGCTGATCGGTGCCAGCCTCCGTAACCCGGAGCTGCTGCGCCTGAATTTCGGCATCTTCGCGCTGCACGCCATGCTCACCGCAGGCTTCCTCGTCGTGCCGGCGCTCCTGCGCGGCACGCTGGCCGTGAGCGACCGTGATCAGTGGCTGGTCTATCTGCCGGTGCTGTTGGTCTCGGTCGCCGTGATGGCGCCGGCCATCATCGCCGCGGAGCGCTACCGGCGGCTGAAGGGCGTGTTGATCGGTGCGGTGGCAGCCATGGCGGTGAGTCAGATCATGCTGGCGGTCGGAGGCAAGGATGTGTACTTACTGCTCGGTGGGCTGGTTCTCTTCTTCTCCGGCTTCAACATCATGGAGGCGAGCCTGCCCTCGCTCGTCACCAGGACCGCCCCGGCAGGCTCGACGGGTACGGCGACGGGAATCTACTCGAGCTCGCAGTTTCTCGGCATCTTCGCCGGCGGCATCATCGGCGGCTGGGCGCATCAGGCGGGCGGAGCCGCAGGAGTATTCTTCTTTGCGGGTGCTCTTGCCATGATCTGGCTGTGGGTCGCCGCGGCGATGCACGGCCCGGCTCTGAGCCATGATGGCGGTCATCTGCCGGTCACGGCCCGGCGAAGCGCACAGCGATGACGGCGCTCGCATACCGGGAGGAGCACTGGACGTCCGCCGAGAATCTGCAGCTCTACTGCAGGATCTACGATACACCCGCGCGCGGCGTGCGGCATGCGCCGCGGGCCCTCACGGTGTTGTGTCTGCCCGGCCTCACGCGCAACAGCCGGGACTTCGAGGCCCTTGCGCCGCATCTCGCCGCGCGTTATCGCGTCATCTGTCCCGACCTGAGAGGCCGCGGCCGCTCGGCGCGCGATCCGAAGTGGCAGAACTATCACCCCGGCACGTATCTCACCGACCTGCAGCGGTTGCTCGAGGCGCTCGACCTCGAGCGGGTGGCGATCGTCGGAACCTCCCTCGGCGGGCTCCTCGGGATGTTGCTCGGTGCAGCGGCTGCGCAGCGCGTGGCGGGCCTCGTGCTCAACGACATCGGACCCGAGGTCGACCCCAGGGGCCTCGATCGCATCAGGAGCTACACGGGGATGCTGCCGCCCGTCAGAAGCTGGGATGAGGCGGTGAAGCAATTACGCATCGTTTATGGGAATGCCTGGCCGGATCTCTCCGACGAGACCTGGTCCATGCTCGTGCACCGCAGCTACCGCGCCGATGCAGCCGGCGTACCCGTGCTCGATTGCGATCCGCGCATCGGTGATGCACTGCGCGCGGCACCTGCGGCAGCGGCCGGCCTCTGGCCGCTGTTCGCGCGGCTGCACGCGATTCCGATGTTGGTGATTCACGGGGCGAGGTCCGACATCCTCAACGAGGGCACTCTCGAGCGCATGCAGCGCGAGAAACCCGATCTCGAGCGGGTCACTGTCGTCAATCGGGGACATGTGCCGCTGCTCGATGAGCCGGAGGCACTGGCTGCGATCGACCGGTTTCTTGCGCGCCTGCGGCCGTAAAATAGACCGATGCAACTGCTTCGCCTGACTGTGCTCGCCGCTCTCCTGTGCCCACTGGCTGCGCTCGCCGCAGCCACGGGTGTCGCGCCCTTCGATCTCATCGGACCGGATCTACAGGTGACGGTGAGCCGCGGACAGGAGACGCTGCCGGTCGCCGAGGTGCCGAACCTCGCTTCCGGCGATCGTCTGTGGATCCGAGCCGACCTGCCGCCGACCCAGTCGCAACACTACCTGCTCGTCATCGGCTTTCTGCGCGGCGCCACCAATCCACCGCCGCGCGACTGGTTTCATGCCTGCGAGACCTGGAAGAGGAGCTGCGCCCAAAACGGCATGAAGCTCACGGTCCCCGAGGGCGCGGAGCAGGTGCTGATCTTCCTCGCTCCGCAGGCGGGCGGAGATCTGAAGACGCTGATCAACGCCGTGCAGGGACGTCCGGGCGCATTCGTGCGCACCTCTCAGGACCTCAACCAGGCGACGCTCGACGGCTCGCGGCTCGACAGGTACCTGCGCACGGTTCATTCCATCGAGGAGCGCGCGCCCGGCAGCTTGAAAGAGCTGGCGCCGCTTCTGGGACGGAGCCTCGCGATCAAGGTGAATGCGGCCTGCCTCGACCGCATTCCGGAGCTGCAGGCGCCCTGTCTCATGCAGGGCCAGGAGTCGCTGATCCTCAATGACGGCCACAGCACGTCCATCGTGGAGGCGCTGACCTCGGGGCCGGCGAGCGACCTGGCGATGGAGGCAAGCTACACGCCGCAGCTGAGCTACGGGTACTACAGTCCCTACCTTGCCTCCATACTCGATATCGCGCGCATCTTCGGCTCCTTCACGACTGCGCATTACCAGTACATCCCGGCGCTCGCCACGCAACGCGGCGAGGTGCTCGCGCTCACGCTCAACACCCCGCCATCCTTCCACGATCCGAAGTCCGTGCTGGTGACGGCGCTGCCGGCCATCGAGGCGCCGCAACCGCCGCCGCTGCATGCGGTCGATCCCAAGGAGATCTACTGCGCGCGCAGGAGCTCGCTCGTCCTGCCGGTGGAGGGCGCACCTCTCGTATTCTCGACGGGCTACGCGCATGACATGCGCCTGAGTCTCACGGGCAGTGACGGCAAGACGATCGAGCTGCCGGCGAAAGCGGACGCAGAGCAGGGCGGCTTCGTAGTCGATACTTCGGGTATTGCCGCCACGAGTCTCGGCAACACGGTCAGCGGCGCGCTGAAGGGATACTGGGGCTTCGAGCCATTCGAGGGACCCGCCTTTCATCTCGTCAACGCGCGCGAGGAGTCCTGGCGGCTGGCCGCCGACGAGAGCGCGGCGATCGTCGGCCGTGAGGACACGATTCATCTGCAGGCGAGCAGCGTGAGCTGCATCGATCGCATCATGGTGCGCGATCCGGCGGGCAAGGAGCTCGCGGCCGAATGGAAGCCCGTGCACCCCAACGAAGTGGAGGTCAAGCTGCCGCTGCAGAGCGCACAGCCCGGAGAGCTGACGCTGCTCGTCGAGCAGTACGGCGCGAGCCCGGCCCAGACGGTGCCGCTGCGAGCGTTCTCCGAGGCCGCGCATCTCGAGAGCTTCATGCTGCACGCCGGCGACAGCCAGGGGGTGCTCACCGGCCGCCGCCTCGATGAGGTCGCGGGACTTGCGCTCGCGGGTGTGGCCTTCGTGCCGGGTGCGCTCGCGAGCAGCCAGGGAACGGACCAGCTCACCATGACCGCGCAGGACGTGCCGGCGGCGCAGGCGCTCAAGCAAGGTGATGCGGGACTCGCGAAAGTCAGGTTGAAGGATGGGCGGGTGCTCGATCTGGAGGCTCTCGTTGCCGCACCCCGGCCGAGCGTCATTCTGATCGGCAAGAGCGTGCAGCCCTCGTCCTCGGATACGGGCAGCCACATTCAACTCGCGAACGATGACGAGCTGCCGCAGCGTGCGCGCCTGACGTTCTCTGTCCGTGCGAAGTCGCCGGCCGCCTTTGGCCGCGATGAGATGATAGAGATCGGCACAGCGGACGGTGCGTACTCCACGACTCTCAGCCTCGCAAATGGCGGCATCACGCTCGAGAACCGCTCCGTCGCGATCGTGACCCTCGATCCTGCCCACGCATTCGGTGCCTCGGCATTCGGACCTTTGCAGTTCCGGGTGGTGGATGGCGGGGTGACCGGTGACTGGCAGCCGCTTGCGACTCTGGTACGTCTGCCGAAGCTGCGCGAGCTCGTGTGTCCGGCGACGCCGGAGCTCGCATGCAAGCTGTCGGGAAGCGGTCTCTTCCTGGTCGACTCGATCTCCACCGATCCGGACTTCGGGCATCCCGTGCAGGTTCCGGACGGTTTCCCGGGATATGCCTTGCCGGTGCCGCATCCGAAGGATGGGCAGCTCTTCGTGAAGCTGCGCGATGATCCCGGCATCGTCAATCTCGCATCGGTCGATACGCGGGAGCTGCCACCGACGCCGCAGGAAGCGGAGCGCGCGAGCGCGCGGCATGCCGCCGCGAGCCCGCCCTCGAGCGAGGCGCCGCCGAAGCCAACACCCGCGCCGCCCGATGTGACCTGACACCGTCACCCGGAGCGGGGTGGGCAGCTTTCTGCATTTGGCTCTTGACATTCGCGGCATGAGCCAAAAGAATTCGCGCCCAGCTCAGTCACCCGGTAATCCCATGGACCCAAGCCCTAGTAGTCGCTTCATCGCCATCTGACAGGCGAGACTCGCATAGGGCGGCGGTCCTCAAAAATGCCGTCTCCACGCCGTCTCGCCATCTGATGCGGGACGGTGCATGCCGTACGGCCCACCCGGGGTCGCGGCAAGGGCAGCCAGAGCCGGCTTCCTCGCATCCTCCATGAAGCGCTTTTGATGCGGCGCCCCCGCATGCCTGCTGCTGCGGGGCCGCACCGCGAAGCACGTTTTTCGAGGATACGCCAATGTCTTACTCTGACGCTGTCACTGCGGCCGCCGATGCCGTTCTGGACGACGCCCACGCCGGGGACATCCACGGCGCTTTCGGCACCATTCGCCGCCACGATGTCGGACCGCGAACCGGCTGGAGTGCGCGGCTTCGGACCCTGCTCGCCATTCTGGGCCCCGGCCTCATCGTCATGGTTGGCGACAATGACGCCGGCGCCTTCGGCACTTACGCGCAGGCCGGGCAGAACTACGGCACGACGCTGTTGTGGACGCTGCTCCTGCTGGTGCCGGTCCTGTACGTCAACCAGGAAATGGTGCTGCGTCTGGGTGCGGTGACGCGGGTCGGGCACGCCCGGCTCATTCTCAAGCGTTACGGCAGGTTTTGGGGTGCTTTCAGCGTCATCGATCTCTTTCTTCTCAACGCGCTCACGATCGTCACGGAGTTCATCGGCATCAGCCTGGCGCTGTCATACCTCGGAGTTTCGCGCCCGCTAGGCGTGCTCGCTGCAGCGGTCGTCGTCGTGGCCGCGGCCGGCACGGGCGATTTCCGGCGCTTCGAGCGCTTCTCACTGCTGCTCGTGCTCGGCAGCCTGCTGCTCGTTCCCGTGCTCCTCTGGGCGCATCCGCCCATGGGACAGATGGCACGCGATTTCGTGGTGCCGCACCTGCCGCAAGGCAAGCTGAGCGAGGTCATGCTGCTCATCATCGCGATCGTCGGCACGACGGTCGCGCCGTGGCAGCTCTTCTTCCAGCAGAGCTACGTCATCGACAAGCGGATCACCCCGCGTTTCATCCGCTACGAGCGGATCGATCTCTGCCTCGGGATCGGGCTCGTGGTGTTGGGCGCCATCGCCATGATCGGCTTCACAGCTGCGACGTTCGCCGGTCATTCGGAATTCGGTGCCTTCCAGGACGCCGGCGCCGTGGCCGCAGGTCTCGGCCGGTATGTCGGACACGCTGCCGGCGTGTGCTTCGCAGTCGCCTTGATCGATGCCAGCGTCATCGGCGCCATGTCCGTGTCGCTGTCGACCGCGTATGCCATCGGCGACGTGCTGTCGCTTCGGCACTCGCTGCATCACCGTCCCAAGGAGGCGAAGACCTTCTACGCCGTCTATATCGGACTGATCGCGCTTGCCGCGGCACTGGTCCTGACCCCGGGCACGCCACTCGGCCTGCTCACCAACGCGGTACAGACGCTGGCCGGTGTGCTGCTGCCGAGTGCGACCGTGTTTCTGCTGCTCCTCTGCAATGACGAGGAGGTGCTCGGCCCCTGGGTGAATGGTCCGTGGCTGAATCTCTTCACGGGGATCGTGATCGGGGTGCTGCTCCTTCTCTCGGTCATCCTGACCGCGGCGGTGCTCTTCCCGAGCCTCAGCTCCGGCGCCATGCTCGCCATCCTCGGCGGCGGCGCGGCGATGGGTCTCATGGCCGCGGTGCCAGTCTTCGTGAGGGCGGTGCGCGCGCCGGCCTGGCGTATCGATGCGCGGCTGCGTGACTCCTGGCGCATGCCGCCGCTCGGCAGCTTGGGGCCCGCGCAAATCACCCCGCTCACCCGCCTCTCGATGCTGGCCCTGCGTGGCTACCTCGTAATTGCCGGCGGACTCGTTCTCCTGCGGATGGTGGAGTTGGCGGGGATGCGCTTCTGAGGCCGGCCTACGTGCACGCCCCGCCGAGCAGGCCCGAGTGCAGCTCGGGGTTCGGGGGCGAGGCGCCGAGCCAGATCGCAAGGAACGCCCTGGCGAAGTCATCGCCGCCGATCGTTCCCTGCACCTTGCCGTCGAGCGCGTACTGGATGCCGACTCCGGGGATGCGAAGGAACGTCATCCGCTGTCCCGATTTGACGCCCGTCATCCAGCCGTTGAGTTGGGCAATGCGGCTTTGCAGCTGGGGCAACATCCCGGCTGCGCTCTTCTCGAAGCCCTCCTTCCAGGCGTTGCGCAGCTGGCTCGCGGTCACGCGAAAGACGAACCGCAGCTCGATCTCGGCCGGGTCGCGCGAGGCGAGGATCGTCTGGGCATCGCTCGTCGGGCGTGTCAGGTAGAGCGCACCCACATAGACCTTGATGCTGAAGACGGTCGCTTTGCGCAAGCCGAGCCCGTTGAGCGTCAGCGTCTCGCCGCCCGCTTGAATGCGCTCGGGGAATGAAACGCCGTCACACTCCCGGGCGGCAGCCTGCGGGATGACGAAGACCGACATGACGAGGACCGCCGAGGCCAGAGCCAGCAGCGAGACGATGGGCGCGCGCGTTCTCATGGACTCTCCCACCGCCTCGCTAACGTGAGTGGCGGCGGTCAAGCCTAGCATGGGTCAAGGTAGGGACGTCGCAGGGCCGTGATACTCACAGCCGCTCGTGCAGGTCTCGTGAATGACGATTCGGCTCAACGCCGGCAGGCGCGGCGCGAGGCGGTCCCAGAGCCAGAGCGCGAGCCGCTCGCTCGTCGGGTTGTCGAGGCCCGGTATGTCGTTGAGGTAGCGGTGATCGAGCTCCTCGTGCACCGGCGCGAAGGCGGCCGAGAGCTCGGCGAAATCGCACACCCAGCCGAGCTGCGGGTCGACGGGACCGGCAACATGAACGGACACACGAAAGGAGTGGCCGTGCAGCCGCGCACATTTGTGACCAGGTGGAACGTTGGGCAGCCGGTGTGCCGCCTCGATGCGGAACTCCTTGAAGATCTCCATCGCCGGCAATGTACCGAGCCCGGCACAGGAATGATAGCCTGCCCCGATGCACCGCAGGATCACCGGGTATCACCGGGACGAGGAGAGCCATTGGGTGGCGGAGCTCGATTGTGGACACAACCAGCATGTGCGCCACGAGCCACCCTGGATCAGCCGGCCCTGGGTCACGACCCCGGAGGGTCGTGATCGCATGCGGGGCACGACGCTCGACTGCCGCAAATGCGACCGCAGCGAGCCGCCCGACAGGCCGACCCCGGCCTGAGACCTTGTTTCCCCATGCACGCAGCCCCGCTGTCGGTCCGTGACGGGCGGGGTGGTGCGGGTGCTGGAGGTTTATCAGCCGTGTCGCGTGTTGGCGCGGGCATGCACGGATGCGAGCCGGGCATTGCCGATCTGCATGACCGCGCGTGCCACCGCCTTGCGCTGACACACCCTGCTGCCGGCGACGGCTGCGAGGTCGCGCGAGTCATATCCGGGGCAGACTGTCCGCGCGGCGCTCACCAGGCGATTGTAGAGCGCATGGGTCCCCGTGTCGGTCGTGAGCTCGACCAAGTTGTAGTAGACGGCCGTCTGCGGGATCTCATCCGACGGCTGAGCGGCCGTTGCGACTGCAGGGGATGCGAACAGTGCCGCCGTCGAGAGGGCGCCCAGGGCAGCGAGGGCGGTGAGGGCGCGCGGGCGGAGGCGAACAGGCGGTGCGAAGCGGCTCATGACGATTGTCTCCAGTGAGTGTTGTTGCTGCGTTTGTTTCGACGCGCATATGAGACACCGTCGCAGCTCGGGTCGAAAGCAGCCCGCCACCGTGTCGGTCCCCGCCGTCGACGGGTTTGTACCGTGTCGCAAGAGGCTTCCGTCTTCGTAGTTGCGTATCTCAGGGAGTGCCACGGACGGCTGAGAGCCGAATATGCGTAACTTCTCCCCGTCCCGCACCGCCCCGTCACGCACTCATCCCCGCCTGCACCGCTTCCGTCCCCGAAACACCCGGTTTTCTCTCTCCAGGCCCTCCCGTGGCGTAGTCTATGCGCATGGTCTCCCGCATCCGTCCGCAGCTGCTCATCGTCACCGCGTTCTGGGCCTACGTAGCGGTGTCGAACGTGCTCTACGCGAACCTGACGCAGGCGAGCCTCACGCAGCTTCACCTCACCAATTTCTTCGCCCCCTGGCAGGCACGTCTGCTGCAACATCTCATCCTCTACCCCCTGCTGCTCGCCGCGGTCTGGGGCTCGCAGCGCATAGGATGGCAGCCGCTTCGCCGCGTGCCGCTGCAGCTGCTCATCGGCGTCGTGTTCGCGGTGTCGGCGACGCCTGCAATCTGGATCGGCCAGCTGTTGATCGACGATCCCTCCGAGCACCATCATCACCACATGAGCATGAGCGGCATGAACACCAATGCCGCCGGTTTCGGCGGCATGCCGGATACACTCCCGGTCTGGCTGGCGAGCGCCACGACTTTCCTCCTCACCTATGGGTTTGCGCTCGCGCTGATCAGCGGGTTCGATTTCTATCGCCGGCTGCGCGACTCGCAGATCCGCTCCGCCGCACTCGAGCGGGCGCTCACCGCCGCCCATCTCGCATCCCTGCGGATGCAGCTCTCGCCGCATTCATTGTTCAACCTCCTGCACACCATCAGCGGTCAGATCGAGTGGGATCCGGCCGCCGCCCGCACCATGATCGTACAGTTGGGGGACCTGCTGCGGCGCCTCCTCAATGCCGGCGAGAAGGAATACTCGCGGCTCGCCGATGAGATGCAGTTCGCGCGTCTCTATCTACAACTGCAGCAGCGGCGCTTCGCCGATCGGCTCTCCGTCGAGGTTCCGCCGGCCGCGGAGTTGCCCGCCGCGTGGGTGCCGAGCCTCATTCTGCAGCCGCTCATCGAGAATGCGATCGTCCATGGGCTCGCCGGCCATCAGGGTCCGGTCAGCGTGCGGGTCACGGCGGGCATGGGGCGCGGCACTCTCGTACTGCGGGTCATCAACACGATGGCCGCGGGGCGGGTGCCGCGGGAGAACGGGATCGGCCTGCGGAACGTCCGCGATCGGCTGGCGATTCAATTCGGGGAGCGGGCAGTGTTCACCGCGGGCCCGGAGGGTGAACGCCAGTGGGTCGCCGAGATCCTGCTGCCCCTCCTCAACGATGTCCTCGAAGGCTCCGCCACCGTGCCGGCGGAGTCCGCCTGATGCTCGAGGTGATCATCGTCGATGATGAGCTCGCGGGGCGGCGCACATTGCGGGAGTATTGCGCACGCGAGCCCGATCTCGAGGTGGTCGGTGAGTACGGTGACAGCCGGGCGGCTCTCGAGGCCATCCGGACACGGCCGCCACACCTGCTCTTCCTCGATATCCAGATGGACTCATTGGATGGTGTCGCGCTCGCCCGCGCGCTCGATGCGAAGAATCTGCCGCTCATCGTCTTCGTCACCGCCTACGACCAGTACGCCCTCGATGCCTTCGACGTCAGTGCGGTCGATTACCTGTTGAAGCCGTTCGATGACGAGCGCTTTCGCCGTACGCTCGCGCGGGTGCGGCAGCGCCGGGACGCGCAGAGCGCGGCGCAGCGGCAGGAGGTCCTCACGGAAGTCCTGGAGCGGATCGGGCGCGGGGTGGCGCAGCCGGCGGGGGTGCGGCCGCGCGTGCTCGCCGAGCTCGGCAGCCGCATGCACATGCTCGATGTGAATCAGATCGAGCTGGCCGAGGCCGACCGCAACTACGTAAAGCTCACCATCGGTCGCGACACCTTTCACGCACGCAGCACTTTGCAGCAGGCCGAAAAGACACTACAGTCCCAACCCATGCTGCGAATCAGCCGCTCCTGCCTGGTGAACATCAATCATGTACGGGAGATCAGCCGCACGCCACGGGGCGATTTCATCCTGGTGCTCGCGGGTGGCGCCACGGTGACGAGCAGCGAAGGCTTCCGCGATGCGGTACGCCAGCATCTCGAGCGGTTGAAGATCCGCTCGGGCTGATCGCCTCCGGCCGGCATGCGCAAAGAGGGGTATGAGCCCGGGAGTGGGCCTCGCAGGCTCTCGCTGCTCGCACTCTCCATTCTCGCCGGCATCAACCTCCTCAACTACCTCGACCGCTATGTCGTCGCGGCGCTGCTGCCGGACCTCAAGCAGGCTCCGATGCGGCTCACGGATTCCGAGCTCGGGAGCCTGATGAGCGGCTTTCTCATCGTCTATCTGCTCGCCGCGCCGATCTTCGGGCGGCTCGGCGACCGCGGCTCCCGTCCGAAGCCGATCGCGATCGGCGTTTTTCTCTGGAGTCTCGCGACCGGTCTTTCCGGCCTCGCGCGCAGTTACCTGCAGCTCCTGGGCGCGCGCGCCCTGGTCGGAATCGGGGAGGCGGCATACGGCACCATCGCGCCATCGCTGCTCGCGGATTTCTTCGACAAGCGCACCCGCGGGCGGGCCTTCGCCATCTTCAACATGGCCATCCCGGTGGGCGCGGCGCTCGGCTACATCGTCGGCGGCATCGTTCGCCAGCGGTTCGACTGGCACGTGGCCTTCTATGTGGCAGGCGTGCCCGGGGTGTTGCTCGCAGTCTGGATCCTGAAGCTCCCGGATCCGCCGCGCGGCGCGAAAGACGAGGGGGGGACCGATCCGCGTGCGGTTGCTCACGGCGCGCCGCAGCCGGGCTCCTGGTCGGTGTACCTTCGTCTGGTGCGGCAACGCCCGTACATGCTCACGGTGCTGGGATACGCGGCCTATACATTCGCGCTCGGCGGCCTCGCGTACTGGATGCCGACCTTTCTGGAGAGGGCGCGCGGGATCTCCGCCGCACAGGCGTCCGCGGGGTTCGGCGCGATCGTCGTCGTCACCGGATTCATCGGTACGTTCGTAGGGGGCTGGCTCGGAGATTACTGGCTCAAGTTCTCTCGCCAGGCGTACCTGTGGATGTCGGGCTGGGCGACGGTGCTCGCGGTCCCGGCAGCTGCCCTCGCGCTCGCCGCCGCCTCGCCCTCCATCTTCTATCCCGCGCTGATCGTCGCGGAGCTGTTGCTTTTCATGTCCACGGGTCCCATCAACACGGCGATCGTCAATCTCGTGAGCCCGGCGGAGCGGGCCTCCGCGGTCGCGCTCAGCATCTTCACCATCCATCTCCTGGGCGACGTGCTCTCACCCTGGTTGATTGGCAAGCTCTCGGATCTGTCGTCGCTCGGAACAGCGGTGCTGATCGTCCCGGTGGCGGTAGCCATCGGCGCCGCGCTGTGGCTCGTGGCCGCGCGGACGGGTGCTGCGCTCCCCGCAACGAGCACATAAATATTCGTTGATGAAGCATCCGCTGCTTCTTGCGATGGCGCTGCTCTTTGCCGCCTGCGGGCCGGTGTTGGCTCAGACGGACGAGATTCAGGTCTATGACGCGACGATCGCGCCGCCGGGCGTTTTCAACCTGACCTGGCACAACAATTACACGCCGAGCGGCGGAACGCTGCCCGAGTTTCCCGGCGCCATCGTACCCGAGCACTCGCTCAATGGTGTGACCGAGTGGGCTTACGGAGTGGCCGGCTGGATGGAGGCGGGGCTGTATCTGCCGCTTTACAGCATGACCGGCGACGGTGCCGTGCGCGTGAATGGGTTCAAGCTGCGGGCGCTCTTCGTGCGGCCGCACGCGGCCGGGCAACTCTTCTTTTACGGCATCAACTTTGAGCTCAGCTATAACGCCCCGCACTGGGACCGGCACCGCTACAGCTCTGAGATCCGGCCAATCGTCGGCTGGCACCTGGGGCGAGTCGACTTCATTTTCAATCCGATCCTGGACAACGACTATGAGGGCCTCGGCCGCCTCGATTTCGCGCCTGCGACGCGGCTGGCATGGCATGCATCGAAGAAATGGTCGGTGGCAGCGGAGGAATACGCTGACTTCGGCCCCGTGCAGCACTTCGAAGCCGCGGGTGCGCAGTCACACCAGCTCTACGGGGTACTCGATTACGACGGCGCGGTTTCCGTGGAAGCGGGACTCGGGTTCGGGCTGACGCGCGCTTCTGACCATCGCGTCGCGAAACTGATCGTCTCCTGGGATCTCAACTGACCCAGGCGGCGGATCTCAGCGGCTGACGAAGGCCCGCTCGATCACGTAGTCGCCGGGCTCGCCGATTCCGGGGGAGATCTCGAATCCGCGTGCATCGAGCAGCGTGCAGGTGTCGGTCAGCATCGCCGGGCTGCCGCAAACCATCACGCGGTCGCTCGCAGGATCGAGCGGCGGGAGCCCCAGGTCGTAGGAGAGGCGTCCGGATTCGATGAGAGTCGTCAGCCGGCCGCGGTTGGCGTGCGGCTCACGGGTAACGGTGGGGTAATAGCGCAGCTTTTCCCGCACCCACTCGCCGAGGAGCTCGTGCGTCCTCAGATTCTCGATGCGGTGTTTCACTACCGCCGTCTCCCGCGCCCAGCGCACCCCGTGCACGAGCACGACGTGCTCGAAGCGCTCGTAGACTTCCGGGTCTTTGATGACGCTCATGAAGGGCGCCGCACCGGTGCCGGTCGAGAGCAGATACAGCCGCTTTCCGGGCTTGAGGTCGTGCAGTACGAGCGTGCCGGTGGGCTTGCGGCTGACCAGCACCTCATCGCCCTGCCGGATGTGCTGCAGGCGGGAGGTGAGCGGACCGTCCGGCACCTTGATGCTCAGGAACTCGAGGTGCTCTTCGTGATTGGCGCTGGCGATGCTGTAGGCGCGCAGCAGCGGGCGGCTATCCACCTTGAGCCCGACCATGACGAACTGGCCGTTCTCGAAGCGCAGCCCCGAGTCCCTCGTGGTCGTGAACGTGAACTGCGTATCCGTCCAGTGCTGCACCGACAGAACGCGCTCGCTGCCTATCGCCGCCAAGACGGTCACCTGCCTTTTTCCCGGCTATTCCGGGCAGGGATATCTTACCGGGCGTCGCGGCCGCCGTGGCGGCCAATGCGCTATGCCATCATAAGCCGGCGTTATTAAGAAGCAGGGGGACGCCATGACCGATCCGGATGCGCTGGCCGCGCTCGAGAAGCGCGTCACCGAGCTCACGCGCCAAGTGGCGCGCCTCGAAGACACCCATGCCGTCAAATGCCTGCAGTACAAGTACGGCTACTACATCGACAAGTGTCTCTATGATGAGGCGGTGGCGCTCTTTGCGGAGAGCGGCGAGGTCCGCTTCCTCAATGGCGTCTACCGCGGCAGGTCGGGCATCCGGCGTCTGTACTGCAATTGGTTTCGCAACTACTTCACCCGCGGTGTCAACGGACCGTTACGCGGCCTGCTGCTCGATCATCTGATGCTGCAGGACATCGTCGATGTCGCGGCGGACGGCTTCACGGCCGAGGGTCGCTTCCGCTGCGTGCTGCAGGGCGGCTGTCACGAGAGCATGCGCGAGCCCATCCCGAACTTCCCCCGTCAGTTCTGGGAAGCCGGCATCTACGAAAATACCTACGTGAAGGAAGAAGGCCTCTGGAAGATCAAATGCCTGCACTACAACATGTTCTGGCGGGCGGATTACCATCAGGGCTGGGCCAACAGCGTCGTGCATCTGACACCCATGACCCGCGCCTATCCGGAAGATCCCAACGGGCCTGACGAGCTTCTGCCCGATGCCCCGAGCACCTGGCCCGAAACGAGGGTGGTGCCTTTCCATTACCCCCATCCCGTGACGGGAAAACGCTCGGGAGAGCCTTAGACTGCAGCTCTCAGGCGATTCGGCCGTCGAACTCGATGTCGGCGAGCTCGTAGCCTTTTCTGAAGTCGCGAATGTGCCTCGCCATCCAGGTATGTGCCGCTTCGGCGTCGCGCCTGCCGATGGCTTCGTGGATGCGCCGCTCGGCCACCGCGATGCGCGAGCGTGCCTGTGGGACTTTGTCGATCATGACGCGCAGCGACGGCTCGAGGAGTCCGAGCAGCGGCTCCTGCGCGAGGCCGAGCACCTGGTTGTGCGTGGCCCGCCCGACGCAGCGGAAGAACTCGGCCGCATGATGCACGGCCTTCTCGGTCTCAGCATTCTCATCCGCGAAGCGCTGACACGCCGCCGCGAGGCTCTCGAGGTCGGCCGCGGTCCGGTTGCGGGCTGCAATCTCCGCCATCGGCGGCTCGAGTTGCGTCAGCGCCTCCCAGACCTCGAAGAACGTGACGTCGTGCAGCGCGAGGGCCCGGCCGACATCCTTGGCGATCGCGCGGTGTTGCGGGCGACTCACCGTCATCAGCTTCGAGCCCGGGCGGCGCTGCAGCAGCCCGCCACTTTCGAGCTCGCGCAGGGCCTCGCGTATCGTCGAGCGGTTGACGCCGAACTGGCGGGCGAGCTCCGTCTCGGATGGCAGCCGCTCGCCCTCACGCAGCTCGCGGCTGAGAATGCGATCGGTGATGGCGGCGGCGACCTTGCGGTAGCCCGGCACCAGCAGGATCTGATCGAACTCGACGCTCATGCGGCGCTTTCGTAGAGCTCCCGGCCGATCAGCATGCGGCGGATCTCCTGCGTGCCGGCGCCTATCTCATAGAGCTTCGCATCGCGCAGGAGCCTGCCGGCGGGGAAGTCGTTGATGTAGCCATTGCCGCCGAGCGCCTGGATCGCCTCCAGCGCCACTCGTGTTGCATTTTCGGCGGCGAAGAGGATGCAGGCCGCCGCATCCTGCCGCTTCACACGGCCCGCATCGCAGGCGCTCGCCACCGCGTAGACGTACGCCCGCGAAGCGCTGAGTGCCGTATACATGTCAGCCACCTTCGCCTGCATGAGCTCGAAGGTGCCGATGGGCTGGCCGAACTGCTTGCGCTCGTGCACGTAGGGCAGCACGAGGTCGAGCGCCGCCGCCATGATGCCGAGCGGCCCGCCGGCGAGCACCACCCGCTCGTAATCGAGGCCGCTCATCAGCACCCGGGCGCCGCCGTTCTCCGGCCCCAGCCGGTTGTCGGCCGGCACCGCGCAGTCATCGAATACCAGCTCGCAGGTGTTGGAGCCGCGCATCCCGAATTTGTCGAGCTTCTGCGCCGTGGAGAAGCCGCGAAAGCCGCGCTCCACGATGAAGGCGGTGATGCCGCGGGGGCCGGCGGCCGGATCGGTCTTCGCGTAGACGATCAGGACCTCGGCGTCGGGGCCGTTGGTGATCCACATCTTGCGGCCGTTGAGCACGTAGGTGTCGCCCCGCCGCTCGGCGCGCATCTGCATCGAGACGACATCCGAGCCGGACTGCGGCTCCGACATCGCAAGCGCCCCGACGTGCTCGCCGCTGACGAGCTTCGGCAGGTAGCGGTCGCGCTGCGCGTCGGTGCCGTTCAGGCGCAGCTGATTGACGCAGAGGTTGGAGTGGGCGCCGTAGGAGAGGCCGACGGAAGCCGAGGCGCGGGAGATTTCCTCCATGGCGACCGCGTGAGCGAGATAGCCGAGGCCGGCGCCGCCCCAGCGCTCCGGCACCGTGACGCCCAGGAGACCGAGCTCGCCGAGCGCCGGCCAGAGATCGCGAGGAAACTGGTTGCTGCGGTCGATCTCATCGGCGCGCGGCGCGATGCGCTCCGCCGCAAAGCGACGGACCTGCTGGCGGATCTCCTCGACGGCCTCGCCGAGGCCGAAATCGACGTCTATCGCTGCATTGGCGGACATGAGCTTGTCTTCCGTCGGGGTGCAATCGTATGATTGTCCGACAATCAGGCCATCGTGACAAGCCCATGCCCCGCATCGCTTCCCGGCTCGATACCCGTTCGCAGGAATTTCGCGACAACGAGACGGCCATGCGCGAGCTCGCCGCCGAGCTCAAGGCCGAAGCCGCCCGTGCTGCCGAGGGGGGATCCAAGCAGGCCGTGAGCCGCCACCGGGCCGCAGGCAAGCTCACCGCCCGCGAGCGCATCCAGGTGCTCCTCGATACCGGCAGCCCGTTCCTCGAGCTCTCGCAGCTCGCCGCCCACGGCATGTATGGAGGTGGCATCGCCTGCGCCGGGATCATCACCGGCATCGGGCGGGTGAGTGGCCGGGAATGCGTGATCGTCGCCAACGACCCCACGGTCAAGGGCGGTACTTACTATCCGATCACGGTGAAGAAGCATCTGCGGGCGCAGGAAGTCGCCCGCGAGAATCGCCTCCCCTGTGTCTACCTGGTGGAAAGTGGCGGTGCCTTCCTGCCGGCGCAGGATGAGGTGTTTCCCGATCGGGAGCATTTCGGGCGGATCTTCTACAACCAGGCGACCCTTTCCGCCGCGGGAGTGGCGCAGATCGCCGTCGTGCATGGCTCCTGTACCGCTGGGGGCGCGTACGTGCCTGCCATGTCCGATGAGAACGTCATCGTCCGCGGGCAGGGTAGGGTGTTCCTCGGCGGACCCCCGCTGGTCAAGGCTGCCACGGGAGAGGACATCGATGCAGAGTCACTGGGAGGGGCCGAAGTCCACTGTCGCGAGTCGGGTGTCTGTGACCACTATGCCGAGAACGATACGCATGCGTTGGCCATCGCGCGCCGCATCGTCGCGCGCTTGCGTCCGCCACGCTCCACACACCCGCCGCAGTCCGCGCGCGACCCTCACTACGATCCGCGGGAGCTCTACGGGGTAGTACCCGCAAGCCTGCGCCGCCCTTACGATGTACGTGAGGTGATCGCAAGGTTGGTCGATGGCTCGGAGCTGGACGAATTCAAACAGCTGTACGGCACGACGCTGGTCTGCGGCTTCGCGCATCTCGCCGGCTACCCGGTAGGTATCCTGGCCAACAACGGCATCCTCTTCTCCGAGAGTGCGCTCAAGGGGGCGCATTTCATCGAGCTCTGTGCCCGCGAGCGCATCCCGCTTCTCTTCCTGCAGAACATCACCGGCTTCATGGTCGGGCGCCGCGCCGAGGCCGGTGGGATTGCCAAGGACGGCGCCAAGCTCGTCACCGCGGTGGCCTGTGCCCAGGTTCCGAAGCTGACCGTCATCATCGGGGGCAGCTATGGCGCCGGCAACTACGCGATGTGCGGGCGTGCGTATTCGCCCCGGCTGCTCTTCCAGTGGCCCAACTCCCGCATCTCGGTCATGGGTGGGGAGCAGGCTGCGAGCGTGCTCGCCACCGTCAAGCGCGGACAGCTCGAGGCCTCGGGCGGCAACTGGCCGGCAGAGGAAGAGGAAGCGTTCAAGCAGCCCATCCGCGAGCAGTACGAGCGGCAGGGCCACCCTTACTACGCCTCTGCGAGGCTGTGGGATGACGGCGTGATCGACCCGCTCGAGACACGCCGGATCCTCGGGCTCTCTCTTGCCGCCGTGCGCAATGCGCCGGAGGAAGAGACGCGCTTCGGCCTATTCCGGATGTGACGGCGGCGCCATGACGACAACGAAAATGATCCGCAGCCTCCTCGTAGCCAACCGCGGCGAGATCGCTTGCCGCATCTTCCGCACCGCCCGCCGAATGGGCATCCGCACTATTGCCGTGTATTCCGACGCAGACGCCTCCGCGCGTCACGTGCGCGAGGCGGACGAGGCCGTGCGCATCGGCCCGCCGCCAGCGGCGGGGAGTTATCTGGATATCGAGGCCGTCATGCGCGCAGCCCGCGCGACGGGCGCACAAGCCATTCATCCGGGCTACGGATTCCTTTCGGAGAACGGGCGGTTCGCTCAGGCTTGCCTCGATGCGGGCATCGTCTTCGTGGGCCCTGGGCCCGCGGCCATTGCCGCCATGGGCTCGAAGAGCGTGGCGAAAGCGAGCGTGCGGGCGGCGGGAGTGCCGGTGTTGCCCGGGTATGACGGCGCCCGGCAGGATCTCGAGTATCTCGAGGCGCGCGCGCTCGAGGCGGGCCTGCCGCTCATCGTGAAGCCGGCGGCCGGTGGCGGCGGCAAGGGCATGCGCGTCGTGGAGGTCAGGGAAGAGCTGCGCGATGCCCTGACTGCCGCGCGCCGCCTGGCGGAAAGCGCCTTCGGCGACGGAACCCTCCTCATCGAGCGCTATCTGCCCCAGCCGCGCCACATCGAGGTGCAGGTGTTCGCCGACGGGTATGGCCACTGCGTGCACCTCGGCGACCGTGATTGCTCCGTACAGCGGCGCCATCAGAAGCTGATCGAGGAGGCACCCGCGCCCAACCTGCCGGCAGCGGTGCGCGAAGCACTGCATGCTGCGGCGGTACTCGTCGCGCGCAACATCGGCTATCAGAGCGCCGGCACCGTCGAGTTCCTCTTCGACGGCCGCGATTTCTACTTCCTCGAGATGAATACCCGGCTTCAGGTCGAGCACACCGTCACCGAGGCGGTCACGGGGCTCGATCTGGTGGAGTGGCAGCTGCGCGTGGCCGCCGGCGAGCCCCTGCCGCTCGCGCAATCGCAGATTCGCCTGCAGGGGCATGCAATCGAGGCGCGCGTCTGCGCCGAGGATCCGTGGCACGAGTTCCTGCCGAGTGCCGGCACACTGCATCGTGCGGACTGGCCACAGGGAGAGTCGGTACGGATCGATGCGGGGTTCGCGAGCGGGGACTCGGTGCCATCCGTGTACGATTCGCTGCTCGCCAAGGTCATCGCCTGGGCGCCGGCACGCGAGCAGGCCGCGCTGCGCCTGGCGGAGGCGCTCGATCACACCGATCTTGCGGGCATTCGCACCAACGAGCGCTGGCTCGGGCGGATTCTCCGCTCCCGCGTCTTCCTCGACGTGCAACACAGCGTGGCGCTCCTCGATCACAGCGCTGCGCAGTTCTCGGCGCCAGTCGCGGCCACCCCGGCTGCGCTCGCGTTGGCTGCGCTCGCGGCGTGCCGTGCGCCGGGTGCAACGGGGCCGCTCGAGTCGAGCCGTGTGCCGGGTCCGTGGGAAATCAACGATGGCTTCCAACCCAATCTGCCCGCGCGCATCGAGCTGACGCTGGCCTCGGGCGGCCGCCCGCACCGGCTGCAGCTCACACTCGAGGGCGGGCAACCGAGCGGCGTGCTGCTCTTCGCCGCGGCCGACAATTCGCCGCAGCCGCAAAGCGCCACGCGACTCGAGCTCGCTGGCGCCGCCACCACTCAGGACACGGTCTGCGCCGTCGTCGGCGATGAGCGCCACAGCGCCCGCTGGTTCCGCCGGGGCGCGCATCTCCATGTCTGGATGCGTGACGCGCATCACGAATTCCTCATCGAGGACCCGCGCACCGAGGAGTTCACCGCGAGCGCCACGAGTGGCGGGCTCACGACGCCGCTTCCGGGCGTGGTATCGGCAGTCAACGTGCAGGAAGGTCAGGCCGTCGCCGCAGGCGAAGTGCTGATGGTGATCGAGGCAATGAAGATGGAGCACAGCATCACGGCTCCCTACGAGGGCACGGTCCGTGCGGTCCACTTCGCACGCGGCGACCGCGTGCCGGAAGGCAGTGAGCTGCTCGAGCTGTCGCGAGCCGGCGACAACAAAAGTTAGGTTCCATTCAGGTAGGCGTCATTACCATTGCCAAGCTCGCACAAGAGGAGGGGCAATGATGATGAACAAGTCTTTGTGGATGGGTGCGACGGCGGGCGTGGCGCTCGCCGTGGGGGCAGGTGCCGTGGCCGGCCTCAAGATCATGAACAGGGCTCCGCAATACGCGGATGTGGTGCAGGTCACTCCGCTGACGCGCACCATTCGCGCGCCGAAGCAGAGCTGTCACGATGAATCCGTGGTGCACCAGCGCCCATCGCGCGACTCGCACCAGATCTTCGGAACGGTCACCGGAGCGGTGGTCGGCGGCCTGCTCGGTCACTACGTGGGCGGCGGCACGGGACGTGACATCGCGACGGCCGCGGGGGCGGCTGCCGGCGGCTATGCCGGCAATCGCATCGAGAACAAGATCCAGCGCGGCAATACCTACACGACCTCCGAGCAGAAATGCGCGACGGTCTACGTCCGCTCCGTCAAGCAGGAGGGGTACGAAGTCCGCTATCGGGTGGGCGACAAGGAGGGCACGGTGCGCATGGATCATGATCCGGGGCAGCGCATCCCGCTCGACCATGGGCAGTTAGTTCTCGGGGACGGCTCGCAGACGAGCTGACACCGTCGAGACATAACGCGAGTCGCGATCGTAGAAGCGCCACGGACGGCGCGCCCACTCGCCGGCGTAATCGACGCCGATGCGCGGGCTGCGGGCGATGCGCGGCGGCCGGCGCCCGTAGCCCGGCGGCTTCTCCAGCCAGAGAGGACGAGCGCAGAGGTCCGCGCCGTTCAGCGCCTTGTCGATGTGCATCGCCCGGCAGAGCAGGCCGGGCCCCCAGGTCTTGTGTGCGATCCCGGTCACAGGCTCGAGTGCGCGCAGCAGCACGGCATGCGGCACTCCTTGCGCCTCCGTCACGAGGTTGAGGCAGTGCCAGAACCCGTAGATGAAATACACGTAGGCATGACCGGGTGGCCCGAACATGACCTCAGTCCGGCGGGTACGGCCCCGTGAGGAGTGCGCCGCGAGATCTTCCGGCCCCTGATACGCCTCGGTCTCGACGATCCGCCCGATGCGCAGCGTACCCTCGTCCTCACGCACGAGGTGCATGCCGATCAGCTCCCGGGCAACCGTCAGTGTGTCCCTGGCGTAGAAAGCGCGAGTTACTTTTCGTGACGGAGGCATGCCGCGTGCATGTTACAATGGTGAGAGCGCCCAGCCGGGCCAAGAGGTTTGCGGGAATCGGACTGATGCGAAGGCTGATGCACAGAAACTGGGGCTCGAGCTGGGCGGTAGCCGGCAGATGGCTGGCGGTCGGTTTCGCAGGTGCTCTGCTGGCGACGGCGAGCGAGGCCGCGGTGTTCACCCTGCCTCCCAACGGCGGCTCGCTCGTCGGACAGGATCAGCAGATCCAGACCCAGTCGGCCGACACGCTGCTCGACCTCGCGCGCAAGTACAGCGTCGGGTACTGGGAGATCCAGGAGGCCAACCCGAAAGTCGACATGTGGCTGCCGGGGCAGGGTACCAACCTCACCATTCCCGGCCGCTTCATCGTGCCGCCGGTGGATCACAAGGGCATCGTCGTCAACCTGCCGCAGCACCGGCTCTTCTACTTCCCGAAGCCGCGGCGCCATGACCAGCCGATTGTGATCACCTATCCGGTCAGCCCGGGCGAGGGCGATTGGCCGACTCCCGTCGGAGTCACCCGGATCATCCGCAAGGTGCCGCATCCCGTCTGGATCCCGACCGCGCACATCCTCAAGGCGCACCGGGATGCCGGCGATCCCATCCCGAAGATCTGGCCGGCAGGACCCGACAACCCGATGGGAGAGTGGGCGCTGCAGACGACGCTGAGCCGGGGAGAGATCTACATTCACGGGACCAACAACCCGATGGCGATCGGCATGTCCGTGACTCACGGCTGCGTGCGCCTGTACCCGGAGGACATCGCGGCCCTCTACCCGATCGTGAAGGTGGGTACCCCGGTGGTCATCGTCAACGAGCCCGTGCTGGCGAGCCTGCAGGATGGGGACCTCTATCTCGAGGTCCATCCACCCACCACCAGCAATCACGTCCCGGCGCCGCCGGACTTCGACAAGATCTCGCAGATCATCGATGCGGCGATCGGCAGGAACCTCGTTGCCATCGATTGGGACAAGGTGCGGCAGGTCGCCACGCAGGCGAACGGCATCCCGCAGCTCATCGGCATCCAGGCCGATCAGAGCGCTCCGGGAACCCCGGGGACGCAGACCGCCACTCAGGAGACGACGCTCAGCGCGGCGCCGCACCACTCAAAGAGCGCAGCTGCCGGAGCAACCTGACGATCGCCCGCGCGCGCGAGAGGAGCGCCACACCGGCGCTCACCTTGCCGACCCAACCGACCAATCGGCGCTCGCGCATCATGACGAGCAGCGTCGCGAGCGATACCAGCCATTTCAACGGGTGGCTCGCGGCCGAGGTCGGCGCCCGCCGGGTCCAGTTGGAGAGCTGCGCCGCCGGGCTGAGCTCCGCCATCCGGTAGGCAATTTCCAGCCGTTGCTGTTCGCAGCGGGCGATGAGGTTGAGCCGGCGCGCCTCGAGCTCGTGCAGCCGCCTCATGACCCTTCCCTCTCGGTGCCCGCCATGCGGCGATGGTCGTGTTCGAATTGCGCAAGCGTCCCGGCGAGGAGCGGCGGACGTCCCCGAAAGATGCGGGCGCCGATCATGCCGCAGATGACGGCCAGCACGATGAGTACGACCATGCTGCCCACGAGTCCTGCCATGCGGTGCGTTTCCCACAGAGCAATGATCACTGCCGTCAGCGCGAACACGATCGCGAGCAACGCACAGGCAACAGCCGCAAAGCCCCAAAGTAGGAGCTGCGCGACGTAGACGAGGTAGATCTCCGCTTCCACCGCGGCAAGATCCAGGCGCGTCTTGACCGAATCCAGGATGGCGGCGAGAAGCCCGCGCACGAGCCCGGGCGCGCGTGGAATGGCAGGCTCCTCGAAAGCCTCCCCGGAAGCCGGGGCCACGTGGTCAGTCATTTTAGCGGCGGCCCATGAGCAGGCCGGCGAGCAACGCTATGCCCCCGACGATTGCGACCGCCGTCCAGGGATTGTCATGGACGTAGCCGTCGAGCATTTGCGCGCGTCCCTTGAGGTCGCGCTCGATGTCGCCGAGCTGGCTGCGAAGCGCATGCAGCGATTGCTCGGCACGCCGGCGCGCTTCGTCGGTCAGCTCCTCGGCATTCTCCGTGCTCGCCCGCAACAACTCCTCGGCGTCGCGTACCAGGGTCTTGATATCTTCGGCCAGCTTTCCGGCATCGAACGTTGGGCTCATGGGAGCGTCCTCAGAATGGGGTCTCAAGCCAGTTTAGCCACCGTCACCGCCGCGCGCACCAGGAGCAGCTCCTCATCCACCGCAATCACCCGGACAACTACGCGGCTCCCCGCCGTGCTGATCAGGGCCTCGCTGCCCCTCGCGGCCTCGTTGGCGTCACGCTCGAGCTCGATTCCCGCCCACTCGAAGCCGGCCAGGATTCTCGCCCGTACCTGCGGCACGTGCTCGCCTACGCCACCGCCAAAGGCGATGCCGTCGCAGCCGCCGAGCACAGCAAGATAAGCGCCGAGGTACTTGCGTGCGCGATAGCAATAGAGCTCGATGGCGAAGCGCGCCCGCGCGGAGCCCTCATCGAGCAGCGTCTGCGGATCGTCGAGGGTCCCCGCGAGGCCCCCGAGGCCGGACTCCTCGTTCAGCATCTCGATGACCCGCTCGCCGCTGACGCCAAGCCGCCGCTCCAGATACGGCACCACGGCCGCATCGACATCCCCCGAGCGGGTGGCCATGACGAGGCCCTCGAGCGGCGAAAACCCCATTGAGGTATCGAGGGGCCGGCCCCGATCGAGAGCCGCGATCGAGCAGCCACCGCCAAGCTGCAGAGTGATGAGCCGGCCGCCATTGAACCGCGCCGGCTCTAGGTCGCACCAACGGCGCCACATCGCCTCGTGGGCGAGACCGTGAAAACCGTACCGCCTGATGCCAAGCTCGAGTCCAAGACGGGGCGGTAGCGCGTACTCTGCGGCTACACGAGGCATGGCGCAGAAATACGAAGTATCGAATGCGGCAATCTGCGGCACCTCGGCGCCACAGATTTCCCGGGCGGCATCGATCCAGCGAAGCGCCACGGGGTTGTGGAGCGGTGCGAGCTCGGAAAGCTCGCCGATCGCCCGCCGTGCCGCATCGTCGATGAGCGTCGGGACGGTAAAGCGAGTACCCCCGTGCACCACCCGGTGCGCCACCGCGGCGGGACGGTCCATTTGCGCGAGAAACTCGCGCAGGCTAGCCGCGGGGTCGAGCCCCCTGCCGGTGAGGTGCTGCGCCTGCAGGTGCTTCGGCGCCGGCAGGCCCTCGCCCGGCCGCGCCGCGAGGCGGAAGGCAGTCAGCTTGACCGAAGTGCTGCCGGTGTTGACGGTCAACACGATCATGGGGGGCTCATCCTGTCATTCAGCGGTTATATTACGCACTAGCATTGCTCCTGCATTTGCCGGGAGGCTCCGATGGACACAGAAGCTGTACGGGCACGCCTGCTCAAGCGCCGGGAGGAGCTGCAGACGCGGGCGAGCAGAGCGAGTGCGGACTTGAGACACGAGTCGGACCCCTTGAGCGCGGATTTCGCCGAGCAGGTCACTCAGCGGGAGTCCGACGACGTCCTCGGCGCCATCTCCGAGTCGGCGCAGCACGAGTTGCGCCTGGTGAAAGCCGCCCTGCGGCGCCTCGAGGAGGGGCGCTACACGACCTGCGCGGCATGCGGTGAGCCTATCGAGGAAGAACGGCTGCACGCCGTGCCGTACACGGACCGCTGCCGCACGTGTGCGGAGGCCATGCGTCCCCCGCGCGGCTCTCCACCGCCGCGCAAAGGCTGAGGCTCCGTGCGGCCTTCCGGCGTCATCACCATCACGACGGATTTCGGGCACCAGGGCCCGTTCGTCGGTGTGATGAAGGGCCGGATCCTCGGTCGCCTGCCGACGGCGCGCATCATCGACCTCACGCACGAGATCGTGGTCCATTGGCCCGCCGAGGCGGGGTTCTGGCTGGCCCGCGCCTTCGAGTACTTCCCACCCGGTACCGTGCACGTAGCGGTCGTTGATCCCGGCGTGGGGACCTCTCGCGACATCATCATCGTGACCGCCGCGGAGCACGTGTTCGTCGCCCCGGACAATGGGCTCCTGGCACCGCTGGTCGCCCGCCATCCGCGCGCGTCGATCGTGCGCCTGCGGCCTCAGGGACTTGCTCGAATCGGCGTTCAGCACGCGAGCGCCACCTTCCATGGACGCGACATCTTCGCCCCCGTCGGGGCCGAGCTCGCGGCGGGCCGCTGCAGCCCCGCCGACCTCGGCGAGCCTGCCGGCGCGAGCTCGCTCGTGCCCTCGTGGGTCGATGAGCCGGCCGTCGAGCATGCCAGCGTCACCGGGCTCATCATCACCATCGATCACTTCGGCAACCTCATCAGCAACATCGATGCGGCCCTGATCGAGCGCTTCCGGCTACCGCTCGTGCACGCCGGCAATCATGCCTTCCCGCTCCTTCGTACCTATGGCGATACGCGTCCGGGGCAGTACCTGGCGCTCATCAATTCTTTCGGAGTGGTGGAGATCGCACGGGCGGAGCAGAGCGCAGCCGAAGGGTTGGGCCTCAGCCGGGGGGCGCCGGTCACCGTCCGGGATCGGACCGACGAGTAGCCGGATCAGGCACGGAACAGTCACCCCATCTTAGATATTGCTCTCGGCAGCGAATCCGTTATAGTTCGCTCCCTTGCTCCGTGCCCCTGAGGCACTTACTCTTTGATTTAACTCAGGATTTGCACCGCTAGATGTCTGAACGAGACAACGAGAGCTTCGATCTCGACGAGGAATTCTTGAGCGGGGCCACCGAGGACAGCACCGACTATGACCGGCTGCTCGACCGGGTGGACAAGCGCGTCCGCAATCAGGTGAAGCGTGGCAAAGCCGCGTGGAGCCGGCTGGAAGAAGTCCTCGCGGACAAGAAGCTCGAGAAGGACCTCCGCGATTTCGACGAAGAGCTGTAATACCCGTCCATGACCCGAGCAGGGCGGCCGGGCGCCTCGGCGCCGTGGCCTCGCCTGGGGGACTGCTCGACTCACGGCCTCGAAGGGGCCGCACGCGGCCGCTGCCCCCCGCCGCCGCTTGCCTCCGGAATACTCTCGTGACTCGCACCGCGTCCGACTGGATCGTCCTCAAATTCGGGGGGA
>Ga0134125_10001078_pt1 | contig 34537 bp, 28 predicted proteins | sample KB31751_FD_96464 | JGI IMG/M metagenome (GOLD analysis project Ga0134125, IMG submission 96464) | Terrestrial soil microbial communities with excess Nitrogen fertilizer from Kellogg Biological Station, Michigan, USA - KB3-175-1 | ecosystem: Environmental > Terrestrial > Soil > Unclassified ...
AATGAGCGGAGTGCGGGATTCGATCGAGCGCTCGATGGCGCGCGTAATTTTCTCACCCATGACCGCGCCCATGCTGCCGCCAATGAATTTCGGCTCCATGGCGCAGATGTGAAGGGCGCGTCCGGCGAGATCGCCTTTGGCTGAAATCAGCGCGTCTTTCATCGCGGTCGCCGCCTGTGTATCCTTGAGACGCTTGTTGTAAGGCTTGGAATCCACGAAGCCGAGCGGATCGGAGGATTCGAGCGCCGCATCGAGCTCTTCGTATTTTCCGTCGTCGAAAAGAAGCGTCAGGCGTTCGCGCGCGCCGAGCCGGAAATGATGGCCGCACTTGCCGCAAACGTTGTGAGAGAGCTCCAGGTCGCGCTTCCAGATGATTTCGCGACAACCATCGCACTTCAGCCAGAGCCCTTCGGTGCGGACCGTGTGCGCGGAAGCGTCGTCCTGCTGGTTGACGGCTGTGTCGGGTTGTCGTTTAAACCAGGCCATTTTTCACACGCGATTACGCGAAAGATTCATTATGTACGACCGAACGCCGCGCAGAATTCTAGCGAGGATAAGGGTGGCCCCGCAGGATCGTGAACGCCCGGTAAATCTGCTCGGCGAGCACGGCGCGCGCAAGCTCGTGCGGCATCGTCATCGCAGATAGAGAGAGAAGGACATCCGCTTTTGGACGCCATGCCGCGGGAAGTCCATCGTGCCCGCCGACGACGAAGATGAGGTCATGGCCGAGCATCTCGCCTTTCGCGAAGAGGCCGGCGAAGGCGGAGGAGTCCAGAGACTTCCCCGCGGGGTCAAGCAGGACCTTTACGGCGCTGGGGTGCTTCGCCCACGGATCGAACCGGTCGGGCCTGATTTCGAGCATTTGACAGGGAGCGTAATGGCTGGCGCGGTTACAGTAGCCGGACGCAAGAGCGTTCGCATGGGGATCTTTGGGCTTCCCCACGTAGTAGAGAAAAACCTTCACTCCCGGGGCGTTACGCCTGGCGGCCCGGAGTTTCCTCCGGCGCCGGAATATCCTTCGCTTCTTTCCAGAGGCGTTCCAGTGAATAGTATTCGCGCGATTTGGGAGTGAACACGTGAACGAGGAAGTCCGCGTAATCGCTCAGTATCCAGTCGCCCTGATCGTAGCCTTCGACGCTGATCGGACGCTCGCCTGCCTTCTTGAGCCGGAGCTGTATCTCGTCAGTGATCGCCTGCGTCTGGCGCGTGTTGGCGCCGGTGCAGATTACGAAATAGTCGGTGAAGCTGGTGATTCCGGTAAGGTCCAGAATCCGGATCTCGGTGGCCTTCTTGTCCAGCGCGGCGTTTACAGCAATGCGCCAGGCCGGTTCGTTTTCATCGGTAGCAGGATTTGTAATGTTTTTTAATTCCGTGTGCGGCAGAAACTCGCCCTCAACCGCTATCGTACTATAGATATAAGCGTGCTTTTCCGATTCGCCGCGCTCGCGGCCCTGTCTATATTTGTCTTTTCCGCGACATCTGCGCCGGCTCAGACTGCATCGCAGGCTGCCCTTCCCGCCGGCATCACCACTCTGCAGCCGGATGAGAGCGATCCGCTCGTCCAGCGGGCGCGCGAGGTGCTCGATCAGGTGACCCGGCTTGTGGCCAGCGGCGCGCTGCCGCAGATACGGCTCAAGAAGGCGCAGGAAGACGTGCTCGACGCGCTCGATGCGTCGATGCTGAAGAAGAGCCTTTACAGCAAAGACGTGCTGCCGGAAGAAGCCGACCAGATGATTTACGTGGCGCAGCGTATGGTGGTCCGCCGCCAAAAAGCCCTGCTGGAGATGCAGGAACTGGTCAGTGCAGGCGTCATTTCCCGGGCGGAAGCGGAGTCGTCGGGCATGGATCTGGAGCGGGCGAAACAGGAGCTCGACTGGGCACAGACACGCGCGACCCTGGTGCAGCAGGTCGCAGAGTCCGTGCGGCTGGAAAAGGAGATCGCCAGTCTCGAAAACCAGGCAGAGTCGCATCCGGAGTGGGCCGGCAAGGTTTTCACGAAATACGCCGGGAACGGCGCCTTTAGTCCAAACGATCTCACGATGCTGGAGGCGGCTTACCTGGGGCACTTCGCAAAACCATTGCCGATCAGTGCGAACGGCGAGACTGCGGTGCACCGTTCGATGGGTTTCGACCATCGTGGAAGGGTGGACGTCGCCGTGACCCCCGACCAACCCGAGGGTGCCTGGCTCATGAAGTATCTCGAATCGAAGAGGATCCCGTTCTTTGCGTTCCGGGCGGCGGTGCCGCACCAGGCGACCGGAGCGCATATCCATGTGGGGCCGGGAAGCACGAAGCTGGCCTCGTCGGATTAGAAGTCTCAGCGCGCGGCTGGTACCAACCAGGCCAGCAACGCATTTCCCCAGCCTGCGTCCACGTATAATGAAAGTTCAAGGATCAGAGGTCTCCCGCGTGAATATTCGGACTTTTCTTCGCCTTTTCCTGCATGTCCAGATGCTTCCCATTCTGGAAAGCGGAGAGGAGACCCTCGTCGGCGGGCAAGCCGTGATGGAAGGCGTGATGATGCGTGCGCCGCACAGCTATTGTGTCGCCGTGCGCAAGCCGTCCGGTGAGCTCGTGACCGAGGAAATGCCGGTCGCGCGTATGTCGGAGAAGTATAAATGGCTGAAGTATCCGGTACTTCGGGGACTCGGCACGCTTGGCCAGGCGATGACGCTCGGATTGAAGGCGCTGAAGTTCTCGACCAATGCCGCGCTCGATGACGGATCGTCGGAAAAGCCGACCGAAGTGCCGCAGTGGGCGATGGGCGTGCAGGTACTCATCTCCCTCGTTTTCTTCATCCTGGTGTATAAACTTCTCCCCCTCAAGCTCACCGAATTCCTCAGCGACAAAGCGCCGATTCTCAAAGGACAGATCGCTTTCAATGCGGTTGACGGCGGAATTCGCCTCCTGCTGTTCGTCGGCTTCCTGCTGCTGATCTCACGCGCGAAAGATATCAAGCGGATCTTCGAGTTTCACGGCGCCGAGCACAAGGTGGTGTTCAATTTCGAATCGGGCACGCCGGTGACGGTGGAGAACGCGCAGAAATTTGTCACCTGGCATCCTCGCTGCGGCACGAGCTTCATGTTCGTGATCATGGTGATCTCGATGCTCGTCTACATGATGATTCCGGCGCCGACGTTCCTGATGAAAATCACGGAACGCATCGTTCTCCTGCCGGTCATTGTCGGGATCAGCTACGAGCTCATCCGGTTCGCGGCAAAGCGGCGCGGTTCGTTCCTCGCCCTGCTGACAGCGCCCGGCCTCTGGACGCAGCGCATCACCACACAGCCGCCGTCCGATGAGCAGGCCGCCGTCGCGATCCGGGCGCTCGAAGGCGCGATGGCACTGGAAGCGAAACAGGGCGGCGAGCTCGTCATCGCCTGACGGCTCGGCGGGGAAAAAGCCATGCAATACGCGCATAAACTCGACCAGCTCGAAAAACATTTCGAGGAACTCACCGCGCAGATGGCTGACCCCGCGGTCATCAGCGACGGCGAGCAGTATCGCAAGATTTCCAAGGCGCACAGCGATCTTTCGGAGGTCGTAGCGAAGTATCGCGAGTATCGCGAGGCCGCCGATCAGTTGCAGCAGGCGCGTGCGATGCTCGACGAGTCCGATCCGGACATGCGCGAGTTAGCGGCTCTCGAGGTGGAGCGGCTGGCACCCGCGATCCAGCAGATGGAAGAAGACATCAAGGTTCTGCTGCTGCCCAAAGACCCGTTGGACGAGAAGGACGTCGTGCTCGAAATCCGCGCCGGAACCGGCGGCGACGAGGCCAGCCTGTTCGCGGCAGAAGTCTTCCGGATGTACTGCCGTTACTTCGAAACCCAGCGCTGGAAGGTGGAGGTCACGTCGAGCAGCGAGTCCGCGGTCGGCGGCCTGAAGGAAGTCCTGGCGCTCGTCAGCGGCAACAAGGTCTACAGCAAGCTGAAGTATGAAAGCGGCGTGCACAGAGTCCAGCGCGTGCCGGCGACGGAGCAGCAGGGGCGTGTCCATACGTCGGCGATAACGGTGGCGGTGCTGCCGGAAGCGGACGAAGTGGAAGTGAAAGTCGAAGAGAAAGACATTCGCATCGACACGTTCTGTTCGTCGGGTCCGGGCGGACAGTCGGTGAATACGACTTACTCGGCGGTGCGCATTACGCACCTGCCGACCGGCGTGATCGTTTCCTGCCAGGACGAGAAGTCGCAGATCAAGAACCGCGCCAAAGCCATGCGCGTGTTGCGTTCGCGGCTCTACGAGATCGAACTGGAAAAGCAGCAGGCGGCGATTGGGGCGGAACGGCGGACCATGGTCGGAACGGGCGACCGCAGCGAAAAAATCCGCACTTACAACTTCCCCCAGAATCGGCTGACGGACCATCGCATCGGCCTCACACTGCATCAACTCGATCTGGTGATGGAGGGCAAGCTGGAGCAGATTTTCGATGCCCTCAGCGCTCACTATCAGGCCGAGAAGCTCCAAAAAGAAGGCGCCGCGGCTTAGATAGCAAGGCCGATGACGATCCGGACCGCGCTGGAGCAGGGATCGGAACTGCTCAAGCGTGACGGCATCGCGAGTCCCCGGCTTACGGCGGAGGTGCTGCTGGGTCACGCGATGCACCGCGACCGCGCTTACTTCTTCGCGCATCCCGAGCAGGAACTGCGCGAGGTCGAATGGCTGCACTACGGGCGCTATCTCAACGAACGGCTGAAGGGCAAGCCGACACAGTACATCACCACGCGGCAGGAATTCTTCGGGCGCGAGTTCATCGTGTCCCGGGACGTGCTGATTCCCCGCCCCGAGACAGAGCTGCTGGTCGAGGAAGTGCTGAAGCTGCGGCCCGGAGGCACGATCGTCGACGTCGGAACGGGATCCGGGATCATCGCCGTCACACTTGCGCTGGAGTTGCGCCGGCCAGTGATTGCGGCGGATTTGTCTCTCGAAGCCTGCAAAGTTGCGGGCGTTAATGCGCGGAAACTCGGAGCGAGCGTTCTGTTTTTCCAGGGCGATCTGCTGAAGCCCATTGCAGATGGGTCGGTTGACGTCATCGTTTCGAACCCGCCCTATGTGCCATTCCTCGATCGCGCCTCTCTGCAGCGCGAAGTGCGCGACTGGGAGCCGTCGCTGGCGCTCTACGGCGGCCCGAAAGGTCTGTCTGTTTATCAGCGGCTGATTCCAGAAGCGTGGCGGGTGCTTCGTCCGGGCGGGTTGCTGGCGCTGGAGTTCGGATTTAGTCAGGCGGACGCGCTGTCCGGCCTGGTTACTCATTGGGCCGACGTCCGGCAGATCAACGATCTCGCGGGAATTCCGCGGGTGCTGATCTGCAGGCGCCCATGAAGTCCGGCTCTCCGCGTTCTAATAGAGTCTGGCCTGCAAATGAGGACCGTCTTTCACGTCGACATGGACGCGTTCTTCGTATCGGTCGAAGAGCTGTTCGATCCGTCGCTGAAGGGCAAAGCGGTTGTTGTCGGCGGGAAGAGCAACGAGCGCGGTGTCGTCTCTGCTGCGTCGTATGAAGCGCGGAAGTACGGGGTCCATTCGGCCCTGCCTCTGCGCACGGCTTACAAGCTCTGTCCGCATGCAATCTTCGTCGAAGGCCACCCGGAACGCTATCGCGAATATTCCGGGCGCGTGTTCGACATCCTGCAGCGCTTCACCCCGCTGGTCGAGATGGCTTCGGTCGATGAAGCCTATCTGGACATGAGCGGCACCGAGCGCCTGCACGGTCCGGCGCTGCGCGCGGCGCACCTGCTGCACGAAACCGTCAAGCGCGAGACGCAGCTCAACTGTTCGATCGGGATCGCGACATCGCGGCTGGTGGCGAAGATTTCGTCCGACCAGGCGAAGCCCAATGGCATTCTGCGCGTGCTGCCGGGGGTGGAGGCGAATTTTCTGGCGCCCCTCGAAGTCCGTAAGGTCCCCGGTGTCGGCAAGGTGATGGAGAAGAACCTGCACGCGCTGGGCATCCGGCGCATCGGCGATCTGGCCGCGCTCGAAGAGAACATCCTCGAAGCACGCTTCGGCAAGTGGGGACTCGCGCTGGCGGGCAAGGCTCAGGGGCTCGACGCGGGCGGCTGGTTCGACGCCGAGATCGGCGAGCGCGGCGATCCAAAGTCCATCAGTCACGAGCATACGTTCGGACGCGACACCAAAGATTCCGGACAGCTCGAAGCCACCCTCGCGCACCTTTCCGAAAAGGTCGGACGGCGTTTGCGCGAGCACGGTCTGCACGCGCGAAATCTGCAATTGAAGCTGCGTTATTCGGACTTCACGACCATCACCCGCGCCCACACGTTCGCCGCGCCGACACAGCTCGATATCGATCTCGTGCGGCGCTCGCGCGACCTCTTGCATGCCAACTGGGATGCGCGCCGTGAGATCCGCCTGCTCGGCGTCCAGACATCGGGGTTCGAGCACGATGAAGGGCAGCTCAATCTGATCGACGGGGGACAGTCCGCGCGCTGGCGGCAGGCGCTCGAAGCTGCCGATAAACTGCGCGACCGGTATGGTGAGTCGGCCGTGGCGCTTGGGTCCGGGATGCGCGGGCGCTATCGCGAGAGAGTGCAGGAGAACCCGGCAGCGCTGCCGGGCAAGGAACCCCGGAAAAAACGGGATTGACGCAACGAACAGTTTGATGTTAATTTATACGCATGCTGCTAATTTTTACGCACGAGCGTCCTCCCGTCGCTGGCGCTTTAAACGATTCGCGAGCCAATTGAGGCCGCGCGATGACAGAGACTTTATCGAGACGAGAGCGTCAGATCATGGACATTCTGTTCGCGATGGGGCGCGCGAGCGGGCAGGAAATTCAGGAGCGTCTGCCCGACCAGCCCAGCTACTCCGCGGTGCGAACCATCCTGCGCGTGCTCGAACGCAAGGGGCACATCAAACATCTCGAAGAAGGAATGCGGTACGTCTATCTGCCGGTAATCGCGCGCGAGAAGGCGAAGAAGTCCGCCATCGACCGGCTGGTGTCCACATTCTTCGACGGGTCGGTCAAGGCTGCTGCGGCGGCTTTTCTTGACCCCGAGACAGCGCACCTCTCCAGAGAAGATCTCGCCGATCTGGAACGTATGATTCGCAAGGCGCGTAAGGAGAAGTCATAATGCCGCTTCTGCTGGTGAAAGTGACGCTTCTTTTTCTCGGCGCGACCGCCGCGGTAGCGGCTCTGCGGAAGTCCACTGCGGCGTTGCGCCATCTGGCGTGCGCGTGCGCACTCGCGGGTTCGCTGCTTCTGCCGGTCACGCTGCTGTTCCCCGGGCGCATGATCGCGATTCCTCTGCCCATGACAATACGATCCGTGGCTACTGCGACGAAAGCCTCATCCCATGCGGACTCGTGGACGTGGACTGCGATACTTCTAACGCTCTGGGCGGCAGGCTGCGGGCTACTGCTTCTGCGGCTCGTAATTGGACATCTCCGCGCGATGCGCGCGGTCAACAGCGCCACACCTTGCAGCATGGAGGGCGTTTACTTCGCCGACATCGACGTTCCAATCGTGTGTGGGCTGATGAAGCCCGCCATCCTGCTGCCGGAATCATCGCGCGAATGGCCGGCATGGCAAGTTGATGCCGCAATCCGGCACGAGCGTGCGCATGTGCGGCGCAAAGATCTCTGGGCCAACCTCGCGGCACAGACCGCGTGCGCGGTCTGGTGGTTTCATCCTTTGGCATGGATACTTTTCCGGTGTCTCCGCAACGACCAGGAGGCCGCCTGCGACGACGCCATACTTTTCTCCGGATTCGAACCGGCGGCCTACGCCGAAGCGCTGCTGGCAGTGGCCCGAAGTTCGACTCCCAAACTCCTGAACGGATGTGCAATGACAACTCAAATGAATCTGAAAAGCAGAATCACGCGTTTGCTGGATTGCAGCATCGCGCGTACCACCTCTCGCGGCAGCATGCTGCGCACCGCAACTGTCTTCACCCTCGCGCTCGCAGCCATCGGGATCATGGGCCCGCTGCGGAGCAACGCCCAGCAGACGCCGATCTACAGTATTGGCGGTGGCGTGTCGGCGCCCAGAGTACTGTACAAAGTCGATCCTGATTACACCGAAGACGCACGCGCCCAGAAGCTCAACGGCACGGTGCTGCTCAGCGTCGTCATTGGAGCGGACGGTATGGCGCGCGACATCAACATCGTCAAGGGTCTTGGATCGGGGCTGGACGCGAGCGCAGCGGCAGCCGTCGAGAAGTGGCGGTTTGTGCCCGGCGAGTTCCAGGGCGTTCCTGTGGCGGTGCGTGCGTCCATCGAGGTGAATTTCAGGCTGCAATAGGTTCATGCGATGCTGAAGCTGCATGAGAGATCCTCAGGTAGTGGAAGCGGAGCTGGTCGAGATTGCAGCGCTGGCCGACGATGAGACGCGGTTCAACCGTATCATCGTATGGTGCGCGGCGCATCCGGATGAGATCCCGATGGCGATGCACTTGTTGCTGGGGCAGAAAGAAAAAGGGGCGCGGGGTTAAACCTTTGGCTTAAACCAGCGCCCTCTTTTTTCGCAGATCTTATTTTCGCAGATCTTAATGGTTATGGGTCAGACGGTCGTAGACGAAACCGGCGCCGCCTCCACTGATGGCCCCGATCGCGGCACCAGGGCCTCCGCCGGCAATCGCGCCGATTGCAGCACCCGCGGCCGCTGTTCCCGCCACAATCTCGATGGAATGTTTCTTTGAACGGCCGCGGTGTCGGCGGGGCGCGGCCCGGTATGTCGTGACATATCGCTGAGGCGGCGCGGCGGGCGGCTCGTTATACGCCGCTTCCGGCAACGGCTCCACTGCCTCGCCCGCGCCCTGTCTGACGTAGACCGGCGGAGGCACACTCGCGTAATATCCATCAGCCGGACCCGGCGCGAACGCTGGATCGGCGGTCGCGAGGGGCGCCGCCGCCAGCGGAGCCGGCCTACTTTGGGACTCATGAATCCATGCCGCAGCGCCGATACCCGCCAGCAGAAGCATGCCCGCGGCACCCACAATATTTTTACTGATCGCCATTTTGCGAAAAACCTCCGTTTCGTCAGTAGCGCGTAAGGTTCCAAATTGAATGGACTATCACGTGCTCCAGCCAACGAGGAGGCGCGGTCCGTATGAAAAGGGTCATTTTCGCCATATTGCTGCCGGCTGGTGCGCTGCTTTGCGGCTGCAGTAGCGGCAATTTGCACCCAGTAATGGTGAACGGGAAATACGGTTATATCGATCACACCGGAAAAATTTTCATCACGCCCCAGTTCGATCGCGCCGGGGAGTTCTCCGCTAACCTCGCTCCCGTCTCAGTCGGCGGCAAATGGGGCTATGTGGATCGCTCGGGCACGCTGACGATCACACCGCAGTTCGACCTTGCTGACCGCTTCTCGCCCAGCGACGGGCTGGCGGTCGTGGGCAATCAGGGGATGCTTGGCTATATAAGGACAAACGGTATGTTCGTGGTGCAACCCATGTACTCGGGCGCGGGTCAATTTGGTGACGGACTCGCGCCCGTGCAGCAGGCGAGCGGACGATGGGGCTATATCGATACGACCGGCAAGCTCGTGATCACCCCACAATTCGATCAGGCGAACAGCTTTTCCGAGGGGCTGGCCGCCGTCACAATCGGAACGCAACGCGGATACATCGACAAATCCGGAAAGCTCGTGATCAGTCCGCAGTATGATGTCGCCGGCGATTTCCATGGCGGCCGCGCGGTGGTCCGGTCGGGTGGACGCTACGGTTTTGTTGACAAGAACGCGAAGTTTGTCATCCAGCCGCAGTTCAACGCCGCGGGTGATTTCCGGGAAGGCCTTGCGCTGGTAGCGATCGGGGGCCGCTTCGGGTACATCGGCAAGAACGGGAAGTTCCGGATCAACCCGCAGTTCGATCGCGCAGGCGCATTCGACGGCGGCCTGGCGCCTGTCTGGGTGGCAGGCCGCCAGGGCTATATCGACAAAGAAGGCAAGTATGTATGGAATCCCAGCGCGTAGGCTGGAAGCCTTTGGCGAGCTGGCGTGCCGGAATGGCGCGCTAGAATAGGGGAAGCCCGCGCCTTCGGACCGGTGCGGGTTTTCCCTCTTCATGAAAGTCGGTTTTGTCAGTCTCGGCTGCCCTAAGAATCTCGTTGACAGCGAAGTGATGATGGGCCAACTCGCCGCGCGCGGGCATGAGCTCACCCCGCATCCCGACCAGGCGGACGTGCTCGTCGTAAATACCTGTAGCTTTATCGATCCGGCCAAGCAGGAATCGGTGGACACGATTCTCGAGATGGCCGAGTACAAAAAGGTGGGCCGGGCGCGGCGTCTGGTCGTCGCGGGATGTTTGGTGGAACGCTATCGCGGCGACATCCGCAAGGACATGCCCGAGGTCGATGCCATCATCGGGACCAACGAGGTCGAGCGGATTGTCGAAGTTTGCGAGGGCATTGAAAACCCCGTCAGCGAGCCGGCCCCGTATCTCTATCACGATCTGACCCCGCGCATTCTGGCCACGCCGCGACACTTCGCATACATGAAGATCGCAGAGGGCTGCGACCATCCGTGCTCGTTCTGCGTGATCCCGCAGTATCGCGGGAAGTTCCGCAGCCGGCGGTTTGAATCGGTGATTTCGGAAGCCACGCGCCTCTTCGCACAGGGCGTGCGGGAGATCAACCTGATCGGGCAGGACACGACCTGCTACGGCGAAGATCTCGGCGTCAAAGACGGGCTCGCGGCATTGCTCGCGCGCCTCGCGCAGATCGAGACGCCGCGGCGGAAGTGGGTGCGGTTTCTCTACGCGTATCCGAACAAGGTCACCCAGAAACTGCTCGACACAATCGCCGAGCATCGCGATCTCGTCAAGTACATTGACATGCCCCTGCAGCATGCCAGCGCCCCGGTGCTGAAGCGCATGAAGCGGGGAGCGTCGGGAGATATCTTTCTCAAGCTGATCGAGCGCATCCGGCGCACTATTCCGGGTGTCGCCATCCGCACCAGCTTCATCGCGGGATTCCCGGGCGAAACACCGGCCGACTTCGAGACGCTGTGCCAGTTCGTCGAAGCCGCGCAGTTCGACCGGCTGGGCGTATTCTCGTATTCCGACGAAGACACCAGCGGCAGCTATGTGCTCGACGGCAAGGTGGACGGCCGCACCATCGCGAACCGCAAACGGCGTTTGATGGCGATCCAGCGGAAAATTTCCCGTGCGAAGAACCGGCGCATGATCGGCTGTGATGTGCCGGTCCTCGTGGAAGGCCGCTCACCGGATACCGACCTGCTGTGGCAGGCTCGTATGTCGACACAAGCGCCGGAGATCGACGGCACAGTGCTTATCAATGATTTTGAAGGATCTGAACCGGCCCCCGGGCAAATGCGCGTGCTGCGCATCACCGAAGCGCACGATTACGATTTGATTGGCACACTTCTTGCTCCGAGGGAGACAGGGGCATTCGCTCAGGACGTTCAAGCACCTGCTCTGGTTCACATCGCTCCTGTACTGCCTGACGGTGCCCCATCTTTCGTCGTACCAAACCGGATTCCGGCGCGCTGAAGTGAAAGGCGTGCGCGATGAAATGTCCGATCTGCCAGAAGCCCGTCGATTTGAAAGATCCGGAAGCGCCTTTCTGCAGTGCTCACTGCCGCGAAATCGATCTGGGGAACTGGGCCACGGAAAAATATGTGATTTCGACGCCCGCGCCGGTCAGGCGACCGGACCGCGACCCCGATGAAGAAGAATAGGGTTGCTCTGGTGACGGGAAGCGTCACTGGTACTGGAGCGAACCGTATCCGCGCGGCATGGATGTTCGCGACGTGGTTCGGATGCGGATATTCTCGATTCGCGCCGGGCACCGCCGGATCGATTGCCGCTGTCGCGATCGCATGGCTCCTGTCGCTCGCGGGCTTCGGCAGGTTGCACTTCCTTCTGCTCGCGTTCGCGCTGCTGTGGCCGGCGATTCGCGCCGCGAGCATCGTCGCGAACGAGTCAGGCGGCAAAGACCCGCAGATCGTGGTGATCGATGAAGTGCTTGGGCAGTGGCTGACGTTCGCGGGCGCACTCCAGTTCGACTGGCTCACTCTCGCGCTCGGATTCGGCCTGTTCCGTCTGTTCGACATCTGGAAGCCGCCGCCCATTCGGTTGATTGAGCAGATTCCGGGCGGGGCCGGCATCGTGCTCGACGACATCATGGCGGGCGCTTATGGCGCGCTTGTCTTATTCGCGGTGGGGTGGTTCAATCGTCTTTAACTCAGGTTTTCCAAAACTTCATGGCAACCCGCAAAGAATCGAATGGCAGGCCGGTCATCTCGCACGTCGAACCAGAGGCGGCGATCACCGGAGGAGAGTTGTATATCCGGGGCAAGGCGCTGGCGACGGCGAGCCGCCCGCACGTCACCATCGGCGAAGTCACCGCGCCGGTCGTGATCGGCTCGAATTCGCTGGTGATCGTCAAGGTGCCGGAAGGCGCTTCGGCAGGCGACCTGGTCGTCGAAAACGGAACTCACTCGAGCGAGGCCTGGACCTGCGACATCGGTCTGCAGATCGCGGAGAATCTCCATCCCGTCACAAGCCCGGCGGTCGATCCGATGGGGAATATTTACACGACCTTCAGCGGATCGCGCGGCCAGAAGGTGCCGGTAGCGGTGTACCGGATCGACCTCAACTTCAACGTGACGCCGTTCATCAACGACATGATGAACGCGACAGGGATCGCGGTTGGGCGTGACGGCATGGTTTACATCTCGAGCCGTTTCGATGGTGTGGTGTACCAGGTGACGCCGAGCGGCAACATGTCCGTGTTCGTCGAGGGGATGGGGGTGGCTACGGGGCTCGTGTTCGACGACGAGAACAATCTCTACGTCGGCGATCGCAGCGGCACGGTGTTCAAGATCAGCCCGGCACGGCAGATTTTCGTGTTTGCGACGATCGAGCCTTCGATTTCGGCTTATCATCTCGCGTGGGGACCGGACCAGCATCTTTACGTCAGCGGTCCCACAACTTCGAGTTTCGATACGATCTACCGGGTCGCCGATAACGGCGATGTCGAGCCGTTTTACCGCGGTCTGGGGCGTCCGCAGGGCATGGCTTTCGATGCGGACGGGAATCTGTACTCGGCAGCGTCGTACCAGGGCCGCAAAGGGATTGTGCGGATCACACCCGATCGCAAGGCGAGCCACTTCGTCTCGGGCCCAAGCATCGTGGGGCTGGCCTTCTCGCCGACGCGAGCGATGATCGTCTCCACGACCAACGCGATTTTCCGCGTGGATGTCGGGCTGCGTGGTTCGCAGTTCGAATAGCCTGCCTTTCCAACATGAACGCTGAAGTCGCTATTCGGGCTGAAATCATTGCCGTCGGATCGGAGATGTTGACGCACAAGCGCGTCGATACGAACTCGCTGTTCATCACCGAGCATCTCAACAATCTCGGCGTCGAAGTGACCGCGAAGCACGTGATCGGCGACGAGATCGAGCGACTGACTGGCGCGATCCGCAGCGCCATAGATGCGGCGCAGTTCGTGATCCTGTCAGGCGGGCTTGGTCCGACGGAGGACGATCTGACGCGCGACGCGGTGGCGGCTGCGCTGAACAGGCGCCAGATTTTCAACCAGGCGATCAGCGACGGTATCGAGCAGCGCTTCCGCACAATGAATCGGGTGATGCCGGAGATCAACCGGCGGCAGGCTATGGTGATCGAAGGCGCCCACATACTCGCGAACGACTGCGGCACGGCGTCCGGACAGTGGATCGAGGAACGCGGTGGCGTGGTGGTGATGCTGCCGGGTCCGCCGCATGAGTTGAAGTCGATGTTTACGCGGCAGTGCTTGCCGCGTTTGGAGCGCGCCGTTCGTTCAATAACAGGCGGGCCGCCGAACGCGATTCGAACTCTCGAGCTGCGCATCTGCGGGATGTCCGAATCGGAGCTCGACCAGGCGATCGCGCCGATTTACAAGCAATACGAAAATCCGGCGACGACGATTCTGGCCCACAACAGCGATATGCAGGTACACCTGCGCGCGCGTTGCGCGACGGAGCGTGATGCCGGGATGCTGCTGGCGGAAGTCGGCGCGAAAATCGACGCGGTGCTGGGCGATCGCATCTATTCGCGCAATGGCGATCCGCTGGAAGCCGTCGTCGGACATCTTCTGGAGAGGCAGCACGCGACGCTGGCGATCGCGGAGAGCGCGACCGGCGGAGGGCTGGGCGAACGGATTTCGAGCGTGCCAGGCTGCTCGGCGTGGTTCCTCGGCGGGTTCGTGACTTACACAAACCGCATGAAGATCGAGCTTCTGGATGTGCCGGCCGACCTGCTGTTGCGAAAGGGGTCCGTCAGCGCCGACACGGCGGCGGCGATGGCCGCGGGCGCGCGGCGGCGAACGGGCGCTACCTGGGCGGTGTCGATCACCGGCAATGCGGGCCCGACGGTTGATGGCGATCAGGCGCCGGTCGGGATGGTGCATGTGGGGATCAGCGGTCCAGCCGGCACGGAGACCTGGCACAGGCACTGGCCGGCGAGTGATCGCGCGCGCGTGCGGGCTTTCGCAGCGCAAATGGCGCTGGACCTTTTACACCGGAAATTGAAGCAGTAGCGCGCGAACGGCGTCGAGGCAGAGCGCGGCGGCATGTTTGGATTCGTTCGAGAGTCCGCCGACGGCGTGTTCGATGTCGGACGCGGTAAGGGCTTTGAGAGCGGCTTTGTCGCGCCCGGCGAGAAGCTCGGTGAGAGCGGAGCCGGAGGCGATGGAAGCGGTGCAGCCGCGCACTTTAAAGGCGGTCTCGATAATGCGCCCGTTCTCTATCACGGCAGAAAGCCGCAGAATGTCGCCGCAGATGGGGTTGGAGACTTCGAGCGTGATGGCGGGAGATGGGAGCTCACCGACGTTACGTGGATTCCGAAAGTGATCGAGAAGCTGAGGCGACACTGATTCCAATGTAACTGGTGAGAAGAAGTCCCGGCTCGATCCACTGAGGTAGCGCCGGCGGTCGAAGCCGCCGGTGACTTGAATGTACTGGCAACGACGGCTTCCCCACTTTGCCCTGATCGAGCTACCGTGTTTGTGACGTGGCGTCTGGCTGGGACTCTACCCGCCTCAAAACGCAAGCCGATGGACAATGACCTCACTCCGGGCGCAGCCTTCGCCCTGAATGATCGCCAACTCGATCGCCTGCGCGCCGGACCGAAGTGGCTCAGATACGCGGAAATTGTATAAGTTGTGGTCAGCCGCCTTCCTCTATGGCGAGACTGCGAAGGGATTGTACAGCCTGAATGCGTGGGTGATCATGCCGAATCACGTTCATGTGCTCCTTACACTCAGGCAGTGCTTGCCCGACATAATGCGATGGATCAAGAGTGCCTCAAAACCCGCGCAAACGAGATTTTGCATCGAACAGGGCCGTTTTGGCAACGCGAGTATTATGACCATTGTGTCCGCTCACAGGAGGAATATTCTTCGGTCATTCGGTGCATTGAGTGGAATCCGGTCCACGCCGGGTTGGTCAGTGCGCCGGAAGATTGGCATTGGTCGAGCGCCAGAAAAGCACCGGCGGCTTCGACCGGCGGCGCTACAGACTCGCGATGAGCCCGGGAAGGAGGCGATGTGACCTCGGTCGTGGCCGCAATACTCGAGCGCGAGGACCGCATCCTCATCTGCCAACGCCGAGCCGACCAACCCCACCCCCTCAAATGGGAATTCCCCGGCGGTAAGGTGGAACCCGGTGAGACTCCGGCGATGGCGCTCGTCCGCGAACTCGACGAAGAACTCGGCATCGAGTCCAAAGCGGGCGCGGAGGTGGCGCGATACGAATTCACCTATCCCGGCAAGAAGCCGATCGAGCTGATCTTCATCCGCATCACCCACTGGACCGGCGAAATCGAGAACAAAATTTTCAAGACGATTCTGTGGGAACGCCCGGAGGCTTTGCCAGCCTATGACTTTCTTGAGGGCGATGAGCCGTTCCTGAAGTCTCTTACTGGGCGTTGAGCGAGAACGGAACGTCGCGATCCCGATTCAAAGCCTTCGACCGCCCGATGTCGACCAAATCGAGCGACGCCTGATTATGCGTGTTCTGCGTCGTGACATAGTGCAGGGTCTTGTCCTCGACCCAGTACGCGATTGCGGGATAGACCGAATTGTTCTTGAAGGCAATCAGATAGTAGTTCTGTGGTGTCGCCAGCAAATCCCCCGGCTTTTCATCGCTGGTGTTCGAGGCGGAGGCGGATGGGCCCGGAGTCGTTTGCTGCTGAGCGGGCGGCGGCGAACTGAAATACTGGTTGATGATCACCGGCTGTTGCGGCGCCGGCGGGGGTGAGATGTACCCGGGCGGCGGTGGAGCAGGCGCGCCGTATCCCGGATCGTAGTAAGCCGCTCCGTACGGATTCAAGTAGGCGGAATAGTCGAATGAATCCGGCACCCAGATCGAATACGCGTAGGGAAAACCGATCGCCCCGCGCCGGGACGACCCTCCGCGAAAATTTCCCCGCCCGGCAAAGCTGCCGCGAGGGTTGAGGCCGGTGGTCACCTCGGGTCCGGGAATGCCGCCCAGAGGACGGCTCCTGCCGCGTGAAGCGAACGCGCCGCCGAGAGCGCCGTTCCGCGCCCCAAACTGACCGAAAGCCGGCCAGACACCAAGAAATGCAACCACCCCGAGAGCAAGGAGCGACTTCATGCGGCTTCCCTCGCTCTCAGGGTAACACTCATTTGTGAACTCGATTTCCCGGAAAACTTACTTCGTCGCCGGTGGCGTCGCGGGGCGCCGGGCCGGCGTAGACGGTGCGGCCGTCGTCGCCGGCGGTTTCGGAGCTGCTGTCGCGTTCGGCGTCGGCTTTACAAGGGGCGTGGAAGGCGCCGACGGGGCGCTCGCATCGTAGAGGGCGATGATGTCCCGTGTGATCTCGATCGTGTTCGAGGCGAAGAGAATGTTGTTGGGCTGTCCGCTGACGTCGAAGATCATCGTGTAGCCTTTATCCACCGCGAACTTTTGCAGCACCGTCATCATCTTCGAGCCGAGCTCGTTGAGAACGCGTTGCTGTTCCTGGTCGACATCCTGGCGGGCATCGTCGGTATCGCGCTGCAGGTTCTTCGTCAGACTATCGATGTCGCGGGCCATGGCGGCTTTTTTGTCGTCGCTCATGGTGTTCTCGCCCTTGCGGTACTCGTCCTGCTTTTGCTGCAGCTCGGTCTGGCGCTTCTGGAACTCCTGTTCCTTGGGTGTGAACTTGGCCTTGAGCTCGGCTACGGCTTTCTGGCCGTCTTTAGTGCTCAGCAGCGCTTCCTGCATGTTAATAATCCCGTATTTCGGGGCTTGCGCGAAAGCCGCGGCGCATCCCAGCGAAAGCGCGGTCACAACCGTCAAAACAGATGTCAATTTACTTCTCACGTTTAACTCCTTGACTCAAAACTTTGTTTCACCGCGCACACGGCCTGCCGTCCTGTGCGCTTCATCCCTCAGAATGTCCTGCCGATGGTAAACCGGAATGTTCCCCTTTTCTCGAACAACGGATACGGGGTGCCGTATGAAGCGATGGCATTGTTGAGCGTGGCCGTATTTGGAAACGCGGAAAAATCGGCGACAATCGGGGGCTGTAAATATTCGCGCACCAGAGAGGGATTGTATGCATAGTATACCCGGAACGGAGCCTGCACGATGGGCAGCACCACCTGGATCTCAAGCCCGGTCGAGATGCGGGTTGCCTGGGTTCCGGGCGCGATTTTCACTTTGTTCGTGAACGCCGCCGACGGAAATTGCGCGTTCAAATTCGAAACCTGACCGGGGTTAACGGTCAACTGGTTGGGATAAAGGATCCGGTTGGCGCCGGCGTCGAAGAACGGCACCAGTGTAACGGGGCCAAAAATCGGAATGCGGTATTCCACATTGATCACCGCGTGCGAATCGCCGCCGGGCGTGATCACCTGATAAGTGGGGATTGCCGTCGTCACATTCACCGGTGTCGGGTATCCATTGACAAGCTGCTTCTGGACGCGCTGACTGCCGTCTGCATTAAGAATGTTGACGTTGGCGCTGCTCGGAATGAATGCGATCGGCGTCACGCTGTAGAAGTCGAAGCCGCGGATATCGTTCTCACCCCCGATGAAGGCGCGCGCGAACGGCGGCGCGACCTTGCCTCCGAAGCCTGTGATGGTCGTGGCCAGGAGATGGAAGGCGATAACATTCCGATGCCATCGCGGGCTCGGATGGAAATACTGGAAATCGAACGTGGGCTGGATCGTGTTGACGTTCGCGCCGAGCACGCTTCCCGACGCTTTCACCGAGAAGAAGATGCTCTTGCCGGCGGTCGGGTTCTGGTAGCTGTTCTTCGAGCTGTAGCTGTACGACGGCGTGATGCTGAGAGTCTTGATGCCGCTCAGGGCATTCGGCCCGCTAACGCCGAGGAAGTTGAGGTAGGTGAAGTAAGTCTGGGCGCCCGTCGATTTGGTGATGATGCTCGAATCGTCATACCCAATCGAAATGCCGAGTCGCGCGAAGCTGCGCTTGATCGGATAGCTCGCCGACAGGCTGATGCCTTTTGAATTCTGGATGTAATTCAGCACGTTCGCGCTGCCGAGCGCGTTGTAAAACGATTCCAGGTTGACCCCGCTCAGGAGCGAAATCTGGCGGCCCTGATCGTAGTTGAACCGGCTCAGATACACCGAGACTCCCGCCTGCAGCGGACGGTCGAAGAGATACGGTTCGGTGAAGCCGAGTGAGATCAGGTCCTGCAGGGTTCCGACCTGCGATTGCATCGTCAGGGTTTCGCCGAGTCCGAGGAAGTTGTTCGTCGAGTAATTGAGACCGATGAAAGTGCCGGAGATGCCCGACACGCCGCCGTTGAGGCCGATCGAGTTCTTGCCGCGCTCCTTGACCTTGAGGTTGATATCGACAGTGTTGGTCCCGGCGTTGCGCTTCAACTCGTAGGATTCGTTTTCCTTGAGCGCTTCGAAGTAGCCGAGCTGGTTGAGGTGCAGAATGCTGGCGTCCCAGAGCGTCGAGTTGTAAACGTCGCCTTCGTCGATGAGGATCTCGCGCCGGATCACCTTGTCGCGCGTGGTCGTGTTACCCGTGAAATCGATGCGGCGCACGAAGAACTGCTTGCCTTCGTCGGCGTTGAGCGTGAGGTTGATCTTGTTCGAATTGGGGACGATGTCGATCTGCGGCTCCGCGACGTAATCGATGTAGCCGAACTGGCTGTAGACCTTCGTGAGGTTCTTGAGTCCATTACGCAGTTTCTCGGTGGAGAAGACGTCGCCCGGCTTCATCTGGAACAGGTTAGCCAGGAACTCGGTCGAGCGGAAAAGTTTCACGCCTTCGAAATCGATTTTCGCGAGATAGTAGCGCTGCCCTTCTTCGACGGGGAGCGTGATGTCCTCCGCTTTGCCCGGCCTGTTTTCCTTGATAATCGGAATGTGGATGCCGCCTTTGGCGCCGCCCACATCGCGGATCTTCAGCGTTTCGTCCAGCGCCTTCGCCGTGAAATAGCCCTTTTTCTGATAAGCATCGCGAACGCGTTCCTTATCCTCTTCGAGCTTGGATGAGTCGAACGTCTTCGCAAACAGGTCTTCGAGGAAGATCGAGTGGGGGATGCCGATGGGGTGCAGGTTCTTCATCGCGCGCACCACGTCGCGGCGGCTGAAGGCTTCGTTGCCCAGAATCGTGATCTTCCCGACCTTGATCTTGGGACCCTCGACGACAGTGAAAATAACCTCGAGCGATGACGGCGGGATACGCCGCAACTCCGGCGTGACCGTAGCGAACTGGTGGCCGTGTTCGGCGACCAGATCCTTCAGAACGACGGCGGCATGATTGACAACGTTGGGGTCGTACATCGACTCGACGGTCAGGCCGACTTTGCGCTCCTTGAAGCGGTCGAGAATATCGGAGGTCGTCACCGACTTCGCGCCTTCATACTTGATATCGCGAATCACCGGACGCTCGGTGACGACGAAGCGAACAATGACGCCGCCGCGATCGCCTTTCTCTGTTTCAAGCTTGATGTCGTCGAAGCGGTTCGTATTCCACAACGCCATGAAGTCGCGGCGCAACGTGTCTTCGTTGTAGACGTCGCCGGTCTTACTGAAGATCATCGAGCGCAGGGTGTCTTGCGGGACACGGCGCGCGCCCCGGAACTCGATGCCTTCGATGATGTCGGAACCAATGGGCGGCAGGGCTCCCGGTTCGGCAGGCTTTGGTGCTTCGAACTGCGGAGCCGCCGGCGCCTGGGCCGGCGCCGGTTTCGGCGCTTCAGCCTGGGGGATCGTTTCGAAGGGATTGTTGCGCTGCGGCGCCGCGGGTTGTCCGGGTTGCTGACCAGGCTGTTGAGCGGGCGCCGCCGGCTGCTGAGGATTCTGCGCCCCAGCGGGCATCAACGCCGCCAGGCCGCAGACACATACGAACACACTTTTCAGGCGCAACGGCCTGAGCGAATTCATGAAGACCCGGTTCCTTTCCACCTCGCGCCAGGAATCACTGTGAGTCAGACTATGTCGAACCGAACTCAGGAACGTCGTGCTTCCCGGCAGAACTCCAGCCTGAACTCCTCTGCGTTTTAGCGGTGACGCAGCCTTACGGTCCTGCGTTTCCCATTTGCACGCTTGCGCGCCATACGGTGAATCCTTCATTCTAGCGGACTTGCCTCGCTCCCTCAATGTGCCCCCTGCGCACAGGCGTGGTTCCGTGGTGACGCACTGCGCGCCTTCGATTACGACAGATGTCTGTTGACCGGCTGGCCGGCCGTTCCGCGGGGCTTAACCCAGTCCGGAACGCCGATCTCAGTGAATTCCGCACCCGCTATGCCCGCATAAAGCCGGCGGCTGAAATGCGAACGCGCCCGGCGATCAGCCGTAACGCTTATGTCGGACTCATGCGCATGCGCTTGCACGTTGCGCGACACCGCGAAATTCGTTGAGGCGATTGGGCATCGTACCGGGCCGGGCGTGAGAGAGGGGCACAGGTGGCGACTCGACAGAGCGTTCACAATTCGGGAACGAAACGTATGGGCGGGGTGTCCAAGTGGTGATGCCGCGCCGCGCCGCGTTGCTTGTGGGGATCACCGCATTCTGCATTCACCTGTGGGCGCAAACGGCGGGCCCCAAAAACGCGCAGCCACCCGCAAAAGCACAGATCAAAGATCTTCAAATTCCGCGCCTCAGGGCAAAGCCCGAACTCGAGCAGTTTCTCGACGGCAAAGCCCGGGAGGACATGCTGCGCATCGACGACTTTCGCCAGCGCAATCCGGGTGACGGCGAGCCGGTGAGCCGGCGCACCGCCGCCTGGATCGGGTACGACGAGAAGAACTTCTATGCCGCTTTCGTCTGCGCATCGCCGCCAGGGCAAACACGCGCCCGGATGGGCAAACGCGAAGACCTCTTCAACGACGACTCGGTCGCCATTTTCTTCGACACCTACCACGACCACCAGCGATCCTACGAATTCTTCGTCAACCCGCTCGGAGTGCAGGCGGACGGGATCACAACCGAAGGCCAGAACGACGACTTCAGTTTTGACACTCTTTGGAACTCCGAGGGCCGTCTCACCGCCGATGGTTTTGTGGTTGTCATGGCGATTCCCTTCAAGAGCCTTCGCTTCCAGGCCGCGGAAATGCAAACGTGGGGCATCGGGCTCGGCCGCTTCATTCCAGCGAATAATGAAGCCTCGTTCTGGCCTTACGTTACGAACCGTGTCAGCGGCTTCAGTCCGCAGCTCGGAAATCTGTCCGGGCTGGAGTCAATCGCGCCCAGCCGCAATCTGCAATTGATTCCATATGTCACGCTCGGGCACACGCATTTTCTCGACAATCCCGGGACGCCCGGCTCCGATCCGGTCTTTCGCACCGAGACCGGCAAAAACGTCGGGCTCGACGCCAAGATGATCCTGCATGATTCGTTATCGCTCGACATCGCTCTCAAACCGGACTTCAGCCAGGTGGAGTCCGACGATCCACAGCCCACCGTTAATCAGCGGTACGCGGTGCAGTTCAGCGAGAAGCGGCCGTTCTTCATCGAGAACAACGGCTTCTTCGTGACGCCCGAACAATTGTTCTTTTCGCGGCGCATCATCGATCCGGATTACGGCGCGCGCCTCACCGGCAAGCTCAGCCGCTGGAACCTGGGCTTTCTGGTCATCGACGACAAGGCCGCCGGGATTGCCGCCGGCCCAGGCGATCCCAATTACACGAAGAAGGCGCTCATCGGCGTGGCGCGCGTGATGCGCGAATTCGGGACACAATCAAATGTCGGATTTCTGATGACCGACCGCGAGTTCGCCGGCGGCTACAATCGCGTCGCCGGAATCGATACACGCATCAAGCTGAGCACCAACTGGGCATTGGGCGCGCAGGCCATGGTCAGCCAAACGCAGACGACGGCTACGCGCTCAACCACGCCGGTGAAATATGGAGGCGACGCGTACAACGTCTTCCTGCAGGCGCAGCACCGTAACTACTTCTACAATCTCCAGTACATCGATCGCGCCGAAGGCCTCGAGACAGACCTCGGGTTTGTGACCCGCGTCAACATCCGCCAGGTCCAGCAATTCGCCAGATACAACTGGCATCCGAAGAAGCACGTGGTGTCGTGGGGCCCGACGATGTTCCTGCTGGGCGATGTCGACCATAAGAATGTGCAGCAGGACTGGCAGGTGCGGCCCGGCATCAATTTCGAGCTGCCGAGGTCGACTTTTTTTGCCGCCAACCGCGGCGAGTTGTTCGAGCGGTTTGACAACATCAACTTCCGCCGCACGGACAACCAGGTCGGCTGGCATTCGGAATACTTCAAGAAGGCCGTCCTCGACGGCAATTACGGCTGGGGCACCCGGATCGACTACAGCACGCCGGCCGGCGTGAACGCCTTTCTCGGGCGCGGCAACGAGTTGCAAACCACGCTCACGCTGCGGCCGTCCGCGAGGCTGAAGTGGGATGAGATTTACAGCATGACGCGGCTGCGGACGGATGCGGACACGTTTGGGATTTGGGCCACGCCGCCGGTCACCCACGCGGCGACGGTATTTACGAACCATCTGATCCGCTCGCGCTGGAATTACCAGTACAACAAGGAGCTCTCCCTGCGGGTGATCGTCGACTACAACAGCCTGCTGCAAAATGCCACGCTCATCAATCTCGACCGGCAAAAGCGCGTGACCGCCGATGTGCTGCTGACGTGGCTGCTGCATCCGGGAACGGCGGTGTATGTGGGATACACAGACGGGCTGGAGAACGTGGCGCTCGCGCCGGGCGTTGGACCGGCGGCGGTGAACTCGGTTCTGCGGACGAATCTGCCGGGCGCGACCACCGAGCGGCAGTTCTTCGCGAAGCTGAGTTACCTGTTCCGGTTTTGACAGCTACTGGTTCTTCGCCTGCGAAATGAGCTGCGACACGCGCGATGTCGGGTTGACCGGCTCGACCAGCACGATCGAGTTGGCGTTCAGGATCATGCGATCGGGCGCATGCCACTCCTTGCCGCGCTTGACCAGTATGTTCGACACAGCGTTGGTCTGGGAATTTTTTACGCTTTGGACGTAAAATACGTCGCGGAGCACGGGATACGGGGTGCCCAGGCCTTCGAGCCTGCCGAAATAAGCCGAACCGTTGGAGAGGAGCACAGCCTGATACGGAGTGGTCAGGGCAGTGGACGGATTGCTGCGCCAATACCAGAAGCCGAGTCCGCCGGCGATGAGCACAACCGCGAGGACGAGAACGAGAGCCTTCAACGAGGATGGGCCACGCGGGGCCGGTAACGCCGCCACGGGCTCGCGGACGGCGTCTTTGGTGTCAATAGTCTCTACAGCCATGATTGGATAGTTTATTACTTTTGTAATTTGCAGCGTTTCCGCCACGCGGCTCCGGCTCCAAGCAGAGAGGCGCCGAAAAACATCGCGAGCGTGGAGGGCTCCGGGGTGCCGGTAACGACTTGCGAAACCACAAGGTCAAGCCCGGTGCAACCCGAATTGACCGGGCAGGTGTCCTGATCCACGCCATTCACATTGAACATCTGCTTGAAGAACTCGCCGTTCAACAGCGGGGTGTAGTTCAGCGCGCTGAACAGCCCTGCCTCAATGCCGGTCCACGTGATGATGTGGAAAACGGTTCCGAGTTGCAGTTGGCTGAAGTCGCCCAACTCCGTAATGTTGAGTGCGCCATCGAGCGAGACATTGCCATGATTTGAGTCCTTGCTGGAGACGTTGAGCTGATCGTAGCCGTTTGCAACACTGAGGTCGAGATCCATGAAGCCCGAAACAGCCTGAGTGTAATCCCCGATGATACCGATCGATTGAGGACCGGGGGCATCGATCGCCCCATCCGCCGTGAGTGCCGGAGCCTTCGTGACGATGGAGTTTCCGACCGTGAAAGTGCCGCCCTCGATATCGACCTGGCCGATCACCGTACCGCCGGTATCGACCGTTGTGTTTCCGGCTGTCTGGGTGTAAGTCCCGGCGCCAGGAGAATCGATGCCATCGAAGCTGACGTCGCTTCCTCCGGATACGAAAACACTGCCCGTATTGGTGAAGCCGGTCGATCCGACGTGGGAGCCGTTGGTGTTGAAGTTCATCGTCCCTTCGTTGCTGGCGGCTCCATTGGAGTAAACGCTGCTGCCGTTCCCGTTGAAGTTCGTCGTACCGCCGGACTGATTATCGAAAGAATCTGCAGTGATCGAGCTGTTGGCTCCGCCAAGATTGACACCGCCGCTATTCACGAACTGGCCCGTGGCGGTCTGGGGATTGCTGCAGGTATCGACGCAAGTGGTGACGGGGGCGCTCACATGAATAGAGTCGCCATCGCCGTTCACGTTAATTACGCCAGGGCTGGTGTTGAAAAGATCGCCGGTCACGTTGAGTGTGTTCGTTGCGATGGTGACGTGGCCCGAGACGCTTCCGTGCTGGAAAACGGTGACGCCGCCGATGTCGATGGTTCCGGTGTTCGTCAGCCCGCCAGTGGTGGCCGTCGCCGCGTTGAGCGTCGCGCCATTCGAAAGCGTGACCTGGCCGTTGTTGGTGAACACGCCGGTGCTGAGCGTGCTCGCGTCAACCGCCACGGAGCTTTCGGCGCTGTTCGAAAACGCGCCCGTAACGGTCGCGGCGCTGCCGTTCTGAACCCGAAGAGTCGCGCCCCCATTCAGACCGAGGCCGGGATCGGTCGTGTTGTGGAACGCCCCTGTGACGTTGAGGACGCTGGCGTCGATCGTCATTTGCGCGGAAGCGGAGACCCCCAGCCCCGCAACGCCGGTCGCCAGATTGTTCACATCGCCGGTTACCGTCAGAACACTGTTCTGCGAGATGCTGACCGATGCGGTGGCGAAGCCTGTGCCGTCGGTGGAGATCGCGTGATTAGTCAGTGTGCCATTGACCGTCAGGCTGCTGCCGTGCAGTTCGCTGTCCTGCGCGATGCCGCTGAGTCCGACGATCGCGCTGGCGGTGCCTCCCGCGCCGGTGGTGGCGGTATTCGACAGGTTGCCGACCGTCAATGAGCTGGCATCCACGAGTGTGGTATACGCCTGCGTGATGTTGCCCGTGGTGGAGTACGCCTGCGCGACGAAGTCGCCATATCCTCCGTCGATGTTTGAGATTTGCAGGTTCGATCCGTCGAGGAACAACGCCGCCACGGTCGTGATGTTTCGGTTTGCCTCGACCTGGCTATCGTCCGCCGAGACCGTCAACTGGCCCGTCGTGATCGTATAGGGAACATCCGGGGAACCGGCTCCGTTCAGCGTCAGGCTGCCGTGGCCGGTGGAGCCCTGGTCAATCCGGCTGAGGCCGGCCAGCGCGTCGTTGCCGTTCACATCGATCAAAAGCCCTGTGCCGTTGAGGGTAACGTCGGCGCCGCTTAGAGTCTGGATCGGACCGGCCAGAGAGTCGTTTGAATGAATCCCGGGTCCGGCCGCGGTAATACCGATATTGTTGAGCTGCAGGTACGCGCCGTCGTCTGCGATGTACTTGCCGCCGCTGAGCGTGCCTGTCGTGCCGTCCCAATTCCTGAAATTCTGGACATCGACAGTGAGGGTGCCACCCTGCGCCCGCAGGGTTCCGTTGTTGGTGAAGTCTTGCCAGTAATCCACGCGGCCATTGCCACTAATCGTGTGTTGCGTATCGTTGACCAGGCTTTCAGAACCGACGTAACCTTCGAGATCGCTGGAAGTCCCTTCCGGGTCGCCGGATGTCAAGTGAACCGTGCCCGTGCCGGTCAGGGTGAAGACCGGGGAGTAGCCCCCCTGACCTGCGCCGTCGTCCGACGAGCCCAGCCACAGTTCGCCGAAGCTCGATCCATCGCCCAGGTTGATCGTGCCGTTGTTCGTGATGGTCTTGCCGTCCAGCGTCAGGATCCCCATCAGCGCGCCGTTTTTAACATCGACTTCCCCATTATTTGTGAATGATTCGTTGGGATCGGGATCCACCGACTCATGTTCGAAGTCGACCTTCAAACCCGTCAGATCAATGGCGAGGTCCGGTTGCGACTCACCATGCCCAAAATCGGCAATCAGTGTGCCGTTATTGGTAAAACTCGACAAGCCTCCGATGCCGCCGGAGACCCCGCTGAAGTTAACGCCGCCAATCACGCCGGAACCCTGAATGGTGTGTCCGGTATCGTTGACCAGATTCTCCGTGCCGAACACACCGGTAATTTCACCGTACCCTCCCTGATCCAGCGTGATGGAGCCCGTGCCTGACAGCGTAAAGGTGGGTGCAGAACCACCGAAAGCGCCGGTCGTCGCTCGTCCGTCAACCAGAAGCATCGCCGCCCCGCCTTCACAACCACAACCGCCGTTGATGTAGATGGCGCCGTTGTTCGTAATGGTGGTGTCGGTGGCGGAAATGAAGCCCAGCACCGCACCGGCCTGGATATTGATCTGGCCGTTCGTGTCGTTCGTGAACGAATCGTGATTGCCGCTGATGGATGCCGAGTTCGTGAGATCGATAGCGATGCCGTTGAAGCCTTGCGCGGTTAGCGTGCCGTTATTGGTGAACTTCTCGAAGTTGGTGATGTAGCCGGACCCCTGAATCGTGCTGTTGTTGGTGAGGCTCTCGTTACCCGTAACACCCTGAATCGTATTGCCGGAGGCGTCCGTCATATTCAGCGTCCCGGTCCCGCTCAGCACGAAAGTTTTTGCGTTCGACCCGCCGTCCAGTTGGAGAGTTGTGTAGTTGAACGAATCGGAGGCTGCGTTCAGATTGATCTGTCCCCAGTTGTTGATGTTGCTCGTCGGGCTGGCGGAATGGTCCGCGATGGTCAGCGTCGATCCGTCATTGACATTGATTACTCCGGGCGGCGGCGCAGTGAAGTCGTGCGTCGTGACTGTTGCCGGGCGCTGAACCGCCACCGCCTGTCCGTTATTGAAGCTGCTGACATCGCTGATGTCGATTGTCAGATTGGCGTTGGAGTTCAGATTCAGAGTGCCGTAGTTGTTCCGGAGCGAAGTGAGGGCGTTCTGTCCGTTGTTCAGGAACTGCCCCGTCGCCGGAGGAGGATCGCCGCTGAGCGACTCCGGCCCACCCAGCGTCACGGCGGTGTTGTAGTCGATGGTGCCGATGTTCGTGCCAGTGTAGTTAATCGTCGAGCCCGAGCCGATGAAATAATCCCCACCGCTCAACGTGCCGTCCGGATGAATGTTGGTGAAGGTACCCGCGCCATTGATCGTCAGGCTGCTGCCGTGATCGACCGAAACATGGCTTTGCGGAACCCCCGTGCTGGTGAAGTATGTTGTCGAATTGGTCAGGCCGCCGAGAGATGCCGTGCTGTTGTTGTCCAGAATCAGGAAGCTCTGCCCGCCAAAGTCGCCGCCGCCGTTCCCCTGATCGTTGGGCGGAACGTAGTTAGCCTGTGGGTTGTTCTGCGTGAAAGTGCCCGACACGGTCATACTGCTGCCGCCGTCGAGTTTGACGGTCGAGCTGTTCAGGTCGCTGTTGCTGGTGACGGACCCGTAAATTGTCGCGGTCGACCCGCTCGTCAGGCTCAGGCTCATCAGACCCGACTGGGTGTCGTCACAAAAGCTTGAGCCGCCGACGACTCCGCATCCCTGCCCGGCGCCGCCCCCCAATACCACAAAGCCGGGAGTCGCTTCCGAGCCTGCGGTGAGCGTGCTGGCGTCGAGATTGACAAACGAGTTCGCGCCGCCGTTATCCGTCGTCATCGTCAGGCTGGCGACATTCAGGTGGCTTCCGCCGAAGAGATTCACCGTCGCTGATCTGGATTGGCTGTCCGAGTAGACGCCGGGAATCACGTCGGGATTCCCCGGCGAGCCATCGCCCAGCCCGAGAAACGGGCCATTTACGCTCGCTTCATTCACGAACGCCCCCGTCGTCAACGTGCTCTGGTTGTCCAAAGTGAGCGTCGAATTGCTGGTCAGGTTTTCATCCGCCTGGATCGTGCTGTCGTGATACGCGAGATTGTGAAAGCCGCCGGATACCGTGACGTTCGATCCTTGATCAAGCGTCAGACTCGCTGTCGCCGAGTCGCCGGACGACATTGTCAAGGCGCCGGTCGTCGGCGTAATCACGTATGGAGTCGACGCGTCGCCACCATTCAGCGCGTTCACGCCGACCGTTGAATTGATGATATTCGTCAACGACGAAAGCGGGACGTCCGTCCCGTTGCCGGTGACCTTGCCGCCCAGACCCATCGTCAGGCTTGCCCCCGAGATCGTTTGGATCGAATTGGACCCGATGCTCGATAGGATCAGCGTGGACCCGTCGTTCGCAATGTAAGAACCGCCTGTCAGCGTGACCCCGTCCCAATTCGTCAGACTGCCGGTTACCTGCAATGCGTTGCTGCCGGTGGCCGTCAGCGTTCCCTGATTATGGAAGTTTGTCGAGATGGTTCCGGCGCCGGATAATGTTCCGCCGTTCAACTCCAGAGTGGGGGCCGGCAGCGACTCCGCACTATGTGCGGCACTCGGGAGAGAAACAATCGGCGCTGCGCTGATTGAATTGCTCGCGTTGTCGCTGAGAGTAATCTCGCCGCCACCCAGCACCACCAATGTATTTCCAGTGCCAGTGTCGTTAAGGAAAAGACTCCCGGCGCTACCTGTTCCGGCATCCCCAATTGAGATCGTGGCATTGTTGGTCATGGACGGCGTGTTTCCCGTCCCGCCGTAACTCACAGTCAGCGCCGCGCCATCGGAAATCGACAAGGCGCCATTGTTCGTCACAGTGCCGCCGGTGCTGAGATCAAGAGTCACGCCGCTGCCGTTCTGGACATTCAGAACGCCGCCATTGCCGATCGTCAGTACGTCGCTCGACGGCGTGGTGCTATTGGGGGTCGAAAGGACCAGAGCCGTCGAAGACCCGCTCGATACCGTCAGTGTCGCTGGATTATCGTGATCGCCGCTATCCAGCGTCATGCTGTTCAGTGCGAAACCGCCGGCGGTCAGGTTGACATTGGCACTGATGGCCTGGATGAAGGCATCGTAGGTCCCACTTGGGCTGGTAGCCGGATCCCAGTTCCCCGCGGTCCCGAATTCGCCGCCGTCATTCGCGCCGCCGGTCCATGTGAGCGCGGTCACCTGCGCCGTCAACCACGGTGGGAATACAAGCAGGTTAATCAGCAGCAGGATTAACGCTGACTGGAAGCACCCCCGCACTTCCAGCTTCCGGTACCAATTCACCATTCGTCAGATTCCTCCGAATCCACATCTGGCCAGCCCGCCGGGGCTGGACTTAGACTTACTGATAATAACCGTACATTTTCAAAGATGTAAAGGGTTTCTCAATGTACGATTTCATATTTTTAGCTTACAGAGGTAACCCATCGGTTCTGTTAGTACTGGAACCAAGCGGATGCTGCGAACACTCTTCTTTCCCATCGGAATGCCGTGGCAATTGGGTGTAAAGTGTTCCATAACATGACGACCGACCGCCGCTCTTTCTTGAAGACCGCGCTTGGAGCCGCCTGCACAATCCCCGCACTGGCCCAGGCTCCGCAGCAGCCCGTGAGTCCAACCCCGACTCCCCGCGACTGGTCCGGCCAGATTCCGGTGCAGTATCCGGACCCCGACATCATCGCCCTCGACAATCGCTTCCGGAAATACATGATCGGCAACACGATCATCAAGCGGCTCTACACGGGTGCTTTGTGGTCCGAAGGACCGGCCTGGAATGGCGTCGGCCGCTATTTCGTCTGGAGCGACATCCCGAACAATGTTCAAATGCGCTGGACCGAAGAAGACGGGCGGGTGACCATCTTCCGCAATCCTTCGGGCTACAGCAACGGCAATACATTCGATTTCGAAGGGCGTCAGCTTTCGTGCGAGCACGGCGGGCGGAGAGTCGCCCGATACGAATACAACGGCACGGTGACGACGATTGCCGACAAGTTCGAAGGCAAGCGCCTGAACTCACCGAACGACGTTGTGGTGCATCCGGACGGCAGCATCTGGTTTACCGACCCGACATACGGGATCAATGGGAATTACGAGGGCTTCAAGGCCGATCCGGAGTTGAAGCCGGCGGCATATCGCGTGGATCCGAAGTCCGGGCAAATCGCGAAACTGGTCGAAGACATGAGCGGTCCCAATGGCGTCTGCTTCTCGCCGGACTATAAGAAGGTCTACATCGCTGACACGGGCACAGGCCGGGAGATTCGCGTCTGGGACATCGATGGCGCGAAGATTCGCAACGGGAAGCGGTTCGCGCAACTGAGCGTGCCGGGCAGCGGCGCACCGGCTGCGGCGGATGGTATCCGGTGCGATGCGGATGGCAACGTGTGGGCCGGCGCGCGCCCGGGCGTTCAGGTTATCGCGCCGGATGGGCAGCCGATCGGGATCATTCGGCTGCCGGAGAACTGCGCCAACGTGTGCTTTGGCGGCACGAAACGAAACCGGCTGTTCATGGTGGCGAGCCAGTCTTTATATTCGGTCTACGTGCTGACAACAGGCGCGCACATCGCGTAGGAATGGCGGTCGCGCGCGGTTTTGAGGTAGCGAAGGCTCCTCCAGCCTCGCCCGGTTATTGCTGGCCTCTTCCCTGGCCACCACGGCCGCCTCGGGCAGGGCGCGGAGGCAGCGTGCCGCCCTCAGCGAGGATCATGTTGTCCAGAGCCGTTTTGAACTGCGTCGCGCGGCGGGTCTTGTCCTTTTCGCGGGCCGCGTCGTCCGGTTGAACGCCCTCGTCAATAACCACCGTGTAAATCAGTTTCGTTGTCGCCGGGGTCATGGCCTGGGCTTCCAAAGTGCCGTGATACATGTCATAGGGACGCCCCGGCCTCGCAGGCTGCGCATAGGTGTAGGACATTGCCGATTTGCCGACGATGATCTCCTGAATCGCGCCGTTGTTCAGCGATCGCACCGCGCCCATTTCGCCTTCTTTGCCCGAGTTGAGCGTGCAGGCAAGGCCAAGCCACTCCTGAATGTCGCAGTATTTGCCGACACGGGCCCACACTTCGGCCGCCGGTTTGTTGACGACGATTTCCAAAGGAAACGCGTAGTACATCGGAGTCGGGGCTGCAGCCCCTGCTTCTGGCGCAGGCGTTTGAGCATTCCCGGCGCCGGTCAGAGTGGCGAAAGCCAGCGCCAGGCCGGCCCCTGTTTTCTTCAGATTCAGCATCAGTTCCTCACGTGGATCTCGTGGCTCTGCGGCGCCACGGCAGCGGCCCGCTGTTACCGGAGCAGGCAGAAACCAATTTCGCACATGATGCTTCGAAGGCGGCGGGTCCGCGTCGATGGCGTTGGTTTACCCCGCGCAGCTAATTCTGCTCGGGCGCCGGCCCATTGCCCGCAGGCGCAGGCTGGCGCTGATTGTTGTTGCCGGCGACCGGAGCAGCACTGGGCATTTCACCCTTTCCGTCTACTTCGAACACAAACAACATCGGCGGGTAGTCCACCTTCGCATTGTTCGCGCCTACCGACTGCGCAGGCCGTCCCATGCCGCCCTGGAAAGCGACGTACTGCTTACCGTCCACCTCATAAGTGATGGGCGGAGCCATTCCCGTGCGCCCGGTCTTCACCTCATAAAGCTTCTCGCCTTTGTCGGCGCTGAAGGCGCGGAATAGTCCATCGTTCGTCACCTGGAATACCAGGTTGCCGCCGGTGGAAACCGAACCGCCGCCGATGCCCCCGCCGCCATCCGCACGCCACGCAAGCTTCTGATTGACCGGATCCCACGCCTGGAGGCCGCCGCGCACCCCATCCGGCGCGTCCGGACCCATCAGCGGCTTCACACTGCGCACATCTCCCGACGGACGCAAATATCCTGTCGAACCGGGCTTCAGCTCCGTCATCGCCTGATAGCGGAAAGGCATGTACGACGCCGGGATGTATACGAGCCCGGTGTTGGGATTCCACGACATCGGAGACCAGTTGTGCGCGCCGCCGCCCGTGGGCCAGATCTCGATGCCTTCCTTGTCGTCGTAATAAGCCTCGGGGTTCACCATGGGGCGTCCACGTTCATCGAAGCCCTTCGCCCAACTCACCTTCACGAACGGCGACGCGGAAATGAATTCGCCCGTGACCCTGTCGAGCACGTAGAAAAAGCCATCTTTGGCAGCCTGGACGATGACCTTGCGCTGCCGCCCCTTCACGTTCAGGTTCAGGAGCATCAGTTGCTGAACGCTGTCGAAATCCCAGTTGTCGTTCGGCACCGTCTGGTAGTGCCACTTCAGTTGTCCCGTGTTCACATCAACCGCCAGAATCGAACAGGTGTAGAGATTGTCGACGTTTTGCGCGCCGCGGAATTTCTGCACCCAAGGCTCCGCATTGCCGGTGCCGACGTAAACCAGATTCGTTTCCGGATCGTACGCAATGCCGTCCCAGACCGCGCCGCCACCGCCGCGTTTATAGAAATCGCCGCCCCATGATTTTGCGGCGATACGCATAGCCTCGTTTTCGAAGGGCTTTGAGGGATCGCCGGGCACCGTATAAAAGCGCCACAAAAACTTGCCGGTTTTCGCGTCAATTGCCTGGAACTGTCCCCGTGTCGGACGGTCGCCGCCCGCGAGCCCCACGATGACCTTGCCGCCCGCGATGCGCGGCGCCATCGTGATCGTGTAATTGTCCTGCCAGTAGACCACGCGCGTTTCCCATGCCGGCTTGCCGGTCGTGGCATTCAGCGCCGTCAACCGGCCATCCAGCGTCGGCGCGATGATGTTGCCCTCATAGAGCGCAAGCCCGCGATTCACGATGCCGCAGCAAATTCGCGAACGGTCCGCGGATTGATTGACCTCGGGGTCCCATCGCCAGATTTCCTTGCCGGTTCTGGCATCGACGGCATACACGACACTCCACGTCGTAATCCCGTAGAGCGTGTTGTTCCAGAAAAGCATGGTGCCTTCCTGATTGCCGCCGCCTGCCCCGACAGGGTAAGTCCACGCGAGGCCGAGTCGGCTGACGTTTGACGTATCGATCTGCTTCAGCGGACTGTAGCGCGTTTCGCCTTGCGTGCGGCCGTAGCTGAGCCAGGCGCCGGCGTAGGGATCGCTGGGGGCGCCCGTGCTTCGCAACACGGCGTCATCGACGTTCGGCAGACCGGTCCGAATCGTTTGAGCGTGAATCAACGTGGCGAGCGCAACTGCACCGGCCAGGGCAGACAGGACAAAAACGCGATTTCGTTCGAAGCTGAGCACGGGACCTCCGCGGTCAACTATTCTATGGGATTATTCGGGCGGCTGCCTTGCTCAAACCGCTGCGCGTCAGGGAGCAGGCTCGATCTTCAGCAGCGCCCCCGCGTTCTCGTCGGTGATCAGGTAGAGCAATCCATCGGGACCCTGGCGAATGTCGCGGATGCGCTGCCGCAGGTCCGACAGAAGCGATTCGCGAAGCTGCTCTCCGTTCTCGTTGAACGCGACGCGCTCGACGTGTCCGGTGCGCCCGATTCTCCCTACAGTCATCGAACCGACGAACAGGTTGCCCTTCCAGGCCGGGAAGCGGTCGCCGGTATAGAAGGTCATTCCTGACGTCGTGATCGAAGGCACCCAGAACAATTCCGGCGATTCCATGTCCTCTCGCCACGGCGTGGGTGAAAACTTCTTGCCGTCGTAATCCCTGCCGTAGGTCACCACAGGCCAGCCGTAATTCTTGCCGGCGCGGATGATGTTGACTTCGTCTCCACCCTGCGGACCATTTTCGGTTTCCCATAAATCGCCGGTCTGCGGATGAATCGTCAGCCCCAGGATGGTGCGGTGCCCGAGCGAAAAAATCTCCGGCTTGTGCCCGGCTTTGCCAACGAACGGATTGTCTTTCGGGATACTGCCGTCGTCGTTCAGGCGCAGGATCTTCCCGACATCGGAGTTCGGATCCTGCGGCAGCTTCTCGTTTCGACGATGGGAGGATGCGAAGAACAGCTTGCCGTCGCGCGCGAAGACAACACGCGAGCCGTCGCCGCCCTGCAGCGGCTCCCAGGCGTCCGCGACGAAAATGTCCTTCACGTCTTTGAGCTCATGGCCTTCGAAGCGGCCGCGCGCCAACGCCGTGGTCGCCCAATATCCCTTGCTGCCGTCTGGTTTCGGCGCTTTCTTGATGTAGGTCAGATAGACGAAGTGGTTGGTTGCGAAATCCGGGTGCAGGGCGATATCGAAGAGCTGGTCGATGGAAAGCCCGGAGATCCCCGGAATGGGCTCCGGGTCCAGCTTGCCTTCGTGAACCAGCCGCACCCTGCCCGGGCGCTCGGTCAGCAGCATGTCGCCACCCGGCAGGAACGCCATGCTCCAGGGGTGCG
>Ga0134125_10001079_pt1 | contig 34499 bp, 48 predicted proteins | sample KB31751_FD_96464 | JGI IMG/M metagenome (GOLD analysis project Ga0134125, IMG submission 96464) | Terrestrial soil microbial communities with excess Nitrogen fertilizer from Kellogg Biological Station, Michigan, USA - KB3-175-1 | ecosystem: Environmental > Terrestrial > Soil > Unclassified ...
AATGTTTATATACTCCTAATTTATAACTAAAATTGCATGTATAAATTAAATTTAATTGCAATCGTAGCTATTGTAGCAGCATTTGCAGTGTCTGCATTTGTTGGAACTGAAGTTTTTGCTCAAAATAGTTCAAGCAGCGGTATGAGCGGCGGTAATATGACTGGCATGAACATGACCAGTATGAGCGGCGGTAATATGACTGGCATGAACATGACCAGTGGCAGTTCTAATAGCAGTTCTAGCGGACAATAAAAAAACAAAAAAAATTAGAAGTAATACAATTTTTTTATTTTTATTTATTAAATGAGCCCTATAGATTTTTAGAAGATATTCATATATGATGTTTTTAGTGATTCTTAATTTATAACTAAAATTGCATGTATAAATTTAATTTAATTGCAATCGTAGCTATTGTAGCAGCATTTGCAGTGTCTGCATTTGTTGGAACTGAAGTTTTTGCTCAAGATAACCAAACTTTAACATTACAATTAATATAATATATTTTTTTCATCTTAATGAGCAAAAATAATACAAATAAATGATTTTATTCCAAAGAGAACTTTTTATTACTTCTTATTACCAAATAGAATTACTAAATTAAATATAGTTTGTTAACGAAATAAAATAGTGGTTTTTGACAATTTATCTGAATATATTAATGCAATTGATTCTATAGGTGAATTAAAACATGTAACGACTGAAGTTAATTCAGATTTAGAGGTGGCTGAGATAATGAGAAGGTTAATGTATACAGGAAAGAGCCCTGCCATTTTATTTGAAAATATCAAAGGATACAACATCCCTATTTTCGGTAATGCATTCGGTACACTTAAAAAATTACAAATAGCGTTAGATTTGCAAGATTTTTCAGAAATAGGAAATAGAATTGTGGAATTAACTAAATTAAAAATGCCAAGTAGCGTTTTAGGTAAAATTCGAATGTTGCCAAAACTTTCAGAATTGTCAGAATATGGTCCTAAAATAGTAGATAAAGGGCCCGTTCAAGAAAAAACTAATACAGTAAATCCTTCTTTTCATGATTTTCCTATTTTAAAATCATTTACAAAAGATGCTGGTCGATTTATAACTTTTGGAATGACTATTACAAAACATCCTGAAACAGATATAAGAAATATTGGATTATATCGTATTCAAATTTTAAATGAAAAAAAAGCAATAATGCATTGGCAAATACATAAACGCGGTGCACAACATTACGAAATATTAAAAGATATAAAGAAAAAAATAGAAGTTGCAGTAGTCATCGGTTCTGATCCATCTACAATTTTTAGTAGCATTGCTCCCGTTCCAGAGGGTTTAGATAAATTTCTATTTGCAGGGATTTCAAGAAAAAAAGGCATAAAACTTGTAAAATGTTCGACCGTTGATTTAGAGGTTCCAGCAAACGCAGAAATTGTGTTTGAAGGGTTTGTTGATCCAAATAGCCTTGAATTAGAGGGACCTTTTGGAGACCATACAGGATATTATACTCCTCCAGATTATTTTCCATCATTTACATTAACAGGAGTTATGCAAAAAGAAAAACCGATTTATTTAACTACGGTTGTTGGAAAACCTATTTTAGAAGATGCACTTTTCGGTAAAGTAATTGAGAAATCATTTCTACCTCTTATTAGAATGTTTCAACCTGAAGTTGTTGATTTTACAATGCCTCCAGCAGGTTGGTTTCAGGGGTTAGCTATTGTTTCTATACGAAAAAGATATCCCGGTCAAGCAAAAAAAGTAATGATGGGGCTATGGGGTATGGGCCAACTATCTCTTACCAAAATTTTAGTAGTAGTTGATCACAATATTAATGTCAATAACATTAATGAAGTCATCTGGGCTATTACTACAAAGGCGGATCCCAAACGTGATGTATTAATAATTGATAATGCTCCAACGGATACATTAGATCCCGCCTCTCCATTGCTAAACCTCGGATCAAAAATGGGCATCGATGCAACCACCACTTGGAAAGAAGAAGGTTATCAGAGAGATATACAAGAAGAAGTAAATGTCGATATTCAAACAAAGACTTTGGTAGACAAAAAATGGACAGAATATGGATTTGATTCTTTAATATAATACACATAAAATAAAAAATAGATATTTTATTTTATTGTTATTTCACATATTTTATTTAATCAATTTTGAAAAAGTTGAGACAAAAATTTTTAATATTTAAAAAAGATAAATTTAAATTGATTTACTTAAATTAATATTAAAATATAAAGTCTTGGTAATGAAACTTTTTATATTTTTCAAATTGAATAGGGTGCAAAAATTACTTTTCGAAAAAAAAGGATCATAAGAAAAACAATTCCTTAATTTAAAAATATTAATTTTCCTATTCTTTTTTATTAAAATTTTTGATAAATTATTAAGAAAAGACATTTTATTATAAATAATTGAAATGTCATATCTATGGAAAATTGCTCAAGTTATAATTGTTCTTATATAGACTTTACAATCGACTAAAATTAACTAAAAGAAAAGAACTAAAGGCAAATCAAATATTTTAAGATAAGAAATAGATTTTTTAGTAATTAATTTTTACAAACATATATTAGTTTAGATATATGATTGTATAGCTCTGTTAACTTAACGAAACTTTTCAAATATTTTTCAATATTGATTTTCCAAACAGTTAGTTAATTTTGTAACATTAATTCATAAAGTGTGCTCAAAATACAAGAAATCTTGTTGTAATCGATTCATCTAATATGGGATTGATTCAAATTTGCTCATGATAAAATGCTTAAGTTAACAGAGCCGATTTATTACATAAAATCTTCTAAATCTTTAACTATTTTAAAATTTAAATTTTTCAATATAAAGAATTGAATTAAGTATAATAATATTTTTATAGCGAATTTGTATAGAAGTTTTCTAATGAGTTTAAATATTAAAGATGATGACGTAACCTCTAATCAACCCTCAACAAATACCGATAAATCCTCTCAAAATACAAATACAAAAAACAACGATAATGTTCCCAATATAGTTGCACTTGAGGTATTAGAAAAAAATGGTGTTAATATTGAAAGGTTAAAAGAGTTAATAACAAAAGGTGTAGGTGCTGAATTTACTACATACTACTATTATACTATTTTAAGAATGCATTGTACAGGTTTAGATGGCGAAGGAATTAAAGAAATAGTAGAGGATGCAAGAATAGAAGATAGGAATCATTTTGAAGCTATGGTTCCAAGATTATATGAATTAGGCGGAAGTTTGCCACGCGATATCAGAGATTTTGCAACTCAAGCAGGTTGTCCTGATGCTTATTTACCAGACAATTGGAAAGACCTTACATCTATTATTAAGGTACTATTGGAAGCTGAACAATGTGCAATTAGATCTTGGGGTGAAGTATGTGACATGACAGTAGGAAAGGATCCTAGAACCTATGATATTGCTCAAAGAATTATGCAAGAAGAAATAGAACATGAAGCCTGGTTCATAGAGTTAATATCAAAAAGGCCTTCTGGTCACTTCAGACGTAACTTCCCTGGCCAATCTCCTCATACAGCAGGATCAGGTGGCCTAATACATCTTTAACTTTTTTTTGAGAATTTTAAATTTAATATATTATTCTATTATTATATAAAAACTTCAATATTATAAATACAATTATAATATTTTATTTTTTATTTGATATTAAATAGCCTGAAGTTGAGGATAATATTTATAATATGAATTTTAATAAAGCATTATAACTTTGCATTTAAGTAATAGAAGAATTGGAGAAATATTGATGGCAATTTCTGGTATTGGTCTTACTATTGGTGCAGGATTAATAGGTGTACCCCCTGTAGCATATGCAGGATTGTGTATTGCTGGATTGGGATTTGTATCAATGATATGGAGATAATTTTTTACCCCAAAATAACTTCAATTTTATATTTTTCTATACAAGTAGTTTTATTATAATTCATTTGATAAGTTTAAATTATGTTTGATATTGTTTAAACTTAAAATGTATTTTTTTATTTTCATAATATATCCATGATTTTTAAAAAAATAAGTTAAATAAATATTTTAACTAATTATTGAAATACTAATTAATTTCTATTCAAATGTTTACTTTTAAAATCATTGTTCTTTATATCCCAACATTTCCTACACAATTGTCCTTGCATTTTCCATTCGGGTTTAGGATTATATCTAATAAATTTTAATTTTGAATTGCATATGTTACAATAATTCAAATATCTTTGATATTCTTTTTCTTTTAGATTATAACAATTAGAACAAATCTTGATATTATTATCTATGTTCCATTTCCAATGTGGGTTTTTCCAATCTTTATCTAGTTTTTCATTACAAAATTTACATAAATATATCTCATTGCTAAATAGGGCATCTTTAACTATTTCAGATCTTTGTAATTGAGGATCTATTTTATTATTTTTAAAATTAGAATTATCAATCACCAAATCTTTTTCTTTATCTAATTCATTTTCTCCGTCCATTGGTGCTTTTTTCCATTCTTGCTCTTCATCTTTGTCAAATTTTTGAATATTCTGATTTTCTAAAGAGCTACTACTATCAAATTTAATTTCTGATTTATTTATTTTGGGTTGATTTTCTTTATTAGTTAATTTTTTTTTAATGGAAAATTTCAAATTCAATCACTAATTTTCTTTCCATAATATTTTAATATTTAATAAATATATAATTTAATTTATTAATTTATATTATAATACTTTTTTCAATTATAATCATAGTTCGTAGTTTGGTAGATATTATAAATTATCCAATATATCAATGGCCAAAATATTTAATTTTGAGTTTGGTATTATAAGGATGTTGTTGTCTAATTCTCATTATGAAACACTTCAAATACAAAAAGATGCATCAATATATGAAATAAAAAGATCATTTAGAGAGCTTGCATTGAAATATCATCCCGATAAGAATAAAAGTTCTGATTCTAAAGAAAAATTCTTGAGAATAGTGGAAGCATATGAAATTCTTTCGGATGAGAACTCAAGAAAAAAATACGATATGATGTTTGAGATAAATAATAATGCAAAATCATATGTTCCTAAATATCCAAATAATTGGACACCATCTGCAGATTATAAAAGATATTATAGCTATAACGATATAAAAAATTGGTATATACCTAATAGCGAAATTCGGGGTGGGATGTGGGATATGGGAGAAAGACAAAACAAAGGAATGTGGAAAACAACTCTACTATTATTTGGGTCATTAGCCATTGTTACTGTGTTTATTATTGTATTATCAAAGTAATTTACAATAATTAAATATTGTTAATATAAATTAAATCAAAACTTTATTAAAAAATTTGAAAGATAATATTTATCCAATTTAATTGATTACTCAATAGTATAAAATAAGAATAATGTATTTTGATTAAAACAGTGAGTAGCAATAAACAGAAATTAGAATCCTTTAAAGAGATTTGCAAAAAAATCATTATTCTGAGGCTTAGGTAAAGAGATATTTTGATTAAAATAACCAATTGTAAATGGAACTTTATTCTTATACAATTGCAAAATTATTTTATTTTCTCCGTCGCTAGGAAAAATATAGTTTACAAAAAATTTATTGCCAGTAATATTCTTATTGTCAAATTTAAATAATCTACCATCGCTATCAACTATGGTAATTCTTCCACTAAGATTTTCTAAATTGGATGAAATTGAAGAATTCAATTTTTTAATATCAAAAGAAATCTTTGTATTTTTATCTACTATTGGAACTTTTGGATCAAGTGTAAGTGAAATATTTAAATTTTCCCTTTTACTAATCCATGTGCTTGGTGTATTTTTATTTTTATCAACAGGATTTTGAGAAAAAGAATTACTTATATTAAACAATACATAATTATTAATAATAAATATTAATACTATGAAAATAGGAATAATATATATAGATTTTAACATGTTTTTAATTTGCATAATTCCTTATTATAGCTGTTGATTAGAATATGTTTTTAAGTTGCATTCTTTATTTAACAAATATTTTGTAATTATTTTGAAAGATTTTTTTTGTTTAATTTTTTAGAGGTTTTAGATAATTAATTTAACAAAATTATAATTATTAATGCACTAAATTATTATCAACAATTAACTCTTTTGGAATTAAAATATTTATTTATCGATATCCGATGTCTTCTCTTATTTGTTGATATAAAGTAACCCTTATTATATAGAATTTACGAATATTCAATAATCACAAAATATATTTATCATAGGTCTTTTACAAAAGATTTGTTTTTAACATATTTAGATATTATTCAAGATCATGGTGCCGAATAAGAAAGTAAATTTATTAATAATACAATTGCTGACGGTCCATATGTTTTAACGCCATCAATTACCATATCTGCAATATCATCTTTTGCTGTATCTTCAACATTTGACCATAACTCTTTGAGCCATTCTTTGGTTTCCCTATTTCCTTCTAAATTATCAATATCTTTAGGAAAAATTTTTTCATCCTGAATTTTATCGGATAAAGAAGAGAATATTTGTTTTACTAAAATAATTCCATCTATTGTTATAAAATATGATGTATTCTCGTTATTTTCAAAGTCATCTATTGATTTTATCAAAAGATGATTATATTCCAATATTTTCATTTGATTATATATGTATTCTTCATTTATCCTTATTTCAGGTAAAACAGAAGAAGGTACAAGTAATGAGATATCCCTCAAAGAAATGGATACATGATGAGAAAATTCAGAAACTTTTGATTTATTCGATTGAAGGATATTATCAATTATTTCTTTTTTTTGTGTTTCTTTAACCTCTTCTGAATATAAATAAGTTAATATAAAGATTTGAATTGGAGTAATTGATACTTCTTCTTCATTTTTCTTTCCATCTTTTTCTAATTTGTTTTCAGCATTCTTCATTTTGTTTTTTCATCCTTTTTGAATTATTTATTGACCAGTTGGAAATTTTTTTGATATACAGTGTATTTTCCTTATAGTTATATGGAATGTACTAATTTATAATAATAACTATTTGGATAAAAACTTCTTCTTTGCTCAACCATCAAAGACAAATTAATTTTTAACATACTCATAATTACAATAGAATTAAAAACAAAAAATAATTGTCCGATTTAAATTAAATGGGCATTATTTATTGCATCCTTTTTGCTGTCCATTATTTTAAATTTTTACTGTAAAGGATAAATTTCTCAAAATGCTTTGTTTGTTCTTTAATAACTGGATTATTAATTTCAATGAAATTTGGCAAATAAAATTGAATATAATTATACAGAGAATAACCCATATAATAAGAAAATAATATATCAATTATATTAGAATAATCAAAATAGTTTACACAATCAAGATAACATATCTGCACAGTTGGATTGTTATAGAAATTGTCTCCTTTTTCTTCCATCAAATTTATTATAGATAATGCTATTATTTGATTTAAATTATTAGTAAATAGTAGGATTTTTTTATTAATAATTAAAACAGACAGATAATGGTAAGTATTTTCGAATATATAAAATTTCCATGAATTAAAATAACGCCTTTTATAATATTTATAGATTATTGAACGTTTTAAAAAAACAATAATTGAATAAATATCTTTAAAATTTGGAATTTTTATTTGAATTTGTTCTTTTAATGAATGTGTTAAAGATAATATTTTATTTCCTTTTTTTAAATTTATATTATAATAGACAAATTCAAATGATTTTGAAAAACCATGTTTTTCAAACAATTTCTGGGATGCTAGATTGTTACAAGATACTATTGCATTTGCTTCTATATTTCCCATTTCTACCCCTATATCAATCATATATTTTAATAAAGAAGAAGCTATTCCTTGCATTCTATAATTATGATTTACTCTAATCCCTTCAATCCATAAAAAATTATTTGGACAACTAATAATATGCGATATTGCAATTGGTTTTAATTTTTTATATTTATCATAGATCTCTAAAATAAGTAATAAGCCAAAAGGATCATTTAACCATGCATCCCAAACTGTATGAATATAGTCTCCCCAAGAAAATGTATTTTTACAAAATTTGAAAACTTCATCTTTATCATTGTTGTTTGCTTTGCGTATAATCAATTAAATTTAATTTATCTATTTTTAAAGATATTAATATTATTATCATAAAGAAAGCAAGCAAGTTTTATAATAAATAATTTTTATACATTAAATAGAATAAAACTAGTTAAAAAATTTTTGAACAATCTAACTACTTTATTTTACAAATAGAAATTAAAAAAATTGAATTTTTAGTTTTAATTCCCATTATTAACAAATAACAAAAGAAAAATAAAATTAACTAAAACATTTAGCAAATAAATATAAGATATTTTGTAAGCGATGACTTATTTCTTTGTACTTTTTGCCGTTTCCCATAAATAGCTAACACTTTTTTTATTCTTAAAAAAGTTATAAGGCAATAAGGAAAAACAACAGATTAAGGCTAATGAATATTTAGGATAACGAATTGAATTTTTAATAAATTCCGATAAAAGCGTCGAAAATTTTAAATTAAATGAAAATTTTTTAACATATCCTTTAATTTGATCATGTCCAATTATTGAACGTGTCACCTGGCTTATGAAGTCAGACGATGTTAAAGGAGTTTGAAAATAAATTATTGCATCATCACAATAAAAAATATCTTTTTGTTTTTCTAAAATTTTGCATTGAAGGTACAAATCTATGGCAATTATATTGTTTGGAATTTCCAAATCTTTGACATCTTTTAAATACAAGGCTAATGCTCTGCCCATAGTTGTATATTGCGATATACCATTTAATCTCACTGACCTTAGCCAAAATGCAATAAAAGCTGATGCTTTTGAGAATATATTATCACTTATAATTATGGGTTGAGTATTAGAAGCACAAAGACCTACTTTATCATTAACATAATTAGACAGATTATAAATACAATTTTTATCTAAAACAATATCTGCATCCAATAAAATAATTATTTCACCAATTGATCTTTTAATTATTGTATTCCATGCATAGCTGGCACCCATTCTTCTATCGTTATGAATTAATTCAATATTTAACTCAGGATTATCTATTTTTATTTTTTCAATTAATTGAGGAGTATTATCTTTTGAATCATCTACAAATAATATTTTTTCAATTGTGTTTGAATATAGATTTTGTTCTTTCAATGATTCAAAAAATTTTAAAATATTGTTTTCTTCATTGAATGTAGGAATGCCAACAGTTATTCTTTTATTATGCAAATACATTTTCGCAAATTCAAGATCTTTTAATTTTCTCTATTATACTATTAGCCAAATCTTTCAATTCATCCATATTGGCAATTTTTCTCATTGGCCATTGGCCTTTATTTTTTTCAAGTAGAAATCGAGGAATTATATGGACATGTACATGAGGTATTATTTGATTTGCAGATCTTCCATTATTTTGACTAACATTAAATCCATTTCCATTAATTGAATTTATAATAGCCCTTGCTATATGAGGAACCAAAGTATACATCTCTCCGACTAAATCTGGTGGCATTTCTAAAATATTATCAAAATGAACTTTTGGAATTATTAGAGAATGACCATAGTTGATAGGATATCTATCTAAAAAAGCTAAAAACTTTTCATCTTCATATATTATTGCATTAGGTAAAGTTTTATTTATAATTTTACAAAATATGCATTTCTCATTTGTTTTGTCCATCCTTCGATGAAATATCAATTAAAGAAATATTTAATTTACTATTTAAAATGAATTGATAAACTACAGATTTATAATATTCATCATAGTTCATTTTAAATACCTGTAAATTTTTTACAAGATATGGGCGAAACAATAGATATTGAAGATTTCAATTTGACCTTTTCATTCAATTGTCCAAAATGTGAATATCTTAATGAACTGCAATCAAATGAACTTCATAATAATAGTATAGAATGTGGTATGTGTGAAACTGTTTTTAAATTTGAGGGATTAGATTCAATAAAAATAATAGCAAATCTAGAATAATATAAATAAGTTTTTATTTTATTTTTATATTTTAAAATAATATAATGGTTTTACCAAGTAGAAAAACAGTCGAAGGAACATCAAGAGCACCCAATAGAGCTATGTATAAAGCAATGGGCCTTACTGATAAAGACCTTAGCAGACCAATAGTTGCAGTTTCAAGTACTTGTAATGAAGCTACACCCTGCAATATCCATTTGGGTAAATTAGCTCAAAAAGCTAAGGAAGGTGTAAAAGATTCAGGCAACACTCCAAGGGAATTTACAACCATTGCAGTTTCAGATGGCATAGCTATGGGTCACGAAGGCATGAAATCTTCACTTATTAGTAGAGAAGTCATTGCAGATTCTATTGAAATAATGGTTCGTGCTCATCAATATGATGCAATAGTAGGGATTGCAGGTTGTGATAAAAGTTTGCCTGGAACTTTGATGTCCATGGCAAGGCTTAATCTTCCTTCTATTTTTGTTTATGGCGGTACAATACTTCCTGGTATTTGGAATGGTACCGCAGTTACAGTGCAAGATGTTTATGAAGCAGTTGGAACTTTTGATGCTGGAAAGATGAGCCTTGAGCAATTAATTAGTTTAGAGAATGTAGCATGTCCTTCGGCTGGTTCATGTGCAGGCATGTATACTGCTAACACCATGGCATCTATTAGCGAAGCCATAGGTATGTCATTATTAGGAAGTTCTACCCCTGTTGCTGAAAGCGAAGGTAGAAATAGAATATGTTATGAAACAGGAAAAGCTATAGGCAATTTAATTGAGAACAATATCAAACCTCGGGATATTTTAAAATATGAATCTTTTGAAAATGCCATTATAATGGCAAATGCAATAGGTGGATCTACTAACTCAGTGTTACATCTATTAGCTTTAGCTAGAGAGGCCAATATAAAACTAGACATTAAAGAATTTGAATCAATAAGAAAAAGAACACCTCATATTGCTAATATGAGGCCCGGTGGTAATTATGTTATGCTTGATCTTGATAATATAGGCGGCATTCCTGTAATACTAAAAAAACTATTTGATAAGGGAATATTAAATGGAGATGTATTGACTGTTTCTGGAAAAACTTTGAATGAAAATCTTTCAGAGTATAATTTTTCCAAATCTATCGAATACTTTAAAAACAACCAAAATGAATTTAAAAAAATTCTTAAACCTGTAGAGAATCCTATACATCATGAAGGTACATTAAAGATATTATTTGGTAATTTGGCTCCTGAAGGGGCAGTAATAAAAATTGCAGGATTAAATAATAAAAAATTTAACGGAACAGCCAAGGTCTTCAATTCTGAAGAATCTGCATTTGAAGCTATTTCAAATCAAGAGATAATTGAAGGCAATATTGTAGTAATTAAATATGAAGGTCCAAAGGGTGGTCCCGGAATGAGAGAGATGTTGGCTGTTACGGCAGCATTAGTTGGACAAGGATTAGGAGAAAAAGTTGCAATGTTAACTGATGGCCGATTTTCTGGAGCTACTAGGGGTTTTATGGTAGGACATATTTCGCCCGAAGCTATGGTTGGCGGACCAATTTCAATTGTAAAAAATGGCGATAATATAGAAATAGATTTGGATAAAGGAGTAGTAGATTTAAAGATATCTAATAAAGAGTTCTCAAAAAGAATAGAAAAATTAGAATCTTTTGAAATTCGATATAAAACAGGAGCATTGGCTAAATTTGCAACTTTAGTACAATCAGCTTCAGATGGCGCTGTTACAATGCCTATATTAAAAAAAATAAGAAAACTCAAATCTAAATACTAATTCCTTATATTAATAGAATCAATCGTCCCATATAAGGGATAATCATTAAACTGATTAGCACTTGCCTTATCTAAAAACTTTATTTGAATCAATTCTAAATTATTAATAGAAAATAATACATCTGCCATTTCTTTTGAACCATTATTTCCAACAAAAAGATCTACTTTACCATTTATTGCTATACTATTATCATTTCCAAAAAAAAGGTTTTCAGTTGATTTAAGGTTATTTAATAAATACTTATGGTACTCAATACCATCTAATGTAACCATTTTATACTTAGCTTCAAAATTAGTAACATTTCCTTTCTGAACATCTAATTTCCAATTTCCAAATATCAAACTTTTATTACTATTTTTATCTTTTGAATTTAGCGAGTTATTTACATTGTTCAATGTTGGATTGCCATTATTTATAGACTCAATTATTATATCAGAGAGTAATGATACAAGATTATCAGAAATATTACTTGACCCAATGGGATTACCTTTTAGATTGGTTAATTGCTTATTAATTGAATTATTAGTATTTTGTAATAAAATATCCTTTGTAGTATTATTAGAAGCAATAGATGTATTCTTATTGTTATAAGGGATTGTTGAAAGTAGCGATCCTTCCATAGAAAATGTATCATTAATTGTTAATTTCTTATTTCCAATGATATTTTCTTTTAATGAATAATTTTGTATTACTTTATCGGACTTGACAAAATTATTAGAATTGCCACTACTATTTGTATAAACTACTAATAAAAAATATATGAAAAAAAATAGCAAAATATAATATTTCAATAAGTTATTTATTTATAATTTATTTTTTTATAAAACCTTTTCCTTTCTTTTATATAAAAAAATGATTTAAATTTCTTGAAGTAATATATTATTAGGAAATGATTAATAGCCATGATTTTATAAACCATTTAAAAAAAAATCCTGATACTGAATTCTCAAAAGAAGAGATTATTAATACCTTTTCAAAAACAGAAGAAGAGGAAAATATTGTGAATAATCTTTTGTCTGAAATTGAGGTTGAATCTACATTCACTCGAACAAATCTTACAGTAAATTGCAAAGGTGGGACAGTATATTTCAAATGGAATAAATCTTTATAGAATTTTTAATTTGAATTTAAAGCAAAAGTTCATCCCATAGTTTAAACAATATTCATTTGGAGGCAAACAAATATTTTAAAATTTATTATATATAATAATGGAAATGGGAGACAACAAATAATAAAAAAAGTAAATAATATATCAATCTGTTTTAAGAATTTTAATAAAGCAAATAAGAAAGTCATTTTGAATTACAATATAGTAACTTGAATTTATGATGAATAAAAATAATTGGAATTAAAATTTATAGTTATATTAGTACAATTTTTAAATAGCAAATAATTAATAAATCCAAACATCATAGTTATTCAAATTTTGTTTGATGATTTTTAACACAGATTCGACTTCATTTAAATTATATATAACTTCTTTATAAATTACTTCACCTTTTTCATTTAAATTAGATTTACAAGTTCTGACTAAGATAACATATATTCCAAGTAAATTGCGGTTTATAAAAATTTTTTTGGTTTTTCGTGGGTTTTCTACTCTTATTCCCTCATCCAAATCCAAGTTTAAAAGGTAATCATATAATTTACTTGTATCGATTTTTTTATCAATTGATATAATAAAAGTTAATATTGATACTTTAAATTTTTTTCGAATCGATTTTAAAATTGTATCAATCTCATTTATAACAATCTAACACAGTTATGGATATTAGACAAAGATGTATATAGCAATAAATTCATGATTTATAGATCATTAATTTGACAGTAAAATAGGACGAGTTTTTCTTTGGAAATTGAAAAAAGAACAAAAATTAATTTAAAGGTTTTTCTTTTAAAAATAAATTATCATCTTTCATTTAACACGATAATTCAATTATCAATTAAAATATTATAATATATGAAAATTGCTTATCAAAAAGGCATTTGCATTGTGACAGCAGCCCTTAGATGTATAAAACCTGTTACCGGGAACACAGAACAAATTTATATACTAAGGAATCACAATGCAAACGTTCTTATATATTGCAGTAGGTAATATAAACGATTTTAATACAATTAATTCAAGAAAAAATAAGATAAACTGTATTCTCTTTTAGTTGATATAAGAAAAAGTACATTATTTAAGATATAAATACATGAAAAAAAATAACAATGAAAAAAATTTTTATATATTAAAATACATTAAATAGCCCTATTTTCTTCATAATTAAAATTATGTTGAAATTTGTTAATTAATTTGAATCAAAGTAATAATGTTTTTTTTATTCCGTTTTAACATCATAATGGAAATTTTTATTCTTATTTTTAAATTCTAATTATTAATATATGTCAATAATAATTAGCTAAATATATAATCATCCAATAATAAAAATTCGTAAACATTGCGATTAGTTAAGAGAGGTAAAGTAAAGGATATATACGAAGCAAATGATGAATTTCTAATTTTTCATTTTACAGATAGAATATCTGCTTTTGATGTAATAATGAATGAAACTATTCCATTTAAAGGTAAAGTATTATGTGATTTTGCATTATTTTGGTTCTCTAAGTTAAATATTGAAAATCATTTTGTAAAAAAAATTGATGTAGATAAAATTATGGTAAAAAGATTATCAATGATCCCTATTGAATGTATAGTAAGAGGATACATATATGGAAGTCTTTATTTAAGATATTTAGAAAAAGATTATTTAAATATACCTAAAGAACTTTTGTATTATATTAAAAATAAACAATTTAAAGTTTCATCTAAACTTCCATTTATAGTATTTGATCCATCCACAAAATCCGAAGAACATGATTATCCTATATCTGAAAATCAGGCATTATCAAATAATTTAATTAAAAGAGATGAATTTAAACAAATTAAAGATCTTTCACTAAATCTTTATAATAAAATGAATGAAATAACAAAAATATCAAATTTTATATTGGCAGATGTTAAATTTGAATTTGGAAAAGATCTTAAAACAGGCAATATTTTATTAGCCGATTCTATTGGACCTGATGAATGTAGGTTATGGAATATCGATAATTACCAAGAAGGAAATTTACAAGACAGTTATGATAAACAGATATTGAGAGATTGGTTAAACAAAAAAGGTTTTACAAAAATTATTAAAGATTTTGCAAAAGAAGGTAAAAAACCTAATCCCCCTCATTTGCCCAACGATTTAATAAATAAAATATCTAATAGATATATTGAAGTTTATGAAAAAGTAACTAAAATGGATTTTAAAAAATCATAAATTAATTTCCATTATAAAATTTTTTTAACCTACTTTAATTAACATAATACCCTTTTTAGAAGAGTATTTTAATGCTTTTACAATTTCTCTCGGAATTTCTAATGAACTATAATCACATTTAATTGAAAGAGTCCTATCGCAAATAAATTTACTTTTTCTTAAAACAATATCTTTTGAATTAGTTAATAAAAGTTCATTATGACCAGATCCTTTAATAAGAAAACTAAATGGTTCAACTATTAATTCAATTTCTATATATGAATGATTTTTTTTTATTTTCTCTTTAATTTTATCAGATAAATCTTTACAAGATTTGTTTGCATTTACTCCTATTATACAATCACCTCTCAAAGTCAATTCTTTATCCTTTGTAATCTCAATAGTCCTTGAATGCAAAGATTGGACATTTGAATGACCTGTAAATAAAACTTCTTCAGAAATCAAAAGGTATACACTTTTATGAACAATGGAGTCAATATATTATTTACTTCATTTATTTTTTATTTAATTAAGGTAACTATAAATAAAGACTAGAAAGTAAATTATTTGATTTGTTACCAGCCGCAGCAGGTTATGATAGAGCAATTACAGTTTTTTCACCTGATGGTCGATTATATCAGGTAGAATATGCAATTGAAACTGTTAGAAGGGGATCATTAGCTTTAGGAATAAAAAGTACTGAAGGTGTTATTTTAGCAGTAGAAGAAAAAACTAGAAAGTTACAAGTTTCTAATGTTACTCAAAAGATATTTCAAATTGACGATCATATTGGTCTGGCAGCAGCAGGATATATTCCGGATGCAAGAACTCAAGTTGACCATGCAAGATTTTTTTCACAAAGTAATAGATTAATATATGATGAACCAGTTGATGTAGAAGGCGTTGCCAAAAATCTTGCAGATATTGCTCAGCAATTAACACAATATGGAGGTATGAGGCCATATGGTGTTGCTTTGATTATTGCGGGTGTTGATAAAAATGGTCTTGGTTTATTTTTGACAGATCCTAGCGGAACATATCTAGGATATGATGCAGTTGCAATAGGCGCAGGTAGTGAACAAGTGACCGAATTTTTAGAAAAAAATTATAAAAATGATATACCTCTAGATAAGGCATGTGTATTAGCAATAGAATCAATTTTTACTGTAAGTGAAGAGAAAACAGGGACAAATCATATAAGATTAGCTGTAATTGACTCTAAAAATAAAACATTTAAGTTGATTTCAGAAGAAGAAGTAGAAAAATATTCTAAAGAGATTCCGCAAAAAGAGAACTCCTAATTGTTTTAATATATTATTTATTTTAATTTTTATTATTAATAATTAAAATTTAATTATTGTTTTGAAGTAAAATGTTTGCGCAAATTGGTGCTAAAGCTCCTAATTTTAAAGTATCGGATTGGGTTCAAGGTTTACCTACAAATATAGATAAACTGATAGGAAATATTATTGTAATAGAAGTTTTTCAAGTAAATTGTCCTGGCTGCTTTCTTTATGGGCTACCTCAAGCAATATCCATATATGAAAAATATAGAAATAAAGGAGTTAAAGTATTTGGTATTGCAACAGCATTTGAAGATTACGATAAAAACACTTTGGAAAATTTGCAATTGTTATTATCTGAAGGAAAGGTAATCGGAGAAACATATAAGATGTTACATCAATATGGTAAATTAATAAATAATGACAAGTTATATTATAAAATACCTTTTCCTGTAGCAATGGACAAGGTAATAAAAATGCCTAAACAAATAACTAATGAAATGATTGAAGGATTCATTGAAGTATATTTTTCCGAATATAAACCTATATCTGAAAAAGATAAAGAAGAATTAAGATACAAAGTTAAATCTTATTTACAAAATAAAGAATATAGTGCGGATACTTTTGAATTGTATAAATTAAAAGGAACTCCTTCTTCGATAATTATAGATAAAGATGGAATACTAAGATATAGTTTTTTTGGTTCTGAAGGATATTTAGAAGGCGCTGTAATGGAGTTAATGCAAAATAGGTGATTGTATCACTAACTATAATAAAATTAGATTCGATATAGCTATACCGGATTCTTTTTTATATGGTATCAAATCTGAAATTGATAGTACTTTTAAAATTTTTCAATTGTCCAGAGCATTATCAATATTTAGGGTAGAAAATATACACATATTTCATGATAAAATCATAAATCCCAAATCAAATGAAGTTGATTTAATAATAACATTATTAGAATATCTTGATACTCCGCAATATCTTAGAAAAAAAATTTTTCCAAAATTAGACTCACTAAAATATGTAGGTAAGCTTCATCCAATTAGATCACCACATCATAAAGATAAAAACTCTTTAAATAACATCAGAAATGGTGAAGTCAGAGTAGGTATTTTAGAAAAAAAAGGTGGTAAGTTTTATGCAGATGTTGGGTTAGAATCACTCATAAAATATTTAGGAACAATTAAACAAAGTGGAAAAAAGATTAATGTAAAATTAGTTAGAAAAGACAATTATTTACAAGCATTTGATATAGACGAACAAAACATCAATGAAATTTATTGGGGATATAAAGTATTATATTTTAATTCTCTATATGAAATTTTGAAAAAATATAAAAAATTAAATGTCATTCTAACTTCAAAGAATTCAGAATATTTTAAAATAGAATCACATTTTTCGAATCAGTTGAAAAATTTCAGGAATATCAATACATCTATTTTAATAGTTTTTGGTTCTCCACAGTATGGTTTAAAAGAAATATTTGATAAAGAGAGGTCAGATATATCGAAGTATTATAGTTTTAATTTTTTCCCTTTCCAAGGTACGCAAACTATAAGATTAGAAGAGTCTATTTTCGGAGTATTGTCCATATTAAATAATTACATTTTTGCTTAAATCTAACCTATTGTTTTATATTTATAATTATAAACTTATTAAAGGGTTTTAGAAATTTTTTTATATACATGGGTCATAGAAAGTATAGCGCTCCAAGAAGAGGAAGTATTGCTTTTCGTCCTAGGGCCAGAGCAAAAAGTTTGGAGGCCCGAATAAGAACATGGCCAGTAGAATCAATTAATGAAAATACTGGTCTTTTAGGATTTGCAGGATTTAAGGTTGGGCAAATCCAAGTTATGACAATAGATGATAAAGAGAAAACACCAAATCATGGTAAACCTTTAATGAATCATTCTACAGTTATTTCATTACCTCCTTTGAGGATAGTTGGAATTAGAGGTTATTCGGAAGATGGATATGGCAAACATGCCCTTTTTGATGTTTATTCAAAAGACTCTATCAAAGATCTTTCATCAAAATTTAAAGCTAAATATTCTGAAGATGGCATAAAGAAAGCAGAAGAAAACCTCAATAATACAAAGTATTTGATGGCAGTTGTTGCTGTGTTTCCCCACAGAATTGGTATTTCTCAAAAGACACCATTTGTTTTTGAGATTCCATTATCAGGAAAAGATATCAGATCAAAATTTGACTTTTTAAAATCAAAACTAGGCCAGGAAATACGTGCAGCAGATGTTTTTAAAACCGGTCAAGACATTGATGTTCACGGGATTACAAGAGGAAAAGGTGTTGAAGGACCAATTACACGATTTGGTGTAAAAAGAAAACAGCATAAATCAAGAAAAAGTGTTAGAGCAGTAGGAACTTTAGGTCCTATTTCACCAGCTGTAGTTATGTATACAGTTGCAAGACAAGGTCAAAGAGGATTTCATCAAAGAACTGAATATAATAAAAGAATCCTTGCCATATCTAATTCTGAAAAAACTGATTTTGCTAATATCAATCCAAAAGGAGGATTTAAGCATTATGGATTAGTTAATGGGGATTATATGATCGTAAGGGGTACTATTCCCGGCGTTCCAAAAAGGTTAGTAAAATTGCGACAACCAATCCGAAGTAAAATTACAAAAAACACAGAGCCCAAAATAGTAGAGGTTATAGTTTAATATGAATACAAGCATATTTGATTTAAAGGGAAATGAGCAGTCTAAGATAGATCTTCCAGAAATTTTTAATTTCCCCTATCGCCCAGAAATTATCAAAAAAGTTTATGTAAATATGGATTCTCACCATTATCAAGAACAAGGTAGATATCCTGCAGCAGGTGAGATTGTTAGTGCAGAGTCTAGGAATACAGGATTAGGAATTGCAAGATTAGCAAGAGCCAAAGGTGAAGGGTTTTCCCGCGCAGGTCAAGCCGCAGGAGTAGGAGGAGTAAGAAAAGGACGTTTAGCTCATCCTCCTGAATCATGGAAAGTCATCTATAAAAAAATTAATAAAAAGGAAAAATTGATTGCGTTATATTCATCCATTTCTTCTACTTCTATCGAGCAATTAACAAAGAAAAGAGGCCATATTGTTAATAATATAAAATCATTTCCATTAATAGTTACTAACGAAATTGAAAATATTCAAAAGACAAAGGATCTATTTCAAGTATTAAAATCACTTGGTGTTGAAGATGATCTAATCAGAGTAGAAAACTCTATTAAAAAAAGATCGGGCAAGTCCAAAAGAAGAGGAAGATCCAACAGAATAGGAAAAAGTGCCATAATTATCGTAGGAAATCCAGATTCGCCTTTATTAAATTTAAACGATTCTCTACCGGGTATAAATATAAAATTTATTAAAGATTTAAGCGTATTAGATTTTGCACCTGGATGTAAACCTATAAGGTTAGCAATATTTTCAAACGGAGCAATAGATAAACTAAAGGAAATAAAGATTCCTTCAAATATACTAATAAACAAGTGATCTCAATGAGTGAGTTTATAGATAACAAAAATATTAAAATTACTCCCGATATTGCAAGTAAAATTATAATTCAACCATATATTACTGAAAAGACGTTTAACATTATAGAAAAAGAAAATAAATTAAGTTTTATTGTCCATAGCAAAGCAAATAAGAAACAAATAATAGAATCTATGAAAGTAATTTATGACTCTGAAGTTATGGAAGTAAACACATTTAATACTATAAGAGGCAAAAAGGCTATAATGAAATTTAGAAATACAGATGGGGCTAGGTCACTAGCTACTAATTTAGGCTTGGTGTAAAAAATGCAATCAATATTAAAGAAAAATATAAAATTAGCATATTTATGGAGGTTTTTTAATTGGTGAGAGAATTTAAATTTAAGGGATATTCAGCAGATCAAATTCAAAAGATATCTATAGAAACTTTGATGCCTCTTTTAAATTCTAGACAAAGAAGATCTCTAGATAAAAGAATATCATCATATATGAGCGATGAGAAAAGAAAATTCAGACAAGAATTAAAGCTAACAAGAGAAGGCAAATTAAGTAATCCATTAAAAACTCACCTAAGAGACATGATTATTTTGCCAGATATGATTGGATTAAATGTTCTAGTTCATAATGGAAAAGAGTTTGTATCTTTTACTATTCGTCCTGAAATGGTAGGACATTACCTTGGAGAATTTTCAATTACAAATAAAAGAGTACAACATGGATCGCCAGGTGTAGGATCATCTCGTTCAAGTTTGTATGTTCCACTGAAGTGATTAAGATGCCAAATTATTCTTATTCTTTTGAAAATTATGAAAAATCCAGACATGTTAGATCTTCTTTGCGGGATAAATCCATATCACATAAACATTCTAGGGAAATAGCACTAGCCATAAAAGGAAAAAGTATTGAGAAAGCTAGGGAATTTTTGGAAGATGTATTGTCTAAAAAGATTGCTGTTCCCTATCGAAGGCATCATAATGAAGTGGCACATCGCTCAAATATTAGAGACGGATTTTGTTCTGGTCGTTATCCAAATAAAGCAACAAGTGAATTTTTAAAATTACTTGATAATTTGGAATCAAACGCAGAATACAAAGGAATGGATCTCGATAGGTTAAAAATAATATCTATTGTTGTTCACAAAGCAACAAAATTAAAAAGATTCACTCCAAGAGCTATGGGTAGGGCAAGTCCAAAATATGACACACTTGTACATATTGAAATGGTTGCAATGGAAAGGAGAAGTTCTTAGATGAATGCCATAAAAAATGTGGTCAATAACAATTATAAAAATATGGAACTGGATGAATTTCTTAAAGAAGAGTTAAAAGATGCAGGATATGGAGGAGTAGATATCCAAAAATCACCACTTGGTACTAAATTAACACTTTATGTTACTCGACCTGGGCTCGTGATTGGCAGAAAAGGAAGCGGAATTAAAGATTTAACCTCAAAATTAGAAATAAAATACGGGTTGGTGAATCCCCAAATTTCTGTAGTAGAGCTGGAAATTCCTGAATTAAATCCAAAAATTATGTGTAATCGAATTGCACAACTAATAGAAAGAGGTACAGCCTTTAGAAGAGCCGCATTATGGACAGTCAACACCATAAAAAATGCTGGAGCATTAGGAGTCGAAGTCACAATCTCTGGCAAATTAAGAAGTGAAAGGGCACATTTTGAAAAACATTCTGCCGGCGTAATACCAAAAAGTGGTAATATGGCAGATAGAGTAGTTAAAGAAGGTATAACTCACGTTTTGACAAAAATGGGTATAATGGGAATTAGATTAAAAATTGCTATAAAAAACGCGGTTCCTCCTGAATTTGAACTGATGATCGCTAATTCAAAAGACAGTGTATTAATAGAAAATACAAATACAAATGATGAAAATACAAATACAAATGATGAAACCCCGGTCAGCGGAGAAATTTTAGAAAAAGTTCAAGTTAGAGAAGAGGTTAATCAATAAATGGTTAGAAACAGAATTAAAACACTAAGAGAATTAAATAATGCTGATCTTAAGGATAAGCTTGATGATTTAAAGGTAGATTTAGCTAAACTGAGATCAGAGGGCTCAAAAGGAACATTAAAGAAAGATGCAGGCGTTATCAGATGGAAGCGAAGAGACATAGCAAGGGCATTAACTATACTAAGCGAACGGGAAAAGCAGGGAAAATAAATGACATTTTTTAAATCAAAAGATTTCCAAGTACAAGACATACTTGGAAAAAAAATTAAAATTTTATCATGTTCAAATAAATTTAATACAAATAAAAGCGGAGTGGTAGTCCACGAAACAAAAAATATGATTTACATAAATCAAGAAAAAAAATATATGAAAATAAAAAAAATTTCTAAAAAGGAAATAGGAATATATAAAATTACATTGTCTAATAGGGATTACTTTATAAATGGTAAAACATTGTTAGGTAGACCAGAGGAAAAAATTTCGAAATTGTGATTAATATGGCTAAAAACATTGGTATTCAAGTTAAAAGTCCTAGCAGAACATGCACAAATAGGTTATGTCCTTTTTGTGGATCACTTTCTTTAAGAGGGAAAATGGTTAGTGGGACAATAGTAAGCCACAAAGCCAAGAATATGGTAGTAGTGGAAAGAGAGTATTCTCGATTTGTTAGCAAATATAAAAGATATGAACGTAGTCAATCAAGGTTACATGCATTTATTTCAGATTGTATGGATGCATCCGAAGGAAATAAAGTTAAGATCGCAGAATGTAGACCACTTTCTAAGACTATTTCTTTTGCAGTTGTAGAGGTAAATGAATAAAATTGGCATCTAAATCAAGAGCAGTATCTTCTCGAGGTGTTGCCGAGTTCAGACCATATGTTACAAGAGCACTTCCATTATACGCCAACTTGGTTTGTGCAGATAACACAGGAGCTAAAATATTGCAAATTGCTCAAGTAACAAGAATAAAAGGACGTCATTCAAGGCTACCTTCCGCTGCAGTGGGTGATTTTGTGACAGTAACAGTTAAAAAAGGTCCTGCAGAACTAAGAAAACAGATATTTGGAGCTGTAATTGTAAGGCAAAAATATGCAGTTCGAAGGTTAAACGGAGTTAGAGTGTCTTTTGAAGATAATGCGGCAGTTTTGGTTACAAAAGAAGGTGAAATTAAGGGAACAGATATCAAAGGCCCTGTGGCAGTAGAAGCTGCCGAAAAATGGCCTAGAATTGCTAATTTAGCTTCAATGATCATATAGTGATAAATTATGGGTATAGTAAAAGCACAAAATAAAAAAAATATTATTACTGTTTCCTCAAATCTTGCGGATAATTTAAAAAAACAATACAATAAAAGAAGTGTAAATGTCATAAAAGGAGATACTGTAAAGATATTGAGAGGAGAATATAAAGGGGTTGAAGGCAAAGTTGAAAAAATTAATGCTTTAAATGGTCGATTAAGCATTGAGGGAGTCCAGCGTGAAAAAATAAAAGGAGGTCAGGTAAAGGTACAAATACATTCATCTAATGTAGTTATTTCTTCTTTAAAACTCGATGATGATTATAGAAAGAATAAAATGGAAAATAAAGTACAAGAAAATAAGTCAAAAACAGAGAAAAAAAAATGAGGTTAGAGAGTGAGTAATAATTGGTAAAAAAAAGCGGAAGCAAAAAATTAAAAAGACAAATGGCGCCAAAATTTTGGCAAGTAAAAAGAAAAGGATTTCCTTTTATATTATCTGCCAATCCGGGCCCATATGCAAAAGACAAATGTTATCCTATAGGAATAATATTGAGAGATGTATTGAATGTATGTAATAATTTGCATGAGGCAAAAATGGTTATGAATTCAGGATTAATTCAAATTGATGGAATCACAAGAAGAGATGTGCATTTTGGTGTAGGAATTATGGATGTTATAAATATTATACCCAATGGCGAATCGTATCGATTAATTCCTAAAGATTTGAATGTTTTAATACCCATCAAAACGAAAGAAAAAGATGTTAAATTGTTAAAAATAACAAGCAAAGTTTCAATAAAAGGAAGTAAATTACAATACGGTTTTCATGATGGTAAAACTTTAATTTCTGACGATAAACAAATGAATGTTGGTGACGTTTGCTTAGTAAAGCTACCTAAAATTGAAATTACAGAACATATTAAATTTGATACTGGATCCACTGTTTTAATTATACAAGGTGAAAATGCTGGAAAAATTGGAAAAATAATTGAGATCAAAAATGGAATGTTTTCTTTACCAAAACGAGCAGTGGTTGAGTTTGAAGAGCGATCAGTTGAACTCCCTGTAGATATTGTAATGCCAATTGGTAATGATAAACCCATTCTGGAGGTTTTTAATCAATGAGTCAAACAAATAATCCAATGAAAGAAATATCTTTGTTTAAAGTGGTTATAAACATAGGTGTCGGAAAAGCTGGGGAGCCATTGGAAAGAGCGAAAAATGCATTAACCGAATTAACAGGTCATATGCCTAGCGTAAGGGGAGCTAAAAATAGTATAAGAGATTTTAATATTCATAAAGGTGAACCGATAGGTACTATGGTTACCTTACGAAGAGATGATGCATCAAACTTTTTAAAACGCATAATCGAATCAAAGAGGAATTTGATCAAATCAAGTTCATTTGATAATAATGGAAATTTATCTATAGGAATTAGGGAGCATATTGATATACCAGGGACAAAATATAATCCAGATATAGGTATTTTTGGTATGGATGTTTGCTCATCATTAACAAGACCAGGATATAGAGTAGCAAAAAAAAGAAATTCTTCAAAAATAGGAAGAAATCACAAAATTACAAAAGAAGAAGCAATGGATTTTTTTAAAAATAAATTTGGGGTTAAAATTGAATGAAAATCAAAATTAGAGATTATGATTTGACTGGTAGAAAAAAACTTGCTCACGGCAAGGGAACCAGATGGTGTAAAAGATGTGGATCTTTTAGTGGTTTAATAAGCGCATATAATCTAATGCTATGTAGAAGATGTTTTAGAGAGGTTGCAAATTCCTTGGGATTCAAGAAATATCAATAGGTGAAATTAATGCCAGCATTAAACATTATTTCTAATCTTTTTACAACACTATATAATAACGAAATGAGGAGAAAAAGAGAATGCATAGTTTTGCCTGCTTCGATTTTCGCTAGTGAAGTATTACGCATTATGCAAAAATATCGCTATATTGGAGAATTTGAACAAGTAGATGATGGTAGAACGGGTAAATTTCGAATTCAGTTATTAGCAAAGATAAACAAATGCGGAATAATAACACCAAGATTCAGCGTAAAAAAGAATAACTATTTACACTGGGAACGTCAATTCTTGCCTTCATATAATATGGGAATATTAATTGTATCTACTAGTAACGGAATTATGTCTCATCATGAAGCTCAGGAAAAAAATATAGGAGGGGTATTAATAGGTTATGTCTATTAAAACTGAATTTTTTGAAAACGAAATTGAGATACCATCAGATGTCTCCATTACTAAAAAAGAGAATTTAATCATTACAAAGGGATCATTTGGATCGGTTCAAAAAGATTTTACAAAAATGCCTGCTTCTATAGAAATAAAAGATAAAAAAATTACCATAAGATCACAAGGAAATAGAAAAAAAGATTTTGCATTGGTTAATACTTTGCAAAGCGTAATTAATAATATGATAAAGGGATCAACAAAAGGTTTTACATATAAATTAAAAATAGTATTTGCACATTTTCCTATTACAATAAAAATCAAAGGTAAAGAAATATCAGTAGACAACTTTTTTGGCGAAAGATCTTCAAGAAATTCTAAAATTATAGGTGATGATACTAAAGTTACTGTTCAAGGTGAAGACGTAATAATATCAGGTTCAAATATTGAGAATGTATCTCAAACAGCTGCTAACCTTGAATTAGCTACTAGAATAAAAAATAAAGATTCCCGCGTGTTTCTAGATGGAGTATATATTTATTCTAAAGAGTAATACATATACATATTTATATTTTTAAAGTTTTATTTTTATTTTTTCAAAGATCGGTATTAATTAATTTCTTATCAATAGTAATTGTTTTAAAATATAACGGAGAAATAATCTGATTTTACAAAAACATAACATTTAATTATTGTTTTATTTTTTATAAAATTGTGCCGCTGTAGCTCAGCTTGGTAGAGCAAATCCATAATTTTCATTTATGGAGCTTAACTGACTGTTAATCAGTAGGTCATCAGTTCGAGTCTGATCAGCGGCGCTTTTAAAATTTTATTACATCTAATGAAATTGCATCAGATAAAAGGAAAAAATGCCGATTTCCTACTACAAAATTATTTCTTATATCACTTCTTGGAATCCATCTATTAGATGAAGTAAATAATCTTTCTTTTTTCATTCTCTTTTCCAATTCTTCTATATCCAATTCTTTTTCTTCAATTTCATCGTTTTCCAGGTTCTGAATTATTAAAAGAATTTTGTTAATTAATATTCTATCACCATATTTGGAAAAATCTCTAACATTTGTATTAATTTCTATGACTTTGATTTTCAATTGCTTTTTATGAAATGCATCTCTACTAATTAATTCTCTATCACTAAGATAACCTTCATAATCCATATTATTGTGGAATATTAACTTGTTAATAATTATTCATTTTTATTAGATAATTTAATAAATTCCAACAATATCTTATCATTAATTACTGTTGCTTTATTAATTTTAATTAGATCATTTACATTCATATTTTTATCTACTAATGTTCCTATTATTCTTATTCCAGAAAAGTCTCCAATTCCAAAAAAACATTCTTGATTTGGCATATGAGAATAAGATAATTCTAAAAGAATACCATGATTATTTATTTTTTTGAATTTGGTTTCCTTAAAACATTTTTTACAATAATTACTAGGAGGCCAGGTAAATATGTTGCAATATCTACAGAAAGTACAGTAAAATGATCCTGTTTTAATTTTATTAAATAATGTATCTTTTACAGTCATTTTTGTAATATTATTATTGTAGAGGATGTTCCAGCGGCAGCCATATTGTGTATTAATCCTCTTTTACAATCTCTTTTCTGTCTTAACTTAGGAGATTTTTCTTGGAGCTGTATAGTTATTTCATTTGTTTGATCAATACCAGTAGCTCCTATTGGATGACCACATCCAAGTAACCCACCTCTAGTATTAAAATGAATTGCATTTTGTTTTATAAAGGTGGAACCTTTTCCTTTTTCAACAAATCCTATGTCTTCATAAGCCATTATTTCAAATATTGTAAAAGCATCATGAACTTCTGCAATATCTATATCAGTAGGTTTTAATTTTGCTTGTTTGAATGCATCTTTTGAAGCAATTTTAGTTGAAATGATAGAACTTAAATCATATGAAACATTAGAAAAACTCGCTCCTTGATTATTTTGTGAAATTCCTTTAATCCATATAGGTATTTCAGATTTTTTTGCAAATCTTTCTGATATCATTAAAAGAGAGCAAGATCCTTCACAAGGATAGCAACAATCCAATAATTTCAAAGGTTCTACAATTCTCTTTGAATTTATAATATCCATAAAATTGAATTTTTTTTTATAAAATAAAGCATTTGGATTTTTATTTGCATTATTATGATTTTTTTCAGATATCATTGCTAAATCATCTTCTGTAGTTTTAAAATTTCTAAAATGATTTTTTGCAAAGAGAGAAGCCCAGTGTATTGGTAAATTAAAATCACCCCGAGTAATATCCCATACAAGCTTATTTCCAGGACTGTTATGTTTTTCAACTCCCGCAACAATTATTGCATTGCATATACCCGTAGTAATCAATGAATATGCTAAAAATATTGCACTAGTTCCTGAATTGCATAAATTTTCTACATTAGTAGATATCTTGGGATTTAAATTAATCATTTCTGAAACTATATTACTTAGATAATTTTCATTTGAACAAGAAGAGATTAATAATCCATCTATTTCATTTCTATCAATATTTGTTTTGTTTAACAAATTAATTATTGATTTGCATGCCAGGTCTGGTAAAGTATTATCAGAATATCTTTCAAATTTCAAGGTATCACACGAATCTATTGCTACTTTCATAATTCTAAAAAATCCTTATAATTTAATTCCCCATTATTGTCTTTAATAGGATTAATTTGTAAAATTGGTAAATCAATACCTAAATTTTTAAATCTTTTAATTTGATGTTTACAATCATTTACTGAACCATAGACTACAAGTTCGTCTAACATTTTATTTGTTACATTTTGACTTGCTCTTTCTATTCCGTGATTATGATATTCTTTAAATATCTCTTCGATATCCCTTTTAAATTCAGTAGTTAAAAGGAAATTATAATATATTTGTCCAACAGATAAATAAAAGGCAAGAGTTTTTGCTGCCCGAGCTTTTGCTTTTTGAGGTTCTTTATTTGAGACAGATGTTATTAAAACAAGACATTTTCTAAAATTTGATTTATCATTAATGCAATTTATCATATCTTTAATTTCTTTATATGGTTTTAGATAAAATATCAAGCCATCAGCATAATCTAATCCTATGTGAATCATTTTTTTATTAACTGCGGCAATGTAAATAGGGATGTCTCCTCGTGATTTTTCTAAAATTGCAAAATTTTTGATTTTTATTATTTTTCCATTATAATTTGTTTTATTACTTGTTTGAAAAAGTAATCTTAAGGATTGTATATATTCTTTCATCCTTAAAAGAGGATCAGTATAACTAATTCCATGAAAGTTCTCAATAATAGCAGGGGTACTTGCACCTAAGCCTACAATCATTCTATTATTTGATAGTTCATCTATGGAAATTGTACCCATGGCTATTGTAGCAGGAGTACGTGAATAGATATTAATGATAGAAGTTCCAAGTTTTACTCTTTCTGTTATTTGAGATATTGCACCTAATATTGAAAAAGCTTCCTTCCCCCAAGACTCTGGTGTCCAAATAGAATCTACATTTTCTTTTTTATCTGCCAATGATGAAAAAGATAGGACATCTTTTGGTCTTAATAAAGAACCAATACTAAACCCTATTTTTAATGATGACATATATTTTTATGAAGAATTTTTAGATAATTCTTTTGACGATTCTTCAATATCTTTATGTGAATCTATAGATTTCCAAAATGAATTTTCAAAATTTTTTGCTTTTAATTTTTGTTCTTTTGCCATTGCAGGTAAAGCAGTAGTTTCAATATTTCCTCTTTCAGGAAGATAATCAAATACCTCCTGATTAAAAAAATATATACCTGCATTAATCCATTTACCGTCAATATTTGGTTTTTCTTCAAACCCAGTAACATTTAAGTTCTCGTCAAATTCCACTATTCCATAAGGACTTTTAAGTGGTACTAAAGCTAATTTACTATGATTATTTTCATTAGCTAAATCAAGGAAATTTATATTAGTAAGTATATCGCCATTTATCATAAAAAATCCATTTTTTTCATCTTTCAATAAACTATAGGTATTTTTTAATGCACCACCTGTTCCTAATGGCTCATCCTCAACTGTATAAGCAACATGTACATCAAATTTATTTCCACTTGATATATAATCAATAATTTGCTCTTTTAAATAGCCGACACAAATTATTATTTCCTTAATATTGTTTTTTGCCAAATGTTTTATTTGCCATTCTAGAATTGGTTTATCTAAAATTTCAATCATAGGTTTTGGACGATTATCCGTTAAAGGTTTTAGTCTTTTTCCAAATCCTCCAGCTAAAATTACTGATTTCAATTAATTGATTATTGATTATTTAAATAAATATATTTATTTTTGGAGTATTAAAATCATTTATTTAAGATAAAGCAGTTTTCTACAAAATAACTTGTTTGACCTTTTATTTATTTTTATTATTAATATAAAAATGTTTAATTAGAATACTATATTTTTTTTATTTTATCATTATTTTGCTTAATGTTTTAATAAATTGAATGATCTGGCTTTCCGTATGTGAAGCTGAGATTGACACTCTCAAACGAGCTTTGTTTTTTTCAACGGTAGGATATCTTATTGCTTGAATAAAAAAGCCTTTTTTTAAAAGAATTGAAGAGATTTCAACGGCTCTTTTCTCCGATCCTAAAATAATCGGAATTATAGGGCTAAATCTATTTTTGTTAATAGAACCCAAGCCAAATTCTTCTAAAATTTTATAAAAAAAGTCAATGTTTTTATGCAGTTCTTTTTGTAGCTTCCCTCCATTTACTAAATTTAAGGATATGCTTGCTAAATCGCATAAAAAATCTGGAAGTGCGGATGTAAAAATAAAAGGACGTGATTTGTTAATTATATAATCACAAATTATATCAGAGCTGCTAATATATCCACCAAAACATCCAAGGCCTTTGCTTAGGCTACTGATATGGATATCTACATCGGAATTTACTCCAAAAAATGATGGGGTACCAGAAAACTTTTTTTTATCTTTGTCACCTATTATAAAATCTCCATGCGCATCATCTACAATTAGAATACAATCATATTCTTTTGCTATTTTTGTTATCTCATTTAAACAGGAAAAATCTCCATCCATGCTAAAAATGCCTTCTGTTATTATTATCTTTTTTTTGATGATAGTATCATTATCTTTTTTTTTGACCATTTGTTCTAATTTTAAAAAATCATTGTGATCAAAGATCTTTATTTGGGCCTGTGAAAGCTTGCATCCGTCAATGATGCTTGCATGATTTAATTTGTCGCTAAAAATTACCGTATTTTTATCAGATATGGCACCTAAAACACCTAGATTGGCCATATACCCTGTAGGGAAAACAAGCGATGATTGGGTTTGCCTATGCAAGGACAAATTTTTTTCTAATTTTTTAATTTTAGTTGTAGTTCCTGAAATAAGCCTAGAGCTGCAGGATGATATTTGAAACTCAATTATTTTATTTAACTTTGAAATAATTTTCTTATTTGTTGATAATCCTAAATAATCGTTTGATGAAAAATTAATTACATAGGTTTTGTCAGTATTGTTCCTGTATTTTAAAGCAAGGTCTTTATTTATATCAAATGTCTTTAGTTCTCTATAGAGATTGTCATCTTTTAATTTTTCTAATGTTTCTTTATAAAATATAGTGTTATTTTGACTTAAGACCAATCTCTTTTATCATTTTAATGTCTTCTTCTGCTTTGTTTCCAGTAGTTGTCAAATATCCTCCGGTTATGATACCGTTTGCGCCTGCTTTTAGTACAGTTTTATCATCTTTTTTAAGATGCACCTCCCTACCACCTGCAATTTTTATAATTGATTTTGGCATTATGAATCTTAATGTAGCTATTGTTTTAATTACCTCTTCAGTAGAAATTGCCTTGTAATTGGAAAATGGGGTTCCTTCTCGTGGTATTAGAATATTGAGAGGCACCTCATCGGGTTGTAAAGATTGTAGCGCAAACCCTAGCTCTACCCTCTGCTGCACTGTTTCACCCATTCCGATTATCCCTCCACAGCATAGTTCTAAACCTTCTTCTTTGACTATTTTTGCTGTGTTCACCCTATCTATAAAATCATGAGTTCGACAAATTTGAGAAAAATAGCTTTCTGCTGTTTCTAAATTATGGTTATATCTTTTGACTCCTAAATCTTTTAATTTTTTTGCTCTTTCTTTTGTCATAAATCCAAGTGATACATTTACATCAATCAATAAATTGTCTTTAATCTCTTTTATCGTTTGGCAAATTTGATCAAAGTCTTTTTGAGGGGGTGATCTGTAAGCACATACAAGACAAAAGCTAGATGCACCATCTTCTTTGGCTTTTTTTGCTTGTTCTAATATTATTTCTTTAGGTAAAAGAGGATATTTGTTTATTCCTGTGTTATTATCATAGAAAGACGATTGAGCACAAAAAGAACAATCCTCAGGACACCGTCCCGATTTTGCATTGATCAAAGTTTCTACATCAACCGTGTCCCCATTAAACTTTCTCGTTATCTCATTTGCGCATCGAGACAAAGTAATTATATCATCAGACAAAATTAAACGCATTGCTTCATCGCGGCTAATTTTTTTACCGTCCAAAACAGACTGCTTTAAGTATTCTATAAACACATTATCTGATTGAAATTTGTCTTTATCTACATTATCAGGTGAATGCAACATATTATTTCTTAAATAAATTATTTTAAAGGTTCCTATATAATAATTGATCTTTTATGGAATTTGTTATTGAGGATCAAAATAATTGATACATAGATATTGAAATAATATAGAATAATTATTATTTAATTTTATGTGCATTTTGCCATAATTTTTGATTCCAAAGATTATATCTTAAATATATAATATCATATTTTTACAAAAACTAAATGATAATCACAAAATATTTAAACAAAGCCATTAAACATAATATAAAGCATCTTTCAAAACTCGAGTTTTGAAATATCTATATTATATAATAAAAAAAATTTAAAAAGATAATATCCACTAACGATATAGAATAAATATTAAAATTTTAATAATCTTGATAACATAATAGTAATTCAATAAATTAGCATTTACATTTAGTTAAAATATATCAAAATCTATTTAAAAATATCTTTAGAGCCAAGTATTTAAAAGTCAGAGTTAGGATAAAATAATTTTTTATATATAACCATTTTAAAAGATTTCTTTGTCAATAATATATAATAGATTTAGTTAACGAATGTCATACTATAGATATGCAAGTACAGATATTCTAATGGTAGCAGTATTTTAAATATAATCCCGGATTATATTAGTCAAAATCGATTCTATTTTATTTTTTATTTTTCTTTTAAATTTATTATTAAAATATTCTGAAAAAGAAATAGGCTGTTTTTTATAAATGAAATAGATAGCAACGGAAATCAGATTTTAAAATATATATTCAAATAGTTCAATAAACGACCGTTTTATAGACCGTATAAAAAGTACCCCTATTATTTTACCTTTAAATTCAATAAAATTAAACCAACAAGTATAAAAACAAAAAGAACCTTTTTTGAACTGTTTGTTAATTATAGTTGATATTTTATAAAATAAATTAGTAATATAAAGAAATATTATGAAATTTGCTTTTGCATATTTGAGGGTAAGTACAGAGGATCAAACAGTATTAAATCAAAAGTTAGCCATGCAAAAGTGGGCAATTAATCATGACTTTCAAATACTAGAATATTTTGAAGATTCTGCAATCAGTGGAAAGATACCGGCTGTTAAAAGAAAAGGATTTGTAGATATGCTTGATTTAATAAAAAATGAAACAGTTGATGCTGTTTTAATATATGAATTATCAAGAGTCGGCCGTACGTTTTGGGATACACTTGATGCTATAAAGGCTATTGAAGCATTTGCTCCATTAATATCATGCTCTCCGCGAGAATCATTTTTGCAAATGACAGAACCAAGCGTAAGAAAACTAATGATAGGGATTTTAACATGGGTGGCCGAAAGAGAGAGAGAAATGTTGGTGCAGAGAACAAAAGACGGCATAAGCCGGGCCAAATCAATAGGAAAGGTAGTAGGCAGGCCAAAGAAAGAGCTAGATAAAGACAATTTAATAAGAATGCTGGCTTTAAATGAACCGCGTGTTCAAATTGCCAAAGATTTAGGAATTTCAAAAGCAACGCTCTATAAAGAATTGAGAGTTTTGTATCAGCATAGTCAACAGAACAAATAATCAAAAACAGAAAATTTTCAAAATTAAAAAAATAGCTGAATATTTATATAATTTATGCATATTTAAATTGTGATAAAATTTTCAATTACTATTTCATTAATATTTTTGCTAGTAACTACTTCAATATTTTCACAAGTTGATGCCAAGTTCGGCGGTAGTGGTTTTAGAGGAGGATTAGGAGGAGGAGCAGGAGGTGGAAAAAGCTTTAGTTCAAATTCAATACCTTTGGGAACAGGACCAGGTAAGATGTTTACAAGTTCGCCTTCAGGAAAAGCAAGTCCACAAGAAACTACACAACAAGGATCAAAGCAAACCGGCTCTTCTTCTAGCGCTAGTAGTTCTAGCAACAACAACAACAATCCACAAAATAATTTTCAATCACAGCCATCTAAATCTCCATTTCAACAACAGCAACCTCAGCCTCGCTCTAATTTTTTTGGCAGTGGATTTGGAGGAGGATTAGGAGGGTTTGGTAATATGATAATGGCGTCAATTATGGGAAATTTCATTGGTCAGGCTCTTTTTGGATGGATGTTACCACATCAAACACCTATGGCAACACCCGCAGTATCATCACAAGCATCAGTACCAAATAATAGTACTAACAATAATTCAACCCACAAATAATATATAAAACTAGGGTAAATTTTTTTTTAGAATAATGTGCAAATTTTAAAAATTTTACACAAATTATACGCTTTTTTAATGTTAAAGATTAATTCATTTGATAAGCAGTAAATAGAAAATAAATTATTTCAAATAAAAGTAATATAGTGTATTACAAAAAAAATAAAATAAAATGTAGCATTATACTTTTGATTGAATAATCTCAATTAGTTTAAATTGAACATCAATAATTTTGTCTAAATCATCTTGCTTAATTGCAAGTGGAGGAATAAACATCAATACATTACCCAAAGACCTTAAAAAAACACCCATTTTTAATGATTCTTTCATTACAAAGTAGTTTAATCTTTGATTATCTTTGAGTGTCTCAATTGGTTTGCCATTTTTTTC
>Ga0134125_10001081_pt1 | contig 34402 bp, 32 predicted proteins | sample KB31751_FD_96464 | JGI IMG/M metagenome (GOLD analysis project Ga0134125, IMG submission 96464) | Terrestrial soil microbial communities with excess Nitrogen fertilizer from Kellogg Biological Station, Michigan, USA - KB3-175-1 | ecosystem: Environmental > Terrestrial > Soil > Unclassified ...
GTTTGATAACCATTTTCTGCAACGTAGGAAGCGGCGGAAAGAGCTACGAGAGTTTTTCCACTGCCCACATCTCCTTGCACCAAACGATGCATCGGATGCGGCGTCTGCAAATCTTTTTCGATTTCAGCGAGAGATCTTTTTTGCGCACCGGTCATTTGAAATGGCAGTTGCGAGAGCATTTTTTGCGTCTGCGTGCTTTTTCCCGAGAGCGCAATCCCAGCTTCTCGCTGCAATCCCGTTTTGCGAGCGGCCAAGTAAAGTTCAAGCCAAAAAAATTCTTCAAAAATCACTCTTCGGTGAGCTTCAGATTTCATATCGTTAAAAATTTGCGATTGCTCTGCTGTTGCTGTTCCGCCGAAGGCTGCCAGTGGATAATGCAGCTGAGTGATCGCGTCTTTACGTGGAATCAAACGACACTTTTGTAAAATCGAAACCGGGAATTTTTCTCTCGGCCAAGCGCTGGATGGTAACTGCTCAATCGCCATTCGCACTAAGCGCACCATTTTTGCCGACGAGAAGTTTTCAATCTCTGTGTAGATCGGAACCAAATCGTCTTGCACTTCATCTTCATTGTCAGCTTCACGCAAATCGGGGTGATGAAACTCGATGCGGCCGCGGTACTCGATCACTTTTCCCGTAACCCGAACTTCGGTGCCGACGGCAAAGCGCTCGAAATAGCCTTTGTAAGGCACGCGAAAAAATTTGCAGTGAATCGTCCCTGAAGCATCTTTGAGGGCGATGTCGTACATTTTTCGGTAGGATTTTCCCAGCGAGATGGCTTGTACTTTGAGAATGTTGGCTTTGAGGCTCACCACGTCGCCCAATTTCAAACTCGCAATATTTCGGGCCGCCCTGCGATCTTCGTAAGCTCTGGGAAAATATTCGATCAAGTCACTGACGGTCTCAATGCCCCTCTTTGCTAGCAATGCCCCCAAGCGAGGCCCCACGCCTTTAAGATACTGGACGTTTGTCGACAAAGTCAGCCCTGGCGATGATGTTTTAGAGTTCGTCGAATTCATAAACTTTCTCGGTAATCTCGAGGCAATCCTCGACATCAGCCTATCCCGAAACGAGAATACATGACCAGATTTAAAATCTCATGTCAAAATAGAGGGATGGATTCAAATAGCTATTTTAAGGTCAGAATTAATACCTTGATGCCCGGCCAACCGACCACTTTCGATCTTCATCTGAAAGTCGCCGATCAAGTCATTCTTTATCTTCGTGCTGGCGATCGCTTGGATCAGGAAAAAATCCGCGCCTTAGAAAGCCGAGATTCTGGTCACCATTTTTTGGTGAAAGAGGCCGATCGCAGATCCTACAAAAACTATGTGCACAATCAGATGATCTCAACAAATTTGAATGTGCGTGAAAAAGCCGTGGTGCTCCGCGAGTCTTCAATGACCTTGGTGGAAGAGCTTTTTGAAAATCCCGATGTCAATAAAGCTCTCGATGCCAGCCGCCCCGTCATCAAAGACTTTGTCGAGTTCATGAAAGCTGAACCCGAAGCCATGAGCCATTTGATCTCGCTCTCAGGACATGATTTTTACACTTACAATCACTCACTCGATGTCAGTATTTATTCTTTGGGCCTTGGCGAGTCTTTAGCTTTGAATAAAATCGAACTTGAAGAGCTTGGCATCGCAGCACTCTTGCATGATATCGGCAAACGCCATATTAGTTTGGATATCCTGTGCAAAAAAGGCCCGCTGAACGATGCCGAGTGGTCGCAAATGCAAAAGCATCCGCAATATGGCCTGACGATTCTCAATGATTATCAAAATGTTTCTGATGCGGTGAAGGCAGCTTGCTTCGAGCACCATGAATCATGGGTCGGCAACGGCTATCCACAACAGATCTCTGGTCAAGAAATTCACCCGTTCGCCAGGATTGTGGCAATCACCGACACTTACGATGCCATGACAACACAACGCTCTTACAATGTGCCACTGACACCGGTTGATGCCGTGACCACCATGAAAGAAAAAATCGCAGGTCGCTACGATCCCGACATGTTGAAAGCCATGTACTCGGTGTTATTCAAATTAAAAGGCGCGGCCTAAGCCGCGCAAAGGCGCCGCAGAAGCAGCACCTTTTTTATGATTTAAAGCGATTTGAAATTCAACTCACCAATATAGTCTGTTTTACCGACATCAATTCCTTGAACACGAAGAATTGAATAAGCTGTCGTTACGTGAAAATAAAAATTGGGCAGCGCCAACTGAGTCAAATAATCCATGCCTTCCAAATACTTCCCAGGCATCCACGGCTGCTGAACTTTCTGAGCTGCCACATTCTTAAAATCTTCAGGCTTGTAAGTATTCAAATAAGAGATCACATCCGCAATGCGAGCTTGGATTTGCACCAGCGTTGTTTCTGTGTCGGGATGTTTCGGTGGCTCTTTTCCTGACAAGCGAGCCGCTGCGAACTTAGCACAATCACAAGTTGCTTGGATTTGTTTGATCAATGGATACTGATCAACAATCAAACGCTGCTGCAACATCACATCCATCTCAACTTTTTTTGTCTCAGCAAAAGTTGTCGCTTTTCCAAGCCAAGCCGAAAGATTTTTCAACATCTGAGAGTTTTCTCTAACGACCAAATGATAAATCAAATTTGCATCCATTTTATTTCCTTTGTTAGGTTTTTAGCATTCGTAGTCTACCCAAGTGGTCGCCTACTTCCAATACCAATATATCAATAAAAATATCGATATATTGGTATTCACTTTGAACAGATTTATGACGTCTCTGCTCAAGACCAATATACTGGTCAAAAAACCAATATATTGGTCTTGAACTTAAAGCTTCTTCTTTAGCTTGTGGCCAACAACCTCGAAGCCCAGCTGCAAGATTTATTTTGCCGAAGAGCTTTCGACTAACTCTAAATAGCCGCCGGCGAAATTGGCGGCTTTCGCGAAGCCTAATTGGCGAAGAGCTAACGTCACTCCTGCGGATTCGACTCCTTGTTCTGAAATCACATACAAAGTTCTGTCTGGAGTGATCCCGACAGCTTCTAACTTTTTTCTCATTTCAGGAATGATCAAGCCATGAGAGTCAAAAAATTCGATCCATGGAATATTCATCGCGCTGATATCCGGAATGGATTTGCCGAAAGAGGATGGAGTTTTTCCCAGATACTCTTCGTGAAGACGAACATCGATGATCATAGGTGAGTCCGCTTTTCTTGGATGAGCGAGCAGCTTCACGATGGTCTTTCGATCAACGACCAAAGATGAATCGACTTGTGGTTTCCACACGGGTTTATTTTCTCTCGGCGGTGCTTCTTCACTGGTCAAAGGCATTGAGAAATAATCAATATTTACAAAACGCACGTCTTTCACACCTAAAACTTTTAGTGTCCAAGCGACACGGCCCTCTTCACCGTGTCCGCCAGAACCAAGTCCTACCACCACCACGGGTGTCGTAGGATCAATTCCTAAGCGCGCAAGTCGCCGAGCGTGAAAGAACAAATCTTTTTCAAGCTCGCCGTAATAGGGATATTCATGCTGAGCAAAATCGCTCCATTGAATATTTTGCGATCCATTCAAATGTGAGATCGCGTATTGAAAAGCGGGTCTTGCATCTAAGATCACCGTTTGATCGTCGACCTTCACCGAGCCAGCCTCACCGACTTTGGCTTCAACCGGTTTTGACTCATACATTTTTGTCGGCGCCTGGGCACAGCCTTGCAAAAATAGAAATCCAGCAGCGAGAATGATCAAACCGAATGACAACTTCATTTATTCAACTTCATGGTTGGGAAGAAAATAATATCGCGAATGCTGGGGCGATCCGTGAGAATCATCACGATGCGCTCGATGCCGATTCCCACGCCACCAGTTGGAGGCATGCCGACATCAATCGCATGCAAGAAATCTTCGTCCATGGGTTGAGCTTCCTCGTCAACCACGCGTTTGGCTTCTTGATCTTTCAAACGTTGATGCTGCTCTTCGGGATCGTTTAATTCCGAATAAGAATTTCCGATTTCCATACAAGCCGCGAACGGTTCAAAGCGCTCGACCAATTTTTTGTTGCTGCGATGAATTTTGGTCAGTGGAGAAATTTCCACCGGATGATCCATCACAAAAGTGGGATTCCACAGATGCTCTTCAACCGTCACTTCAAAAAGCTCCATCAACATTTCACCGCGCGGAAGTGTTGGATATTTTTCATAATCAGAAGTGTCGACTTTGTGTTTACGAAGTTCTGCTAAAAGCTCTTTGTCAGAAATTTTATCTGGATCGACTTTAGCGTACTCGCGAATGCCATCCATCACGGTCAGGCGCTTCCACGGAGTCGTAAAATCAATTTCTTTTCCTTGATACTCAAACTTGGTTGAGCCTTTCACAACTTTCACCAAATGAGAAATCAGGTCTTCGAACTGCTTCATTTGATAATTGTAATCCGTGTAAGCTTCATACCATTCAAGCATGGTGAATTCAGGATTGTGCGAGCGATCAATACCTTCATTGCGAAAGTTCTTGCCGACCTCATAAACCTTTTCAAAACCACCGACGATCAGGCGCTTTAAATAAAGCTCCGGTGAAATTTTTAAAAATAATTTCATATCCAGAGCACGGTGATGAGTCGAAAATGGATAAGCAGCGGCACCGCCGTAAATCGGTTGTAGCACTGGCGTTTCTACTTCCAAAAATCCACGATCATCCAAGAATCTGCGAATCTCACGAATAATTTTCGATCTGGTTTCAAAAACTTTGCGCGAATCACTATCGGAAATTAAATCCAAGTGGCGATGACGGTATTTAATTTCCACATCAGCAAGACCATGAAATTTTTCAGGCAAAGGTTCTAAAGTTTTGGTCAGAATTTGAAAATGCTTGGTATGCAGTGACAGCTCACCTTTTTGCGTTTTAAAAACGTAGCCTTCAACACCCACGATATCGCCAAGGTCCACCAGATCAAAAGCTTTGCGCTCCATTTCTGGAAGTTCTTCAAGCTTCAAGTAAACTTGCAAACGACCGCTTTGATCTTGCATGTTGAAGAACGCAGCCTTCCCCATGTTTCGCATCGTCATCAGACGTCCGGCAATTTTGTAATGCGTGTCTAACAACTTTTCGCCGATCTGAATCCCCGCGTGCTTCTCAGTGATCTCAGCCGATGAGATATTGCGATCAAAAGAGTACGGATAGGGATTGATCCCTAACTCTCTGAGTGCTGTTAGCTTGCGGCGTTTTTCAGCGCGCAGTGGATTTTCATCAGCTCTTACTTCATCGATCGACATATTTATTCCTCTTTACAACTTACAGCGGTTTGCCAGCGAAAATTTCTTGGACTTTATGAAGCAGCTCGATAGCCTCTGCCTTCGGACGTTGAAAGGCATTGCGGCCCATGATGCTACCGAAAGCTCCGCCTTGCGAAAGCCCGGTGATCTCTTTTAAAAGATCGTCGTTGGTTTTTGCTTCACCACCAGAAAAAATCACAACTCGCTTGCCAGCAAAACAAGATTGCACCACATGACGAGTGCGATCAGCCATGGAACTGACTTTGATTCCTTGCGCTTCATAAACTTTGCGAGCCGCATCTTGCTCGATGTGCGCTGTTGGCGGCTTTACTTTGATAATGTGCGCGCCCAGCTGAGCCGCAATGTGAGCGCCATAAGCAATCACATCAATCGCCGTTTCACCTTCTTTAGAAACCTGCTCACCACGAGGATAGGACCAGATCACGACCGCAAGTCCCGCTTTTTTTGCTTCCGTGGAAGCGAAGCGAATTTCTTCGTACATTTCTTTTCTGGCACTGCTTCCGGGATAAATCGTAAAACCAATTCCTGCGCAGCCCAGTCTCAAAGCATCATCGATGTTCGATGTCAGAGCTGAAATCGGTGATTTCGAAGAGTACAAAGAATCCGAATTATTAATTTTGAGAATCAGCGGAATCTCACCCGCATAATCACGAGCACAAGCTTCGATAAAACCAAGTGGTGCCGCATAAGCATTGCAGCCTGACTCGATGGCAAGCTCAAAGTGAAAAGCTGGATCGTAGCCATCTGGATTTTTCGCAAAACTTCTTGCTGGCCCATGCTCAAAACCTTGATCGACAGGAAGGATCACCATCTTGCCTGTGCCTTTCAGGCGGCCGTGGTTCATCAGTCGAGCCAAATTTGTCAAAACACCAACATTGTCGGCGCCGTACCAGCTCAGGATCTCTCTTACTCTCGGTGTCATACATTCCTCGTTTAGAATATCTTTGATGGTGAAAAAAAACCTAAAAAACAGTATTGTTTTTAACTGACTTAATCAAGCACTGGCGGGTCATATTATGGAAAATAAAAGCAACCGACCTGATCCTATTTATGTGAACTTCGAGCCGACGCCGAATCCGGCGACTCTCAAATTCATGCTGTCGGTGAAGATTCTCGATGAATCCATTGATTTTGCAAGCTCGATGGAGGCCGAACGCTCGCCACTGGCCGCAAAAATCTTCGGATTTCCGTGGACCAGCCGAGTTTTTTTAGGTCCTGACTTTGTCACCGTCACCAAGCAAGACTGGGTCGACTGGGACGTGTTGGCAGAACCGCTCGCAGGACTGATCCGCGAGCATCTCGAAAGCGGCGAAGCCATTTGTTATGAAGCTCCCGAAGGCACCAACGATGAAGACGCGAACGATTCTCCACTGGTCAAAAACATCAAGCGCGCGCTGAACAACGAAGTGCGCCCGGTGGTGGCTTTGGATGGCGGCGACATCGTGTTTGCGAAATTCGAAGATCATAAACTTTTCCTGCATATGCGTGGCTCATGCGCGGGATGCCCCAGCTCGTCGGCAACTTTAAAACAGGGAATTGAAACTCGCATGCGCGAGCTTTTTCCTGAAATTCATGAAGTGGTCTCTTTGTAATGTCGATCGTTATTGAAACCGAGAATTTGTCTCGGACCTATAAGACTTATGATAAGCCCGAAGGCCTTTGGGAAAGTGTGCGCGGTTTTTGGGCGCGCAAATACACCGAAAAAGTAGCTCTTGCACCCACGACTTTAAAAATCGAGTCAGGCCAAATCATTGGCCTCGTCGGCGCCAATGGCGCAGGTAAAACCACTTTGCTTAAAATGCTGTCAGGATTGATTCATCCAAGCACGGGTTCGGCGCGAGTCCTTGGTTTTGAACCTTGGAGGCGAGACAGTCGCTATCTTCGCCGCATGAGTATTTTGCTCGGACAAAAAAATCAGCTGTGGTGGGATATTTCACCGATCGATAGTTTTTCTTTGCTGATGGAAATTTATGATCTCAATCGCGAAGATGCCAAAAAACGCGTGGCCATGCTGGCCGAAATGCTGGAGTGCACTCATGTGCTCCACACTCAGCTTCGTCGACTGTCTTTGGGCGAGCGCATGAAGATGGAAATCATTGGCTCGCTTCTACACAGTCCTGATGTTTTATTTTTGGATGAACCGACAATTGGTCTTGATATCATCGCTCAAACCACGATTCGAAAATTTCTTGGTGACTACGTCAGGGACAAAGGACCGACTGTTATTCTGACCAGTCATTACATGGATGATATTGCCAAGCTTGCCGACAGATTGCTTCTCATCAGCAAAGGCAGCATTGTTTACGACGGCACGGTGAATGATTTTATTACCAATGCCAAGTCAGCGCTCAAAATTTCTTTTGGGCTCAGCAATCCGCTCGAAAGCTCGATGCCGCTGACTTTGGATGCAACCTTGGATAAGGGTCAGCAAGAATTTTCTGTGAAAGTGATGGCTGAGGAACTTGCTCCGGCGCTTTCAAAAATCACATCCCTTCCCGGAGTTTTGGATTTAAAAATTGAAGAGGCAGATTTTGAAGATATCATTCGTGCATTTCTTGAGAAGGAATCTCGCGTTCTTTCGACTCGCAGTCCTCACGAATCTTGAGTACCGAGTCAATTTTTTTACGGACGCGATCCTACAACCTTTTTGCACGTCACTCATTGAGCTGACGCTGTGGTTTGCTGTCTTTGCGTCCGCCACCTCAACCACCATTGGCGGCTTTACTCGTGAATATTATTTGGCCTACGCGCTGTGGACGGCCTTCGTGGCGAGAATCGCAACCAGCTGGATGTATGAATTTAAAATGATTGAAGAGATCGACAGCGGCTCGATCAACGGTTTGCTTGTTCGCCCCATGAGCTTCTTTGAATATTATCTGAGCCAACTTTTGGGTTATAAATTTATCACCACCGTCATCAGTCTGCTGATTCCGCTGGCCATGATTACTTTCTTTCAATTGCCGACAATCTATTCGCGCATTCCATTAGCACTCCTATTGATCACTTACTACTTGGTCCTGGTGCACACGATCGGTTTTATTGTTTCATCAATGGCCTTTCACTTGAATCGCATTTACTCTCTCACCGGCACAAAAAATTTGGCGTTATGGCTGGTCAGCGGCGAATTGGTTCCGGTTGATCTGCTGCCAGAGCCTTACAAAACTTGGGTCCTTGATCTGCCGTTTTGTAATGGCGTCTACATCCCCGTCGCTTACATCACCGGACGAGTCGGCACCAGTATGGTTTGGCATGGATTTATGACAACGACCGTGGGACTTGCCGTATTTAGCATCATCGCCGTCTTTATGTGGCGCTGGGGCCTTCGCAAATATGTCGGAACGGGAGCGTAAATCATGAGCCTCACGGGACTGCAAAAATATTCACGTCTTTACTCTTCATTTTTTAAAGCAAGCTTTATTGCCGACATGGAATATCGCGTGAATTTTCTCACACGAATTTTTGGCGATGTGTTTTGGTACCTGGCTCAAATTGTGATGTTTGAAGTTTTATATCTGCACACGGATAAAATCGGCACCTGGAATGTGCATCAAACCCGAGTTTTCTTAGGACTCTTGTTTGTGGTGGACGCGATTTACATGGTGATATTTTCTGACAATTTGGATCGCCTGACTGAGCGCGTGCGCAAAGGCGAAATGGATTTACTGCTGACGAAGCCCGTGGATTCACAATTTATGCTGAGCTGTCAGCGAGTCAACACGGCCCTCTTAGGGAATTTCACCATTGCTTCATCTTGGTTGATTTACTCGCTCTTCAAACTCCCCCATCTCGAGCCGCTGAAATTATTGTGGCTGATTGTTCTGATTCCGACTGGAGTGATTTCACTTTATTCGATTCGATTTATGTTCGGAGCCACAGCGATTATTTTTACTCGCTCTGAGAATCTGCAATTCATGTGGTACCAAGTTTACAAACTAGGTATGAGACCTGATCACATTTATTTTCCGTGGCTTAAATTTTTATTGCTGACACTATTCCCTGTCGCCATCGTGGCCAGTGTTCCGGCCAGGGCCGTGCTTGATCCGACGAACTATTGGCTGTTTGCTTGGTCCATTGCTTGGACCGCCGTCATTTTGTGGCTGAGCCACAGGTTTTGGAATTTTTGCTTGAAGTATTACTCGTCGGCTAGTTCGTAAACTTTCGGTCATGTTTATTGTCGCAGCTACCGCGCAGATGTTGTTTCGTTTTTCAAAATACTTTTTCGGCTGCTTTGGTGAATCCGGAATTGCTAGCAATTCCGGATTACTTTTTTTTAATTAGTCCGTGCTTTCTGTGGTTTCATGAGGATCTGAGTGCTGATCCTTTTGCTCTTCAACCTTTTTCTGTTTCTCAACTTTTTTTAGCTTTTTATGTTTCGCTGAGTCCAAAGTTATCGGAGTGTCGTGCTTACGTATGATCGCTCCTGAGCTTTGGCTGCTTTTTTCCATTGAGCCAGGCTGCCCTGGTGTCGGTGGATTTTCTGGCATTGTTTGAGTGTCAGCTTGCGCTTGTTTTGTTATTGGCGCCGTTTGTGCCTTCGCCGTCGTTACCAAAAAACAAGCCAGCATCATTCCTAAAATTATTTTCATAATTAGCCCTTCAAATTCTTTTCAACAAATTCCCAATTCACCAAGTTCCAAAAAGCCGTCATGTAATTGGGACGAGAATTTCGGTAATCGATGTAATAAGCATGCTCCCACACATCACAGGTCAGCATCACTTTTTTAGAACCATCCGTCAGCGGAGTCGCTGCATTCGAAGTGCTTTCGATCGCCAGAGTGCCATCTGATTTTTTCACCAACCACGCCCAACCAGAGCCGAAAGTTTTGATCGCCGTGTCCTGAAATTTTTCTTTGAAAGTTTTAAAGTCGCCAAAATTTTTATTGATCGCCTCAGCCAAGGCACCTTTGGGCTCGCCACCGCCTTTTGGCGATAAGCAATGCCAATAAAAAGTATGATTCCAAACCTGAGCCGCATTGTTAAACATGCCGCCTTGAGATTTTTTGATAATGTCTTCAAGCCCCATGTCTTGAAACTCTGTGCCTTTGATCATGTTATTGAGATTATCAACATAGGCCTTGTGATGTTTGCCATAGTGATACTCAAGAGTTTCAGCAGAAATATGTGGTTTCAACGCCTCTTTTGCATAGGGAAGTTCGGGAAATGGAATCGCCATGGAAATCTCCTTCTGATGTTTTCATTTGATTTTCGACTTCATAAGTATGAACCGAGTGGCATGATCAGGTCAAAATGCAGGGCTTCTTTTTGCTCATTTTCATTAAATCTTCTTCTGATTTTGCGGGCGTTCATGAGAGGATTCCTCGACGGAGGTCCTTATGGTTGAAACATCGGGAGCATATCAAGGCGAAAAACATTGTGATCTCACTCACGGCCCATCTGGAGCAAAGATCAGCACTGACGCACCGAAAGACAACGCCGGCCTGGGTGAGGCTTTTTCTCCCACGGATCTTTTGGGCGCAGCACTTGGAAGCTGTGCTCTGACAACCATGGCGATCTTTGCCGAGAAAGAAGGTGTCTCGTTGAAGGGCGCCAGCTACAAAGTGCAAAAAGAAATGGCTTCGAATCCCCGCCGCATTTCAAAGCTTTCTTTGCAAATTTCCATGCCCAAGGGAATCTCTGAAGATTTTCGCAAAAAATTAATCGGCTGGGCCGAAGGTTGTCCCGTGCACAAAAGCCTGAATCACGAAATCCAAATGCCCATCGAGTGGCACTGGAATTAAGATGACCAAAAACACTCACAGCATTATTTTTGGTTATGCGCTTTGGATTTTTGGTTTCACAGGCTCGCATCGTTTTTATTATGGCAAAACCGTCAGCGGCATTATTTATTTTTTTACTCTTGGGCTTTTGGGCATCGGCTGGGTGATTGATTTTTTTCTGATTCCCGGAATGGATAAAGATGCAGATCTGATCTTTGCCGACGGGCCGATTGATTACAATCTCGCCTGGTTGTTTTTAGTATTTCTTGGAGTCTTCGGCGTTCACCGTTTTTATATGGGCAAATGGTTCACGGGTTTACTTTATTTGGCAAGCGTCGGACTTTTTGGCTTGGGTTATCTTTATGATCTCTGCACGCTGAATCAACAGATCAGCATGATCAACACTCAAAGTCGGATCTCCATCTAACTTTCTAATTTCTAGTGAGAAAATTTGGTCATGGTGCGAGTGTAAATCGCGCCTGAAAATTGCTTTTCAGTCCATGAAATCAGCTGCGCATATCCAGAGAGCTCGCGACTGACAGCCATGGTTTCATCAAGACTGATGCCGAGCTGATTTTTCGCGATCACATGGACTTTAAAAACATCGACCGATTTCATTTGTCCATCGATTTCAACATTTTGATGATCCAGATGACCATCAATGGCGGTCGCAATAAATCCACTCTGCGAAATACTGTCAATCACAGCACGGACCATATTGCCGTGCCAATCGTCCCATTTTTTTTCAGGTACTCTCATCTCTGAATCTGCAATTCCTGTCGTCACACCCGCAATCACTGCTGTTGATGTTCCTTGTGTATCGATACTCACCGCTTTCACGGTGTAATCAGTGAGCATATCTTTTTGACATGGAAAATAGGTCGAACACTCTCTGAAATCTTGAGTGTAGCGTGTGCCTTGAACAAAACTTTTTTGAAAGCTCGGCTGACCTAAAAATTGATCAGCCTGATCAAGAACTGCCTGAGGATCACTGGTTTGAGCCAGCGCCGGCATTGAAAGAACGAGGGCAAGCAGAACAGATGAAGCGATAAAAATTTGTTTTTTCATCCCTTGATCAGACTGAATGCCCGAAACGGAGTCAACTTTTAGTTTTGTGCAGTTATTGAAGTCACATAAAAGCCTGCTACGCCTTCATGACCTTCTGCGCAGACTTGGCTACCATTCAACTGACTGAAGCTTTGCAAAACCTGCCTATCGGAAGCATGAACCAAAACATTTTGTCCTTGAGCATCAGTGATTGTGTATTGAAGCTCAATCCAATGTGCACAAGGTTGACCTTGCACGCAACGAGGACCGACCGCGTGACTTTCAAGTTCGCCACAAAGTTGCGCCGCCATTGAAACACTTGAAAATCCCAAAACCATTGCCGATACCAAAGCTGCCATTGCCATCATTTTTTTCATATAAACTCCATGTTGTTATGATTGAACATGTTTTGTTGATAAGCACAAACTATACCAATGATGTCTTTATCCAGAACGATTCAGTTCTCACTTTTGTTAATTTTCCAAAAAAAGAAAACTCAAAATGGAACCAAAGCTTCATTCTTAAAACTTTTTCTAGTTCCAACTTGGTTCATTCTCAATGAAAAAACAAAAGCCTTCATTCTCATCAAATGAAGGCTTTGTCGCAACGCTTCTGCCAGCACCAAAGGTGCACTTTCGGTGCAATGAACCAGGTTCCTCCTTTTACCAGCCGAGGATGTAGGCGAACATGAGTGGAGCGCAGATTGTTGCGTCGGATTCCACAATAAATCGTGGAGTGTCGACTTCGAGTTTTCCCCAGGTGATTTTCTCATTCGGCACAGCGCCTGAATAAGAACCATAAGATGTTGTCGAGTCAGAAATCTGGCAGAAGTATTTCCAGCATTTCACATCGGTGTAGCCCAAATCTTGATGCAACATTGGCACTACGCAGATTGGGAAATCTCCGGCAATACCACCACCAATTTGAAAGAAACCGATGTCATGTTTTTTCGATGCTGACATGTACCACTCGGCAAAGCTGGTCATGTACTGAATTCCAGATTTCATCGTGCGCGGATCTTTGATCGTGCCTTTGATACAATGGCTAGCAAAAATATTTCCCGTCGTTGAGTCTTCCCAACCAGGAACAACCATCGGCAGATTTTTTTCAGCAGCCGCCAACAACCAAGAATTTTTCGGATCGATTTGATAATGCTTTTTCAAAGTTCCTGAAAGTAAGATCTTGTAGAAATATTCGTGCGGTAGATAAGACTCGCCTTTTTTCTCAGCCGCAGTCCAAATTTCCAAAATCGCATCTTCAATACGACGAATGGCTTCCTCTTCTGGAATACAAGTGTCCGTCACACGGTTCAAATGTTTATCCAAAAGTTTTTGCTCATCAGCCGGAGTCAGATCGCGCCAGTTCGGAATGCGCTCATAATGATCGTGCGCCACCAAATTATAGATATCTTCTTCAAGATTAGCGCCCGTGCAAGAAATCGCATGAATTTTATTTTGGCGAATCATCTCAGCCAGTGAAAGGCCCATTTCAGCCGAACTCATGGCTCCAGCCAAAGTCACCAGCATCTGCCCGCCTTTGTCCAAGTGCGCGCGGTACGCTTTCGACGCATCAACCAAAGTTGCCGAGTTGAAATGACGATAGTGATGTTCAATAAATTTAGAAATAACGCCGTTAGTATTCATCTTTGCTTCTCCCGTCGAATAATTGACAGGAAATTAATAATGCCGAAATTCTCTCGAAGCAAAGAAAAACTATACTTTCCGAGCTGCCACAGCCTTTGAGAAAAAGCCAATACGACTTTGGATCTTCTGGAATCCCTGAGATTCGATCAGATTTTCCATAGGGTGTTGCAGATAGTTTTTAAAGAACGGCTCGTGGAAGTCCACCGGAAACTGCTCCAGCGCCCAAGCAAAGTCTTTTTTATCCTCAGTTTGCACTGAATCGACAAAACCAAAGAAACCACCCGGTTTTAAAACACGATGCGCTTCGTTTAAAACCTTCTTGCGCTCGCCGAGGGGCAGCTCATGAAATAAGAAACAGGAGAAAACAGCATCGAACTTTTGATCGCCAAAAGGAAGCTCGGCGGCGTCTCCTTGCACGAAATCAAGACGGCGAAACTCTTTCAGATTCTCCCGCGCTTTTCTCAAGTAAGGATCAGAGAGATCCATCACCGTAATTTTAGCTTTCGGAAAGGTCAGTTTCACAAACCGACTGAGCCTTCCCGTCCCGGCCGCCACTTCTAAAAAGTGCAAACCCTCACCCTCGCTGAGCAAAAAATGCTCGCGCATGAACGGCAAAATCAAACGGCGCATGGCATCGGCAGCCCCTGAGAAAAGAATTTCCACCTGATGCTCATACAGCGCCGCACTTTTTTCGGTCAGATAGCCGCCGGATTGAAAATGAAAGTTGCGTTGAAAATATTCAGGCACGTCAGGTAAGTATTCGGCGGCCTCATGATTGAGATCGTGTGCTTTTCTCTGCAAGCGACGCTTTGAGACGGCGAAAGAATCCAAAATGATTTGCGGATATCTCGAAAAAAAATCTTTGAAGGACTCAGTTTTTAAAACTTCAGCTGGATAAACTCCACGAGAGATATTTTCGGCGTCTTGATTCAGTAAGAGCGTCAAATCGGTGATCAGTTTTTTGAAGTGACCTAAGAACTCAGGCTGCCTGGCGCGAGTATTTTCAACCAATGCCATCATCAGCAAGTTTTGAGTCAAGAACGTGGCGGTTCTTAAAAGTTCAAAACCAAAAATACTATTTTTAGTCCAAGATGACGGCGCTTTTTTAAGCCAACGACTTGAGATTTTACCGATATCCATGGGTTTAGGATATCCCGGTTGAATTTCATTGCAAGCAGGTTTTAAGCCTTTTCTGCGGCTAATTGAGCAGCAGCGGCCTTTTCACGAGACAAACGCCAGTGATGGCGAATCACGAAGAATGTGTAGGTAAAGCTCACCACCAAAAGACAAAATGACATTCCGAAGAACAGAATTATTCCCATTGCGTGACTTCTTTCTGTTGCAGATGCGGCTTCACTAAGGCTTGAATCACATGACTTACCATGACCAATCCAAAAGTTCCGGTCACAAAGCTGGCCGTGCCATAAATTCGATTGCGACGATCACAAGAGTGCGGATTATCTTGGCCTTGCGGACAAACACATTTAAAGCCCTCGCCGTTATCGTATTTCAATTCTTCCGGCATCATCGGAATTTCCTCAGAGAAAACACAAGGAATTCCAAATTCGCCTTTGGCAGGGAATTCATGACGAGAGCGCAGAATTTTTCGCACCTGATGCGCCAAAGGGTCCGTATGAGTGTTTGCTAAATCAGTGAGCTTAGTGGCCAGCGGATTCATTCGAGCGGCGGCTCCGGCTGAAGTGATGATTGGAAGTCCACGAGTGCGAGCCGTCGCCAGCAAATGACATTTCGCTGTCAGATTATCGATGCAATCAATAATAAAATCAGGGGCACCGAATTCGCCACCAGACAAAATAGCTTCTGAGTTTTCTGCGTTATAAAACATCACTTGTTCTTTGATGTTCGCTTGCGGATTGATCTTGCGCAGACGCTCGGCCACCATTTGCGCTTTCTTTTTTCCCACGAGACCTTGCAAAGCATGCAGTTGGCGATTGGCATTGGTAATACAAATCTCATCATGATCAATCACGGTGATTCGACCAACACCTGAACGCGCAAGGCTTTCTGCGACCCAAGAACCCACTCCACCAAGGCCAATCACCATGACGTGCGAGCGAAATAATTTTTCCATGGCGCCATCGCCGATCAATCGACCCATGCGATCAAAACGTCGATGCATGACATAGTTGGTTTCAGCAGGCTGCTGAGTTTTCAGATCAAAATTGGTATTGATTGTCGAAGGCGTCGTTTCACTCATACTGAAAGCAGTTTTCGGAGATTGGCGCTACTTCTGTCAAGGACTTCCTCAGTCGTGACTTTTTTGATTCTCGCCACTTCTTGAGCCACCTCGAAAAGTGTCGTTGGTTCATTCATTTGCCCCGCGTAGGTTTGATGTGAGGGCGGCGGCTGATCGGGACTGTCGGTTTCAATAAGAAGTTTTTCCAAAGGCACCACCGCCACTGCTTGCTTTAAGCGTTGATTGTCGGGACGACAGAGTGGACCACCGACAGAAATATGTAATCCATGCTGAAGGTAAGCCTCGGCCTGTGGTGCTGAACCGTTGAAGGAATGAACCAACCCACCTTTTGCTGGCACTAAAAAAAGATCAAAGATCTGGATCGCCTCTTCAAAGGCGCGGACCAAATGCAAAACAATCGGTTTTTGCGCCATTTCGGCAAGCTCCAACTGCTTTTCAAAAAAATCCAATTGCAGAAGACGAGACTCTTCGTATTGCGGGCGAAGATCTAAGCCCAACTCGCCCAAGGCTTGCGCCTGACGGATTTCCTTGGCCAGCAAATCCATCGCTTCGTCACACTCATTTTCAGAGTGATCGTTGATCCAATAAGGGTGCAGTCCAAAGCACAAAAGAATCTCGCCTGGATACTGCCTGGCGATTTCTTTTTGACGAAGCCAATCCTCAGGACCGACGCCGCCTTGCAGAGACTGAGTGATGCCCAGCTTGCGAGCTCGCACTATTACTTCATCTCGACACTGGTCGAGCCTTGGATCGGCGAGATGCGAATGGGAGTCGATCCAATTTTTAGGCGTCATCAGTTCCTCTGGCTTTAAGTCTAAAAGCAAATCATGGGCTTCAGAAAAAGTCATCTCATTCCGAGAAAGAAGACGACGCAATCTCGTTCATTGCGATGGAGTTCAAGGATGAAAAAGCAGAGTTCAAAAAAAGACAGTGTTTGGCTTGGGTTTGATATCACCACAAAACAAGGGCCGACGCTGCGTCCACAGAAAATCCAATTTTGGAAAGAAGACGCTTACAAGTCTCACACTCCCGAGGCTCCTTTTCATTATTTCGCCGATGCTTTGACAGGATTGGCATTGGTTCACTTGAATCAAGATCTCAAAAACCCTTTCATTGCTCCGCAAATGAATTATTCTTTTTGTCACGAAGCTTGGATGGCGCTGGAACCGCACCATGAGCTTTTCATGCGCTCGCAAAACCGAGTGAATTCCCTGCGCCGCCCGCTCAAAGAAATTCCACAACCAGTGAGCGAATATTTTGAAAGAAATTTTACCGATATTTTAGAGTCATCTCTACATCCGTGGGGTATTGATCTGGGGCATCTCGAACATTTGATCGAAGCGATCGAGTACCTTGAAACCAAAATCGAAAAACCTTTGCTTTATAATTTTCAATTGAAATTATCAAAACCAGTGACAGAAAAATTGCATCACCTGCACTCATTGTTATTTAATTTACGTGGCTTGATCGCGCTTGATTTCAATGCGCATGTGCAAGATGTGGCTCATGATGCGGTGAAAATCGATTCGATCACCGATTATTTATCGAAGGCTGACTATGTCGCCAACGATGCTTTGCTTTATTATCAATTTAAAAAATTAAAAGAAAGTTTCCCGAATCCAGCTGCCGAGCAACTCATGAAAGATTTCAAACAGTACTCGCACAATGGCTCTTGCCTGATCGAGTCCCTCCCCCCCTCTTTCTTGAAAGAACTTCCGACCGCAGACTTGGAAGAAATGCTTTACATCGTCCAGATGGACTGGCTGCTTGGCACGGATGCGGGATTGCTCTTTCGAATTCGCGAAGAGCTTTATGGCCTCAAAGAAGGTTACGAAAAAATCTTCTGGCCCGACATCGACGGCCAACTGCCCGATCAAACGGAAAGCCATCTCAGTGTCAGCTGCGAGCTGACACTGAATGATGTTTTCCCAACGACGAAGGTCGCTTAAAAGTCTTCAGCTTCGCAAACCAAATTTTCAGTGGATAGGCTGAGGAATTTCATCTTGGACTGATTGATTTCCCAGACTTTTCGAACAGGTTTGAGGGAGGCTTTACCCGTTTTATCAAGGATAGCCACAAAGTCTCCTGCTATGGTCTTCCCATTTCGCTCGCAATGAGTTGGCAGCGAAAGAGCTTTCGCTTTTATTTCTTGAGGTAAAGAAAGCACATCAGCAATCCGCTGCTTATTCTTCCGGCGATCTAAAAGAAGAATGTATTCATTGTTACATATCTGCCAGGCCTCGAGATTGTACGAATCCTCGGCAAGCCCATCGGCCCATAAATATTTAAGACCTATCGACTGATGAGCTTTTTCAAGCTCTTTGGCATTTCCATTTTTTTCTTTCTGTCCGATGAGCGCCTGCGGAATATCGCCACTGCACTGAATAGAATCAAACTCATCATGCGCATTTGCAACTGCCGCTGAGAACAAGAGCCAGATGATCAGGAAAAAAATATTTTTCATGGCAAGACCAAATTATTTCTTCAAATGATGTTCAGTGGCTCGGCGGTGGGCTTTGGCGAGGGCCTTTTTCATTTTACGATGCTCGTGAAGTTTCAGCCAGATTTTTCGAATTCCCCACAGCACAAGCAAAGTGATCAACGTCACTGCCAGATAGACTTTGAAACGATACAGCGTCGTGATGATTTCTTCTCCGAAGTGATTCACGATCAACACCTGGGTCGGCACACTGATCGCGACCGCCAAGAAGTCCACGGCCATAAAAGAGATCACCGGGAATTTGCTCATGCCTAAAAAGATATGAGCCGGGAAACGCAGGCCTGGAGTGAAGCGGAAAATAAATGTCGCGTAGATGCCGTATCTTTTAACGAAGCGGTTGATTCGCTCCATCGTTGGGCCTTCGAAAAATCCTTTGAAGCGTTGGCTGCGCAGAATTTTTCGCCCGAAGGTTCTCCCCAACCAAAAAATAATATTGTCCGAGAGAAAAACAATCAGCGCGACAAAGATGGCAGCTTCCCAGCCTTTGATGACGGGCGCGCCCGGATAAGGCGGCGGAAAAAGCTCTGGATGTTTTCCCATGTAAGAAAGCACGCCCACCGAGAGAATGCTGACTTCCTCAGGAATCGGAACGCCAAGGGCACTGGCAATCATCATCGCAAACAGAATTCCATAAACCATTCCGGGTTGATAGGCATACTGAGCGAGCCACTGAAATATAGGTTCATGGACGAAATGCATCTCATCACCGTATCAGCTTTTTTCATCCTTGCTGACCTTCACTGCTCCGTGCTATCGAGCTTTTATGGCCAGAATCGAGCATATTCTTACAAATCAGACCGCCTCTTTGTCGAGTGTCCTTTCGCAAAATCTGGGGCTGAGCCCAAAGCAAACCGAAAACCTGCTTTGGTTGGGCGCTATTTATGGCAACAAAGAACGTCTGAAGTGCTCACAAAATCAGCAAATTGATCCGCTGATCGAGAGCGGGACTTATCTGCGCGTGCATGTCGAGCCGAAAAGATTCCCTCTTGATCTTGAAACACTTCGCGGTCGCATTGTTGCTGAAACCGATGACTTTCTTGTCGCTAACAAGCCGGGCGGTCTCCCCGTGCACCCGACTTTGGACAATATCCAAGAAAATCTGCTGACGGGTTTGCAAAATATTTTAGATCGACAGATTTTTATCACTCATCGTTTGGATGTCGGCACCTCGGGGCTGCTGTTGCTGGCAAAAACTCAGGCCGAGCAATCTCGTATCAATATTTTATTTCAAAACTCACAAGTTAAAAAAATATACCGAGCCACTGTGCATGGTGTGAATCTGCCATTGGGTGAGGTCACTCATTATATGAAGCCTAGCGATCGCTCGCCGCGTGAAGTGCAGCCCTTCACAGCGCAAGGGCAAATTTCGGGATGGCAATTGTGCAAGCTTCGCATTCTGGATCAAGAAGAAGTTTTTGCGAATCATTCCGAGGTTGTGATTGAACTGCTGACCGGTCGTACTCATCAAATCCGCGCGCAGTTCGGGCAAATGGGTTTTCCGATCTTGGGTGACCAGATGTATGGCTCGCCCGTCGTTCTTGGTGATGGTCGCGAGTGGGCCTTGCAGTGTGCAAAGTTGCAATTTCCCGACGCCGCAGGTTTGCTGAAGTCTTACTCTGTATAAATTAAAAAACTCACAGCGATGCCGCTGTTGCGAAACGAAAAATCAGCGGTGGGCTTTTTCTTTTGACGAAGACTTTGCGCCTGAGCTTGCGAAAGCAGCAAACCGATTTTTTGCGGATGATATTTTTCAGTGATCGCGCTCAGCAACTCGACAGGTTTAAAATCGGCTTCCAGTCTTTCACCGTAAGGAGCATTGGCGACAATCCATAAATTTTTTGATGGATTTTTTTCTGAGCTTGCCAAAAACACATCATCATTTTCAATTTTTAGTTCAGTTTCAGAAAAATGGGGCGCCAGCTGAGTCTTCATCAGGCTTACCATTTTATCATCCACATCCAAAGCGCGATAAGAATGAAAGGTTGAAAACTTTTGATAATTATTTTTAAGGGACTCGCTTTTGAAAATTTTCGGAGTCCTTCTCCAAGTTTGAAAAGCGTAAGGCCTTGAGAAATTCGGTGAGAAGAGATTTTTTCCCTCGAAAAGGAAAGTTCCGGTTCCTGCCATGGGATCCATCAAATCAATCTCGTGCAGTTCATTGGCAGAAGTCTCGCCGATCATTTTCATCAGACAATAGGCGGCGTAAGTTTCGCGAAGTGGCGCTTTGCCTTGCTTTTCTCGAGCAGAGCGAAAATGCAAATGCGCGCCGCTGGTATCAAGACTCCAAACGAACTCATCTTGAAAAACGCGCACGAACAAAGTTTGGGTTGAATCTTCCTTCTCAACCATCTTGTTCATCCCAAATTCTTTCATGACCTCGCGAATGCGCTTTTCGTTGTTGAGTTTTGATTTTGCCGCCGCAATTTCCCAGCGCAAATCTTTTTCTCCGGTCCAATCCAGCAATAGCTCCACAGGTAATTTCTTTTTGAGTTCCGGAAAAGATTTTGCCCGAAATCTGGCGATTCGAAGTAAAACTCGGTGCGCCAATTTCGAGAAAAAATTAATTTGCAGCCCTAAATGCAGTGGTACCGAGATTTCAACACCACCCGAAATCACTTCAATGATTTCAAGAGGTGCAGAATGGGGTCTGCCATCAAGGCCTAAAAGAAAAGGCCAGAACTCATTCATTTCTTGAATCAGATCTTGCTCAAACCCCAGCGGACAAGAAATAAAAAATTGATTCACTGTTGAGACCTATTTTCTAAAATGAGTGCGCGATCATGACCAAAGATGTTTCCATAAAATTGCAGCATCAAAGCAGCGAGCACGCAGGCCAAGGGCCCGATCAATAAAGCTTCGCGAAGACCGATGATCTCGGTCATCTGTCCGACAGTCACATGCATGGTCATAGAAAAAAGAAACGACAAGCCAACAGCCACTGACATTGCCACATCAATCGAGCTTTTAAAAAGTCTCGCGGCTGCGACCATATACATGGGATAAAAAGGCGCCATAAATAATCCCGTCACCGCTAAAAACCAAGGCGACACCCAAAGTCCTAACACCACACAAAGCGTGGCGCCCAGAAGCGAGCCTTGCAGCACTTTTTTAAAAGGCATAGCACCCTTTAAAAAACTAAAAGTTCCGCGGCCAATCAGCATAAACACAAAAAAACATCCCACCAAAGTCGCCGAATTGGTGAGCGAAAATCCATGTTCGCGTCTGGCAAAAAGAGCCGCACGAGTCGAAACCATAATTTCAGACAAGACATACAAAGCCAGAGTGCTGCCTAGATAAACCATCTCCTTCATCGGCACGTGATGCTGAGAGATGTTTTCTTTTTCAGCCTCAATTCCCTGCTCGAGAGATTCTTTGCCAATAAATGTGAGTGCAAAAAGCAAAGTTGAAAAAGCTCCGGTCAAAAGGAAAGTGATTCGCCATGAAGGCTGTCCGTGAACCCATGAGACAACGAAATAAATCAGCAGTGGCGCTAACAGCGACGACGTTGCATACATGCTTTGCAAACCTGACATCAGCCGACTTTGCAATTCACGCGGACTGCCGACGGCAATCAACACACTTTGCAAGACGCCCATAATGCCGATCGCCGCTCCAAAAACCATGGATGCCAGCAAAAATTCAAAAAATGAATGACTGCGGGCCAACCAAAATTGAGCGATGGCCAAAAGAGCAATGGAGGTGCGAAACATTTCAAGACGTCCGGTGCGCACGATGAGCTTTGCGGTCAAAAAACAACCCACGAAACTGGCAAATGATGAGAGCGCAAACATCAGCGAGCCATGAGAATCTGACAGAGAAAATTCATGCAGAATTTCTGGAAAAAGAGGACCTCGAACATTATCACTCAAGCCCTGCAACAGCAGACTTGAGTAAGAGAGCAGCACCGCACGCCAATGGATTTTCATTCGGATATCACTTTGCTTCTGTTTTCAAAACCCCGATGACTTTGAATAAATTCATCCTATCGACCTTCGGCAGTCCTGTCATGCTTTTTACTTTGAACGCCAACAGCGAACTAATGCCATCTGGTTTTTTGCCGTTGTAAACCAAGTACATGAAAATATCATCGACCATGTGATCCTTCAAAGGACTGATGCTTGAAATAAAAGCGGCAAATCGAGGTGTCGCCGCTCGCACTTCCTGGGCTGACAGCATTTGATCACGGTCTGTATCATAGATCGTATAAATCGACTCGACATATTGCAAAACAGTCGTCAGCGTGCGGATTTCCGACCACTCCACCCGATTCGGGCGCGACGTCGGCAGACGCCCGACAGTCATCAACAATTGATAAGCTTGAGTGAACTGCGCCTCGGACAATTGGCTGAGGTACTGAGCCATCCACGGAATATGACCCAAATAAACTTTTAAATTTTTTCGAAACAATTTCACGAAGCAATCTTCCACAGCAATCTGTTTCCCAAAAACATCTTTGTCTGTGGTCAAACAACCTTGTGTTTTCATGTCGTCATAAATATTTCCGACGACAAGACTGCCGCCAGTGATCAGCATGTTGATCTGCTCGTAAAATTCCGTGCTGGAAAGAAATTGATCACCATTGCCATGGTAGCTAAAAAAGTTTCCTTCTTTAAAAGTCCGCACGGCAGAGTCCGTTTCCCGCGGATCTAAAAAGCCAATGGCGCGACCAAACTCACGAAAATCTTCTTCGAATTGCACCATGCCCACTTGAGGCATCAAGGTCGCAAAAACAAAAGGACTGGAATGATCGCCGTAACCGCGAAAGATCAAACGAATGACCGATTTGGTGACGTTGAGCATACTCATGCCTGAAAAATTTGTGCGCACGAGATCGTTATTATACATCGTCGTCATTTTGAAATTGGTATTGTAGACAACCACAGGTTTCAGACTGAAGAGAGTCACAAAATCCTGCCACGAGTGCAGTAGCTCTTCCTGCTCAAGGCTTGAACCACCTACGCGCTGGATCAGATCTTTCGGCGACATGGTTTGAATCTCATGACGAAGCTCTGGAACTGACCAGTCTGATTTTTTTAAATACAGATCATCGAGCGCAAGTTGAGTCATTTTCCAAACATGATATTCCATGCGGATCAGTCGCAAATGCTCATCAGTGATGCCATCAATCGTCAGCGCACTGCCCTGTCCGCCAGGCTGACCTTGGATAAAATGCACCAAAGCTTTCTTGTAAGAGTCTTTAATCAATGCGGCTGATAGGTTGATTTTAAATAAATTCAGTCCCCAAATGCCATCAATCATTTTGTCTAAAGCGTCGGCATCGAAAACACGTTTTTCTTGCATGGCCGGAGATTTTTCCACGAGATCAAAACTTCGATCCACCCAAGCCATTAAAAAATTCCACTCTGACGGAGTTTGCAATTTCAGATCTTTGATCTGGTAATAAAATTCCAACACATCAATATAGGCATCGACCATCCACTGAGTGGTGTCAGCCCATTCGCTGTTAGTGTAAAGTTTGGCGTGATCACCCAAAAAAACCAGCTTGATACTTTCAGCCAGCGGCAACCAATGCAGCAAACTTTTTAGTGAACTTGAATCGTTATTGAGAAATTGATCAAGCTCTGTGGCAAAACTTTTTAAATCAATAAACTCATAGCGCGACTGGGTCACCTGTGTACGACTGAGAACAAATTTTGAAAAATCGAGCAAATTCTTTTTTGTCGCCGCAAAATTTTGCACTTTGCTGGCGTCGGTCTCTCTGAAAAAAATCATTTTCATCTGACCCGCTAAAGAATTAGCATAAGGCTCAGTGTCGTCAATAAACTTGCTGATTTGATCAATCTCATCGCGAGTGATCTTATCTTGCTCTCCTCCGACCATAACGACTTTTAATTTCATCAGCTCGAAGAGAAACCCATCGGAAATTTGATTTTTTTGCAGGAGATAACGATTGAGAAAATGCTGTAACTCTTGCGATTTATAATAATTGTCGTTAGCACCTTTAAAACGACGCTGAAAAGTATGCAGCACCGTCTTCAGACACTGCACCGTTGGCGTAAGACTGGTCGCCTGATCATCCACAAATTTTTGCAAAGCTACCGGCATCGTCTGTAAACAATCAACTTCTTTGGTATTGATCACGACCGTGCGATTGGGATCATCTTTGTCGGATTGTGAACCATGCAAAAAACGATCGCAACCGGCCAAGCTTAAAAAGGTCAGAATACTCAGCAAACTGCTCACAATAAAAATTTGATGCTTAGAAAACATAACTGACTCCCACGGCAATCGCATCGTTATTATTGTAGGCCTGATAAGCAATCAAACTTCCCGCCGCTGAATCCTTCACATCCACCAATTGAGTCGTCATATTGACAGCCCAATTCGAGCGAAATTGATAAGCCGCTTGCGTGGTCCATAAAGCAAACTCGTTCAAAGAACCTTGCAAATAACGAGTGCTGAGACTGACATATTGCGAAGCTTTGATGCGAAATCGGTAATTGACCACCGCTTGATAGGCACTGCGAAACGGATAGCGATGAGGCAAATAGTTTGAACTTTGATCAGACAAATCACCGGCAATCGTCTCCGCCGCACCTTGCACAGAAAGATATGACAGAGTGGCATTGAAATTTTTAAGACGAACTTTCACAAAAGGGCTGACCAGGTTTGAACTTGAATAATCCACATACGTCCACTTTGGATCGTAAGTTGGTGCCGAAATATTTTCTTTTAAAAAGGAAAGACCCATTACGACACTCTTCAACGAGTAAAGCGCATCGGCACTGGAAAGACTGTGATAATAGACTTGCGGCTGAATCTCAACATCCACGCTGTTATTAGGAGTCACAAAACCCTGAAAACCGAGAGCCAATTGATTCACCGGTTGATTTGAGAACGACGCTTGAAAATAAGGGCCTTCTTCTTCACGTCCAAGATAAAATTTGCCGGCAAAAGAGCGATTAAAAACCACGGCATTGGTGTCTGGCTTTTGAATATTGTAATCAGCGGTATCCGTTTGCCCGCGAATCACGAAAAATGCGGGCGGCGCTTGAAAATAAGGATTGGATCGTTCAAACTGCCCGTCTTTAATTTGATAACCAGCCCCTTGATCAGGAATAAAAATCGGCGAGCCAAAAGCCACAAAACCCCAAGGCACTGTGGTGTCGGGAGAATCTAGCGTCAGGAAAATTCCCGTCAAACCTTGTTGTTGTGAGAGCAAAGGATCCCACTGAAATAAAGGCTGATACATTCCTAAGCTAAAGTTGTTATCAATATAACTCCAAGATTGCTTCTTGCGACCGATGCTGAGAAAGCCTTGCTTCCAAAAAAGTTGTTTCACATCCAAGTAGCTCAGCACCGCCGTGTCTGGCGCCACCATGCCGCTGATTTGGGCTTGCAGTCCATTTTCTAAATCGTGATCAGCTCTGGGGCTTGAGAGAGTATCAAATCCGGCTCCGATGAATTGAAAGTTCTTTTTCTGAGTCAAATTGTACTCGGGACTTAAGAAGCTTGCTTGCGTGAGCGAAACCTGAGCCACCGGTTCAAAGATATCAGCGCGCGCTTTTGAAGAAAACAGCACGACGACAAGCACAGAGAAGAGAAGGCCCGCAAAAAAGGACTCTTTTCGCAAAAGACCTCCGCACCCAAAAAGAGCGGCTCTCACGGCTGATAAAAATGCGGACAAACGAAGGTTAACCATCTAAAGCTTAAACTCTTCAAGATCGGGGCCCCCGGAACTGTCCATGAGTACGCCCCAGTGCCATCTTGGGTGTCCAACTTTTTGACAAGGGCCCTGATTGGGCGTTATCGTGAGCGCTTGTGATTACCCATCAAATGAAGATCCTTATCTTGCGTTTTTCAAGCTTCGGCGATGTCACTCAATGTCTGAGTGTTCCGTCACGTCTGCGCGACCTGGCTTCGACGGCTGATGCCGCCGCAGAAATTCATTGGGCGACTCGCGATGATATGGCTCCGCTGATCGAGGGCCATCCGCAAGTGAATTTTGTGTGGACTCTCAAACGCGAAGAGGGACTCAAGGGCCTTTGGCGCCTCATCAGTATCTTAAAAAAACAGCATTTCACGCACATTTATGATGCGCACAATTCTTTGCGCTCGCGAATGATTTGCTGGCTGCTCTCGCCACCGTTGTCACTGGGTCGCGTGTTTGATCCGCCCGCCATCACTCGCAAATCAAAAAAATCTTTGAAGCGATTTCTGCTTTTTCGTTTTCACAAAAATTATTTCGAGAAGCCTTTTTCAGGCCAGCGCGACTTGCTGGAGCCTTTGCAAAAATGGGGGCTCTCGAAAGAGCTTCCGCCTCCGCCGCAAATTTTCATTCCAAAAAGTGCCAGCGAAGCAATTCATCAGAGACTTGAGAAGAGTCATCTCACGACAAAAGCTTTTGTGTGCTTAGCACCGTCGGCGGCCCATCTGCTGAAACGCTGGCCGCTGGAGCATTGGAAAGAGCTGATTCGGCTCAACCCGGAGCAAAATTTCATCTGCGTCGGTGGACCTGAAGATCACTTTATTGACCAGCTTGTGGAGATCAATCCGAAAAAAGTAATCAGCTGGGCTGGCGAGCTTTCATTGACCGAAAGTGCGGCGACCATTGCGGCTTGCGAAATCCTGATCAGCAATGACACCGGCGTTTTACATATCGGCGAGCAGCTGGGAAAAAAAACCATCGCTTTGATGGGGCCTGCGCCTTTTGGTTTTCCCTCTCGTCCGAGCACCAAAATCATGGAAATTGATTTGCCTTGCCGTCCTTGCAGCAAGCATGGCCAAGGTCCTTGTGTGAATGAAAAATTTCAGCGTTGCCTGGTGGACATTACTCCAGCCCAAGTGCAAAAAGAGCTTCTGCGGTTGAGCGCAAGTCCCAGCGAGGCCCCACGATGATCGATCTTGGTTTTTTTGCCCTTTATCGATTTGTTTTTATCCCGATGGCCTTTGTGACTTTGCAAATTTTAAGACCTCTTTTGCCTATCAAAATACGCACCATGATCGACGATCGACGCCAAAAAAACTTTCAGCATTTACAGTCTCGCCCATTTTGGATTCACGCTTCCAGCGGTGAAATTGAATATGCCAAATCGGTCATTCGCGGCCTGAAAGAAAAATTTCCGCAAGTGCCAATCCTGGTGACTTATTTTTCACCCTCAGCCAAGAAATTGATTCAAAAATTTGAAGGGGTGGATTTGGCTTTGCCGCTGCCTTGGGACACTCGAGCCGAGGTCTCAAGATTTCTGCAGTTTTATCGCCCGCGCGCGCTGCTGATTGCCCGCACCGATGTGTGGCCCGAAATGGCCTATCAAACACGACAGCAAAAAATTCCAAGCCTGCTGTTTGCCGCCACTTTGGCTGATAAAAGTTCGCGCAAAAATATTTTCTCAGCCCCGCTTTCGCGTTTTTCTTTTCATTGTCTGGATGAGATTTTTTGCGTGTCCGAAGCCGACATGGAAAATTTTGAAAATTTAGGAGTCAAAACGCCTCTGAAAATGGCTGGCGACACGCGCTTTGATCAAGTGCTTTATCGACTGCGAAATCCGCAAGCTTTGCCTGAAAATCTGCGCTTACCAACTGCCTCACCCATTTTCATTATCGGAAGTTCTTGGCCGCAGGATGAAGCGGTGATTTTTCCAACTCTCAAAACTTGGTGCGCCTTGGGTGGAAAAGTTATTTTAGCTTCACACGAAGTTGGCCCCGAGCGCATAAAAAATCTCGAGCACCAGCTTCGCTCTTTGGGCCTGACTCATGAGAATGTGCTTTTGGTCGATCAAATTGGATTTTTGCAAGAGCTCTACGCCTTAGCGGCAAAGACTCCGGGGTCGCTGGCCTTTGTCGGTGGCTCGTTCAAGGACAAAGTGCATAGCGTGATGGAGCCTTTGGCTTGCGGCCTGCCAGTCGTCGTCGGCCCTTACCACGAGAACAATCGCGAAGCCCTGCAGTTTCAACATGTGGCTCTCACGGCGGACTTCTTTGCCGTGACTGTCGTCACCAATTCGGAAGAGCTTTCTCGAGTGCAAAATCTGTCTTTGTCTCATCCTGAGACAAGCCCGCTTCTGCAGAAAAAAGTGCAGAGTTTTTCTGGCGCCACCCAAGCCGTCTTGCGATGGGTGAGTGCCGCTCTCGAGCCTCTGACCAAATCTTAGACAGCCCGCCTGCCACGCCAAGCAACCAATGAGTCCCGGCTTCCATCGCCCGCTGCACGGAACTTGAAGTGATTTCAGTTCGATAGCATCAATGTCGTGGAAGGCAAAATGCAATTGAAGTGGAAGTCGCCCCTAATTGGAGTCCTTGGACTGATGATGAGCTTAAGCTCTGGGCCTGCCTTTGCGGCCGCAGAATCTTCAACCTTGCAGACTCATTCACTGCAAGACGATTACAGCAGCACGATGACGGCTCAACAGCAATCCGTGATGTCTTTGGAAAAACTCAAATCTGATAATCACAAAAATTATGATCTGACCTGGGATCTCGCCATGCGCGAGGACATGTATCAAAATCCGCTCAACAAAGAGAATTTATTCGTCATGCGCGCAGGCCTCAATATGATCTACCACATGACACAAAATTTGAGTGTGAATTTGGCTCCGTCTTTTTCATATTTTAACGGTTACACTCAGACGCAAAATGAAGTGCAAGGCAATGGCAGCGTTTGGACCATGAGAAATGCGACTTTGGACGCGAAGGCTTGGAACGCCCTGGTTTTTTCAGCCGGAGCTTTGAATCAACAGCAAAATTCAGCGAAACAAATCGTTCATACTAGGGTCTTGATGGATGACCGCTCTTTCCCAGGAGTTTCGGCTCAGCTTTCAACAGGCGGCAATTTTGATGTGGGCCTTTTGGGCGAAGCGGCGATTCCGACCTCGGCAAGTCTGACCACTCAAACCGATAATCAAGAAACCAATCCTAGCTTTCAAAGCTTTGGAGCTTTTATGAATTATAAAAGCTCGCGTGTAAAACTTGAACTTTTGGCTGATTACTATTCTTTCACCAATCTACCTTCATCCGTTGCGATGCAGAGCGGGCTTTTGGGAAATACCGTGCTTGCTCCGAATGGCAACGCCAATAGCACAGACAATGTTTTTGCCTATAACTATCGTGGCCTCGAAACTTTTGGGCGATTGAAATTAGTGCTGAGCAACTACTGGCGCTTCAATATTGACGGCGCGTATTTAAAAAATTCGCAAGCTCCAGCTGATTCGAATACTGCCACTGCCGCATTGGCTTCCCTCGATTGGATTGCAGCGAAAGATATAATGCTGACACCTGGCTACGCCTATTTCAAAATTCAGTCCGATGCTGTCGTTGCTTCATACAATGATTCGAACTTTATGCCGAACATGGCTGGCTATGCGGGTTCGATGACTTTGCAATATAAGAAGTCATTCAAATTGGCTGTTTCTGGTGGCGAGCGCGCACCTCTTGTCGATAATCCGAATCAATTTCATGAACATATTTGGAATCTTAAACTGGAGATGTTGAATGTCTCGATTTAAATCGTCAATTCTTAATCTCAAACTGATTGTGGTGCTGTCGACAACATCATTGATGATGGTTGCTTGCTCGCTGCCAAAATCAAGCTCAGGTGATGGCAAAGCTTCCAGTGCGACTTATTTCGTCAGCTCCTCAGATGTTTCTGTGACCACTCAGAAATTGGATCCTAAAATTTCTATTCCGATTGCAAAAACATTTTCTTTTAAAGTCTGCTTAAAAGACAATCGTCTGTCGCAGACAATCGTGAATAACAATTTCGAAATTCAGACTGAAAATAAAACTCTCACGCAAACGACTGACGCCAGCGGCTGCCTGGTTTGGAGTGAGGACATCGCTTACAATCATTTGGCTCCCGCACATTACTTGGAACTGATCCGCAAAATCAAAGCCGTTGGCTTTCAAAAAGGCGAACGCTCTTTGCGCTTTGCGATTGATCCTTGGGAAAATCAGGCCGAGTCTTTGCTTGATAAAGACCGTACGGATTTAGTTCCCTACAAAGATTTAACGATGACACTGCTAGGAGAAAAAGACGGTTCTTCGACTGCAATGTCACGCCCGGTTTGGGTGGATGATCTTCGTCTCACGGTTTATGAAAAACAAATGTCGACCCAAGGTCTGGTGCTTGATTTCTTGATTCGGACTTCGCCAAGCTTGGTTTTGATTACTCCAACGGGCGACCGAGTTTTACAACCTTTGACTTATGGTGAATTTGACACTGAAATTTCTTTGATTCATGTGGTTTCTGAAAATCAAAAAGAAGTCCGTCGCTTGATGGAAGCGCCTGTGAAAGCCAAAGGCAGCATGGCCGAAGGCTATTTGAATATCGAAGCGCCGATCACTTTGGATAAAATCTGTACTCGTGGACAACTGGAAGTCGGACTTAAAATCATTCCCAAGAATGCCCCTAAAAATTTACTGCCTTTCGAGGGCGTTTTTGTTGGTGGCGATTGCGATCAGATCAAAGGCAATTCTTTTGCCCGCTTGACCAATGCTTTTCAAGAAGCCAAAGGTTCGATGACGATTGCTCAGTACCTCACCGATCCTACGATTGCGGCCGTGCCTTTGTCGTCTCAAGATTCACAATCCATGCTGGATCCGAATCAGCCCGATTATTATCAGCGCGGACAAATTGAAATTAAAAAACTGATGTTCAGCAATGTTGGTTTTAAAGATCAACGCACTATCAACCGTCAAAAACTTTTCAATGTGACAGCTTGTTTGAAAACCGGTCTTGATCAAAAAGGCATGCGCGGTCAGTTTTTCGACGTCACCAAAGTGAACGGCAAAAAAGAACATATCAAATCCAACGACGATGGCTGCATCAGCTGGGATGACACTTATGATTTTAATTTTCTTGAGACTGAGTGCTGGAGAGAAGCTTCCATTCAGATTGCCAATAGCAATTTGGGACTGAATCAAACTTTAAAATTACATTTGAATCCTTGGGGTTCGAACGACACGGCTTTTCGTGATATTCGTTTCGTTGATACTCAAGGACAGGCTTTGTACTGCGCCAGCGGTCAGTCACAAATTATCTTGAATAACTATTCTTACGATAAAGTGAATTACGATTACTCCATGGATGCAAGCCTGGGCTTGACGATGAAGAAAAATGTTTTGTTTAAGCTCACTCCACGTATCAAACGCCCCAGCCTGATTGAGCCTTCCGGTTATGCAGAAGAGCCACTGCCGATTGGTTACTATGCTCTTCGTTGGGCCGTGGTGGATATGTCCGTCAGTGATCTTTCGCAAGCTCGGGACAAAATTCAACAGGCCGACGAGAAAATCGTTTACCTCAACGCCAATAGCACGATTGCCGAGCAAATCACTTTGCAAACTTCAGATATCAAAGCTATCGGAAATACGAATAAAATTTTCCTCGAGCTTTTTCCTTTGAAGGAAAATGCTTTGGATTTGCAAAGACAAAATCCCAATGTCAGTCTTGATGACCTGACTGACAAATCAATCAAGGTGGCTCACTCCACTTATTGGGGCGCGTTGATTTTAGCTAACAATAATGATGGAACGACTTTGGCTCCTTATGGAGACACAGGCCTGTCTTTGATTCCACGACTGAAAAGTCAGTATCAGCACGATCAAGCTGAAAGATTGGCGGCGGTCCAAAGACTCAGTCACAAAGAGCAATTTGCCTCTGACAATTCATTGGTAACTTACAATCTCAACAATGCGGCTCAAAGTCAGAACCTGCGCGCCAATCTTTCTTATGCTCATCGCTATGATCCGGCTCAGTCAAAAGCCCGCCAGAGTGATGCGATTCCTTATTCGGAAAACAAGCTGAAGCAATGGCTGAAAACAGGAAAAATGGATGAGGATCTGCTCACCAAAATGTGCGATTTCTTCACGATGGAAATGCTCAGCAATCCGACCAATAAATCTCCTGTCTTCACAGCCAAAAGCATGAGTGACGTTGATCAAGTTTGCGTGATGGCGGGAGAAGAAAATCTGTCGGAAGCTTTTGAAATTCAATATCGCTACTTCGTTAAAAATCCAAAATTGATTAAAGCTGAAGCTCCTGAAATGAAAGAGGCTTCCATCTCCACTGGTTTTTCCTTTAATAGAGGCATCACCAACTCGCTGACAACTTCATTTAATCGTTCTTTGTCTGTGTCGGCGAAGGCCGAGATTCCTTTTCTTAGCTTCATTAGTGGCTCGGCAAGCGCTAGTTACACCGTTTCTAAATCTCACTCAGAAAATAACGGTTATGGCGCACAGCAGGCTTTCTCAACAGGCGTGTCGCTGACTCTGGAAAGATTGGAAGCGACTATTCAGGCCCAAGGGGTTGAGAAGTGCGCGATGATCAAATTAGGATCAGCTTATTTCGAAACTGATCAACAGAAAAAAGCTTCCGTTTTTTCAGGCCTCTTTAGTCACTTTTTTAAATCGAGCATCTACGAATACGCCGAGCCAACGGCAAGCAACGATGACGTTGCCCGGACTTTGTCTAAAGGCTTGCTGATTTGTGATGGCGAAGTTTCTAAAGCACCATCGACTTTTGTTGAAAACTATTATGTGATCAATCAACGGATGCCTTACACCATGATCGTCGATCCGGCGTCAGATGCCAGCCGTCCGTTCTTCGCCGTCTTGCGCGGAGATGCAGACCTCAATAGTTTCATGAGTTACTTGGAAGGCTCTTACACCAATCCTCAGACGGGAACAGGTCAAGATGTCAATACTGAAATGGCCTCACGCAAGCTCAGAAGCATTTTTTCCTACACTCCGACTTATCCAGGACAAATTGTCAGAGAGAACTAAATCTCTCTGACAATTTTTGGAGAGCAAACTTTTTAGTAAACTCCCGACATGGTTTTGTGAGTGAGTTTTTCATTGTTCCCCTTGCGGGCAAGATCTCCCACACTCACCATTCCCACAAGGCGTTTGTCTTTGTTGATGACTGGAATGCGGCGATGGTGATTTTCGGTCATTTTTAAGACGACCTCTTCGATTTCATCTTCTTCGAAGCAGTAATGAATGCCTTCACTCATAACTTCAGAAACCAAAGTTTTATCAGGACTTTTTCCCTGACCCACCACCCGAAGGGCGATATCTCGGTCTGTAATCATGCCGATCATTTTATCATTTTTTTCGACGGGAATGGACCCGCAATTTTCTTCCTCCATGAGAACAGCGGCTTCTCTGACCGGGCGATCAAAATGGATGACTTTCACACTGGGTTTCATAACATCTTTGGCGAGCACTTGAACCTCCTTCAGCATTTGTATGCTTCTTTCGGCAAGGACTATGGCAGTTGGGTATCGTGAAATTATGATGATGAGATGATTTTTTCGACGAACTCGAGCGCGCGGATCCCAAACCAACTATAACTTTCTCCGTCAATGACGCCTCCCTGCACACCCATTTTCTCTAAGTCTGCTTTTTTCTTATGAAAGGGAAATGGCTCTGATGAAAAAAGGAAGTATGTTTGTTTCAAATTAAAATCCGACATTTCAAAATTCGGATATTTTTTCTCAAAAATGGGAAGGAGATTTTCGGCTCCCATTTTTATGAGCATCGAGCCAATGAAAGTCTCCTTGGCAACACTCATCCATGGATTCTTCCAAATCACGTAGACGATTTGGGTGAAAATTTTTGTTGGGTCTGTTCCTGCCAGCTTTTCAAGCTCACCAGGAATTTGTTGAAAGTTCCATTCTCGTTTTGGCGCCGCAATCACTTTTTGCCAGCGCTCAGCAAGACTGAGTAAATTCTTTTCTTGCTCAGGCAAAGCCTTTGCGATGGCTTTCAGCTCACGCGGCAAATCTTGTATCGAAGTCACATGCGTCACCAAGGTCGGAATCGGGCTTTGCTCTTTCATCCATGGCAGGTTTTCCTCTTGATCCAGGATCAGGAGATCCGCGTTCAGCGCTTTGACTTTTTCCCAATCCAAATCCTTGGTACCACCAACCACTTGCAGAGGTGCGACATGACTCTTGGGATGAATACAAAAGCGCGTGCGCCCAACGACATTCACGCCGCTCAGCAAAAGAGTTTCAGTCCAAGAAGGCACAAGAGAGATGACTCGCATAAAGAATGA
>Ga0134125_10001082_pt1 | contig 34374 bp, 29 predicted proteins | sample KB31751_FD_96464 | JGI IMG/M metagenome (GOLD analysis project Ga0134125, IMG submission 96464) | Terrestrial soil microbial communities with excess Nitrogen fertilizer from Kellogg Biological Station, Michigan, USA - KB3-175-1 | ecosystem: Environmental > Terrestrial > Soil > Unclassified ...
GCCGGCCGGCCTAGCGCCGCCAGGATGCGGTCGGCGACCTGGGCGGGTGGGGCGGAGGCCGCGACCGTGTATTGCGCCTGGCGGTAGAAGGCGAGGCGGTGCTGGTAGAGGGCGTGGAACGACGCTTCGTCGCGGAAGAGCGGGCGGTTGGCGATGCCGGCGCAGCGGGCCAGCAGCTCCTCTACCGGGACCTCGAGAAACAACGTGGCCCCGCCCGCATTGTGGATGATTCCGGGGTTGTGGGGCTGGGCGAAGGTGCCGCCCCCGAGGGCCAACACCGTGGGCCGTTCCCGGCTCTCGGCCAGGGCCAACTGCAGGGCGCGGAACTCAAGCTCGCGGAAGGCGGGCTCGCCGCGGGAGGCGAAAATGGAGGCGATGGTGGCGCCGGCGGCGGCTTCAATACGGTCGTCGAGGTCGCAGAAGTGCCACGCCAGCCGGCCGGCCAGAAGGCGCCCCACCGTGGATTTGCCGCAGCCCATGAAGCCCACCAGCACCAGGGGTGAAGGCAGTAGCGGCAGCAGGGGCATGCTGCCAGTGTAGCGTTTTCTTGATGCGCCCGGCCCCTCCGCTCCGCTGATCGCGTTAGCGGCGGGGCACGGTAGCGCTATGCACAAGTTTGGGTGCGGCCGGAGGACAGCCCGAGCCGTTGGCGTGAATGATGCCCTCGCGCCGGAGGGTGTCGCGGATGTTGGGCCAGAGGTCGGGAATGGTGTCGGCCTCGGAGACGGCGATCTGGCGAACTTGGCCGGCAATGGCCTCGAAGTCGTTGAGCAGGGCCGCGCAGTCGGCGCACTCGGCGAGGTGAAGCTGCGCGCCCAGGGGCAGTTGGGCGCGGTTCAACACCTCCGCGAGAACGAGGTCGAATTGCTGGCAATCAATGGCGCCGGCCACGGCAACAGTCACGGGTTCGTCCATAGTGTGGGTCATGCTGCGGGTTTCCATGTGATGCCTCCCCACGATCCTGGGCTTCTTGGTCACGAGTTAGCTATCCCTCCCTCCCTCGGCCGCGGCACTGGAGGCGGTGGCGCGGGCGAGGCCGGGTGTGCCGCGTTGAAACGGCAGCTGTAACAGATCGCGGAGCTTCATCCGGGCCTTGTGGAGTTGCGATTTCGAATTGCCGATCGAACAACCCATCATACCGGCAATCTCATTGTGTTCGTACCCTTCCATGTCGTGCAGCACGAAGATGGTGCGATACCCTGGCGGCAGCCGCTCGATGGCCCGCTCCAGGTTGACGCGGTCAATGGACCCGGCCAGGTTCTGGTCGCGGGCGCCGATTTCACGGCGCGGGCCGTCCTCCTGGGTGGGCTCGGTGAACTCCTCCAGCGGCGTTTCGGGCAAACTCTTGCGCCGCAGGTGCATGAGGACGACGTTCACCGACAGGCGGTGCAGCCAAGTCGAGAAGGCGCTCTCTCCCCGGAAAGTGCCGATCTTGCGGAAGAGCTGCAGGAATGCCTCCTGGGCCAAATCCTCCGCTTCGGCGGTGTTCCCGGTCATGCGCAGACAGAGCGAGTAAACCCGGCGCTTGTGCAAGTGGTACAGGAACTCGAAGGCCTCCGCGCCGCCTTGCTTGGCACGGTCAATCGCTTCGGCCTCGGTCCATGTCTCGGTAACCGCGGCTTGATGGTTCAGAATGGCAGGCCTCCCCTGTGTGGCATCGGCTACCACCTTTGACGCGGGTTCCGGCAGTTTGGGTTGCCCTAAATTCCCTAGGTTTGCGGAGCTGCGATCAGCCTCGGGAAAAGAGAAGAAGCGGCGGGCGGGTAGGAATGCCACGAAGACCCCCAGTGCCCACATGGTATCCTGAACCGGGCTTGGCGGCGTCCCCCCGGAGAGGCGGAGACAGCGTGATCGCCGGCCCGATTCAGCTATGAAAACTGGAATCATCGGCCTGCCGCAAGTTGGCAAAACCTCGCTTTTCAGCATGTTGACGCGCGCCGAGGTGAACCTGGCGCGGCGCGAGGACCGGCTGGGGGTGGCCGAGGTTCCGGACGCCCGTCTGGACAAACTGGCCGAATTGTTCCATCCCAAGAAGCTTACCCACGCCACCATCGAGCTCATGGAGGTCGGATCTCTGACCCCCGAATCGCTCCGCGACGGCACCGGGATCGCCGGCCTGCGCGGTGTGGATGCCCTGGTGGAGGTGTTGCGCGCCTTCGAGGAGGGTGGTGATCCCGCCGCCGACGTCCGCAACCTCGAGTTCGACATGATCGTGAGTGACCTGGGCCAGGTCGAGAAGCGCATGGAGCGCGTGGCCAAGGACATGAAAAAGCAGCGCACTCCCGGGTTGGTGGAAGAGGCCGCCGTCCTGGAGCGGATGAAGGCGCATTTGGAGACCGAGCGCCCGCTGCGCTCGCTGAGCATGGACAAGGAAGAGGAGAAGCGCACCCGCGGCTTTCAATTCCTGAGCCAAAAGCCGATCCTCTACGTCGTCAACGTGAGCGAGGCGGAGGCGCCGCAGTTGGACCAGGCGGTGGCGCGGCACGGCCTCGAGACGGCGCTCGCGGCCCCCAACACCGGGGCGGCCGCCATCTGCGCCAAGGTCGAGGCCGAGATTGCCGGGCTGCCCGCCGACGAGGCGGCCGAATTCTTGGCCGGCTACGGACTGCGGGAGTCGGGCGTGGCCCGGCTGGCGCGGGCAATCTACCGCTTGCTGGGGTTGATTTCGTTCTTCACCGCGGGCGAGGACGAGTGCCGTGCCTGGACCATCCCCGCCCATACGCGCGCGGTGGACGGCGCCGGGGCGATTCACACCGACCTCTCCAAGCACTTCATCCGCGCCGAGGTCATCGGCTGGCAGGATCTGCTGGCGCTGGGCTCCGAGTCGGCGGCGCGCGACAAGGGGAAGTTGCGGCTGGAGGGCAAAGAATATATCGTGCAAGACGGAGACGTGATGCACATCCGCCATTCGGGATGAACCGCGGCGCCAAGCCTATCCATGCATGTATGCAGCCAGTGTGGTGCCGAGGTGGCCGACGGGGCGCAGTTCTGCTCCGCCTGCGGACTGCGCCTGGCGCCGGGCGAGCACGCCGAGATCCCGCTCGCCCCGAGCCGCCGCCGCCGCGCCGCCATCGCGGGCGGCGGGTGGTGCTGATATTTTTGGGGATCGTGGCGGCGGCCGCGATCCTGTTCGGGGTGGGGATGGTCTACTTCATCCGCCATACCACCATCGTGACCTCGACCAAGAATGGCGGGCGGGTGGAATCGCCCTTTGGCGTGGTGACCACCAACAACGATCCCGCCAAGCTGGCGAAGACGCTGGGAGTCGAGCCCTTTCCGGGAGCGGTGGGGGAGAAGGGGGCGCAGGCCGAGATTGGGGCGAATACCATGGTCTCGCTCAGCTTCCGCACCAACGCCCCGCCCCGCCAGGTGATCGGCTTCTACCACGTGCGCTACCCCGATGCCGAGGTCAGCGCCCAGGGCAAGCAAGTGACGCTGGTGCTGGTCAGCCTGCGCGACACCCTCACGATCAAGGCCCGGCCCGAGTCCGGCCACACCGAGATCGAGATCAGCGACATCCGGCACTAAGCTAATGGCGGCAGCTCGCAGATGCCCAGAACAGAGCGGGCATCCCCTGCCGGCAATCGAAGCCCGGCCTCCGAGCGACCAACGGGAGCGACCCAGGCAAAAAGTGGCCGTGCCACAAGGGGCGCAGGCGCAGTACTATCGCCGGTCCCAATTCAGGCGCACGCCGGCGGTGACCGCGCGCGGGCTGTTGAGGTCGGCGTCGGGGGTGAGCTCGACCGCATAACGGCGGTCCCACAGGTTCTCGACCCCGACAAAGGGGCTGGCCCAGCGCCAGCTGCGGCTCACGTAGACATCGGTATTCCAGAAGGCCGGCAGCGGCAGCGTGTTCTGGTCGTCGTCGAAGTTGGTCCCGCCGAAGCGCTCGACCGCCGAGAGGGTCCAGCCGCGCGCGTTGACCAGCGCCCGTCCGGAAAAATTATTGCGCGGAACATGGGCGAGCGCCAGCCCGACCAACGCCGGGGTGGGCGCCGTGAGCACGGCCGCGTCGAGGTGGGTGTAGCCGCTCCACAGCGTCAGCCAAGGGCGCGCGGCCCACTGGCCGTCCAGGGTGGCGCCGCGCGGACGCGCGCGGCCCAGGTTCTGGCGCTGGCGCGTGATCAGCGCCGGGGTGGTGCTGAGCGTGACGCTAGTCACAAGGTTGTTCACGTAGCCGTCGAAGTAGGTGGCGCGCAGACGCAGCCCGGAGCGTGGCGTGATCTCGGCCCCGGCTTGGGCGCCGCGGTACCGTTCGGCATCGAGCAGCGGGTTGGCGTTGGTGAGCACGTTGCCGGCGCGGAAAGGACGGTACAGTTCGTTGAGCGTGGGCGCGCGGAAGGACTCGTAGCCGGAGAGGCGCAGTGACAGCCAGGGGCGTGCCGCCCAAACCGTGCCCAAGCTCGGGCTCCACGCCGCGCTGACGCGGTTGGGGTAGGGCGTCAGGCCGCCGGGGGTGTTCTGGAAGGCGTCAAAATTGCTCCAGCGGTCCTGGCGCAGCGTGCCGGTCCAGCTCCAGTCGGTGCGGGGCGACCAAGTGGTTTCGACGAACCCGCCCGCCAGGCGCTGGCGGCCGTTCTCCTCGCGCGCAGCCTCCGTTAGGACCGGGGGCGCGGTCTCGTTGTCCACCGCTTCGATGTGGGTATACGAACCGCCCGCGGTCAGGCTGGCGCGCGGACCGGAGAGGGTCCAGTCCAGCCCGCCGCCCCAGGTGCGGGCCGGCACCTGTTGCATCAAGGTCAGGCGCTCGGAGTTGCGGCCGGCGGCCAGCGATGAGAAGTTGGCGCTGAAGTCCTCCGATTGCGCGAACACACTGCCGTCCCAGACGCCGTGGCGATCCACCACCCCATGCAGGGCGATTTGCCGCAGCCGGGTGGAGTTGACCTGGAGCACGGTGCCGTTTTGCCGGTTCTCGGCAAAGTACTCGGAGGAGAGCGTGAACACGGCGTTGGGCGACGCGAGCCAGCGCAGTTCCGGAGCCCAGTCCTGGGCGGTGACGCCGGCGCGGTCGTCCACCAGGCCGGGATCGGCCACCGGCACATAGCCGCCCACCTGGATGGCGCGGCCGCGCAGGTCCAGGGCCCAGGGGCCGTCGGTGACCACCCCGGCAGCATCCGTAAATGCGGTGCCGAGCCCGCCGCCTCCGGCGCGCAGGTCGAGATGTTCCTCGGCCGGCGCCCGGGTCTGAAGGCCGATGACGCCCGAGAGCGCGGCGTTGCCGTAGAGCGGCGAAGCGCCGCCCGAGACCACGCTCACGCTGTCCAAGTCCTCGTCGGGCACCCGCAGCCAGCTCACCCATCCGCCGTAGAAGTCGTTGAGCGGGATACCGTCGAGCAGCACCAGGGCGCGGCTGGCGCCGCTCGACCCCGTACCCAGCAGGGCCACGCCCTGGGTGGTGGGGTTGGCGGTGAGCGAGCTGTTGACGCGGAACGTGCCCAGGTCGCTGAACTCGCGCAAAATCGAGTCGGCGCTAACCGGGGTCGAGGTCTGGAGCCGGGCCCGGCCCATCACCGCGGTGGCGAGCGGCACCGCCGCCGTAGTCTGGTTGCGCGCGGTGGCGGTTACCGTGACCGCCTCCGCCAGCGGCGCCGGTTGCAGCGGGATCCGCACCGCGGCCCCGGTGACCGGCGCGGACGCCGTTTCATAGCCCGGCGCGGAGACGGTGACTGCGCTTCCCGGCGTCTCCAGCCGAAAACGCCCCTCGGCGTCGGTGGTGGCGTGCGCCGCGCCGCTCGCTACCTGCGCCCCCGCCACCGGACGTCCGTCGCCGGTGACCACGAGGCCGGTCAGAGGGCGGGACTGGGCCGCCAGGGCGGACGCAAAGAGTAGACAGAGGCAGGGGATCCAGCAGCGCATCCCTGTCAGGGTAGCGCGAAAGCCAGGACGGAAGAGCTGCCGCCAGGCGTGGCTGAGTTCTCGAGGGAAAATCCTCCTGAGAGCGCCTGCTCGACACGCACGCCCGTTGATGGGCGGTATCGGAACCGCATCGGCTTGGTGCATGCGCGGTTGCCTGATAAATCGGGCTGCCGGCTACGCCGGCCACAGCCGGTTGGCGACCGCGGCGCCGATCCAGAGCAGCAGGAAGCCCAGGCCCACATTGAGCGCCATGTTGCCCGCCGCCCAGGCCATGTCGCCGCGCCGGGCGAGCTTCCAGGTGTCGAGCTCCCAGGTCGAGAACGTGGTCAGCGTTCCGATGAAGCCCACCGCCAGGGTCAGCCGCAGGTTGGGACTGAGCCAGTGCAGGTGGCTGCCCTCTTCCATGAGCAGGCCAAGCAGGAAGCAGCCGGCGCAGTTGACCGCAAGCGTGCCCCAAGGCCAGCGCGGTCCCAGCCAATCCAGCATCCATGTGGAAATACCCCAGCGGGCGAGGGCGCCAATGGCGCCGGCGAACGCGACGGCGAGGATGAGCATACGAGCTGACTCCCAGGGTAGGAGTTATCAGCCCGATGCGAAGCCGGGCGCTTTGCACTTCGAGCGGGCTCGAAGGCCGGCGAACTCCATCGCCACGTCCGATTATAGCGGGTTCAGAGCGACACCACAGACTGCAAGCCGGCGATTTCAAAGGTCTTGCGGCAGCGCGGGTTGCTGCACATGATCTTGTCGTCGCGCCGCACCATGTAGGAGCTGGCTTTGGCAAAGCGGGCGCGGTCCACCGAGTCGGCGCGGGGCGGCAGCGCCGGCTTCTTGCGGCGCACCACCCAACTGACGGCGTACTCCGCCTCGGTGCGGCAGTAGGTACAGGTCAGCCGCGCCTTCTTGGTTTCGGTGGACTCGTTGAAAAAGTCGCGTTCTTCCATGATGGGTTAGGGGCGGACATGCAGCACGCCGGCGGCGGCGCCGTCGCCGGCGAGGCCTTCCAGGCAGCGGCGGGCGAGGTCGTAGAACGGCCGGGCCAGCTCGGAGTTCGGTCCGGCGAGGGCGACGGGTTTGCCCTGGTCGCCGCCCTGGCGCACTTCGGGCAGCAGCGGCAGCGCGCCCAGAAAGGGCACGCCGAACTTCTCCGCCGTGGCCTCGCCGCCGCCGTGGCTGAAGATGTCCACCGCTTGGTGGCAGTGCGGGCAGGAGAAGGTGCTCATGTTCTCGACCACGCCCAGCAGGCGGATGTGCAACTGCTGGAACATGCGGATGGCCTTGCGGCCGTCCTGAAGCGAAACGTCGGAGGGGGTGGTGACCACCACCGCGCCGTCCAGCGGCACGCTCTGCGCCAGGCTGAGGGCCACGTCGCCCGTGCCCGGGGGCAGGTCAATCAGCAGGCAGTCGAGCTCGCCCCACTCCACCTGGCGCAGGAACTGCTGCATCGCGCTGTGCAGCATGGGGCCCCGCCACACCACCGGCTGGTCGCCGGGGTTGAGCAACCCCATGGACATGAAGCGCACCCCGTAGTTGCTCAGCGGCTGGATATGGGGCTGGCGCGGGTCGTCGCCCGAGATCTGTGGCGCCTCCGTCTTGCCCAGCATCAAAGGAACATTGGGCCCGTACACGTCGGCATCGAGCAGCCCGACCAGTTGTCCCATCTCGGCGAGCGCGATCGCCAGATTCACCGCGACCGTGGTCTTGCCCACGCCGCCTTTGCCGCTGCCGACCGCCACGATATGTTTGACGCCGGGGAGTTTTTGGGTGGGGGCGGACGGAGGCGGTGGGGGAGGCATGCGGAGTTCCAGCATTTATTATAGACAGTGAGCATGATCTGCGCCGTTTCGCTGAACCCCGCCGTGGACAAGTACGTGCGCCTGCCGCGCCTGCGCCGCGGCGAGCCGGTGCAGGCGGAGGAGGTCATCACCTCCGCCGGCGGCAAGGCCATCAACGTGGCCGGGGTGCTGCGCGAGCTGGGCGAGGAGGTCGAGCTGATCGGCTTCTTCGGCGGCTTCACCGGCGCGTACCTGATCGAGCAGGTGGCGCGCGAGGGCGTGCGCATTGACCCGGTCGAGATCGCGGGGCTCACCCGCACCGCGTTCGTCATCGTCGAGGACGACGGCAAAGAGACCGAGGTGGTTGAGCCCGGCGGCGCGGTGGCGCCCGGCGAATTGCAAGCGCTGCGCGAGAAGGTGCGGCGCGCTTCCCATCGCGCCGCGGTGATGGTGCTCAGCGGCAGCGTGCCGCCCGGCTGCCCGGCGGACGTCTACGTCAGGCTGCTCGAGGACTGCGCCGGCCGCTGCCCGGTGATCGTGGACACCAGCCGCGCATGGCTGCGCGCCGTGCTGGATGCCCGCGGGGGTCCGCGGCCCAGCATGATCAAGCCCAACCGGCGCGAGGCGGAAGCGGTCCTCGGCTACATGCTCGAAGCCCCCGCCGCCTGGGAGCGCGCGCTTTGTGGCTTTGCCGCCCAAGGCGTGACGCTCCCGGTGATCTCCGACGGCGCGGCGGGCCTGTGTACGCTGGCCGAGGGTAAACTCTGGCGCGCCATTCCGCCCATGCTGACCGCGGTCAACTCGGTGGGCTCGGGCGACGCCGCCGTGGCGGGTTTCGCGCGCGGTCTGGCGCGCGGCGAATCGGTGGAAGACATGCTCCGTCTGGCCGCCGCCTGCGGCGCCGCCAACGCGCTGACCAAGGAGTGCGCCCAGGTGCGCCGCCGCGACGTGGAGCGGCTGCTGGGGGAGATCACGATCTCGACCCGGCGGGTGGGGGAAGGATAACCGCTCCGGGGTTCGCGCGAAACAATGATGGGCGCGGGCCCCAGCGCGGAAGGCCACGCGCCCGGCGTTTCCGGGCGCCTTCGGCTTATGCTCGCACCGGCATGGGGACCCCGGAGCCCCATGCCGGGGCTGCGCTCGCGGGGGCCGCGCCTGCATTGCTTACCGGGGGCGGGCCGCCCTGCGGAATTTCGCAGCCCTTCGCGCCGACTTTGCCCGCAGTGCAAACGTCGCGATCCCCGCGTAATGCTATGTTCACTGCGTGGCCGTGAGAGCGCTATTGAGCCGGCGGCGCCGGGGATGGATCGTGGCCGTCGCGCTCTGTATGCTGGTTGGCGCGGCGAGCGTACCGGCCGTGTCTCCACCACAAACCTCGACACGCAAAGTGTACCTGCTCGAAGCGACCATCAACAAGCAGGACCAGTGGTGTGCCTTCGGTGCGGGGGAAGCGTGGGAAGCCGCGGCGAACAAGCTGCGGCCCTACGATACCGCCACGCTTTCGGCGGGCTCCGGAGGGTCCACCGAAATCGCTCTTTCGCAAAGCGATGAATCGGGCGACTGGGTCTCCTACGATCAGTACACCCTCGACGGTAGCCAGCAGGTCGTCGCCCTTCGGCGCCGCATCAACGCGGCGCCCGGGGAGTCCGCGATCGTCCAGTCCTTTGCGGCGCGAGACGGTGAACTCGCCATGACGAAGACGCAACTGTTGGACCTGGATACGGGAAAGTCGACGAATCGCGCGCCGGATTTCATCCCTTCGCTGCCGCTGTATTCGGAGAGCCGCATTCCGCCGTTGTCGGCGATTCTCCTCGCCGCTCAGGGTGTGGAGACGGGGAACGCGGCTCAATACTGCGTCCCGGCTCGTTCGCGGATCGAGAAGACGAGCGCGGCCGATGAGACTGGCGAGGTATATGCGTTGGAAGTGCCGGAATCGGGTGCGTGGTGCGGCTACTCCTTCCGCGTCAGGTTCCTGGGCGACGTCCAGGATTTGGACGCGACAGATCGAGGCGCAGCCAAGTACGGCTCGGATGGAATTGGCAGGATCACTTATGTGCAGTCCAGCCGGGCGGGAGATTGGACGGTGAACGATGTCTATAGCGTCGTCAGAGGCAGGCTGGCGTCGCTGCATCGCTCCATTACCATCTCCTCCCGGGACGTGGGTATCGATGAGACATACGCCATCCGCGGCGGCCACGCCACGCGGCTGTCCCGGCGCGCATATTCGCCCACATCCGGCCGGCGAATCACATCTGTGGCAGAATTCGAACCGCCGCCGGTGATCACGAGCCTGGCGGACTTGCCGTTCTACTCCCTGGTCACCACGCAACGCCGGCAAGTTCTGCGTTCCGGTAAGGTATGCCTCGACGGAGCGGGGTAGGATCGATAGCGAATCGTGGAGGAGCTTGTTGTGCGTTCTACTACAATAAAGTTGTAGTATTGTGCAATGGCAAAGGCGGGATATCGCAGGGCCGCGGCGCAGCGGCTTTTCGCTATTGCCGAGCTGCAACAGGGATTTTTCACAGCCAAGCAGGCGGCGCAGTCCGGCTTCGCGGCACAAACGCATCCCTATCACGTTCAAGCGGGCAACTGGGTGCGCGAGCGCCGGGGGATCTATCGGCTCGCCCTGTTCCCCGCGACGGAGCGGCCCGACTTGGCGCTGTGGTCGCTGTGGTCTTGCAATCGAAATCAGAACGTCGAAGGCGTTTACAGCCACCAGACCGCGCTGAGGCTGCACGGGCTGTCGGATCTGAACCCGGCTCGCCTTCACATGACCGTACCGCGACGTTTCCGGCGCAACAGCGAGGTGCCGAGGATTCTGGTCCTTCACCGCGCCGACATTCCGCCGGGTGATATCCAGGCGGCGGCCGGAACCGCCAGCTTCGGATAGCGGACATGTCTGAGCAGGCGCGGCGAGTTCTGGCGGTTGGTCTGCCCGCGATGGCGCGATGAAGGCCTCCCGCCCTTGGTGCTGCTTGTCAGCTCCGGGGATCTCGACAAGTCGCGCGCGCAAGAGGCTCTGCGGCTCACGTTTGGACAGCGCGGCACTCACACGGTTCCTGACGCTCTAGAGCCGCCGCCTCAGGACTGGCGAATCCGTTTCATCCAGATGGCGGTTGAATGTCAAATCGCGCCGGACATGGAAGCCGCGTTCGAGACAGTGCAATCGTACTTCGCCCGCTTGCGCTAGTGTAGTGCGTCACAAATAGCGGGCATTATGCCAATGCCCCGTATGCGACTTTTCCCCAAGAAAAGTCGCACGCTTTCGCCCGAAATTAAACGTCATTTTGTGTGACGCACTACACTAGCAGCCTACTCGGCGCGCATGCAATCCACCGGGTTGACGTGGGCGGCGGCGTGGGCGGGGCGGAGGCAGGCGGTGAGGGCGGCGGCGGCCAGGAGCAGGGCTACCGCAACCAGCGTGGTCCAGTCCCAGGCTTCGACGCCGAACCAGAGGTTGCTCATGGCCCGGGCGGCGGCGACGGCGCAGGCGATGCCGGCGAGGGCGCCGACGGTGACGAGCGCGCCGGCTTCGCCCAGGATCAGGCCGTAGATCGTCGCGGTGCGGGCGCCGAGGGCCATGCGGATGCCGAGTTCGCGGCGGCGCTGGCTGACCGAGTAGGCGACCACGCCGTAAAGCCCAACCACGCTCAGCAGCAAGGCCAGAAGCGCGAAGGCGGCCAGCAGCCAGGAGAGCGAGCGGTGCAGGTAGGCGGCTTGCGAGTCGGCGATGCGTACCGTCATGGCGCCGCCGTCGCGGACCACGATACCGGGGTCCACGCGCCGGATGGCGGCGGCGATGGCGGGCAGCAGCGAGGCGACATCCCCATCACCGCCGGCGCTGCGGACGGCGAGCCCGATGTCGCTGTCCGGGTCCTGGCGAAAGGGGCGGTACATGACGGGCGGGATGTCCTGGTCGAGAGGACCTTCGCGAAGGTTGTCCACCACGCCGACGACTTGGATGGCGCGGGGCGGTGTGGTGTTGGTGAGCAGCACCTTGCCGATGGCTTCCTCGCCCGGAAAGTAGGTGGCGGCGAAGGCGCGGTTGACGATGGCAACCGCGGGGTGGGAGTCGTCGTCGGATGGGGTGAAGCCGCGGCCGCCGAGCATGCGCGCACCGAGGGTGGCGAGATAGTCCTCGCTGACGGGGCGGAAGGGCACGTCGTCATGCTCGCCGTGCCACGGGCGTTCGGCGATGTGGAACCAGGTGGTGTTGCCGTTGCCGTCGAGGGGCAGGCCGTTGGTCTCGATGCCCACCGATTGCACGCCGGGCAAGGCGCGGACCTGGTCCGCGATGCGTTCGGCGGCGGCGATCTGCTTGACCTTCGTGTCGTAGGTGGCGTCGGGCTCGTTGACCACGGCGGTGAGAAGATGCTCGGGAGTGATGCCGAGGTTCACGTGCAGCAGCCGGTAGAGGCTCTTGCCCGCGAGCCCGGCGCCGGCGAGCAGGACGATGGCGGTGGCCAGCTCGGCGACGACGAGTTTGGCTCCCAGTTTGCGCCACGCCATGCCACTGGCGCCGCGGCCGGCGCCGAGACCGGTGCCGGGATCGGCGCCGTGGTTTTGCAAGGCCGGAACTAGAGTGAAGGCCAGAGCCGCCAGGAGAACGATGATGCCCGCGGCGGCGATCAGTCCGCGGTCGAGGCCTAGATCCCCGAGGAACGGCATATTGAGCAGAAGCGTGGCGGAGACCAGCCGTTTGAGCAGCTGGATTCCGGCGTAGGCAAGGGTAATGCCCAGGCCGCCGCCCACCAGGGCCAGAATCAGCGCCTCGGCGGCGAACTGCCGCAGCAGGCGCGCGGTCGAGGCGCCAAGGGCGGCGCGGATGGCCACCTCGCGGCGGCGCCGGTCGGAGCGCAGGACAATCAACCCAGCGGCGTTGATGGCGGCGATCAGCAGCAGCAGGCCGGCGGCGGATCCCATGGCCAGCAGAATGGGGCGCAACTGCCCGGCGACGATCGTATCGAGCGGCGCCAGGCTCGCGCCCTGATTCCGGTTGCTGTCGGGGTATTGCCGCTCCAAGCGCTGGGCGATGGCTTGGAGGTTGGCGAGGGCGGCGGCGTCGGAGACGCCATCGCGCAAGCGGCCCACGCCCCAGGCGCCGTGACAACTGCGGTGGGTGTCGCATCCGTCCTCGGCGTGATAGGTCGCCCAGTACTCGGCGCCGCCGGCGAGGGCGAAGCTGAAAGCCTGTGGGAGGACGCCAGTGATGGTGTAGGGGTTGCCGTTGAGGACAACGCTTTGTCCGATGACATCGCGGCGGCTCGCGTAACGCTGCCGCCCGGTGGCCCAGCTCAGGAGAACGAGGCGGGGGCCGGAGGGGAGGTCGTCGCCGGGCTGGAAGTCGCGGCCGAGCACGGGGATGACGCCGAGGGTGGAGAAAAAGTTATCGCTGACGCGGATACCGGGGGCGGAGACGGCGCCGGCACTCGTCCCCGCGACGAAACGCGTGCGGCGGTAGAGGGCGAGCGAGGAGAGAACGGTGTTGTCGTGTTTCCAGTCGAGGTAGTCCTGATAGGAAAGGTTGGAGCGGGGCGCATTCGCGGTGCGCTCGCCCACGTCCACCAGTTGGGTGGGGCGCTGGTAGGGAAGTGGTTTGACCAGGACCGCATCCACGAAGGCGAGGATGGCGAGAAAGGCGCCGGTGCCGAGGGCGAGGACAGCCAGGGTGGTCAAGCTGAACGCCGGATTCTTGGCGAGCTGCCGGGCGGCAAGGCGCAGATCGCGGAGCAAGTTTTCGAGCATGGTGGGCCTGTACCGGAATACTGGCGGAGGCAAGAATGGTTACAACGTGGCGGATTGGACGCAATCCGCTCTCCGGCGCCGCTCTGACACAATGCTTGTTCAGCGCGGCTGATCCCGATGGCCCGATTTTAGTGCCCCTCGCTGCCCAACTGGATCGGCACCTGGATCTGCCGGCCGCCGCGCTCGACCGTCAGCGTCACCGTGCTGCCCGGTTTTTGCAGCAGCAGCAGGTTGCTGAGCTGGGCCTGGTCCTGCAAGGGTTCGCCGTTGAAGGCCAGGATGATGTCGCCGCCGAAGCGCACCGGGGTGTTGCCGATGTAGCCGGGCTGGTCGCCGACTTTTAGTCCGGCACGCTGCGCCAGGCCGCCGTTGCGCACCGCCAGCACCATCAAACCGTGATCCACCGGGAGGTTGAGCTGCTGCGCCACGTCGGGCGACACCGGATAGGTCTGCACCCCCAGGTTCACCGTCTGCACCCGGCCGGTCGAGATCAGCTGCTGCAGCACCGCCTTGGCGCTGTTGATCGGGATGGCAAAACCGATGCCCACATTGGAGCCGGTCTGGCTGTAGATCATGGTGTCGATGCCGATCACCTCGCCCAGGGAGTTGAGCAGCGGGCCGCCGCTGTTGCCGGGGTTGATGGGGGCGTCGGTCTGGATGGCGCTCTCGATATCGGCCCCGGGCTGACCGTTCTCGGACTCGCCCTCGCGCACGGTGCGGATGGAGCTGATGATGCCCTGGGTCATGGTGCCGGGCAGGCCGAAGGGGTTGCCGATGGCGAGCACCCGCTGGCCGACCTGTAGATTGCCGGAGTCTCCCATGGTCACCGCGGGCAGGTTGGTGGCGGCAATCTTGATCACCGCCAAATCCAGATCGGGCGCGGCGCCGACGACCGAGGCAGTGTACTGGTGCGACTGGTCCTTCTTGGGCGTCCAGGTGACGGTCAGCCGGCGGGCGCCTTGAATCACGTGGTAATTCGTCAGGATGTAGCCGTCCTGGTTGATGAAGAAGCCGCTACCCTGGCCGGAGGCGGGCACGGGACCCCACAGCAGGTCGTACTGAATGATCTGCGAGGTGATGTTCACCACGCTGGGCGAGACCCGGTGGTAAATGCCGATGTCGCGGGTTTCGTCCGGCTGGAAGTTGGACTGGGGTGGGGCCTCGGCCAACGCCACATGATGTCCCGTCCCGCCCGGCAGGAAGCCGGGGTAGAACACGCCGGAGCGGCTGGCGGTGTACAGCCAGAAGGCGCCGGCCAGGATGATGGCGAGGGCGAGCGCGGGACGGACGCGAAAGCTGGAGCCTCGTGGTGCCATGTATTCATTTAGCACCAGCCCCACGCCGGGGGGCAACCTGCGGCTGAAATTTCAAGCCGCCGCCGCTCAGCCGGTTAATCTTGACTTTTTAGTATAGATTTGCCAGCCTGAATCTAGGGAATTCCCATGAGCACACAAGCCCAAGACCTGGAGGCGCTCGCCAACCAGGAGTACCAGTACGGCTTTGTCAGCGCCATCGCCGAGGACGCCATCCCGCGCGGCCTGAACGAGGACGTCATCCGGTTGATCTCGGCCAAGAAGAACGAGCCCGAGTTCATGCTGGAGTGGCGGCTCAAGGCCTACCGGCAGTGGCTCAAGATGAGCGAACCCACTTGGCAGAACGTCAAGTACGGTCCGATCGATTACCAGGACATCATTTACTACTCGGCACCCAAGACCAACGCCGACGGCCCCAAGAGCCTGGACGAGGTGGACCCGGAGCTGCTTGAGGTCTACGAGAAGCTGGGCGTGCCCTTGAAGGAACGCGGCATCCTGGCCGGCGTGGCGGTGGATGCCATTTTCGACAGTGTCTCGGTGGCTACCACCTTCCGCGAGCGTCTGGCCGAGGACGGGGTGATCTTCTGCTCGTTCTCCGAGGCGGTACTGCACCATCCCGAGCTGGTGCAAAAGTACCTGGGCTCGGTGGTGCCCTACACCGACAACTTCTTCGCCACGCTGAACTCGGCGGTCTTCAGCGACGGCTCCTTCTGCTACATCCCCAAAGGGGTGCGGTGCCCGATGGAGCTGTCAAGCTACTTCCGCATCAACTCCAACGACAGCGGCCAGTTCGAGCGCACCCTGATCATCGCCGAGGAGGGCGCCTCGGTGAGCTATCTGGAGGGCTGCTCGGCGCCCAAGCGCGACAAGAACCAGCTGCACGCCGCGGTGGTGGAGTTGGTGGCGCTCGACAACGCCTCGATCAAGTACTCCACCGTGCAGAACTGGTACCCCGGCGACAAGGAAGGCAAGGGCGGGATCTACAACTTCGTCACCAAGCGCGGCAAGTGCCTGGGACGGAGCTCGAAGATCAGCTGGACCCAGGTCGAAACCGGCTCCGCCATCACCTGGAAGTATCCCAGCGTGATCCTACAGGGCGACGACTCGGTGGGCGAGTTCTACTCGGTGGCGCTGACCCGCAACCGCCAGCAGGCCGATACCGGCACCAAGATGATCCACCTGGGCAAGCGCACGCGCAGCACCATCGTGAGCAAGGGCATCTCGGCCGGCTACAGCCAGAACACCTACCGGGGCGCGGTGCGCATGCTGGCCGGGGCGGAGGGGGCGCGCAACTACTCGCAGTGCGACTCGCTGCTGATCGGCGACAAGTGCGGGGCGCACACCTTCCCGATCCTGGAGGTGAAGAACCCCAACGCGCAGGTGGAGCACGAGGCCTCGACCTCGCGCATCGGCGAGGACCAGTTGTTTTACTGCCGCCAGCGCGGCATCTCCAACGAAGACGCGGTCTCGATGATCGTCAACGGATTTTGCAAGGAAGTGTTCCGCGAGCTGCCGATGGAGTTCGCGGTGGAGGCGCAGAAGCTGCTGGGCGTGAGCCTGGAAGGCAGCGTGGGATAAGGGAATGCTAGAGATCCAGAATTTGCATGCGGCGGTGAACGGGCGCGAGATCCTGCGCGGCCTCAACCTGAAGCTCAAGGCGGGCGAAGTGCACGCCATCATGGGGCCCAACGGCTCGGGCAAGAGCACGCTGGCGCAGGTGCTGGCCGGGCGCGACACCTACGCGGTGACCGCGGGCACGGTGGACTACCTGGGGCAGGACCTGCTCGAGCTCTCGCCCGAGGACCGGGCGCGCGCCGGCGTCTTCCTCGCCTTCCAGTACCCGGTGGAGATTCCCGGGGTGAGCAACAACTACTTCCTCCGCACCGCCCTCAACGCGGTGCGCAAGTACCAGGGGCGGGAGGAGCTCGACGCGGTCGACTTCCTGGAGCTGGTCGAGCAGAAGATGAAGCTGCTGCACATGGACGACGCGCTGATGAAGCGCGCGGTCAACGAGGGCTTCTCCGGCGGCGAGAAGAAGCGCAACGAGATTTTCCAGATGGCGGTGCTCGAGCCCAAACTGGCGATTCTGGACGAGACCGACTCCGGCCTCGACATCGACGCGCTGAAGACGGTGGCCGAGGGCGTGAACGCGCTGCGCGCGCCCGATCGGGCGATTCTGCTCGTCACCCACTACCAGCGGCTGCTGACCTACATCGTGCCCGACTTCGTGCACGTGCTGGCCAACGGACAGATCGTGAAGTCGGGCGGCAAGGAGCTGGCGCTGGAGCTCGAGGACAAGGGCTACCAGTGGCTGGGCGAACCTGACCTGACCGCGCCCGCTGGGCGGGCGAGGGCCTAAGCGATGGCGATGCTCGGCCTCAAAGACACGACCACCGGGGTGTTTGCCAACTACCTGGCGCGCTTCAGCGGGCAGAACCCGCACCCGGCGTGGCTGCACGAGCGGCGGCAGCGGGCGTTTGCGCGCTTCAGCCAGCTCGGCTTTCCCCACCATAAGCACGAGGGCTGGCGCCAGACCAACGTCGCCCCGATCGCCGGTACCGTATTTGACCCGGTCCCGGTGCCCGCGCCGGCGGTGCTGGTGCCCCGTTTGCGCGAGTTGGAGCTGCCGGGCGTGGAGTGGAGCGCCGAAGCGGCCCGCCTGGTGTTTTTGAACGGCGCCTACGCCCCCGGCCTGTCGTCGCTCGCGGGGCTGCCCGCCGGCTGCCGCATCGGTTCGCTGGCGGAACGCTTTGGCGCCGACGGCGAGAGCCTGCTGCCCCACCTGGATCACGCCGATGAGGACGACCAGGCCTTCGTGCAGTTGAACGCGGCCTTCCTGAACGACGGCGCGGTGATCGAGATCGCCCCCGGCACGGTGCTGGAGCGGCCCATCATCATTCTGCACGTCTCCACCGGCACAATTGACCCGCGCGGGGCGGGGAAGGGCATGTCGCATCCGCACACGCTGGTACTGGCCGGACGCGAAAGCCAGGCGGCGGTGATCGAGACCACCGCCGGCTTCGAGGGCGAGATCTACTTCACCAACAGCGTCACCACGATCGAGGTGGGCGAGAACGCCGCCGTCGAGTACCTGCGCCTGCAGCAGGATAGCCGCGCGGCGTTTCACGTCTCCAAGCTGCGCACCCGGCAGCAGCGCGACAGCCGGCTGGTGTGCCACAACATCGCCTTGGGCGGCAGCCTGGTGCGCAACAACGTACACGCCATCCTGGACGGCGAGGGGGCGGAGTGCACCCTCAATGGCCTGTACGCGCTCGATGGCGGCCAGCACGTGGACAACTCCACCGTGCTCGACCACGCCCAGCCCTTGTGCACCAGCCGCGAGTACTACAAGGGCGTGCTCGACGGCAGGGCCGAGGGGGTGTTCAACGGCCGCATCATCGTGCGTCCCGACGCGCAGCACACCGATGCCATCCAGAGCAACAAGAACCTGTTGCTGTCGGACGCCGCCGCCACGCTAAGCTCGCAGCCGCAGCTCGAGATCTACGCCGACGACGTGCGCTGCACCCACGGCGCCACCGTGGGCCAACTCGACGCGCAGGCGCTGTTCTACCTGCGCTCGCGCGGGCTGGGGCTGGAGGAGAGCCGCAAGCTGCTCATCTACGCCTTCGCCGCCGACGTGCTGGGGCGGGTGAAGATCGCCGGCATGCGCGAGAAGCTGGAAGCGGTGTTGTGGGAGCGCTGGGCGAATTAGGAGGGTAGGGACCAATGGCGGTGGCCACGGAGAATGCGGTTGCTTACGACGTGGAGCGGATCCGCGCCGACTTTCCCCTGCTCCACGCCTCCGGGACCACCTCGGGCGGCGCGAAGCTCGCCTACCTCGACAACGCCGCCACCACGCAGAAACCGCAGGCCGTGCTGGACGCGCTCAGCGGCTTTTACAATCAGGACTGCGCCAACATCCACCGCTCGGTGCACCTGCTGGGCGAGCGCGCCACCGCGCACTACGAAGCGGCGCGCGAGACCGCGCGCGGGTTTCTGAACGCCGCGAGCGAGCGCGAGATCATTTTCGTGCGCGGCACCACGGAGGCCGTGAACCTGGTGGCGCAGAGCTTCAGCCGGCGCACCGGCGGCAGGCCCGGACTGCTGGGCGAAGGCGACGAGGTGCTGATCACCGGCCTCGAGCACCACTCGAATATCGTGCCCTGGCAGCTCGCCTGCGAGGCGGCCGGGGCGCGCTTGCAGGTGGCGCCGATCAACGACCGGGGCGAGGTCGAGCTCGAAGGGTTCGCGCGCCGACTCGGCCCGCGCACCAAGGTCGCCGCGGTGGCGCATATTTCCAACGCACTCGGGACGGTAAACCCGGTCAAGGAAATGATCGCCCTGGCGCACGCCCAGGGCGTGCCGGTGCTGGTGGACGGCGCGCAGGCGGCGCCGCACCTGCCGCTCGACGTGCGCGCCCTCGACTGCGACTTCTACGCCCTCTCCGGGCATAAGATGTACGGCCCCACCGGCATCGGCGTGCTCTATGGCAAGTCCGCCTGGCTGGAGCGTCTGCCCCCCTGGCAGGGCGGCGGCGACATGATCAGCTCGGTGACCTTCGAACGCACCACCTACAACGAGCTGCCCTACAAGTTCGAGGCCGGAACCCCCAACATCGCCGCCACCATCGGTCTGGGCGCCGCCATGCGGTACCTGGAGGGCGTGGGCCGCGGACGCATCGCCGCCTACGAGGCGGAGCTGCTCGAGTACGGCACCCGGAAGCTCGAGGCGATCCCGGGCCTGCGCCTCGTCGGCACCGCCGCGCATAAGGCCGGCGTGCTGTCGTTTGTGGTCGAGGGGGTGCATCCGCACGATGTGGGCACGGTGCTCGACTCGCTCGGCATCGCGGTGCGCGCCGGACACCATTGCGCGCAGCCGGTCATGGACCGCTTCGGGATCGCGGCCACCACCCGGGCCTCGATCGGGATGTACAACACGCGCGCCGAGCTCGACCGCTTGGCGGCCGGGCTGGCGCGGGTGAAGGAGATGTTCGGCTGATGTCGCAACTGGGCGATCTGTATCAGGAGCTGATCCTGGACCACAGCAAGCGGCCGCGCAACTTCGGGCCGATGCCCGAGGCCAACCGCGCCGCCGAGGGCTTCAATCGCCTGTGCGGCGACCGCTTGATGCTCTATCTCAAGATGGAGGGCGAGGTGGTGCGCGAGGCCCGCTTCCAGGGCAGCGGCTGCGCCATCTCGACCGCTTCCGCCTCGCTGCTCACCGAGGCGGTGAAGGGAAAGACGCGGGCGGAGGCCGAGGCGCTGTTCCAGCGCTTCCATCAACTGGTCACCGGTAAAGGCGAAGCCCCGGCCGACGCCCCGCCGCTGGGCAAGCTGGCGGTGTTCTCCGGCGTGAGCGAGTACCCGGCGCGGGTAAAATGCGCCAGCTTGGCGTGGCACACGCTGCACTCGGCATTGGAAGCGAAGACCGTTGCCGAGCCGGTCAGCACCGAGTAGCACCATGGACGATTTTCTTTTACGCGAGGCGGAGCATAAAGAGGCGGTAGCGGCCGAGCTGGAGAAATCCGCCGAAGCGGCGGTGTTGAAGGAGGCCCAGCGCCAGCGCGCCGCCGCCGCCGAGTTGCGCGAGGAGTGGAAGCTGCGGCAGAAGCCGCCCGAGCCCCCCGCCCAGCCGGCCGCGGTGTCGCACTCCGAGGCCGAGGACACGCCCGAGAACGCGGTGCTGCGCGAGTATATCGTGGACGTGATCAAGAGCTGCTACGACCCCGAGATCCCGGTCAACGTCTACGACCTGGGCTTGATCTACCGGATCGGCATCGCCCCGGCGGGCGAGGTGGATATTGACATGACCTTGACCGCCCCGGGGTGCCCGGCGGCGGGGATTCTGCCCGGCGAGGTCGAGACCAAGGTCCGCTCGGTGCCCGGGGTCAACGAGGTCAAGCTCAATTTGGTGTGGGACCCGCCCTGGGACCAGAGCAAAATGTCGGCCGCGGCGCGGTTGCAGTTGGGGATTGATTGGTAAGGACGGGACACGGTTCCGAGCCAACTTATGAAATTCTCAAGCCAGGAAGAATATGGGCTGCGCTGCTTGCTGCGCCTGGGCAAGCAGTACGAGTCCGGCAGCCTGACCATCCCCGAGATCAGCCGCCAGGAGGGGTTGTCGGCGGCCTACGTGGGCAAGCTGCTGCGCGTGCTGCGCACCAGCGGCCTGGTCACCAGCGTACGCGGCTCGGCCGGGGGCTATACGCTGGCGCGGGCGCCCGAGCGCATTTCCGTGGGCGAGGCGATGGCGGTACTCGGCGGACGGCTGTACGAGCCCGCCTTCTGCGCGCAGCATAGCGGTGAAGAGCGGGTGTGCACCCACTCGGTGGACTGCTCGCTGCGCTCGCTCTGGCGGTCCCTGCAGCTCGTGCTCGACCAGGTGCTCGACAAGACCAGCCTGCGCGACCTGCTCTGCAACGAGACCGAGATGACCGACTGGGTCGGCCACCTGGTTACCGTTGCCGGCCTGACGCCGGCGGCGCAATAAACGCCGAGCGATGGCCGCCCGTCCCACCCTCTTCTTCGATCTCGGCGGTGTCATATTGACGAACGCCTGGGATCATGCCCAGCGCCGGGAAGTCGCCGCGCGCTTCGGGCTCGACGCGGCGGAGTTCGAGGCCAAGCATGCCAGCGCCGGCCCGGCGCTCGAAACCGGGGCGCTCTCGACCGACGCCTACCTCGATGCCACCGTCTTCGATCGCCCGCGCGGGTTCTCGCGCGGAGCGTTTTGGGAGGCGATGCGGGGCTGCTCCGGCCCGCTGCCCGAATCGCTGTCGCTGCTGGGAGAGCTGGCGGCGGCGGGCAAGGCGCGGCTGGCAACGTTGAACAACGAAGGCCGCGAGCTCAACCGCTACCGCATCGAACGCTTCGAGCTGGCCCGGTACTTCCAAGCCTTCTGCAGCTCCTGCTACTTGGGGGAGCGCAAGCCGGGCGCCGAGATCTACCGCCGGGCGCTGGGCATCATGCAGGCGGCGCCGTGCGATTGCCTTTTCGTGGACGATCGGGAAGAGAACCTCGCCGCTCCGCGGGAACTGGGCATGGCCTCAGTGCACTTCGCCGGGGCTGCGCAGTTGCGCCAGGAGCTGCGCGCGCGCGGCTTGCTCTGAGGCGCCATCCGGCCAGGCCCAGACGCCGGGCAGGTTACGCCCCAGCCCGTCGAGGTCCAGTCCGCAGCCGACCACGAATACGTTGGGAATCTCGAATAGGCGGTAGCGCACCTCGAACGGGCGGACCCGAGGCGCGTCCTTGACCAATAAGCAGGCGAACTCCAGCGAGCGCGGCGCCAGGGACGCGAGATGATCGCGCACGCGCGCCAGGGTGCGGCCGCTATCGTAGATGTCGTCCACCACCACGACGTGGCGGCCGCCGATGTCGAGCGCCGGCGCGGGCTCGAGCGCCACCCGACCGGAGGACGCAGTGCCGCCGAAATAGCTCTGCGGCCGCAGGGTTTCGATCCTTACCGGCAGCGCCACGGCGCGCGCCAACTCCGCCAGGAAAAAGAGCCCGCCCTGAAGCAGCCCCAGCAGAACCAGCTCCTCGCCCGCGTACGCGGCGCTGAGCTGCCCGCCCAACTCGCGGATGCGGGCCGCGATGGCGTCGGCGGAGAGAAGCGGTGTCCACATCGGCGCTATTGGCGTTGGGCGGCCAGCCCGGCTTCGAACGCCTGGTGCGCGGCGGCGACATACTTGCGGTACCCGTCCGGGTCCACGAACGGGTTGGCCGCGCTCTTGCCGAGTGCGGCGTACTTCGCCTTCAGGTCGAAGAACCCTCCATGGGAGCCGAGGAAGATATCGCAGGGCAGGGAAGCGAGTACACGGAAGGTGCGCTCGTAGTCGGAGACAATCCGGGGGTACCGGGGATTGTTGCGTAGGCGATAGCTCGCGAGCAGGCTGGCGCTGCCTACGATGACGACATAGTAGGTCTTGCCGTGATCGGTGACGCGCATCGCCCAAGTCGTGCAACCTTTGGTGTGACCCGGGGTGAGATGCGCCACCAGTTCCGTACCGCCCAGGCGGACGACATCGCCGTCATGCAGCGCACGATCCACCTTGGCCGGCGGATAGCGGTCGGCGGCATTGCTTCCGTAGGCGAAATCGTCTCGGCCGCCGGATTCGACCACGGGCACGTCCGCGTCCATGACCAGGTACTTGGCTCCGGTCTCGCGTAGAATGCGAGCGCTGCCGCCGGCGTGGTCCCAGTGGGCGTGGCTGATGAGCAGGATGCGGGTGCCGCGGTAGCGGAAGCCCAACTTCTCGATGCTGGCGCGGATCAGCGGCACATTGGCTTCGGTGGCGCTGTTGATGAGGATGTTGCCCTGGGGCGTGACCACGAGGTAGCTGGCGAGGTCCTGGCTGCCGACGTAGTACAGGTTGCCGGCGATACGGAAGGGCGGGAAGGGCGCCGTCCACTCCGGCGGATCGTGCCGCGCCGCCGGCGACTGCGCGGGGGCAAGGCAAACGGAAAGCAGGCACGCGAAGAGGCAAAACGCGGATCGCATCGGTCTGACTATAATGCGCTATGCCCTCTCTGATTGCGAAGCCGACGCGGATCACCCCCGCGGGCAACAAGCCCAAGCTGATTGACGAGTTCGTGGGCCGGGTCAATACCGGCACCGAGGCCTGCAGTGTCGCCGGGATGCGCAGCCCGGCGGGCTGGCGCGAGCCCGGCCAGACCCCCGACTTCGACGAGTACACCATCGTGCTGGAGGGCGCGCTGCGGGTCGAGTATCGCGACGGGGAACTCGAAGTCCGTGCCGGCCAGGCGGTGATCGCCCCCGCCGGGGAGTGGGTGCGCTACTCCACGCCGCAGGGCGCGCATTACCTCGCGGTGTGCGTGCCCGCGTTCACGCCGGAGACGGTGCACCGCGACCGGGAATAGGTCCGTTACTGCGGTCACAGCACGCCGCATCTTCTCAAGTCGCTGACGTACTTCCATGACGCCGAGCAGGACCCGATGCCTGCCATGCTCATTCCATGCGGCGCTAGCCCGCGTGCGCGGCGAGCATTTCCTCGGCGTGGCGCAGCGCGGTCGCGTTGATGGCGTTGCCGGCCAGCATGCGGGCGATCTCGCGGATGCGTTCTTCGGGGTTCAGCGCGCGTACTTGGGCGCGGGTGCGGCCCTTTGTTTCGCTCTTCTCAACCACAAAGTGATGGTGGGCGAAGCTGGCGATCTGGGGCAAATGGGTGACGCACAACACCTGGTAGGACTGCCCCAACTGGCGCATCTTCCTGCCCACAGCCTCCGCGGCGCGGCCGCCGATGCCGGCGTCCACCTCGTCGAGCACCAGGGTGCGGCTTTCGCGCTTCTCGCGCGGCGCCACTACGTGCAGGGCTAACAACAGGCGCGAGAGCTCGCCGCCGGAGGCGATATCGGCCACCGGCATCGGCGGCTCGCCCGGGTTCATGGAGGCCAGGAACGTGACCCGGTCCCAACCGGAGGCTGTCCACTCGCCGGGCGCCTCGTCGAAGCCGACCTGGAAGCGCACCGTCATGGCGAGGCCGCTGGCTTCGGCTTCGAGTTTGCGCCCGAGGCGCGCGGCGGCGGCGCGGCGCTTGCGGCTCAGCGTCTCGGCTGCGGCACGGTACCCGGTGGCGGCTTGCTCCAGCCGCACTTGCGCTTCCTGGCGGCGGACGCCGGCGGTGTCGGCTTGTTCGAGCTGGGCGGCGAGCTCGGCGCGGTGGCGCAGCACGTCGTCGAGCGTGGGACCGTACTTGCGGCGCAGGCGGTCGAGCATCCCGAGGCGCTCCTCCACTTTCGCCAGACGCTCGGGGGACGCCTCGACGCGATCGGCGTGGGACCGGATCTCGCCGGCGATGTCGTCGGCTTCGAGCCGCAGCGACTCCAGCCGGGGCAGCAGCGGCGCGACCGCCGCGTCAAAGCGCTGCCAGTCGGCGACCTGCCGCTGCGCCTGCTTGAGCTGCGCGACCGCGGCTTCGGGGGCATCATAGAGCGCCTGGTAGGCGGCCTGGGCGGCCGCGGCGATGCGCTCGGCGTTGGCCAGCACGGTGCGTTCCCGTTCGAGCTCCTGATCCTCGCCCGCCAGCGGATGGGCCGCGTCGATCTCGCCGGCCTGGAAGCGCGCCAGGTCGGCCTGTTGCAGCCGCAGGCGCTGCTCGGCTTCGCTCTCGTTCAGGCAGTCGTGCCACTCCTTCCAGACCGCATGGGCGGCAGCCACCGCTTCCAGCTCGCGCGCGGCGCCGGCGAACCGGTCCAGGAGGGCGAGCTGGGCGGCGGGAGTGAACGAAACCAAAGCCTCATGCTGGGAGTGAATCTCTCCCAGCCGCTCGGCCAATTGGCGTAGCAGGGAAAGGGTCGCCACCTGGTGGCCGACAAAGGCACGGCTGCGGCCCTGGGCACCCACCTCGCGGCGCAGCCGGATCTCGTCCTCGAGCTCCGAGATGCCGTTCTCCGCGCACCACGCCGCCGCTTCGGCGGACGTAAATGGCGAGGTGAAGCATCCCGTCACCGCCGCCTGGGCGGCGCCGCTGCGGATGGCGCCGGCGTCGGCGCGCTCCCCCAAGAGGAGGCCGAGTGCGTCCACGACAATGGATTTGCCCGAGCCGGTTTCGCCGGTCAAAACGTTCAATCCGGAACCAAACTCGATACCCACCTGCTCCAGCAGCGCGTAGTTTTCGATCTGCAAGTGGGTGAGCATTGCCTCTGTTATGCTACTTCTAAACCATGTCTTTTTTAGCCCTGATCGCCTCCGGGGAGGAGATCTCCGGGTTGCTGACGAACACGGGTGTGGTGGCCAAAGTGGTTTTGGTCATCTTGCTGCTGTTCTCCCTTTTTTCCTGGACCATCATCTTTAGCAAGGGCGGCGCTTTTCGCCGGCGCAAGGGACAGACCCGGCGCTTCCTCCGGGCCTTATATAAGACCGGACGGCTGAGCGAGCTGCACGCCGCCAGCGAGACCTTCCGCCCCAGCCCGGCGGTCGAGGTGTTCGAGGCCGGCTACGACGAGCTGGAACGCCAGATCCGCCCGGGCGGGGGGCGTAACCTGGCCAGCGTGGAACGCGCGCTCCGGGCCGAGAGCGGCGATCAGGTGGGACTGCTGGAGTCCCGGTTGAACTGGCTGGCGACGATCGCTTCCGCCTCTCCCTTCATTGGATTATTCGGCACGGTGTGGGGCATCATGGACGCCTTCATGGATCTCGGCACCGCCGGTTCGGCCACGCTGCGCGCGGTGGCGCCCGGCATCTCCGAGGCGCTGATCACTACCGCCGCCGGCCTCTTCGCTGCCATCCCGGCGCTGATCGCCTACAACCAATTCGTGCACCAGGTGCGCGAGCTGGCCACCGCCACCGACGAGTGCGCGTTGGAGTTCACCACCCGCGCCGCCGAGGTCCTGGAAGCGCCGGAGTCCGAGCGCGCCGGCGTGGGAGCGCGGTAAAGGGAACCCCATGTCGGTATCGCTGCAACGTGGAACCGGGACCTCGGTCGCCGAGATCAACGTCACCCCGCTGGTGGACGTGATGCTGGTGCTGCTGGTGATCTTCATGATCACGGTGCCGGTGATTCAGTCGGGCATCGAAGTGCAGGTGCCGCAGACGCACAATACCCGGCAGCTCAGCCAGAACCTGGTGGTGGTGTCGGTCGACCGCAGCGGCAACGTCTACGTGGGTGACCAGATTACGAACTTGAAAACGATCGGAGCCGATCTGCGCAAACACATGTCCGATCCCAACCAGAAGACGATCTACGTCCGCGCCGACGAGCACCTGCCCTGGGGAGATTTGGCGCGTGTGATGGATGCGATCAAAAGTTCGGGCATGACCAGCGTGGAGATGGTGACCCAGCCGTACGATCACACGCCGGGGGCGAGTCAGCCCTAGAAGAGAAGAATGGAGCGCGAGCGCAGAACCGGGCGCGGCGGCTTGGGCGGGTTCGTCCTGGCGCTGCTGCTGCATGCCGGTCTGGTGGCGCTGTTCCTATATGGCGCGTGGCTGGGGCATTACCTGCCCTTGGGCGGCGCCCATCCGGGCAGCGCGGCCGCCGGCAGCATCACCGCCAACCTGGTGAGCACGGTGCCGGGCGGTGCGATCCCCATCCCGTCGCCGGTGATCGCGCCCACCAAGAACCGGCTGGCCAGCGACAATCCCGCGCCCGGCATTTCCAAGCCGCCGCCGCGCGCCGCGGCGCCCAAGCACTCGGTGGCGCTGCCTGCGTATCAGCCCGAGAACCTGGCGCGCAAGCAGGCGCTCGCCGACTTGCGCAAGCTGGCGCAGTCGGACGCCAAAGCCGACGATAGGGTGCATTACGGCACCGGCGGGCGGGTGTCGTTCTCGGCGACCACCAGCGCCCAGGGCGCGGGCGGCAGCGGCGGCATGTCGTTCGGCGACGCCAACTTCGGCAACCTCTACGCCGCCTGGGTCAATCACCTGCGCGACCGGTTGCAGTATTACTGGAACCAGCAGCCGCGCGACCCCAGCATGCCCGCCGGCGCAAAGGTCACCGTGACGCTCACCGTACACCGTATCGGCAACATCGACGCGATTCACTACGTCGCCCGCACCAACTCGGTGGCGGTCAATGCCATGGCCTTTGCGACCGTGCAGCAGTTGGCGCAGCAGGAGCGCTTCCCGCTGCCCGCCGACTACGGCAAAGACAGCCTGGTGGTCACGGTGGCGTTCCAGCTGAATTGACGCGCGCGCCCGCCGGCGCCGGGGTATCCGGGTCCTCTCTAGCGCATCCCCTCCTTCCTGTGATACTGTGAGGAAGCCGCGCGGGTCACACTGACCCACGCGTAAATTTTCCGGTTCAAGACAGAACTATGCGCCTGAGCTTCCCCCCGCTCAAGTCACGTTTGGTGTTGGGAATGGTGGTGTGCATGGCGGCCGCCTCCGCCTGGGCGGCGGCCGCCACCCAACTTGCTTTTACCACCGTCCCCGCCATCCTTTATTCCGGCGCCAACGCCGGCACGGTCAAGGTCACGATCGAGGCCGCCAACGGCGGCAAGGTGACGACCTCCACCGCGACTGTGACCCTGACCCTGACCGGACCCAATGGCTTCTCCCATACGGTCAGCGCGGCGGCGAAGGCGGGCGTGGCCTCGCTCAACGCCGGGGCCTGGCCCCTGGCGGCAGGCGCCTACACCCTGACCGCCAGCGCTTCGGGCCTGACGTCCGCGACAGCGACAGTGACCGTCCTGGCGGCCTCCACCGTGCTGCCCTCCACCGCGGTGGGCCGGAGCGCCGCGCCGGTCGATATCACCTTCGGATTCGCCGCCGCCGCGACCGTAACCGGCGTGCAGGTTCTGTACCAGGGCGCGCCCAACCTCGATTTCACCCAGGCGGGCGCGTCCGACTGCGTGGGGAGCATGGCCGCCGGCGCCACCTGCACCGTGGCGGTGACGTTTTCTCCGCGCGCCATGGGCAGCCGGCGCGGCGCGGTGGAGTTGCTGGGGGCCGACGGTATCCTGCAAACGCTCTTTCTCAGTGGCGTCGGCCTGGGCCAGGGCGCGAACTTCTCGCCGAGCGCCCAAGCTTCGATCGGGACCAATCTCGGATATCCCGATGCGATGGCGTTCGACGGCAACGGCAATCTGTACATCGCGGCCTATCCCTCCGACGGAAGCGCCGGGAGCGTGGTGCGCATCCCGGTGGTGAACGGCGTTCCCAACAGCGCGGCACAGACCACCTTCGGCACCAACCTCAACTATGCCGACGGTCTCGCGTTCGATGGCGCCGGCGACCTGTTCGTTTCCGACTACGACGAAAACGAGCTGATCGAGGTGCCGGCCAACGCCCCAGCCGACGGCAGCGGTAACATCGTCATCCTTCAGGGTGACGGCACGCCCACCGGCGCCGTGAACAACCCCGCCGGCGTGGCGGTGGATGGCGCCGGCAATCTCTTTGTCGCCGATTACTCCAACAATCGCGTTCTGGAAATTCCCGCCCAGAACGGGCAATGGAACGGCGCCTCCGCGATTACCGTGGGGACCGGTCTGGGGGCGCCCTCCGGCCTGCGGGTGGACGCCTCCGGGAACCTGCTGATCGCGGATTTCGGCAATAGTCGGGTCGTGGAGATTCCCAATCAGAATGGAGCGCTGAACAGCGCGGCGCAAGTCACATTGTTGAGCGACACGGTGGGCGCCCCGGCGGACGTCGCACTCGATGCGGCGGGCAATCTCTACGTCGCGCTGGAGTACGGCAACTCGGTCGAGGTGGTGCCCAACCAGAACGGCACCTACAACCCGGCGGACGCCTACACGGTGGCTACCGGTCTCAATAACCCCGACAGTGTGGCGGTCGACGACGCCGGCAACATCTATTACTGCGATACCTACAATGGGCTGGCGTATCGGTTGGATACGGTGGATCCTCCGGCGTTGAACTTCCCCTCCACCGGCGTGGGCCAGCTGAGCCCTCCGCAGACGGTACCGTTGCTCAACATCGGCAACCAGCCACTCAGCATCAACTCCCTCCAGTTCGGCGCGGCCTTCCCCAACCAGGGCAGCACCTGCACCGGCACGCTGCCCGCCGGCGGCTCCTGTCAGATCGTGACCGCGTTCGCCCCCACCGCGCTGGGCGGCGTCAACCAGGAGGCGACGCTCAGCGACAACGCCGTCAATCAGCCGCTGTCGCCCCAGTCCATCTCCATGAGCGGTACCGGCCAGCCGGGCGCGCAGGTGATTACCTTCACGCTACCCGCCACGGCGGAGTACGGCGCCGGTCCGATCGCCCTGAGCGCGGCCGGGGGCGCTTCCCAGAACCCGGTGATCCTCACGGTGCAGAGTGGCCCGGGAGCGATCCACGGCGCGCAGCTCAGCATCACCGGAGCGGGGACGATCGTGGTGGCGGCCAACCAAGCCGGCGATGCGCAGTATCTGGCGGCGCCGCAGGTGACCGCGGCGATTCGCGTGGACCCCGCCATCTTGACCGTTACCCCGCGGCCGGTCAGCATGGCTTTCGGGAGCGCCGTGCCCGCCCTGAGCGGTTACACCATCAGCGGTTTCGTCAATGGCGACACCGCCGGGGTGGTCACCGGTGCGCCGGCGCTGAGCACGGCGGTCACCTCCACGACGGGAGTGGGCACGTATCCCATTACCGCCGCTTACGGCACGCTGAGCGCGGCCAACTACAACTTCCTCTTCGCGCCGGGGACGATGACCATCACCGCCGCGCCGGCGCCCGCCTCCTGGACGCCGGCGACGACCAGCTTGGTGTACGGCGCAAGCTTGGCGGGGTTGCTCAACGCCACCCAGACCGTTGCCGGCACCTGGACCTACAGCAGCGGGCAAACGCCGCTGACCACCGCCACCAGGCTGCCGGCCGGCAGCTATGTGGCCACGGCGGTGTTCACGCCGCAGGATGCGCTTGATTACTCCGCCGTCACGCTGACGCAAGCCTTTCGAATTACGCCGGCTCCGCTGACCGTGACCGCCAACAACGTGAGCGCGCCCTACGCGGCCATCCCCGCTCTCACCGCGTATACCGTGAGTGGATTGGCCGTGGGCGAGACCGCGTCGGTGATCACCGGTACGCCGGTGCTCACCACAACCGCCACGAACGCCAGCACGGTCGGCACCTACCCCATCAACGTAACCACCGCGGGGATGAGCGCGGCCAACTACAGCTTTGTGGGCGTTCCCGCGGTCCTCACGATTACCCCGGCGATTCCGTCCACAAGCTGGGTGCCGGCCATTTCGCCCAACCTGCCCTACGGCACCTCCTTCGCCGGCCTGATGACCGCCACCAGCCCGGTCCCCGGGACCTGGTCGTACAGCATGATCGGCAGCCCGCAGTTCCCCACCACCGTTCCCGGTCCAGGGTCCAGCGTGCTCACCGCGTTCTTCCAGCCCACCGATTCGGTGGATTACCAGACGGTCACGCTCAATCTGCCCTTCTCGGTTTCGGCGACGGTGCTGACGGTGAGCGCGCTCAACCAGACCATGACCTACGGCGGCGCGTTGCCGGCGCTGACTTACTCCATTACCGGTTGGCGTCCGGGCGACGGCCTCGGTTCCTTGCTGGGTGTGCCCCTATTGACGACCACCGCCACTTCCCTGTCCCCGGTGGGGACGTATCCCATTAGCGTTTCGGTCGTCGGTCTGTCGGCCCCCAACTACGGCTTCACCGCCGTGGCTGGAACCTTGACGATTATCCCGGCCACGCCGGCGGTGTCGCTGAGCGGGGCCGCGGGCGGCAGTGTGATCTACGGCACCGCGCTGGGTTCGGCGCTGGCGGCGAATAGCAGCGTGCCCGGCACATGGAGCTTTACCGCCAACGGCGCCCCGGTTACGGCGGCCTCGTTGCTGGCCGCGGGGACCTATACCATTACCGGCACCTTCACCCCGTCCAGCGCCAACTACTCCTCCGTGGTGCAAACGCTGCCGGGCACGCTGACGGTCGCGCCGGCGGTGCTGACGGTGACCGCCGCGGACGCCACCATGACCACCGGCGGCGCGCTGCCCACCTTCGGCTATAGCATCACCGGCTTTGTGGGCAGCGATACCCAGGCAAGCGCGGTGAGCGGCGCTCCGGAGGAATCCACCACCGCATCCTCGTCCAGCCCGGCGGGCACCTACCCCATCACCGTGAGCGCGGGCTCGCTGGCGGCGGCCAACTACACGTTCACCTTTGTGAACGGCACACTGACCGTTCAGGCGGGGACGGCCCTGCCCTATACGGCCAGTATCCGCAGCACCCACGACTTCAAACTGCGGCCGATCCACCGCGGCGGCACGCTATGGCTCAGTGCGGACTTCGACGCCCAGGGCGTGCAGGATGGCACGGTGCTCTCCTTCCAGAGCGGCACCGTGACCTTCCAGGCCGGCGGCCAAACCATCCAGGCGGCGGTTCCCAACGCCACCATCACCTTCCTCGCCTCGGCCACCGGCGCCAGTACGCACTTCGACGTTCCCACCCAAACCTGGATCACCACCGCGCCGGTGCCTGCCCGCGGCTATGGGCGTTCCTGGTGGGGAGACACCCCGTGGGGCGGCAACTGGGGCGATTGCGGCTGGGGCAACGGCGCCGGCTGCAATCTATTCCTCTCCGGGGTGGCCATGCCGGTGCCGGCAGGCGGGGGCCGGTCCAACCGCGTCGAAGATGCGACTTGGAGCGGCACCCTCAGCACCAACAACTCCAGCCTGCTGATCAAGTGGGGCTGGCAGTCGGATGAGTTCTCGCAGTTCGGCACCGACTACAACGCTCTGGGCGTGCTCGCCGCCGCCACGCCGCAGTCCTTCCGCGGCCAGCAGGATGGCGCCGGAACGCCCGAGAACTTCGAGCGCTTCGAGGTTCCGGGCGCGCAGCGCGGCGGGTTTGATTGGGACGACGGCCCGGCGTTCGGCGTGGTCAATTTCAACCCCAGCCAGAGCGGTCAGGCGAACCAGCCGCCGCCGGACCTGCTCGCCCTGCTGCTCGGGTTTTTCGGCCGCGGTTGATCGTCAGGGTAGGTTCCAGCCGTCCACGGCCAGCGCGGGTGTAGCGCCGTGCAGGTCCGCGAGGCGATAGCGCACGGCGATGGTGCGCGACTCGCCCGGCAGCAGCGAGACATAATTGTCGTCCCAGTACACCGGCAGCACCTCGCCGCCGCCCTTGCCTTGCGTAATCCGCAGGCGCACCAGCAACGCCACCGAGCTTCCAGTGTTGGCCAGCCGCACCCGGGCGCTGCCCATTGCCCCGGCGCGGTGAAACGTCGCGCGGCTGCTGACCTGGGCTGGGCGCAGCGCGGCGAGCGGGCTGAAGTCGGCACTTGAGATCTCGGGCGCGTAGAACCAGGTGGCCTGCTTCAAGTCGAGCACATCGGGCTGGGCCGAGAGCCAGTAGAAGTTGGAACTCACCTGGCGTCCCCCGCCCGCCGTGAGCGTGAGCCGCAGGAACACGTCGTTGGGGAACTTGGGCAGCGTGAACACGTCGCGGCTCGACTCGCCGCCAACCCCGCCCAGCGCCTGCCGGTGGCGATAGAGCAGCTTGCCGGCCAGGTCGTAGACCGCCGCCGACGCCTGGAGCGCCGGGCTCGCCAGCCACTGGTGGTTCACCACCGACACCTCCCGGTCGAAATCCGAGTACTGGATGTGCAGCGGCTCGTTGGCGTGCTTGACGCCGTAGTAGCCGCCCGCCGGGGTCAGGTAGTAGTCGTAGAGATGCCAGATCAGCGAGGGCCAGCCGTTGTTCAGCATCCACTGGATGACGCCGGTGGCCTCGCCCTGCCGCCGCCCAAAAGCCTCGAACATGGCGCGTTCGCCCTCGTAGGCGCTGGCCTGCGACTTCCAAACATAGTCGCGCAGGCTGGTGACCGCGCCATAGCGCGCGGCAAGCGCCGTCTGGTAGCGGTGCAGGTTGAGGAACTGGCCGCTGCCGGCATGGAAGTTCCAGTAGGGATCGTCGGGTCCCTGGGCCGTCCAAAGATGGTCCGGCGGAATGAATTGGCGCAAGCTCTCCAGCGGCGGGATCGCCGCCCCGGGGCTGGTCTCGGTGTTGAAGCCGCGCGCGCCCCCGAGCTGCGGCTCCGCCAGCCAGTACACCGGCGGGACGTAGTCGTAGGGCCCGGTCATCTTCACGCCGGACTCGCCGGTGACGGTGGTCTTCTTCCCCGAGGCCGACGACAGAATGGGTTTCGGCCAGTGCAGGCGGTCGAGCACATCGAGGTAGGCGCGCTCGATGTTGGCGGGCGGCGGGTTGTCGCTGCCGTTCAGCCACACCAGCACGCTGGCGTGGCCGCGCAGCCGCGTGGCCTGATCGGCGAGCGAGGCCGTCGCCACCTCGGCCTCGTCATCCTTCCATTGCGGCCACTCCTCCCAGTGATCGCAGCAGCACCAGCCCGCCATTACCAGGATGCCGTTCCGGTCGGCCAGGTCGAAGAAGGCGTCGTCCACCAGCTTGCCTTCCAGCCGCACGGCGTTGAGGTTCATGGCGCGGACGTAGGCGAAGTCGAGCGCCCAGCGGTCGGGTCCGTCGCGCAACAGCATGTCGGGCGTCCAGCCGCCGCCGCGGATGTAGACCTTGCGGCCGTTCACCAGAAACTGCTCGGCCCCGCCAGGGGTCTTCTGCGCTTGGATCTCGTCCATGCCGAAGTCCTGGCCGGTGCGGTCGCTGACCTTGCCGGCCTGCACGAAGCGCAGGCTCAAGTGATGCAGGGTGGCGGGTCCCATCCCATAAGGCCACCAGAGTCTCGGATGGCTGAGGTTGAGCGCGGCCACGTCGGCGGGCAGGAAGCGGATCTCGCGGTCTTCATGCGGCGCCAGCGTGATGGCGCGGGAAAAGACCGCGGCGCCGATGCTGCCCACCAGCCGGCCTTTTTGGGGAGAATCGGTGGCGTTGACCAGGCGGGCGGAAACGGTGAGGTGCGCCCGCGACAGACTGGGCAAGTCGAGCCGGGTGTTGACCCAGGGCTGGCGGATGGCCACCGGCCCGCTGGCGCGCAGCAGCACTTTGCCCCACAACCCCATATCCTTGTCCGGCGGCATGGGGTTCCAATCCACGAAGGTGATGGCCAGGTCGTGGATGCGGGGCGCATAGACCTCCACCGCGAGCGCGTTGGCGCCGGGCTGGAGCGCGGCGGTGACGTTGAACTCGAAGCGCCGGAAGGTGCCCTGCACTTGGTCCTCGCCGGCGATTTCGTGGCCGTTCAGCCAGATGTTGGCGCGGTAGTTGATGCCACGGAAATCGAGCCAAACCGTTTTGCCGCGGAAGCCCGCCGGCAGCGTGAACTCGGTGCGGAACCACCAGGGCACGTGGTA
>Ga0134125_10001084_pt1 | contig 34336 bp, 38 predicted proteins | sample KB31751_FD_96464 | JGI IMG/M metagenome (GOLD analysis project Ga0134125, IMG submission 96464) | Terrestrial soil microbial communities with excess Nitrogen fertilizer from Kellogg Biological Station, Michigan, USA - KB3-175-1 | ecosystem: Environmental > Terrestrial > Soil > Unclassified ...
ACCGGTGTAACCAGTGAAGTCGTGCTGGTGCATGCGAGCGCGAATGAACATTATGATATTGTGGTCGGCTGGTAGATGCATGCTGATTTCGTATCTCCTCATCGTCGCCGTCGTCTGCGCCTTCGCGGGCGGGATGATCCTCGACGCGCAGGGGCGATTCGGCGCCGGGCTCGTGCTCGGATTTCTGTTCGGCCCGTTCGGGTTAGCGCTCGCCATGGTATTGAGGATGAGCCATCCGGCGTCGGCGAAGGCGGATGAACGGAAGTGCCCGGAGTGCGCCGAGGTCGTGAAGCGCGATGCAGTCAGATGTCGCTTCTGTGGTGCCGGACTCGCGATGCGGAGAACATCATGAGTATGACGACATGCCGGGAGTGCAGCCGGCCGGTGAGCACCGAGACGAAATCCTGCCCGCATTGCGGCGCCAGCACTCCGGGCACGAAATCAGTCGTCGGAACGAAAGGAGCGCTCGTCATCGGCGGCCTCTGCGTGCTGACCATGGGCATGTGCATGGTCGGCGCCGCACGCGACTCGTCGTCCCCCTCAGCGAGCACCACGCCGACATACGATATCGGCCAGCGCGTGACGCTCACGAAATCGGCGTTCGAGTGCCACAATCGCGACAATCTCGAACGGTTGATTGACATCGCGAAGGACGATCGGGTTGCTGCGGTCCGTTTTCTCGCCGATCCGCTGAACGGTTGCCGCATGGCGCCCGCGCAGTCTGACGCGATCGTTGAGGACTATTCTCCGTTTCACGCCGCAGTCAAAGTCCATGAGCAGGGCGACCCGACCGAGTGGTGGGTCAACACCGGCCATGTGCTCGGCGGCTAGGGGTCTTGCCACAACGATGACCGCCGCCGACGACCTCCCACCCCTCGCCCCGCCAAGATTAAAGCGTTCTAATAATTGACGGTTTGCTGACCCTCGTACACGTTCGCTACTCCGACAGTCTGCGCTGGTCCCGAGCCTCATCCCATGCAACTCGAAATTGCGGCACTCGCCGACTGCGCGAACGTCACAGCGGACGGCAAACTGAACATCATGGGCGTGTTTGACGAAATAAGCGCGCCCAAATTCCCCGCGCTGCACCCGTTCATGGTGCTCGTCGTGCGCTTGCGGCTCGACTTTGAAGACGGCGGTCGGTCGCACGAACTGTCCGTCGCGATGGAGGACGAGGACGGGCGGCAGGTGTTCAAGGCAGACTCGCACGTTCCGACCCAAGCGATCGCAGCAGGCGCATCCGCTCATGTGAACCAAGTGCTCAATTTCGCGAGCATCGGATTCCGGGAGCCCGGCCACTACATCTTTCAATTGCGTTGGAACGGATCGGATCTCGGTCGCGTTCGCCTGACCATCAAGGCCATCCCCGCCGGCCCGGATCAGTCGAAGTGACTCAGCCGAACACCACTCCGTTTCGGACACGCGTCCTTGCCGAGATGCGAGACGATCCCGCTGGGTGGTCGTCTATCGATGTCGAAGCGCTGCTCACGGCATGGGGCTTCATCCCAGACCCGGCCTATCAGTCCTCCCGGTGGGGCGAGCGCCGCTGGATTCAGGAGAACCGACCGGAACGTTTCGATCTCGACGTCGTACTATCCCCGAGGGATGTCGTATCCGCAGCCGTCGTCTTGCGGGTCGTTGAGATCGTCGGCAAGTTGTAGGAGGTGCGAGGGCATGCACCGATTCTTGCGCTCATAGGCATGATGACGTTGACCGTTGAGGGATACCCGATCGGCCGTTCAGTCGAAGCCGCTGGTGACGGCACGGAGTTGTTCGCCGTGTGGCCGCTTGAGCTTCCTGGATGTATCGCGCAAGGTGAGTCGATGACGGACGCCGTGGCGCGCCTTCGCGACATCCTTCCGAATTACCGCGCCGCACTCGAGGCGCGCGGAGCCGCAGCGCCGCCGCCGCGTGCGTTGCCGCCGGTCACCATTGGGTTCGCGACGTTCGCGACGAACGCGGGCGCGATCTACGAGCCTGACCTGCTCCGCTCCGGGGTCCCAGCCTAGGGATCGCATCGCGGTGCAAGCGCTCTGTGTGATATGAGCGGCCACGAACTTCCGCCGCCGGCGCCGCGCATCACCGTCCAGGCCTACATCCCGCGCGTCGCCTTCGACGCGCTCGAGACTCAGGGCCTCCGGTTCGAATACTCAACCAAGGTGCCGCACACCCAGCGCGGCCAGGTGCGGCTCACGATGCAGCTCGCGGTGGCGACGCAGCTGCTCGAGCAGATCCGAGCCCGCGGCGAGACGACGGAATCGGCGCCGCTCGTCCTCGCCTGCGCGGCGGCGGCGAAGAACCTGATCGCGGCGATCGACGAGGCGCTCGCGCTCCAGTCGCGGCCGTTCGGCCTCGACGTCGGGCGGTCGCGGCCGGATCCGGCGTAGCGCGATCGCTCAGTTTCGCTCAGGTCGACGAGCGATCGATGATCAGCACGCCTTGCGCTTTCGCGATCGTGCCGTCGGGCCACACCGCCTTCGCCTCGGCGATGTAGCTCCCCGGCGTCGCGTCGTCGGCCGCCTGAATGCGATAGCTCACCTTCCCGTTCGGTCGATCGACCGCGACGAGGTCGGCGCCATCAATCAGCAGCGTCGCCGGCGTGTGCGGGTTCCATGCGCTGAAGGTGAGCGTCGCGCCGGTCAGATCTTGCGGCGGCCGCGGCGCGCTCGGCGCGCTGCCCGGCGGGAGCGCGCCCAGGAATTGCATCGGGAGCGTTTTCACTTCGCCCTGATAGATGCGGGCCGTCGACATGAGCGTATCTCCATCGTTGTCGTAGAAGGCGAGCTGAGTGCCCGCGTCGTCGAACGTCAGGTCGGAGCCGGCGTCGTCGAACGCGAGCTCGAGCGGGCCGTCGACGAGCGGGGGGATTGCGGCGGGGTTGAAGAGCGCTTCCCACGCGGACGCGATCGTCGCGGCGACGCGCCCGAGCCAGCTCGCCGGCGATGTTATGGCGGCGCGGACGCCACCGAGCTGCTCGATCGGTGCGACGGCCGACTGGTTTACCGCGCTCAGATGCTCGTCCGCGGCGCTGCTCGCGGCGATCGCACGCGCCAGCGATTCGCCGGCCGACGCCGACGCCAAGGAAGCCCGCGACAGACTCTCGTCGCTCGCGCTCCGGCTGCCGGCGACGCGCCCGAGCCATTCCATCGCGACGACGAGGCTGTTGGAGATGGCGGTCACCGTGAGCCCGAGGGCTTCCCACGGCGCGACGCCGGATCCGGCGATGCGGCCGAGGTTTTCATCCGCAGTTACACCGGTTGCTGCCGCGCGGCCCAGGGTCTCGTCGCTTGCGATCGACGCCGCGGCGGCGCGTTGCACGTTCTCATCGGGGCTCGTCGATACGCTCGACGCCGGCGCGACGCTCTCATCGGCGCTCGCCGCGGGCGTCGCGATCCGCCCGAGATTCTCGTCCGGCGCCGCGAGCGTCGTAGCGATCCGGCCGAGGTTCTCATCCGGCGCGCTCGTGGCCGTGGTGGCGCGTTGCGCGTTCTCGTGTGGCGCGGTCGACGAGCCACTCGCCCGCTGCACGTTTTCGTCGGCGACGGTCGTCGTCGAGGCGACGCGGCCCATATTCTCGTCCGGCGCGGCGGTCGTCTGCGCGACGCCGCCGACCGATTCCCAACTCGAGCCGCTCGCCGTGGAGACGGGCGTCGACGTGACGCTGATCGGTGTGGCGGGCCGGAGCGCGCGCATGATCATCGCGACGCGGCCGCTGAGCCCTTTCGCCGTCGGCCGCATCGGCGGCGCGATGGTCGCCGGCTGCGTGAGCGCGTTGCTCAGGAGGCCGGCCGCGAAGAGCTGATTGAAGATGTACGTGCCCGTGAGCCCGTAGCTCAGGTCCATCGAGTGGATGCCGTCGGCGTTGTAATACGTCGTGTTGGTCGTGACCGTATCGGAGCCGCCCGAGGGATCCCGGTACGGAAACACACCGCCGCCCGCGTCGAACACCTGGCTCAGATCGAACACGAGGTCCGCGCCCGAACCGCCGCCCAGCATCCAGCTATTGACCGCCAGCCGCTCGGTCTCGCTCGACGTGCCGAACCAGCCGCCGAGGGGAATGATCGTGCAGATGCCGACCCGTGCGCCGGCGGCCTGGAATGAGGCGACGCCGGCCGCGAGCGCCGACTCGAGCGCGGCGGTATTGCTGCCCGAGACGTCGTTCGCGCCGAGGCGGATGATCACGACTTCGCGATAGCCCGCTGCGCGCCTGGCGGGGCTGCACATCGCGGCCAGGTGATCGGCGTACGTGTGCGTCTGTCCACTGAGCACCGTACAGCATTCGACCCCGGCGATCGACGGCGTGCCGCGGTTGATGACGTCGATCTTGAGCGACTGCGCGTTGATCAGCTTCTGCAAAGTCGGCGGATACCCGGTCCCCGTGGGATCGACCGGCACCGTGACGCTCGGGGCGCTCGACTGCGTGCCGAACGTCAGCGAATCGCCGAGACAGAGGATGAGCCCTTTGGAATCGGCCTGGCGATAGAGATCGACGTTGTCGCTCAGCGTCTCGTCCGCGACCATCACTTCGATCGCGGCGCGATCGGCGGCGAGCAGCGCGTCCGCGAGCCAGAGGAAGCCGCGCACCCGCATCGCGCCGAACGCCGTCGAGTACTTGCCGAGCGAGATGAAGCCCGTAGTCGCCGTGTTCGACAGCGGCTCGATCAGCGGCGCGCGGCCGACCGGCTCGTACATCCAGACATTGCCCGACGATCCGCCGGGGTCCGCGCTCACCATCCCGTAGTGACTCGGCTTCGAGATGATGAAGAGCGACCGCACGCCGGACGCCGGCAGGAGCTTGGGCGCCGTGTCGCTCGCGCCGAAGAACTTCGTGATCGATCCCGAGCGCTGAATCAGCGCGAGCTGCGCGCCCGCGTCGCTGTCGATCGCCAGCGGCCAGAACGACGGCGCACCAATCAGCTCGCCCCAAAGGACGAGCGTCGCCGGCGTCGTGTTGTTGATCGCCGTGGCCGCGAGCGCGGTCGCCTGGCGGATGAACGACGCGCTGCCGTCGGTGATGACGTAGTTGGCATCGACGGTCGGTGCCGTGCCGCCCGCCCCGCCGTTCGGCAGGAGCGTGGGGCCAAAGCCCGTGTTGCCCCGGTAGTCGTCCCACCCGGTCAGATTACTCCCGGAGGTGGCGACGCCCGCGCTCCGATGGTAGATCGCCGCGATGCGGCCGGAGCCGATCGCGGCGATACAGGTGTCGACAGCGCTCACCGGGACTCTCTCAGTTTGTTAATTGAGCGCGATCACTTCCATGTCCTGCACGGTCATCGTCTCCGCGGTCGACCCCGAGCGCTTGGCCTGCACGCTGATGATCTTCGCGGCCGTGAGATCGCACGCGCCCGAGACGACGGCGGCCGATGCCGGGACCAGGACCGGCTGCAACGTGGAGGCGATCACGCCGACGTTGGCGCCAACCTCACCGGTGACGAAGAGCGTCCCGGCCGAGCCGATCGAGCGACAATGCACCAGAATGTCCGCGGTCCATGACAGGTTCGTCTGACTCGCCGTGAGCGCGACCGCGGCGGATGATGCGAGGAGGACGCCGTTCGCGTCGGTCCCGTCGCCGTAGTACACGTCGATGGTGAGATTCCCAGGCGTTGCACCGGTCGTGATCTTACCGAAGAGGCGAACGCGGATCTTCTTCCCTGGCCGCGCGAAATACTGCCCCCCGAGCACCGGGAAGTTCGACGGCGGATAGAGCGCCTTGTCCGTGCTCGCGAGCGTCACCGCCGCGACGTCGGCGGCGATGAAGGGCTCGCGCAGATCGTTGTAAAATGCGCCGTCCATGGTCAGCCCTCCTGGGACGCCGCCGGATCCGGCGGCGATTCGGGCTCCGCGGGCAACGGATCGCCCTCGTGGCGATCGGGATCGTCGGCGGCGATCGGGTAGTAGCCCGGCGTGTACCGAATCTCGAGCTCGCACGTCGGGCAGGCGCCGACGCGCGGCACGCCGTCCAGCGGCCCGGCGCAGATCACATCGTTGAAATCCGCGCCGCATCCCTTGCGGCCCGCCGCGTCCTCGGCGGCGGCCTCCTCGAGGCGCCCGTCGGCGAGCAGGGCGTTCTTCACCGTCGCGCTTTCCGGATGGAGGGCGCCGCGGCAGCGACGCGGGCCGTTGGCGCGGACGTGCGCCTCGGCCTCCGCGCGCGTGAATACCGGTTGCGTGTCCATTAGGTCGTGCCCCCCGCTAATTGCAAGGTGAAGGTCGACTTGGCGGCCGGGTCGTTGGCCGGCAGCGTCTGTTGCGCCCAGACGCCGATCGCCGCGCCCGACGCGAGATCGGTCCCCGGCACATTCTGCGCGATGTTGTCGTCGACGAAGGTGACGCTCGCCGGCGCCGTGACCCGGTTGGTGACGGTGACCGCATCGTTGACGGCGGTTGCGAGCCCGATCTGGATGCGGGCTTGCGGATCGGCCGTCAGGGTGACGTTCGCGCCGAGCAGCGCGTTCGCGCCGTTCGTGTTCTTGCCGAACTGTTTCTCGTAGCGCGTCTGGATCGAGCTCGCCGAAGAGGAGTTCTGGAATTGGATGTGCCGCTTCGTCTCGTTGAGCCCGATCGTGCCGATCGTCGTGCCGCCCGAACCCTGCTTGAGCGTGACCGTGCGCGTGCCGCTCGAGCTCGCGATCGTCACCGATTGGAGGCGCTCATAGGTGTTGACCGAGAGCACCTCGACGGCGTTCGTCAGCGCCACCGTCTCGGTGATGACCGAGCCCGCGGCATTGCGGCCGACGATCGTCACGTTCCGCGTGTCGGCGCCGTCCGACGTCAGCGAGAGCTTGGCGCTCGCGGTGAACTGCGTGAGCGCGACGCGCGCCGTGGTGTCGATCGCGCCGCCGGTCGTCGATGCGTCGTCCGTCGGCACGCTCGCCGACGAGTAGAAAATCAGATCGCTCGAGACGATGGACATCCGTCAATCCCTCCAGACGGTGAGGTGGTCGTAGTCGATCGAGAACGGCCAGAGGATCGACGTCGAGACGGAGCCGAAGGTGAGCTTCACGATCGGCGCGTTCACGAAAAAGCCGGCCAGGTCTTTGGCCTGGCACCATTGCGCAGGGTTGTGATTCTCGCCCGGCTGCGACGGATACCCGATCGCCGCATCGTTCACCGCGCCGGGCACGGTGACCCCGCAATCACTCGCTTTCACGCTCAGGATCAGCGTGCCGTCATACCAGAGCTGGGCCACGCCGTCGTTCGCGGTCGCCGACGAGCGCGAGACGTACTTGTGCGTGAGCCGATGCCATTGGCCCTGGCCCTGGTACATGAACGGCGGGCGCACCTGGCCGGCCTGGCAGACCGTGTTGTTCCCGGCGTTGGCGAAGAAATTCCAGATGGTCCCGCCGCCGACGTTGCTCTTCTGCGGGACGTTGTTGTAGCAGGTCTGATACGCGGTCGAGAACTGCGCGCGGTCCGTGGTCGTCCAGAGTTCGAGCCACTTCACTTTGACGATGTGCGGGCCACCGCCCGCGTCGTCGAGCGTGAACCCGCCGCCGGGGGTGACGCGGACGTCGTAGGAGATGTAGAGCGTGTGGCCGACCGTGCCCGCGAGCGCGTCACCGAGCGTGTGGCTCCAGGCGTGTCCTTCTTGGCCGCCGGCGTTCGCCTTGCCGTCGTAGACCAGGCGAAGGGCGTGATCGGTAGTGACGCCCGAGGAGCCGGTCACGATTTGGCACGCGCCAATCGGATTCGTCGTCGTGTCCTGTGTGGTGCTCCCGTTCGTGCAGCGCCAGCCGCCCGCGACCGCGCCGGCGAGCGCGGCGTAGTTCATGTCGTCGCGCACGAGCAGGGTCTGCGTCGCGGCGTTGAACGTCGGCTCGGTCGCGCCGATCGCCGCGGCCGGCGCTGTGGAAGTCGCCAGCGCCGGCGCCGCGATGGGCACGGTATCCCGTACGGTGTCGTGCACGGTCACCGTCTGCGTCACCGTCTTCGTGACGATCGTCGTGTCGTGCACCACGACGGTATCGTGCACCGTTCTGATCACCGGCGGGACCGCGCACGTCGCCACGCGCGCGCCGGTCGAATCCGGCGGCGAGAGGACACACGCAGACGTCTGCGCCGTCAGCGGCAAGGTGAAGCCGACGACGAGCAGCGCCAGGATGCCGAGCAACTTCACGAGGGATTTCAGATCTTTCATATCGAGCCTAGCGTTAGAAGTGGAGCGAGAATCCAGCGGCGAGTGTCGGACCGCGCGCATTGCGATCGAGCGCGGCCTGCTTCGCGTCCTTCGCTTGCTTGTCGAGTTCGTAGAGCGTGATCGCGGCGGCGCCCGCGGCCAGCGCCCCGATCGTGGCCGATGCGATGCGGGACGGACACCGTCCGATCGGGCCGATGAGGTGGCACGGCGGGTCGGCATCCTTCAGCGCGCGCACCGCCGAGGCGAGGTCTGTTTTCGTCTGCGCGAGATCGAACTGGCTCAAACCGAGCGCTCGATCGAGCGAGTCGCCTCGCGCGTTCGCCTTGGCGGTGGCGCTAGTCGCCGATTGCACGGCCGAGCGGAGTGAGTCCGCTTCGTGCGTGCGGGCTCCATACGCGGCCCAAAGCCACGCGGTCGCCTTCCGGACAGTGTCGGGGATCGCTGTGGTATCGACGCGCGCAGCGGCCGAATTGAAGGCGGCATTTGCCAGCACGGCCAGCGACTCGGCGCGCACCGATTCCTTCGCGGCCTCGCGCCGCGCGGCGTTGGCGCGATCGATCGCGCGCGCTTCTTCGATGGCGGCCGTCGTTGCGGACTGACGCAGCCGCACGATCTCAGAGGAATCGACCGCGTTCGTGACAGCGTGTTGTGCGATCTGCTTCGCGAGCGGCGCGGGGAGCGCGGTCTTTCCGCCGGACACCGAGCAGCGGCCGAGGATGAACAGCGCCACCGCGGCGGCGAGGAAGAGTGCCGCTCGCGTCTTCGCGAACAGCTGGGCGCGCTGCTCCAGGCGCTTGATGCCGTCGGCGGCGCTCATCGCGGCACTCCGTCGATCGCCGACGTCGCGCGAATCTCGACCGATCCGAGCGCCGAGAGTCCGGCCATCAGCACGGAGGCGGTATGCACCGCGTCGCGTTCGTCGAAGTTGACCATGAGATCGACGCCCGTCTCGTGCGTGCTCTTGACGCAGAGCCGAAGGCGATCGGTTGGCACCGGCGCATTGTTCGTCTCACCGCAGCACATGTAGCTCTCAGCGCCCGGCGACGCGTAGCGCGCGAGCGCTTCGCAATCCGTGCGGCCGCGCGGGCATCCGGGCGGGCCGAAAATGCCGTTGTCGCCATGCACGGCCGGGCCGTCGCGATCGCGCGCGTTATCACTCACGCGCTCACCCCGCCGAGATACCAGAGCTTCCCGGTGACGCAGGCGATCCCCGCGCCGACCGCGAGCGCGATCAGATCGGCGCCCGTGAAGGCATCGTGATCGTGGGGCCGGAGGACGATGTGCCAATACACCCACGTCAGCGCGGGCACGACGAGGAACCGGCCGAGCACGTCGAAGCGCATCGTACGCGCGACGTGCGTGAACGGCGTGCCGCCCGGCGTCCCGAGCATGTAGAATTCGGCCGCGACGAAGTAGGCGAGCCAGATGCCCCAGACGATCGCGCCGGTGATCGAGAGCGTGACGGCGACCTTCGCGACGGTCGTGACGACGGTCGTTCGGACGCGCGCGCTCGCAATGGCGGCCGCGGTCACCCGCCGCGCTCCCAGTCGTAGTTGCGGAAGCACAACCACACCACGAACGCCAGCGCGGCGATCGCGAGGACCGCGAGACCGATGCCCGTGCAGACGTGCCAGAAGAGGCGCGCCATCAGAGCTTCTTGAACTCGTCGAGCAGCTCGTGCATGCCGACTTTGAGATAGCTCGGCACGCGCTCGATCCATTCGACGATGCGGCTGTGATGCTCCACCGGGATCGCCTTCGTCTCGACGACGGGCGCGGGTTCGGCGGGCGTCGCCGGATCCGGCGCCGGCGTGTCGCCGGTCTGCCCCACGGTCACAGGCGCATCGGGCACGTCGCTCAGCGGCGTGATCTTGAGGCTCTCTGCTCCACGCGCCGGCGCGGCGATGACCGTACCGGGCGCCGCGATTGCCGCGGCGAGCAACGCCGGATCCGTCTCGAGGAAGACGAAGCCCGGATGCCACTGCTCCTCATGCGGCTCGTAGTCGGTCCCGTCGATCAACGGCACGGGAACGAGCGGCGCCATCGACTCACGCTCGCCGGCCTGCTCGGAGCCCCGCATCGCTTCCCACGTCACGCCGTTGTCGGGCGAGGCGTAGACCTGTTCGGCGAGCTTGGGATTGCGGGCCGAGAAGAGCAGCGGCACGCCGTCGTAGTTGTTCGTGGTCATAGATCGATCACTGAAGGGGGAGAGAGGCGCGTAGTAGGAGCCGTGGAGGGCGTGCGTGACCGTGTATTGCGCGGCCAAGATTTCGACCGGTCGGAGCGGTGAGACGATGACCGCCGATGCGCCTTCGAGCGCTTCGCCGTCCGTCGCTTGGCCGGGCTCCAGGCTGTCCACGTCACGGCGCGGCCTCTGGCGGAGGAACTTCCGAGTTGCCGACAACGAGGAGGAACGGCTGGCCCTGCATACGCGTGACGAAATCGGCCACTGCGTCGCGCGATTCGAGCACGCCTTCGCCTTCCGCGCCCGCGTGCGGCCCGCTATCGAGCTTCACGTACCCGAAGCGTCGCCCGAGCGCGATGCAGCCGAGCAGTTCGATCGCGAGATTGGCCGGATGGATTTCGATGTCCTCGCGGCCCGGAACGTCTTGGACGCCGTAGACCTGGCCGTGATGCTTCACCGAGTCCCGCATCGCGCATACGAACTCGCCGGTGCAGATGCAGGAGACATCGGGCGCGTTCCCAGCGTCGGGTAGCTCGACCGTGACCGCGAGTTGTCGATGCTCGGCGTCTTCCCAGCGGCCGAACGTCGCCGTGGCATTCGGCCCCGCCGGGGCAAAGCGGGTGAGATAGATGCGCGGGAGCGTCGAGCGGTCGATGTCACTCACGGCGACAACCAGCAGGCCGAGGCCAAATACCCGCCGAGAATCGTCGTGGCGGCGAGCGCGACACCTTGCCACGAATGCGCCGAGAGGCCAGTGACGGCGATCAGGGGGACGCTCGCAAGGAAGGCGTCGGCCGCCGCGTCACGCGGGTCAACGGGACGATGTTCGAGGAGCTGCGCGACGTGCGGCGCGACGCCAACCGTCACCGCGGCAATGCTGGCTGAGGCGACCGGGCCGCGGCGGAAGAGCAGATGCGCCAGCTCGGTCGTCGACACCGAGAGGCCGACGCGAATCGTCTCGTGTTCCCAGCGGGGCGCGATGAAGCCGCCTTTGGTGCCCGCGCTCACGTAGGAGTCGAAGCGGCGCTCGGCGAGATTGCAATCCGGCTTCGTCGAACCTTGCGCGGTGACGACCGCCGCCGTTCCGCAGAACGCGAAGGCGCCGAGTGCGAGGAGCAAGAGGACGCGCGTCTTCACGGCGTGCTCCCGGCATTGCCGTTCCGCCAGCGCGCGACGAATGGGAAGATCGCCCCGAGAATCGACTTCGCGCTGTCCGTCACCGCGGCGACCGCACCGGGGATTGCGGCGAGGATCACGAGCACACCGAAGCCGATGCCGCCGAGGAAGAAAGCGAGATGTGTGGTCGAAGCCGGGGTCGTCTCGTGCTCCTCATGCCAGAGGAGCCAGCCGTTCACGACGCACACGCCAAAGCCGACGAGCACCAACGCGAATCGCGCGAGGGCGCGGGCGAAGGCGCCTTCCTGCGGCGCCGTGGCGGTCGGCCCGGTGGGTGTCGTCACGCGGTCGCCCCCCGCTGCGCCGAGCGTCGGTCGTGGAGGAGTGTCTTCAACTGCTCCTCGATCCGCGCCAACGTCTCGGGCATCTTCTTGAGGTCCCGGAGGTCGGATTCCGATTCATCGACCCGACGTTCGAGCGCCGGAATGCGCCGCTCGTGGTCCGCGAGCTTGGACAGTTCCGGCTTCAAGTCGCGCCGGAGGAGCGTCATCAGCGCGGGGAGCAGAATGAGGCGGGCGACGACGACGAAGGCGGTCAGGGTCGCCGCCGGCGAGCGGAGCGCGGCGAGCCATCCTGGCGTATCGGAGAGCGCTGGGACCTGCATGGCGGCGCGCTGCCTCATCAGAGCATGGACGGAATCCGAGGAGTTCCAGGACGAGCAGGGAAGTGGCGTTCGTCCACGGCAGGATACGAATGGGCGAGTGCCGCTGCCGTGCAGGTTATTCAGCGGAGCGAAGTCGCGGGTCGTGATCGCTTCCGTTTTCTAAAGCGCAGGATAGGACGGGCGTCCGACGCGCGCGGGGAAATCGGGTGCAGTTTGAGCCACCCTTCGAACCGCCATTCGCGGAGCGCCCTACGCCGTCGCGCGCATCGCGCTCATGGCCTGCACCGCGGCGCCCCATCGGACCGAGAGCAGCGCGGCGTAGCCAGGAACGCCACCGCGGTCGCTGAGCGTCAGCGTGGCATCGTGCCAGGCCGACGCGATCGGATTGACCTGCGAGGCCGTGAATCCCGCCGATTGCGTCCCCAGCGTCTCGGTCGCGCCGGCGATCGATTGCCCGAGTTGGACCGATCCATCGGCAAAGAGCGCCGCGCGCACTTCGTTGAGCTGCCCGAAGCTTGGCGTCCCGACGGCCGAGGAGACCGCCGTTGAACTGTTCAAATGCTCGACCGCGTAGACGCCGCCGCTATTGAAGATGAATAAGGCCGGCGTGGTCGAGGCGCCGATGCCGATGAGCCCCGGCGTGGCGCCGGTGATGAGGTTGCCGCGCTCGATGTGCTTGACGTAGAGCGTCGAGACTTGCGGCGGCGCCGTGACGGTGAACGTGAGCGTCTCGCCCAACCGGCTCCCGGTCGTCGTCGTGGTGACGATGAGCGAGGTCGGTATGAGCGCGTCCTCGACCTGAAAGCCGGTCCCATAGAATGCGGTGGCCGTGCCGCCGAATCCGGAGTTGTCGTTGGCGTAGATGAAGTGCGAATGCGCGTGCGTGACGGAGGCCGATTGTCCCTTCACCTCATAGCCGCCGCTCGCGATCTTGACCGCAGAGATGATCGTGCCGACGCCGGTCGAGGAAAACGTCATCGTGCCGTCGGCGGCAACGGTGGCCTGGACGACCGCGCGCGCGACGGCGCTTGTATCGTCCCACACGGGGAGGACGAACACAGTGCCCGTCGCTCCGGGAAAGGCTTTGATGCGGAACGAGTATGCCTTCCCGCCGTCCGAGGCGAAGGTGATCGGTTGCCGAATCGCGCTCGTATTCGCGTTCGCGAACAAGCACCACGAGAGCCCGGCCGCCGTGAGCGCGGCATTCGTCGGCAACGTTCCGCTGACATTGACCCAGGGCGTCGTCGCGACGGTGCAATTCTGCTTGACGAGATTCGTCGTCGCCGGCTCTAGCAAGAGCGCGACCGCATCCCGCACCCCGTCACCATCGGTGTCGATGGCGATGAACCGCGGCTGATTGGGCAACGCGGGACCGTAGACGCCATTCGAGTCGATGACGCCGACGGACTGTGTATCGTTCCGCGCGAACACTCCCACCTGTCCCGTCCGGGCGGTGAGGGAGAGGTCCGCGGCTTCCCACTGAAAGAGCCGTCCGGTCTGCCGGCCCACGTCGAGCGCCCCATAGGGGAAGGTCATTGGAGTCTCCTAAAGGCCGTCACGCGACGTAGGAGCGGAAATGGGCGACGCGCAGCGATGCCGCCGCGCAGGAAATGGCGAACGACCGCGGCGGTCGCAGCTGGAAAAAGGCGCCGGGCGTCAGATTGCCGAACAGGCTCGTGCCATCCTGGAGCACGATCGTGCCGGCTTTGCAATCGATCGTTTCGGTCTGGCTCGCGGTGAGATTCCCCGCCACTGTCATGCGCTGGACTTCCTGGCCCGTCTGATCGGTGAGGAGGTAGATGCGCGGTCCCGTCGAGGGGCCGAGGGCCGTGATCGTCAACCGACTGACCGGCCCGGTGCCGATCGGGAGGCCGATGGTCGAGCCGGCCGGGATGTTCGTGATGATCGGATCGCGGTCGTACCAGAGCGGATCGAACGCGGTGAAGGAGAGCTGCGCGTTCACTTCCGGCGTGACGAATTCTTTGTAGGGCGTCGTCACCTGACTGCGCGTGAGGTAGCCGTACATCACGCGCGTTGGCGCGTCGAGGCTCGACAACTCGACCTGCCCGTTGAGCATCGCGACCAGCGCATCGATGCGCGCGGCGCGGTCGGTGAAGCTCGTCGCGGGCACGAGGAACGTGATCGTCGGCGTTCTCGCATCGACCGTCGAGCCGACGCTGACCGGCCGCAAGCCCGGCTCCAACGGCGTCGCCACCGTCTGATACGTTCGCCCCGGCACGTCGTGGAACCCCGCGATCGCCGAGACGTACAGCCCGAGATCATCCTCGACGGACAACCCATTCAAGGCGATGGAGTGCAAGGTCATTTCGGCCGCCTCCTATGCCGCTTCCAGCGAGGTTTGAATCGCCGCGATGGATTGCGTGGCGAAGGTCGAGACGTTCGACAGTTCGATCTCTGGTTGTTGCATCGCCTGATCGGGCCCCACCCCGCGATAGAGCACGCTCACGCATTTGGGGCGCGCCACGATGCCGCGCGTCGGGTCGATCAACGTGACCGTCACGCCTGGCAGGAACGGGTTTTCGTCCTGGCGCACCGTGCAGCGATACTGCACGCTTGGGCTTCCGCCTTGGACGAGCCGGAGATTCGCGAGCTGCCAGAGCGCCCGCGGGCCTTCCGAATCGAAGATGTCGCGCGGCGGAGAAATCGCGGCGACGGAGGTCGCCGTGAGGCAGACCGAGCACGAGACGACGTAGAGGATGTAGTCGCCGGCCAACCCGCTGGGCGGCGTGATCGTGAAGCGACCAACGCCGGGCGAATTACAGCCGCCGCCCAGATCGAATCGCTGACTCAACCGGAACTGTTGCAGCTGCGCTTGCGCGGTCACCGTCGCGAGATTGGCCGTGTCGAGCGTATTGTCGGCCGTCGCAAAGGGTGCCCGGGCGCCGAGCGTCACCGTCTGCCCACTCGCGTTCGAGTAGCCCGCGACGACGATGTTGAGCGCGACCCACGCGACGGCGTCGGCCACGACAAAGGGGAGCGGCACCAATCCCGTCACCGGCCCCGTGCCATTGATGAGGACCACGGCATTCTGCTGGCCGTCGGCGAAGGGGATGGTCGGCTGCGTGTAAAAGAGCGTCGTGCCGCTCAGATGCCCGCCGAGCGAGGTTGTGAGGATCGTGATCGTCGCGTTCCCCGAGCCGTCCGCCACGGCGCGCTGCGCGGCGATCGCCAGATCGGACGAGCCGGTTCCGGTCCCAGCCGCGAACACGTCCCCGACCTGGATCTTCTGATTGGCGGGCAACCCGCTCACCGCGATCGACGCGCCGCCCGCCGTGTAGGTCGCCGTCAGCGTCACGCTCCGCTGGAACACTGGCGCGGCCTCGCTCACGCGGAAGCGATTGGCGATCCCCGTCGCGGCCGCGGCACTCGTCAGCCCGCGGCTCGTATCGTCACTGCGCCACTCATCGAACGTTCCGCCCCGCCAGTAATTCGTCTTGCCGAAGATCGATGTGCTGGGTGAGGCGTCGATCGTCTTGCCGTACGTCGCGATCGACAGCGGGTCCGTGAGGCGCGTGAGATAGTCGAAGCTCGGGTTCGCGCGGAACTGAATCCGAGCCCCTGAGCGAAGTCGCACCGGACCGCCCGATCCGCTCGCCGGCATCGTCACCGTTTGCGCGGCCTGGTTCGTCGCCTGGACGGTCCAGTGCTCGAAGGGGGAGCAGTCCACGGTCAGCGCGAGGCGCCGAATCCCGCCGACGCTGTCGTAGCTGAACAGGTTCGACGTTTCCGCCGTCGTCGGCCCGCGCTCGAGCGCGTAGAACTGCGCCGATCCCAAGTCCCCAACGGTGCCGGTCCAGGCCGTGCCGTTCCAGCCGACGACGTACCGCCCCGCATTGCCGACGACGTAATACCGTCCCCCCGCGCTCACAAGATCGACGGCCGAGAGGCTGATGCCGGCGACGGCGGGCATGGACGCGAGCCCTGAGAACGAGGGCGTGCCGCTGATCGTCGCCGTGCCCCACGCGAGCGTCGAGCCGGTGCGGGTGACCCCCATCGTCGTCTGCGCGGCGTTCTCCGCCATCACGAACTGTTGCCCGACGCTGACGGTGCTCGCCACGACGGCGCCGTTCGGGGCGGCCCACACGGCGAAGGCGGTCGCGCCCGGGCTGTAGACCACGAGCCGATTGGACGCGGTGTGATACAGATATTTGAGAATCGCCCCGCCACTCGGGCCGCCGGTCCAGGTCGCGATCGTGCCGGCGGCGAGATCGATGATTTGGGTCGGCGTCGCCGCCGTTGGCGTGACGTAGGCTTTCGCGAGTTCCGGGACCACGGAAAGCGCGAGCGGATTCGAGGAGGTCGTGAGCGTCGCAGCAATCGCCGGCGTGGCCGGATTCACGAGCAGCACCGTCGCGAGGTTGCTGTACGCAATCACGAGGCGGTCGTGCGAGGCATCGTACCCCATGGCCAGCACGGTGCCGCCCTGCGCCAGATTGAGGCTGACGCTCGTATCGCTCTCGACGTCGTGCCCCCGAAGCGTCTCCGTGCCTTCGATCCACCACACGTAGCGCCGCGTCGTATCGAACGCGATGGCGCTGGCGTTCGTGATCGACTGGAGACACGTCGGCACGTTCGCCGTGAGCGCTTCGAGCCCGTTCAACTGATCGTCATAGAAGATCGGATTGACGAGGCCATCGGGATCGCTCAACGTCACCACGCTGCCCGTGCCCCCGCCGGAGGCGGTCCCGTTCCACTGCGATTGGCCCAGATTCGTGGGCTCCGTCTCGGAATCCGCCGTGCTGCCGTCCGGCTCGACGCGATTCACGAAATTGTCATCGCGGACGATCGTCCGGTCCAGCGCCAGCACGTTCCGTCCGACCATCGCCACGGGCGGCGTCGCGCTCTCGTTCTGGTTCGAGAGATTCAACGTCCACGTCGTCTCGCTCGCCCGGTTGGCCCAGCAGGTGTAGCCCGTCGCCTGTTCGAGCCACGCCATGATCGCCAACGGGGATTGCGCCCGGAACGTGTTCGAGAGCTTGCCCATCGGCGTCACCGTGCCCAACGACCAGCCCGTGAAGCCTTGGGCCGCAATCGCGGGGAGCACCGTTTCCGTCAGCACAACGCTCGGCGGCTTGGCGATGATGTCGACCGTCTTCGTGGCGACGCCGCCGTTGACGCTCCGAATCTGCTCTTCGGCGAAGTCGTCCAGGATCGTCGCGCAGCGAAGCGTGATGAGCTTCCCCAGCGTGTCGTCGAGTTGGATGATGCGATACTCCCACACCCGATCCGGTCCGCCGACGACGGGCTGGTTGATGCGCAGGACGTTCGTGAACGCGGCGAATGGCGCGGCGGCCGAATCGAACGGCATCGTCACCATCGCGTAGCCGCGGGAGCCGGACGAGGCGTCAGCGCGTTCTTGCCACTCGCAGGCGTTCCAATCGGTGATCTGCGCGAGCGCCACCCCGTCGTTCGACGTGAAGTCGTCGTACAGGGTCAGCGTCGTGCCGGGGAGAAAGACGCTCATCGGATGCTCACGCTTCGCTTACCGCTTCTGGGCGCCGACGGTGATGCGCGCTTGGCTCAAGCGCTGGCCCAAGGCGCGATCGAGCGCGGCCGAGACCTGCGGCACGTTCAACGTCGCGATGAACGACTCGAATGACTGGCCCTCGACGTAGAAATTGAAGGTGTTCGTCATCGAGCCCACGCTCGAGATCGAGCCGAAGTCGAAACTGCGCGCGCCGAGCGACGACCCCAGGGACAAGGCATCGGAAATCTTCGGCAGGTACGCGGTGAGCGTGGTGTCGATCGAATTGAGATAGCCGAGCACCCCGTTCGCTTGCGCGTCGGAGATGCCGGTCACCGTGCCGGTGACGACGGACCCCGTCGGGCTGATGCCGGTGGAGGGGATGCCGGTATCGATCCCAGCCGATGGGGCGACGCCCGCAGCGCCGACCGCGCTCTGGAGGCTGCTCTCTTCCGAGCGAATCTGGTCGACGAGCGATTTGATCTCGCCGACATACGTGCCGTAATTCGGATCGCTCGGGTCGAGCCCCTGATAGAGTCCCTGGAGGTAGCTGATCGCGCTGTCGTCGCCCTGGATCGTGCCGAGGTCGAACGGCGAGAGATCGATCGCGAAGGACGACCCGAACTTCTGATTCTGCGCGTTGTACCCGGCCGCGAAATTCGAAATGGCGCCGGGACCCGAAATGCCGAGGATGTCGTTCGCCGTACTGACCGAATCGTTGACGGCGCCGATCGCATCCGCGAACTGCTCGACGGCAAGCGCGGCCTGCTCGGCGGCGTCCTTCACTTTGATCTGCGCGAGCGCTTCGTCGTCGAGGGTCGTGTCGAGCCCCGCCGCTGCGTCGTCGTCGCGTTTGTCTTGCGCGGCCTGGAGTTCTTCGCGTTGCTGCTCCGCGAGTTGATCGCGTTGGAGTTGCTGTTTCTGCGCGAGGGTGAACGCTTCGGCGGATTCGATCCCGAGCGTGAGATTCGCGCGTTGCGTCTCCGCAGCCTCATCGGCTTCCCGCTTCAGCTCGGGCATTACAGCTTCGAGCGCGCCCTTGAGTGCCTCGAGGCTCGCCTTTGATCCGTCAAGTGTGATACCCAAGGCCTTCGCCGCTTCCTGCATGGCGACGATATTCTGCTCGGTGTTGCCGAGGAACGCGCCGCCGAGGTTGTTCGTCACGCCCGTGAGCGCAAGGCCAGCCACGCCTTGCGTCAGGCCGCCCGTGACGCTCGCGCCGCGGCCGGTCTGGATGGCGGCGCGCAAATTGTCGAGCGCCTTCGTGTTGTCCTGGGTGTCTTTCTGCTGCTGGAGCTCGGCGGCGCTCGGCGCGTGATGAAAAAGGCTCGTGACCAATCCCGCGAGCGCGGTGACACCTTCAGCCACGCCGCCGACGACGTTACCGGTGAGCGCCTTCGCGATGCCGTCACCGAGCGAGACGACGTTCTGGAGTGCGGCGGCGGATTTGTCATCGAGCCCGCCCAAGGCCTGCGCGGCGGCGACGATCGAGCGGCCCACGGTGTCCCAACCCGCCGCGATCTCTTTGAGGAGACTGACGTCCTCTTTCTTCGGCAGGCCCTTGGGAATCTTGTTGCCAAGATTATCCATGGCCTGCGAGATCAGGTCGACCGCTTTCCTGTAGTTCTCGGCCTCGGTTGGATCAAGCGATTCCGCTTCCTTCTGCTTGTACACGTCGAGCAGGCCGCTCAGGTCCGAGAGCCCGCCTTCGACGTCGAGGTTGCCCTTGGCGACGGCGCTCTGTACCTGCAATGACGCTTGCTGCGCATCCGAGACGGCCTGGACCGAGGGACGAATGGCGGCATAGGCCCCCTGTAGATCATTTAGCCGGGCCGTGAGTTCCGCGACACGCGCGGGGTCGCCGGTCTCGATCTGTTTCTTGATCGCGTTCGTCGTATCGTCGACGGACTGATCGAACTGCGCGAGCACGTCGCCGGAGAGATGCGCAAGGGCATCGCCGAGGGCCTTGAATGCCTCGTCCGAGTTCTTGGTTTCTTCGCGCAACGCTTGCAGCACGCGGCGGATATTCTCGACGCCATCCGCGACGGCCTTCGCTTGCGCCGCGACGTCGGCTTTCGTCGTGATGCCAGATAGTGGATTTTTCGCCGCGCCTGCTGCCCCCGTCGCGCCACTGCCGCCGCTCGGGGCGCCGAACGTCCCCGACGCGCCGGTGCCACCAAACTGTCCCGATCCCCCGAACTGAAAACCACCCTTCGTGTTCGCCTCGATCACGGCGTTCGTGATGCCCCCGATGCCCTGTCCGAGCTGCAGGATGCCCGTGAAGCTCAGATGCGAGATCGTCGTCAGCAAATCGGCGAACCCCTTCAGGAACTCCGGGCCGCCGACATTCTTGAAGATGCCTTCGATCGCGACGGTCAGTTGCGTCTTGATGGACTGCGCCGAGCGGTCGGCGCCATCCCGCGTGTTCTCGATGGCGCGATTGAAATCGTCCATGTAGCCGGTCGCGATCTGTGCTTGACTCGCGAGCTTGTCGAAGCCGGCCTTGTCGGCGATTTGTCCAAGGTCCGTTCCAACCGACCGGGCCGTCGCGCCTTTTTGAATGAGCGCGACGATGGCCCGGATGCCTTCATCGGCGCTCAGGCCGAACTCTTGGAAGATCGGCGTCGCTCGTTGGAAGGCCGTCAACAGATCGTCAATGCTCGCCTTGCCCTTGGTCGCCTCGGCGAGTTTGGCCGCCGTATCGAGCGCCTGATCGCCGGTGAGGCCAAATTCGCGACGGAGCTGCTGCAGCACCTGGACGGAGGTATCGAGCGAGGCGCCGGTCGCATCCGAGAGCGCCGTCGCCGCCGTGAGTTGGGCCTGAAGGTCCGACGCGCTCGAGACGCCGAGCTTCGAAATGGCGACGGCCGCCTGTTGCATCGACTCCAGCGACCGGCCGGACGACACGGCAAGCTCACTGACCCCGTCGCGCAGCGCGCCAATCCCTTCCGTGAACGTCGGCAGATTGTTCGCGATCGTGCGGAATGTGGCGTCCGACGCGATGCCGAGATCGACGATGTCCTTGATGACGGCCCCGAGCGAGAACGCGCCGGCGACGCCAACGATCCCGCCGAGAATATCCTTGAACGAGAAGAGCTTCTGCGTGACCTTATCGGCGCTCGATTCGATCTGCTTGAGCGCGGCCGACGCGGCGTCCTTTGCCCTGATCGTGAATGAGACTTCTTTGTCGGCCATTTAGCGATACCCCATGAGCCGATTACGCGGACGGGAACGCTTCGTCCGCGATCGCTTTCCGCACGCGCGCGCCGGCCTCCTCGCTCCCGAGCGCGAGCCCGATCCCACGCGCCGTATCGATCGCGTCGAGCGCGCGGCCCATGCTGATGGCCGCGAAATAACTCCAGACGAGCCGCACCGGCACGCAGCCGTCGACGGTATCCCACCGGCCCGGCGCATAGACCCACGCGGCACCAAACCGCATCTCGCAATGGAGGAGCGCGGTCTCGAACGCGATGCGCCGCCCCGTGCGTGCGCCATCTACGGACTCAGGGGCGGTGTTGAGCCGAGCGAGCCGATCCCACTCGTCCGCGGGTTCGTCGGCGTCGCCTTCGTCATCGTGAGCGGCGGCGCCGTCCGTCCGCTCAGGCACGCGAAAAAATCGATCAGCGCCGCCCGCTGGGCCGCCGGCTCCAGGCCGAGAATCAACGTGACCGGATCGCCGCGGAGGCGGTAGCTCAGCCGCCACGGAAACGCGCGGCGCAACAACCACCGGAGCGCGCGCTGTTGCCGCTTGGCATCCTTGCCGGCGACCACGCGCATCTGTTCGTAGCGCTGGACTGCGACCGCGCTGACGTGCCGCGCGCCGAACGTCCGGCCGCCCACCGTGAAGGACCACGGCTGGTGGGCGGCGCGGAACGCGTCGACGTCGAAGCCTTTGGCTGTAGCCACGCTCGGGGCTCAGTCGAAGACGATGTTGACGTCGTCGGCCGCGGAGGCCGTCGAGTTGAACGCCGCGATCGTCAGATCGACCGTCGCCGTCGGCCCGTCGCCCGAGGGCGTCACGCCGATGACCTGCGCCTGCGGGAAGTTGATCGTGTAGCGGTTGTACTGGGTGCCGCCGTACTTGAGCGCGAAGGCGAAGGACTGCGCCGTGTCGTAGAGCTGGTACGGATCGAAGCCGGCCGACGAGGTGAAGGGGGTCGTGACGAGCGCCGTCGCTTCGAGCGTCAGCTTGATGATCGGCGCCCGGTCGTCCGGCACGAACCCGAGATGCCCGCCGCCGCTCGACTGCGCGACGCGGGCCGCGAGCTTCCGCTGGAGATCGAACGACGAGGAGCGCACGACCGCGTTCGTCGTGAAGCTGCCGAAGGTCGGGACGACCGACGAGGCGAGCGGCGGCAGTACGGTCTGCAGTGGATACGTGATCGACGGCGCCGCGACATCGGTCGGAAGCGACGACCAGAGGCCCGACGCACCGAACGTCCACATCGGCGGCGCCGGATCGGGCGCGTCGAACTTGAGGTTTCCGAGCACCCCGGCCAAGGTCCAGAGCTCGCCCCGGGTGTAGAGGCCCATGGTGAGCGAGGCATACCCGGTGCCCGGCGCGGTTGGCGTGTAGAGCCATTTCTCCGAGCCGGCCGACGTCGTCACCGCGGCATCGAAGCCGGCGGCCTTGAGCAGATTGTGAAGGGACGGGACGACCGTTGCGGAGTAGGCCGCGCCGCCGCCGCGGACCCGCACCGGCACGTCGCCGGTCATGCTCCGGCCCGAGGGTGCCACGCGGGCCGTGGTGCCGAAGTTCGAGACCGAGGGACCCAGGTCGCCGTCGAAGGCGTAGGCGGGCGTGAAGACGGCCGCAGTATCGCGACTCTTGAACTGCATCTGCACGCCGTCCGATGTCGTCGACAGCGCGACGGCGGTTCCGTACGTGACCTCTGGCTTCGCCAAGAGGCCGATGACACTGAGCAGTTTCGCCGGCGTAGCCATGGCGAGAATGACCTCCGCAACGCCTCACGGCGTGGCACCAGAGAGTGAAACGAGTGAACTGCCGAACGAACGACCGACCGAACTGCCGACTAACGAGCTACTCCTCTACCGTCGCCGGCGATGCCGGCGCTACCGGTCCGCCGCGGCGCGCGACTTCAGCGGCAATCCATTCCGCGACCGCCTCGCGACTCTCCGCAATCGCTTCCCTGGGAATCTCGACGCGCTCGTCACCGATCATGATGAATTCCATAAAGACCGCTCCTATGCTTGCCTTACGGCGCCTGATCGCGGAGCCGCATGGTGAGAATCACATAGCCCGAGATGATTGTGGTCGCCGCCTGATCGGGCTTCGGGAAGTCGATCGCCTCGACCATCGAGATCACCGTTTCGAGATTGACATCATTCCGGATGCGCGATGCACTGTGCGCATCAGAGCACAAGAGCCGGAGCGATTTGATCGTGGCGCGGAGGTAGTAACTGACATCCCGCACCGCGTTTTCCGTCACGTTGGAATCGACGGCGATCCGCACGCGGACTTTCATATCCCCGTCGGCGGTGACGACTTGCGCCACGCCGTCGAGATCGGTCAGCGCATCGACCGACACCGTGACGCTCGGATAGGGCTGCGCCGGTTCGTTGCGCGCCGCCATACCGTTCCGCGTCTCGTCGGCCACCGTCGCGATCGCAACGGGCGCGGTATCGCCGGCGTCGATTGGGATCACCGCGAGTTGCGCGGTGACGCCATTTGGGCCGGCGAGCCAGTCGGCGACGATGCGATCGGCTTCGAGAATCACGACGACCTCGTTGGCTTGCTCATGCGAGCAGCACCTTCGTCTTGCCGCGGCCACCGCTCCGCACACCGTGAATGCGGTAGTCCACGTCGTCGACGGTGATCGTCAAGTTCTGCGCGAGGCCGTCGAGCACATCCTCCTGCACGGTCAACACCCGGCGCGTGACGATCGTGAGACCGCCCATCGCGTCGGGTTCCGGGAGATCATCCGAGGTGAGAAATCCCCGCGTACACTGGACCGGGGCCGACGACGACACGGCGAACTCCACCGACACCGTCAGGCTGGTGTCGGCGAAGATCGCCGCGAGGTCATCGGTCAGGACGCTCATCGACTACAGGGCATCCTTGATCGTGGCGAATGCCGTCGGGTAGCGGTCCGCCACGTCGACGAAGTTCCACGAGGTGATCTCGATCATGTTCTGGTTCTTCTTCGAGTACGGATCGACGAGCGTCTCGAAGCCGGCGCCGAACATGCCGATCAGGATCTGATCGAACGCGCCGAAGATGACCGCGGAGCAGCCCGTGGCCGTGCCCTTCGTCAGGTTCGACGGCGCCTGGTTGGAGGCGATGGCGCGATAGCCGTTCACGATGCCGTCCATCTCGCCCGGCACGTTCTGCCAGATCGGAATGCCCGAGTTGGTGTTGCCGAGCACGCCCGACTTCTTCGCGACGCCCCGCTGCTTCGTGTTCGTGATGTACGAGAGCGAGCCGATGCCGTCGGCGTTCGCGTTGCCGATGGCGGACTCGAGGTCGATCCAGTTGCCCCAGGCCATCGTGCCACCCTGCGGGCCGAGCGCCGCGGCCGTGCCGACGTTCGTGTCCTGCAGGAGGCCGAGCGGCTGGTTGGACGAGCCCAGGCCGTTCAGGCCCGCGAGATCGATCGCGACCGCGATCACCGTGGCGAGGTCCGCCATGATGAGCTGGTCGAGGGCGTAGTTGCCCGACGCCGCCGAGAAGAGTGCCTGTCGCGACACGCTCGTCGACGACTGGATCGTCTTGAACGCGAGCGAGACCGACGTGGTGGTGAGATTGGACGCGGTGTTGTCCGAGCCCGGATTCTCACCGACCCAGTTCGCGGTCGCCGCCGTGAGCTGCTTCGGGAAGGTCACCGGACCGGTGAGGCCCGGGATGACCGTCGCGCCGGCGCGCATGACCGACGTCTTGTTCCGGAGCAGGGGGATGAATTCTCCCGGCTGCGTGAACTTGAAGATGCCGCCGGTCGAGGCCGTGGCCGAATCGACGCCCGCGCGGAAATACTGATCGCCGGAGATCGAGAGCGGGACCATGACGCCGCCGTTCCGGGCATCGGGGCTCTTCTTCCGCGCCTCCTGCATGATCTCGCGCTCGAAGCCGAGGTCGATCGACCGGGCTTCGCGCTCGAGCTCGGGGCACGCGACGAGCAGCGCGCGGCTGAACGAGAAGCGCTTCCGCTCGTTGGCCGGCACCTCGACGCCGCTCGTGATCTGCGGACCGTCCTTGATCCGCTTCTCGAGCACGGCGTTCACTTCCTTGAGCACGTCGTTCACGGATTTGCCGGAGCGCAGCCACTCGGCCGCACGCTCGGTCAATCCGTGCTGCGACGCGATCGTGTTGATGTTCTCCGCGCGCGTCGCCTCGTCGGCGCGCGCGCGGTCGACGATCGCCGTGACCTGCGCGGCCGCCTGCGCTGCGTCCGCAGCAGACCGACCCGACGTCGTCTCGACGTTGGCGTTCTGGTCTGCGGTCGTGGTTCCGTTGGTTCCGTTCGAGGCCCCGCCCGGGGCCGTGCCATTGTCGGGCATGGTGCGCTCCTCGGCCTTTCGGGCCTCAGTGGGTGATGTGGGTACTGCTGGTGCCGAGCGTTCGCCCTCGGCTGGCGTTTGCATTTGCGTCGTTGATCCGTCCGGCATCGTCACGAGATCGAGAAACCGTATGAGCGCCGCTTGTCCATCGGCACTCTTGGCGCGCCCGACACCGACGTCGTAGTCGGCAGGAACCGGAACCGTCGACACCTCGAGCGGCATCCACGCGGTGTAGCGGCGGATCGGAATGCCGTCGGCGCCGCCCTTGGTCTGCGTGTATTGATCGCCGACGACGTAGCCGACCGAGACCTTCTTCCGGATGCCATCGCGCATGTCCTGCGCGATCTCCTGGCTCCGCTGGGCACGACTCATCCGCGCGTCGCCGCGAAGGACTTTCTTCTCGACGCGCACGTTCTCGACCAAGCCGTGCTGCTGATCGGCGTCGTAACTCCGGTGCGAGGCGATGAAGGGGAGCCCGTCGCGCGCATAATCCATGATCACCGACTTGGGCGCGTGGTCGAGCACTTCCCAGTACCGCGGGTCCTCGGACGAGGACCACCAGTCATAGCGGAGCACCGGTGTTTCGCTCGAAATCGAGAGCGCGATTGGCGCGTTCGGGTCGCGCCCTTGGGCGCCGTCGACCTCGCCGTTGCCCCCGTCGCCTCCGTCACTCCCGCTCTCGTCATCGATTTCGGCGACGCGGTAGTCGATCCGCGGCATCCCCTGCGGATACGCAGCGCGGAGCTTCGTGAGCTCGTCGGGCGTCGGCTTCTTGAAGGCGGGAGCAGGAGCCGTCATGAGACTTTCCTCACTGGGATCGCTGAACGCTGGGGCAGCGGATGAATCGGCAGTGCGCGCGCGAACGACTTGCTCGACGCGTCGGCGGCACCGCTCCCGTCGCCTGCGGCATCCGGCGCGGTCTGATCAGTGCCCCCGGGATCGGTTTCGCCGGTCGGGCGATCGGTGATCGTCGTGGCGAGCGTCGATGGCACGTTGTATTGCTGAAGGAGGCGAATCTCTTCCGCCCGCTCTTCGATGATCTCCTCGAAATCGACGCCCCGCTCGGCGCACATGCGCGTCAACGAGTGCACGCCGGCCGCGACCTCGATCAGCTCGCCCTGCACGTCCTTGAGCGGATCGATCCAGTCGAAGCCGCGCGGCTGGAAGAGCACGCGCGTCCACCGGTTCACGTCGAAATCCGTGATGCCCGAGATGCGCTGATTGAGCAGCGCCATCTTGAGCCAGCGGCGGTAGATGCGGTCGAGCACGTGCACGACGATGAACTGTTGCCACCGGCGCCAGTGATCGCGCTCGTCCAACATCCCCACGCGGAGCGAGCCGTAGTTCGCTTGGCTCAGGTCGCCGGTCAGCGTGCCGTACGAGACCGCGTAGCCCATCGCGGCATATTGCGCGAGCTTCGTCGTGAAGGACGGAAACGCCGCCGTCGGATGTTGCGGGTCCCAGAGTTGGAGATGGCCCTTGCCGCGGAGATCCATCAGCGTCCCCGGGTCGGCTTCGGCCGGGATGTCGGGCGACTCGTTGACCGCGGACGGGTCGACGTTCGGCGCCGGGCCGTCGCCGTTCGGCAGATCCTCGATCGTGCCCATCTTCGCTGACGCGATGCGCGCGGCCACGAGCTCGGCTTCGATGTAGCCGTCGAGCATCTTGATCGTGGTCATGATCGCGGCTGCGTGCGGAATGCCCCGCGACTGCTTTGCGCGCTTCGGGATGAAGGCGTGAATGATCTGCTCGGCCGGGATGCATACGCGCTTCCGGTCGATCGCGCCGTCGTTCGGGTGACGCGTCCAGAGGTGATAGGCCGCCGGCGCGCCGAAGCGGTCGAACTCGACGCCCTGATGGATCATCGGGAGCGCGTTCGCGCCATCGCCCGATGCTTCCCGGTTGAGCGTCTCGTCCAGGAGGTCCGGGTCGAGCAACTCGAGCATGAAGCCGTACGGGCCGAACGCCGGCCCTTCCCAGAGGCGAATCAGAATTTCGCCATCCGTCGCCCACTCCGCCGTCGCGAGATTCAAGCACTCGGTGAGCGAGAGCTTTTTCGTGACGTCGCAATTCTCGGGGCGCGACCAGTCGAGCCACGCCGTTTCGATCCCCGCATTGGCGCCGCGGTGGAGATCGGTGCCGTCCTTGAGCTTGTTCTTCGCTTTCAGGCGAATCCCGGTCGGACCGATCACCTTCTCCGCGACCAACGTCGAGTACTTGGCACCGAACGGCGAATTGCGATCGAGCTCGCGTGCGCGATTCCGGAGCGTGCGCAGTTCGTAGCGGGTCTCCTGATCCGCCGAGCGCGAGGCCGCCATGACCCAGTCGGAGGTCAGGCGGTTGAAGAGCGAGCCCGCGAACGCGTTCCGCTGCGCACGCGCCGGCGTCCGGGGCGCAATCGCGCGCGCCAGCGCCGAGCGGAACTTCGCGATCGCACCCACTAGAACGCCCCCGGGAAGCGATGCCGCATACTGGGGATCGTGCCGGATGGGCCGAACGCGAACTCGACACTCCCGATTGGCCGGCGTGCGTTGATGATCGCCGAGACCTCGGCCGCGTACTTATTCCGAAGCCGCTCAAGCTCTTCGAGCGACGCCTTCCGCGTCGCCGTCCCGTCGACCGTGTACTCTTCGATCACCTGCTGCCCGGTCACACGTGCATCGATCGCCGCTTCGATGGCGGCGAGCGTGCGGAACGCGCGCGGCTGATCTGCGAATCCGGCCGAGAGGTCCGGCGCCAGCGAGACCGTGATCTGCTCGAGCGTGACCCGCCGCCCGGTGCCGTCCGATGCCCAGACGGTGAGCTGATAATGGCCGCTCGGCAGCTTCGACGTCCCGGCGTTGCCGACGAAGTAGACGTGGAAGTCGGAGCCTTCCGCGGCGCACGACGTCGCTGCCATGACGGCGTTGTCCGCGCCCGTGAGACGCGCGGAGCCCGTCCAGCCAGAATAGGCGGACGGGATCGCGACGAGGAATTCGATGGAATCCCCGGCGACGACGTGGCGCGGCGCTCGATGTGTGAGCGGAGGAACGGAGACCGTCACGCATGGCAGGATAGGACGCCGCACGCCAGGGTGCGCGCCGATCGCTTCCGTTTTCTAAAGCGCAGCGCCGCTACAGCCGCTACAGCCTTATCCCGTGCCCGTCGACGTCGTCGGGAGCGGCATGGTGGCGAGTTCGCGGAGTTGCCGCGGCTCGCGCGCCGGGTTCGAGTGCACGAGGCGGTAAGAGAAACGATCCGACTTTCCGATCCGCTCCCGCTCGCGCTCGACATATCCGAGTTCAATCAATCGTCGCAGCGAAATCGACGCATTCGTCTGTGAGATGCGGAGCGCGTACTCGATCTCGACGAGCTTGACCGTCCGATATTGGACCGTATCGAGCACATGAAACAGCCACGTGTACAATTCCCGCGGATTACCGCGGAGCGCGACGTCCTGCATCGCAGTGACGGCGGCGGGGAGCACCGGCAGCATCGACGACGTCGGATCGCTCATCGGTGTCAGCGCCTCCACGAGTTGATATATCCGCCAGGCGGACGGCGGGGAGGACGTGCGGCTTGCGCTGTTTGGCGCGGCGTCGGCACGGCGGGGCCTGCGGCCGGCGCCGCCTCAACGCCGCCGTCGACGGGGGGCGCCGGCGTCGCGCCGGACGCGGCCCGCTGTTTCTCGCCCTCGGCCCGCGCCCGTGCAACCCACGTCGACAGCTGGTCGTAGACGCCCGCGCCGAGCAGGTGCAGCATGTGGAGATTGCCGACCTCGAGATCGATCGCCTCGTTGCGCGCGCCTTTTGGAGACACCTCGTAGACGCGGTACGGCACGCCGTGCGAGTAGTAGAGAACGGCCTTCTCGCGCCCGAATTGCGCGAGATATTCGTCGTCGCATCCTCCGTCGGGGAACGGCTTCGGGAAATGGAGGAAGCCGGGCGGGCAGGAGCGATCGGCCGCGCGCTCGAGCTTGAGCCGCGGGAAGATGATGTCCTTGGCCGTGTCCGCACCGATGGGGAAGACGCGCACGCCGTACTTGTTTCGCTTGGACGGCCGACCCGCGATAATCGGTCGGCCGCGAACCGAGGATCCCTTCGTCGCGTACACGGGGCAGATCGCGCGCTTCTGTCGCGGCGCCACGAATCGGTAGACGGGGTGCACGTTCTCGCCGTCGCCCGAGTCGATGCCACAGACCGTGATGTGGAGCGCGGAGCCCGATTCGTGCGCATACGGCTTGAGCAGCAGGGGATCGAGCCGCTCCCACACGTCCGGCAGCGCGGTGCTCCCGCGGATCCGGTGATGCGCGATGAGCCAGGATTCCTGACCGGCGCCCCATCCCCTGACGAGGAGTTCCAGCCAGTCGCGTTGCACGTCCACGAACGCCGTGAGGACGCCAACGCCGGCAGGGACTTCGGCCGCATACACTTCGCGGCGCGCGCCGATGGCGTCCGTATCGATCGATTCGCCATCCGTCTCCCACGTCTCACCGAGCGCCGTGTTGACGAACGTGCGAAGCTGCTCGGGGCTCTTCTTGGCCTCGAGGAATTCGGTGATGAGATATTCCCAACTCACCCATGGGGAGTAGAGCGCGTTCAAGTGGAAGCTCGCCGTCTTGAACGTCGCCGACTCCGCAACCCAATCGGCCAGTCCGCCCATCGCGCGATCGCGGAGCATGTTGGGCTTGTGCGTCTCGGCGATGCAGGCCCCGCATTTTTCGCACACGTACTCGGCGTTGTCGAAATCGAGGTTTGCCCACCGTAGCGATTGCAGCGCTTCGCAGTGCGGACAGGGGACGCGATACCGCCGCCGGTCGCCGCCGTTGAAGGCCGTCTCGATCCGCGACACGCCCTTCACGGTCGGTGTTGAAAAGAGACCTTCCTTCCTATTCCAGAAATTGAGCGTGCGCTTCTTCGCGAGCGACACCGGGTCGCCTTCCTCGCCGGCTGAGGGCGGGAAACGGTCGACCTCGTCGTCGAGGACCACGCGGATCGGCCGCGATGCGAGGCCCGCGGCGGAATTGGCGCCCGCCATCGTGATCTGGCCGCCGGGGAACTGCTTGTGAAGGATCGTGTCGTCGCCGTCGCGGCGCCCCGTGTCGGGCAGGAGCGCGGCGAACCGCGAAGAGGCGCGGAGCATTTCACGCAGGCGATCTTTCGAGAAGGCGCGCGCCATCTCGATCGTCGGCTGCAGCACCAGGATCGGCGCCGGGTCCTGATCGATGAAGTAGCCGATCACGTTGAGCACGATCTCGGTCTTGCCGACCTGTGCGCTCGACATCACGACTACCCGCTCGATGGACGGATCACAAAACGCGTCCATGATGCCGCGCTGATACGGCGCACGGTCGGTGCGCCACCGGCCCGGCTCGGCCGAGGCAATGCTCGTGAGCGCGCGAAACTCGTCTGCCCATTCTGACACCGTGTACTTGGGCGGCGGCGTGAAGATCGACCCGCGAAGCGCGCGCTCGCGCTGGATCGCGACGTGGTATCCGCAGAGCTGGTGGACGGCGTGCGCGCCAGGTACGTCGGTCGCCGCGATCATTCGCCGTCGTCCGGCACGTCTTCCGAGTCGGCCGACGCCGGCACGTCATCGGCCCGCCGGAGTTCATCGAGCACTTCGATGACAAGGGGCTCGATCCGCGCCTGCGCTTCCGGAATGGTCGGCGCGCCGAACGCGGCGGCCGCCACCCGCGGCGCCAGGTTCTGCAAACGCGCGCGCGCGCGGGAGAACGCTTCGCCGGTAATTTTGGCGAAATCCGACACCGTCATCAGCTCGCCGCGCTTCTCCGAGAGCTCGAGCTCCGCGAGCTCCGCCTCGGCCGCCATTTTTCGCTGCTTCGCCTCGTCCAAGTCCTTCGGCGCCGCTTGGCGTCGGCCCTTGTCGACGAGATAGTCGTGATACCACACGCGACCCGCCGGCATCGGGATCGCGATCTTCCGCGACGACTGCTTTTCGTGCGGCATGCCCTGTTGAAACAGGCGCTCGAGCTGCGATTCGGAGACGCCGTAGGTCTCCGCGAAGTGGCGCTTGCTGATACTCGTCGTAGCGTTGCGGACGCTCATCGGCACGTCACGGAATCGCGACCTCGACAAAAACCTCGGGCTCCGGCAGGTCAGCACGTTCCCGCGGCAGCCCGAGCAGATTGAGCGAGATCGTATTCGGGAAGAGTGGCCCCATCGGTGGACGGTGCCACCACACCCGATAGTCGTGGCGTTTGAACCACCCAAGTTCTGCCGGCACGTTCTGCTCGCGATCGGCTTCTGCCGATATCACGGGGCGACACCGAGCGACGGTCTGTTCCGCACCGAGCAACACGTCGAGCTCATAGCCTTCGACGTCGATCTTGATGAAGTCGACGCGCGGGAGGTTGAGATCATCGATCGGCATCGACCGAACCGTTTCACACGGCGCGTCGTGTGGTACAGCCCTGAGATCGAGTGCGCCGAAGTTGTTCGGATGGCCGTAGTCCATCTCGGGGACGCGGACCGTGCCGGGCTCACGACTGGCGGCGCGGTGGAACGGCACGACGTTCCGCGCGCCACAGAGCTCGAGCGAGCCGCACAGCATTTGGAAGAGATGGCGCTGCGGCTCGAAGGCATAGACGCGCCCGGCATAGCCGACGAGGGATGCCAGCGCGAGCGTGTGACCGCCGACGTTGGCGCCGACGTCGAGCGCCACGCTCCCATCACCGAGATACGGCACCCACGTCGCGAATTCCGCCTCGCTGAATCGCCCATGGTGGATGAGCTGTGGCGTGACGTACCGATCGAACGGGGGCAGGAGCATCGTCCCGTAGCGCGTCTGTGCGAGGATCGCTGTCATCGGCGTGTATCCAGAATCGCTCGCGTTACCTGCTCAATGGCAGATCCCCAATCACCCGCAGCGCGCTGCCGGACCAACGTCGCCGATGGGTACCAGGGAGAGCCGGAGCGATCGAGCAGCCAGCGCCATTCCGCGATGAAGGGCAGCATCACGAGCGTCTTCACGCCCATGGACCCGGCCAAGTGCGCGACCGACGTGTCGCACGAGACGACGGTCTCGCAGCGGGCGATCTGGCGGGCCGTCTCGAGGAAATCGCCTGTCGGGCAGGCGTCGAGCGGCTCGCTCACTGTGTAGCCGAACTGCAGCGACTGGAACGTCAGGCCGTGCGAGTCCGCCAAGTCGAGCAGCGGAAAGCACGCTTCGAACGGCATGGATCGGGTCCGGTCGTTCGAATGCGTGGTCGATCCGCGCCAACAGAGCCCGATGCGGCCGGATTCGACCGAGATCGGCTCGCCATCGGCCTGCACCGGCCGCCATTCGACCGGCGGCGGAATCGTCTCGAGCGTCGTGCCGAACACCGCCGGCAGCGACAGCATTGGGAGCTGATGGTCGAACGCGCTTCGCTCGATGGTGACTCCGCGTTCGAGGACCGTAACGTCCGCCAGCTCGCGGTGCGCGGCGCAGACCGCCGCGACCAGCGACATGAGGCCCTTCGGCACCTCGATCGCCAACGCGTCGACCAATGGGCGCACGAGCGGCAGGTACCGGAGCATCATGAGCGCGTCGCCGGCGCCCTGCTCGGCGTGGAGGAGGAGTCTGCCCCCCGCGGAGATCGTCCACCGCGGCCACGGCAGGTCCGGCCGGCCGTAGCTGTGGAGGAACTCCGGGCAGTCCCAGCGCGACTCGTAGTCGGCGAACCCGCGCGCGTACTCGCCCCTCAAGAGGCGGAGAAATGACACGTTGAACCGCGCGTCCGGGGTTGTCGTCGGGCACTCCATCGCCCGAGACCACGCCTCGTCGGCGCTCGCCCGATCACCGAGCGCTCCCAGTGCGCCGCCCAGGTGCATCCAGCTTTCGCCTTGCTGGGGGTCGATGGCGAGCGCGTTCCGGTAAAGCTGGATCGCGTCCGCGAGCTCGCCGGCATCGTGCTTGAACTTGGCGAAGTTGTGCACCGCGCCCGCGTTGTGCGGTGCCGCGGCGATCGAGAGCGCCATGAGGCGCATCACCTGCCCGTCGGCCGACGGGCGACCGTTCTGCTTCGCGTGTTGGTTGACCGTCCGACCCAAGAGCGCCGCGTAGTGGAGCGCGATCGGATTCCTGGGCTCCGCCTTGAGCACGCGGACATAGACCTGGAGGGCCTCGTTCAGCAGGCCGCGCTTATGGAGCGCGAATCCTCGAGCGAAGAGCTTCGCCACCTTCGGTGACTGGGCGACGGTGAGTTCCGCTGCCGTCGCTGGCCGATTCGGCTGCCGCGGTGAGCCGCGGAAACGACGCGGCGTCACGATAGCTCCAATGACATCAACCGCATGCAGTTATGCAGCCGATATACACGGGTACGGCGGCGGCTGCGCGGACCCTCGTGCGCGCCTGCCAGAAGGGACCCCAGCGCGCCAGAATGGCTAACCATCGTAGTCGTGGTTATCACTTCGCCGTCGCCATCGCATAGTCAATCGCCTTCGGGAATTCGATCTCCCACGCGGCCAGCGCGGCTTGGAGCGCGGTCTCGTCGAAGTGGAGCGAGGCGGGGATCGGGACGGACTTCCTGAACCAGTAGAGCACGCGGTTGCCGTCGCGGCCCGGGTGCTGGCGTTCGAGGATGAACGTGCCTTTCGCGTTCTTGACGAGGAAGACGCGACCCTGATCGATCGGCGCTGGCTTGGGTTCGCCTTTTCGTCGGCGAGGTTTGAACTGCTTGCCTGAGCGCTTTTGAATGGCGTCGAAGAGCTTGGCGACCGATAGCGGATCGCCGCGGCGGATGATGATGTTCGGGCTGTCCTCGCGGAACACAGGAACAGCGAGCGACTTGCCGCTGATCGATTCTTTCTCGCCGCCGATTTCGAACTTGGCGAGCTGGTTGCGAGCGGGATTGACGCGAATGGTTGCGGCGAGGTTCGTCTTCGTGGCGAAGTCTTGGCCGGGCTTCCGGTAGATCGTGTTCGTGATGAAGTCGGCGGCGCGAAGATCGAACTCGGCCGGCAGTTTTGCCTGGACCGCCTTCTGCGCGACGTTGGCCGTATTGTTCAGGCCCAGCGACAGCGCGAACGGCATCTGCTGCCGGAGGCCCGAGATCATCCCGGCGATCCCGGATTGATCGTCGACGTCGACGGTGAGGTCGATCATCGGTGTATCAGCGCCAGTCCACGAGGCCGTTCCGCGCCAGTCGCGCCTTCACGTTCGCATCCTGCTCGGCCTTGATCGCCCCGAACCGTTGAGCGGTCGTCTGATACGAGCTATGCCCTTGGTACGATCGTTCTCCGGTCTCGGCGCA
>Ga0134125_10001085_pt1 | contig 34302 bp, 27 predicted proteins | sample KB31751_FD_96464 | JGI IMG/M metagenome (GOLD analysis project Ga0134125, IMG submission 96464) | Terrestrial soil microbial communities with excess Nitrogen fertilizer from Kellogg Biological Station, Michigan, USA - KB3-175-1 | ecosystem: Environmental > Terrestrial > Soil > Unclassified ...
ATCAACCAGAAACTGCTCGACGTCAGCGGCGATTCAAGCCCCGAGAGTTGTGCCAAAATGAAAGCGAGGCGCAGACTGAAGTCTACGCTACTTCAAATTCAAGACCGGCCAGTCGTGATGCAACGCCGTCTGGCGCAAACGCATGTCCGGATTAACAGCGGCCGGATGTCCAACTACGGATAACATCGGCAAGTCGCTCATGCTGTCTGAATATGCGTACGACTCGCTGAGATTGATTCCTTCGCGCTCCGCGAATTGGCGGATCCACGACGCCTTCGTGGCTGCGGCGAGCACCGGTGGCAAAAGCCTGCCGGTTGCCACGCCGTTCACGAACTCGAGGTGGTTCGCCACGTAATCAACTATGCCGAGATGTTCCATCAACGGCTTTACGGATAAATCCAGCGCCCCTGTCACTACGACTTGGCGCAAGCCCAGGCTCTTCGCCTTTTCAATAAGCTCATAAGCTCCGGGAAAGACCGCCGGTTTTAGTATGGTTTCAAACAGCTCTTCCGCGAAGAACCGCATGCGGTCTTCGGTTTGGCCCTTGTAACTTTGAAAAAATAAGTCATTAAAGACCTTCCGGCTGTATTGGTCCGTGATAGCAAAGACGGGCAGACTTAGCAGCGTCTTAGCGCTCTTGCGTAAGCTGCTCCCCAGGCCCGGCTGGTTCTTGGCGTAGAAGGCAAGCGTGTGAACGAGATTTGTACTGACCAGAGTGCCTTCAAGATCGTAGAATGCCGCCGCTGCCACACAGCCTCCCAGGTTCGGCTACCAGATTTTTGGGACTTGCCATCGGCGAAGACCCCATCGAGCTTAGGTACAGGCCGTAACTATACCGTATCCGCCTGCATTTTGGGTAATGGAAAAAGTTGTGTATGTCATGACTATACAATTGAGCTTGCACGGACGCCGCTTTCGCGAAAAACGGCCTGAAATTAATCACATCACGTTGGTTGTGTTGACGCTGCTGCTGGTTTCAATGTCTGGCGGGTGTGGGAAACCCAAGCCGGAAACGCCTCAAGGAGTCGATGTAGGCGATGCGGGCGCCGCTGCGGCTAAGGTCGCCGAAGCCGACAAGCTCTACGATGGGCGCGAGAATCTGGATAAGGTCAGGCAGGCTGTAGCACTCCTGCGCCAGGCGCGAATTGAAGACTATGGAAGCTTCGAAGCCGCGTGGAAACTCGCTCGAGCCGCTTACTATCTCGGCGACCACACTGCGGATGAGCATGAGCGAGAGATTTCCTTTCGTGAGGGTTCAGAGGCGGGCAAGGCTGCCGTGCGGCTACAGGATTCAAAACCCGAAGGCCATTTTTGGCTGGGAGCAAACTACGGAGGCGCCGCGAAGTACAGCACTCTGGCCGGCCTTTCCAGCGTCGAGGATATTCGAAACGAGATGGAGACGGTCCTGAAAATCGACGAAGGCTTTCAGTCGGGTAGTGCGTACATGGTCCTCGGGCAGCTGTACCTCCAGGCGCCTCGAGTCTTGGGCGGCGATGTCGATAAGGCGATTGATTATCTTCAGAAAGGTTTGAAGTTCGGTCAGGAGAACGCGCTGCTACGATTGCGACTGGCTGAGGCTTACCATGCGGCAAAGAAGAATGGTGAGTCGAAGAAGCAAATTGACTACATCCTTTCGATGAAGGTCGATCCCGCGTATGCGGCGGAGTATAAAGAGGCTCAAGAGCAAGCGCAGAAGCTGGCTGGTGAATTGAAGTAACCCGCGGACTTGCAGACTGAGTCGAGGTTACGAAGATCCGGAAAAAACGGCTGACAAGTAAGGGAAGGGCACATGCTCAGCCTGGCGGCCCGCATCCTCAAGGCACTGCCTCATGCGAGCCGAACCAGCAAAATTCAAAGAGTGAATAATGATTTGAGCTGATGGTTGGCAATCCGGATGTTCTGCCAACCATAATGCGACCACGTAGCCTGTTAAGCCGTCGTCAGCCATCTCCTGTTCGTAGTGTTCCAGAACCAGATCGTGGTCGAGAAATATCAGGTCATAATCTCGGCTTAATAACCACTCAACGGCAATCGCTACATCGGCAGTGGTGTCCAGTTCGTGGCCGGCGAATCGGCTCCCAAACCACGAGCAGCGGTAATGATCATCCTCAACAATTAAGATTCGAGCCATAAACATCCGCTGCGCGTCATAATTGCGGCAGCAACCATTCGTGACGAATCGTGCTTCTTACAGGGTTCGACTTGGTTGTCGATTGCAAAGTGGAGGGAAAAGTTGCTTGACGGTTCAGACCCATTGACTGCGCGTGAATCAGGCTTTGGCTTATGATCGTTTCATGAGCCATGTATAATGACCAACGTCAAGCGTAACACACGCCATCGCCGGCGACGGAAACAGTAATTAATGCTCGCTCCGGAAACAATACTTCAAGGTCGCTACCGAATCCTGCGCCAACTCGGACAGGGTGGTATGGGCGCAGTCTATGAAGCTGTCGACCAGCGCCTCGATACCACAGTCGCTCTCAAAGAGACGCTGTTTACCGACGAAAAACTGCGGCGACAATTTGAGCGTGAGGCGCGTTTACTGGCGCGGCTTCATCATCCGGCCCTTCCGCGAGTCAGTGATCACTTTGCTGAAGCTGAGGGCGCGTTTCTGGTGATGCAGTACATCGCCGGTGACGATTTGGCCGAGATGATCAACCTCAGGCGCGGGCCTTTTCCGACTGAGCAAGTCCTGCTGTGGGCAGATCAGCTTCTGGACGCGCTCGATTATTTGCACACTCAGGATCCTCAGATAATTCATCGAGATATCAAGCCGCAGAATTTGAAGCTTTCAGCTCGCAATCAAATCATTCTGTTGGACTTTGGGCTTGCGAAAGGACAACTCGGAGATATTTCGCGGGTGAGCACGGCGAGTATCTTTGGATACACACCAAACTATGCTCCACTGGAGCAGATCCAGGGTCTCGGCACTGATCCTCGTAGCGATATCTATGCACTTGCGGCAACTCTCTATCATCTGCTCACGGGCGTGAAGCCACCAGATGGTCTGACTCGAGCGGCGGCTGTTGTAAACGGTCAACCGGATCCCCTGCTGCCGGCTAACGAAATTGTTCCAGCCGTTGGCCCGTCGATCGCTGTAGTTCTACACAAGGCGATGTCGCAGAATCGCGAGCAGCGCTACGCCAGCGCCGCAGTGATGCGAACTGCGCTGAGAACCAGCAATGAAGTGACCATCGGCGGTCGAGATGAGGCCGCTACGGTACTCTTCGCCTCGCCATCTACTGCTCCGACGAAGCTGGCAGGAAGCCCAACTGTTCCGGGCACGTTAGTCTCTACCGGAGAGACGACCATCGTGCAGTCTCCTCCGCGCAAAAGTAGCGCGTTGCCGTGGGGCATAGCGGCTGGCGCTTTGGTTCTTTTGTTGTGTGTCGGCGGCGCAGGCTTCTTCTATGTAGCAGAGCAGCGCAAGAACGCAGTGGTGGCCCAACCGTCACCTTCTCCGGTCGAAAACATTACGATTGCGCAGCCATCACCCTCAGCCGAGCCAAGCGCCGTCAAAGGTGCTGACTCAAAGCCAGCCGAAAGTGCGAAGGATGCTCGGGCCAGGAAGACCGAAGCGGACAAGCAGCAAAGGGACGAGGAAAAGCGCGCCGCAGCGGAGCGTAAGCAACGCGAAGAAGAAGCCCGCCGTGATGCTGAAGAGGCGGCCGCGGAGCAGCGCGAGGCTGAAGCGGAACGAGCACGGCAAGAACGCGAACGAGCACGGGAAGAACGGGAACGGGAGCGAGAACGGAAGCAACAACAAACACCTGAACCGCCAGACCCTGGTTACATTGAGGTTCCAGGACCGGGAGGAACCCGTCGCCGAATTCCCACCGTAAGGAATCGAACGCTTCCCGACGGCACCAAGATAACGACGACGCCAAATGGGACGCGAATTGTAACCTTGCCGGATGGGACGACTCGGGTATTGCCGCCGCCGGGACCAAAAAGAAGAGCGCGACCTTAGCGTCATTCAAAGTTGAACACAAAGCCCCACCTGCGTTCTCAAGAGATTCAAAATAGAATTCAAATCCGAGGAGTCCCTATGCGTGTTGCAAACCTACTTGGGAAAAGTGTCGTTGCTTTATCGCTCTTAATTTCTTTGAGCCTTAGTCTTAGCTCAGCCAGGCTTTTGAATGCACAAGGTCGGGCGGCTAAGTCACCAATCAGCATCACGCCGCCTGCTCCTCGCATCAGCGATAAAGAGCGGCAAGCTGAGCTCGCAGCCCGGCGCGCCAGGGTGTCGAAGGCGATCGGTCTGAACGCCGTGTTGGTTCTCTTCAGTGGCGAACCCCGGGTGTATGCGAATGATGTTAGTTATCCGTTTCGTCAGGAAAATAATCTTTTTTACTTAACGAATCTGAAACAGATGAACGCGACGCTGGTGTTGTTACCGGGGAATACACCATTGCTGTTCATACCACGCCGGAGTCCTGCTGCAGAGACATGGACCGGCCACATGTACAGCGCCGAGGAGGCCGCGAACATTTCCGGCATCAGTGAGATTTGGGAAGCGACCGAGTTCGAGCCTTTTATCAAGGCCCTTCGCGATCATAAGATCTATCGGCCCACGGCAGACAAGATTCTGCTCTCAAGCGTAGTCACTGAAAACGCGGTGGTCGCAGCGTACGATCCTCTTTACAGTGCAGCTGCGAAGAACGAAGCATCGGTTTTCCAGTTAGCGCCCAATGCTCCCAACAGTCGCGAATACACGCGTGAACAACGATTTTCCGCGGACTGGGCAAGCACGCCCGCGGGATTCACCGTGCGTAGCGCTGGTTCAATCTTCTCCGAATTGCGATTGAGCAAGTCACCGCTCGAATTAAGGCTGCTGCAGCATGCGATTGACATCAGTACTGAAGCGCACGAGCGAGCCTGGGCCAACGCCGGTCGCGCGCAATGGGAGTACGAAGTCGATGCTGACGTCGCCTATATCTTCAAATTGCGGAACGCAGACAACTGGGGTTATCCGGATATCGTCGGCTGTGGTCCAAACGCAACCACTCTTCACTACGAAGAATCGCAGGGACCTGTGAAGGCTGGTGAGCTGTTGCTGATGGACGTCGGTGCTGAATATGAGCATTACAGCGCCGATGTGACCCGGACCTTTCCGGTCAATGGAAAGTTTTCTCCGGCGCAAGCTGAGATTTATCAAATTGTCTACGATGCGCAGGAAGCAGTTGCGAAGGCTACGAAGCCGGGCGCGACGCTAAGCGATGTGAACCGTGCCGGCACGGAAATAATCAAGGATGGATTGCTGCGGGTTGGGCTAATCACAGATCGAAACTCGATGCAGTTTAGAATCTGGTTCATGCATGGAACGTCGCATTGGCTAGGTATGAATGTCCACGACGTCGGCGGCGGTTCTAAGTTTGTGCCGGGCGCTGTTTTCACGAATGAGCCGGGGATTTACATTCGACTCGATGCGCTCGAGAATTTGCCGAAGACACCCGAGAACGAGAAGTTCATAGCTGCAGTGAGACCGGCTTTTGAGAAATACAAGGGCATTGGCGTGCGTATCGAAGATGACATGTTGGTGACCGAGACTGGCGTGCAATGGATGACGGCGGCGCTTCCGCGCAAGTTGTCGGAGATCGAAGCGTTTATTGCCCGCGCCCGTCGCTAAATCAGCAATCAGCAATCAGCAATCAGTTTGATTCGTGGGTTCCTACTTTTACCTTTTTACTTTTCTCTTGTTCAGATGCTCACGCTCCTTAACATCAGCAACGTTGCGTTGATCGATGAGCAGCGAGTGGAATTCGAAGAAGGACTCAACCTGCTTACCGGTGAGACCGGCTCGGGTAAATCGATCATTGTCGATGCGTTAGGCGTACTGATTGGCGGCCGCTTTGGCTCGGATCTGCTGAAGTCAGGAACTGATCGAGCTTTCATCGAAGGACTCTTTCTGGTAACGCCAAACCGGCAGTTAGATTCGATACTTGAAACTGCCGGAATAGACTTCACCGAGGCCGGCGATGGCGATCGTGAAGTTATTATTCGTCGCGAACTTTCTTCTTCAGGCCGAAACAAGATCTTCATAAACCATCAACTCGCGACACAAACGCTGCTACGCGAACTGCGCCCCTTCCTTGTCGACATTCACGGGCAGGGTGACCAGCAAACACTTTTCGACGTCGAGACACACCTCGAGCTTCTCGACTCGTTTGCCGGCTTGTCAGCCATACGTGAGGAAGTCAGCGCTGCTTATCAGTCATGGAATAAAGTGCGAAGCGATTTGCAGGATTTACGAAGCGATGAAGCTGCGAAATTTCAGCTTGTTGACGTCTTGAAGTTCCAAATCGACGAACTTGAGCGAGCGCGCCTGGCGCCAGGTGAGGATGAGTCGTTGGCAGAAGAGAAAAGACGTCTGCAAAACGTCGAGAAACTGACGGAACTCGCGAGCGAAAGTTACCGGCTGATCTATGAAGATGACGAAGCGGCGCTGGCTCGCCTGCGCCTGGCTGAGAAACAAATCGAGGAGCTGAGTCAGTACGAAACCGCCTTCACCGAGTATCTCGAGCCGCTCGCCTCAGCACGGGCGACTTTGGAAGACTTGTCCTTCTCGCTTCGAGATTTTTCTGAAAAGCTTGAGTTTTCACCGGCTCGTTTGGCTGAGATTGAGAATAGGCTGGCTGAGATGTCGCGACTCAAGAGAAAGTATGGCGGCGCGATCGAAAGCGCGCTCGAACATCTGGCTCGCTCGGAAGATAGGCTGCGACAAATCGAGCATGCCGATGAACAGGAAGCGGAATTGGTAGAGAGACTAGCAGCTGCCCGCGCAAATTATCTCGAAGCCGCGCAACGCTTGCACCGGGAACGAATGCGGGCTGCAAAGAAATTTGAACAAGCCGTGGAGCGTGACCTGAGCGCTGTGGCGATGGAGAACGCAAAGTTTCAGATTCAAATCAACCCGAGTACGCAAAACGAAATTGAAGATGCAGCGTTCACCGCGAAAGGGATTCATCGTATCGAGTTCTATTTTTCAGCCAACGTGGGCGAAGCAGTCAAGCCGCTCGCGAAAGTTGCATCTGGCGGTGAAGCTTCTCGCTTGATGCTGGTGCTGAAGACCGTAGCCAACGCTTCGGAGTTTCCCCGGACGATTGTCTTCGATGAAATTGATAGCGGTATTGGGGGGCGAGTGAGTGAAGCGGTGGGCTTGAAGTTGAAAAAGCTGGCGCAGTCAAACCAGGTGCTGTGCGTCACTCATCAGCCGCAGATCGCACGGTTCGCAGACAACCACTTGATCGTGCAAAAGAACGTCGCGAGTGGTAGAACGGAGATTAAAGTCGCCAAACTTGATCGGCGCGGCCGCGTCGAGGAGTTAGCCCGGATGCTCACTGGCGCTGAGATTACTGAAAGTGCGCGGCGCCATGCGCGCGAGTTAATTAAGCGTTAGGGAAGGGGATCAAATTGAAAAAGAGCGTGAAGTGTCCGAAGTGTGGACTCGTCAGCTTTGCCGTGGACGGTGTTTGTAAGCGCTGTCAAGCCAAGCTTGAACCGGCAGCACCGGTTTCGAGGCAGTCAGTCTCACTTGAGGGCGGCTCAACTAAACAACAAAAGAGTTACATGGGCCTGCTCCTCGGTGGGGGCCTACTTTCTTTCGTGGTGGGCGTGTGCGGTTTTGGTTCGATGGAGAGCCGTGGAACCGCGTTAGCACTAGGCCTCTTCCTCAGCATCTTCATCGGCGGTGTCGTCATCACGTTTCTTGTGATCGATGCTCTTAAGAGTCGGAACGCTGTGGGGCCGGCTGCGGATAAGAAATCCGGGAAAATCCTGGTCTATCCGGTGCTGATGTTTGTGGCGCTATTGCCGATTGTGATGGTGAAGCTCGGGCCCAATGTTGGACCAGACCAACTCGGGCAGGCTATCGGGCGCCTCGTAGGAACTTGTTTCATCCCGGCAATTGTCACGGGCATCTGGATTAACCGGTCCAGGAAGCAATGGTCGTGGCCTGGCGCGGCCCTGCGCTATTTTGTCTTTTTCGTCGTGCTCGCGGCGGTTAGCTCTTACGGTAGCCGCCCGCGGTAGATTTCATTCTGCTCATCGCGCTGAGGTTGAACGCGAACTTCACAGGCTCTTGCAAAACACCTCTCATTCACACCCGGTTTCAACCGGGTGGTAACAGTTACACGAGAACCCTTTTAACCGTTTCAACGGTTTTCGGTTTTTAGTTCGAGATGGAAACTGTTAAAACGGTTAGAGGGGTTCTTCAGTTTGTTCCGCGCTGCCCGGCCAATCTACTTGACCAAATCGCTGAACCTTGAGTGACGTTCACGTTGAGCGCAGACTGAAGTCTACGCTACCAGGGGGTTGCTCAGAAACGAACGGTCGTGCTATAAGGCTTCGGTCGAAAACGAACGTTCGTGCCTTTATGAGCCAACGCACAAAAGAACAGAAGCCAAAAGGGGAGCGGACCAAGACCGCTATTCTCGAGACCGCGGTCCACATTTCCTCGGCTGAGGGTCTCGAGGGATTGACCATTGGACGTCTTGCGTCTGCTCTTTCGATGAGCAAAAGCGGCCTTTTCGCGCACTTTGGCTCAAAGGAAGAACTGCAAGTGGCGACCGTGGAAGCGGCCCGTTTCATCTTTATTCGCGAGGTGATTAAGCCTGCGTTTGAAGCCAATCCCGGAGTATCCAGATTGTGGAAGCTTTGCGACATGTGGCTTGGCTACGTCGAGAGTGAAGTATTCCGGGGCGGTTGTTTCTTTGCCGCTGCTGCTTCGGAGTTCGACGGCCGTCCCGGCCCCGTCCGTGATCGCATCGCCGACATCATGAAGGAATGGCTCGCCGTTTTGAGAGACGCAGTTAAGCAAGCCCAAAGCGCCGGTCATCTTCGGCGAGCTTCCGATCCAACTCAAATAGCATTCGAAATCAATTCACTTGAATTAGGCGCCAACTGGGCCTTCCAGCTTTATCGAGACAAACAGGCATTTGTGCGTGCGCGACAAGCGATTCTGGATCGATTGCGAGCGCACGCAACCAAAAGCGGAGCGAAGCTACTGCTATCGGTGAAAGTTAAGCGCAAAATCGCCCGCGCGTGATTGGAGCGTTCATGAATATCAGCACAGTACAGCTAAGTCCTGGCTCAAACGTGGTATTCAAACGGAAAGCAGCATGGGAAGGAATTCGGCTTGAACACTGCCGGCTTGCTACTGGTGAGCTGCCGGAGCATTGCCATCGAGAACATGTGGCGCTGGTGTCACTGACCGATGTCTATCGCGGTGAACTGCGCACTGCTAGCGGAACTCTATTACGAGGCCCCAAGACAAAGGGCAGTGTGTGTGTGCTGCCTTCAGGTCTTGGGCACCAGGCGACGCTTGAGGGTCCTTCTGAGCATCTCGCCATCTATCTCGACCCGACTATCGTGGCCCGAGCTGCAGGAGACTCTTACTCCGGTGAAAATGTGGAGTTGGTCGAGCGGTACTCGTTACGTGACCCGGTTATTAGCAGCGTTGGGATGGCGTTGTTAGCCGAGTTGGATAACGAAGGATTGAGTGGCCGGCTCTACGCGGAGTCGTTGGCTAATGTTCTCGCAGTGCATTTGCTGCGCCATTACTCCGCCTCGCCGTATTCGTCACCCAAAGCCAATGGTGGTATTTCTGGTCAGCGCCTTCGTCAGGTAAAGAAGTTCATTGCTGAAAACTACGAAGATGATTTGCGCCTGGAGGATTTGGCGAAACAGGCGGCGATGAGTAGTTTTCACTTTGCTCGAGAATTCAAGAAATCCACCGGCACGACTCCACATCAATACCTGATTAAGTTCAGAGTTGAGCAAGCCAAGATTCTTTTAGCGGATAGTGAACTGCCGTTAGCTGAAGTCGGACTGCGGTCCGGATTCAGTCATCAAAGTCACTTCACGCGGTTGTTTCATCGCGTGACCGGCACGACGCCTCAGGCTTATAGACAGATGATTCACTAAAGAAGGGTCTTTGGTCTTGGGCCTTTGGTCTTTGTTTCAGCACAAGGTGGATTCTTGAAAACTCCGTCGAAGACCAAAGATCAAAGACCAAAGATCTTTCCAGCAATTTTCGGCTACGGTAGCAATAACAGGAAATACATATTGAGTCACTGACCGCTAAGCTGCCTCCGTTTTGAAATGCTCGAATGACGGAGGTGGAAAGTGAGTTTTAGAAAATTATTCATCGCTGGTTGTCTCACGCTTGTGGTGCTGAGCAGTGTATCGGCTCAAACGGATTCGGTTACACGATTATTCATCCAGCGTGGCAATGCCAAGGTTGCAAAGCAGCAGTATGAAGCCGCGATCAAGGAATATCAGCGCGTCCCCGAGACAGCTTCCGAAAATTATGCGCAAGCGCTCTACAACATCGGGGTTTGTTATTACGAGCTTTGGCGCACCAATGAAGCAGTAACGTTTTATCAAAAGGCGGTTAACGTTCGTGGAGGACAATACTGGCGAGCCTCATACGCGTTGGGCATTGCGCTTGAAGATCTGGGCCGCTTTTCGGAAGCCAAAGACGCCTACCGCCAGGCGGCAGAAAATGCCGGTCTGAAAGAGGGGCTTGCTCATTACAAGTTAGGTTTGTTGTCCGCGAAAGAAAGTAATCATGCTGCCGCCGCTACACTGTTTCGAGAGGCAATTCTTCGTTCGGATGGGAAGTTTCCGGCTGGCCACAATAATCTCGGAGTCATGTTGGCGCAAGACGGTCGCTTCGCTGAGGCCGATCGAGAATTTCAAATTGCGTTGGATCAATCCGGTGGATCGTTTGAGGATGCTGCTTACAATCTGAAGCTTTGTCGACAGCTGATGAGCGCACGCGCAAGCCTCGCTGGAGCAACTTTGAAAGTTACTGCAAATGCAGCTTTGGAAAGGACGAGGAGATAATTTCAAATGGAAACAAAACCGCATGATACGCTGGCTATCTTGAAGTTGTACGAACTCAGAAGCGAAGCGTTGATGCGCACCGCGCGCCGCTGGTTCTTCACCGATTTCAAACCGCAAAGCGGCCTGGAAATCCTGGCGCTGATTCAAAGCGGTGAGTCGCAAAGCGCGTACTACCGCATGGTGGCGTCGCATTGGGATGTGGCCGCCGCGCTGGTTAATAACGGGGGCATCGATGAAAAGATGTTCCTGGAAGCGAACAGCGAACATCTGGTCGTGTTTGCGAAACTGCAGCCTTTTCTTGCTGAGATTCGAGAAACGATCGGCGAGCCCGACTACATGCTCCAGCTCGAGCAGCTGGTATTGAAGTCAGCGAACATTGAAAAGAAATTAGAAAATCGACGCAGACTTCTGGAGCGATGGACGCAAACTGAAGGTGCAGCTGAACAGAAGACCTCGGCTACTGCCTGATAGTTGGACAGCAGCGGGCGCACACCTTCGTCCTTGACGCCTCTCATTCACACCCAGTCTTAACTGGGTGGTTAAAATGGGTCCCGTTTCTTAGCAACCGTTTCAACGGTTTCGTTTGTCACCCGCAACAAAACCGTTGAAACGGTTCGCATTATTTAGATGTGGTTGCGATCACCGGGCTAAAGCCGCGGTGTGAATGAGAGACGTCAAGACGATCTTGTACAAGCGAGATAGTTTTCCAAGTGCAGCCAGATCCGTTATCGTCAGTCTCAATCTGGCGAAATGAATACGAATCGGAATTGAGAAACTATGGACCAGCGCCATCGCCTGCTGGCACAGAAGCTTTGGGACTACCATCGGCTCCAGCACGAGCTTTCACCGGCTGACGTGATTCTGGTGCTTTGCAGTCATGACAAGGCGGTGGCGATTCGAGGCGCTCAGTTGTTTTTGGATAACTGGGCGCCTTTGCTGATTTTCTCCGGAGGCTTCGGGGCGATCACCAGGCAGCTGTGGAATGAACCCGAAGCCGATCAATTTGCGCGAATCGCGATGGATATGGCCGTCCCGATTGAAAGCATTCTGATCGAAAACAAATCCTCAAATACGGGTGAAAACATTCTCTTCACGAAAACGCTTTTGGCCGAAGCACAAGTTGAACCGAAAAAGTTTTTGTTGGTGCAGAAGCCTTACATGGAGCGCCGCAGCTATGCGACATTTCGAAAGCTATGGCCGGAAAAGGACGTGATCGTGACTTCGCCGCAGGTTTCATTCGACGATTACCTTCAAAATTATGCGAATGAAGAGTTGTCCGTCGAACAAGTTGTCAGCATCATGGTGGGCGACTTACAGCGAATAAAAGTGTACGCGGAAAGGGGCTTTCAGATTCATCAACAAATTCCTTTCGACGTCTGGAAAGCCTACGAGGGGTTGGTGCAGGCAGGCTATGATGACCATCTCGTGGAAAAGTCGTGACTGCCGCCGCAATTCGAAGAGGTATTCGCATGAAGCAACGGAAATCCTGGCGAGAGAAACTGGATGATGATAAGGACCTGCCAAAAGTGAGCAGGATTCCGACGCGTATGAAGGCAAAGTGGGGAGCAGGTACTCTTGTGATTCCGGCTCCGCGCGAAGTCAACGAATTAATGCGCGCTGTGCCAAAGCGAAAGCTCACCACGATAAATGAGATTCGTTCAGCTCTGGCCACAAAACACGACGCAGACATCGCGTGTCCGATAACAACTGGAATCTTTGCTTGGCTCGCCGCCAACGCGGCTGAAGAAGAGTCGGCTGCTGACCGAAAGAGTCGCATTACTCCATACTGGCGCACGCTCAAGACAGGCGGAATTCTAAACGAGAAGTACCCCGGGGGAATCGAGCTTCAAAAGGCGCGGCTTGAGGCAGAGGGTCATAAGGTTACCCAGAAGGGGAAGAAGCACGTCGTAGCGGACCACGAAAAGAAGTTATTTAAGTTTTGAAGTAGTCGAGCTGAATTGATTTAAGCGATTTGGAGATTTACGGCGATCCGCAAGAGCCGTCTTCAGGCGGCTTGCCCGAAGGGTTGCTAGCCCAGCCGTTTACGGCTGGGTGATATGGGCAATAACTCGACAGCACGCTTTAGCGCGCTTTTAATCGATTGACTCTTGCTAGGAAAGGACGTGAAGCGCCCCTGGTCTTATTTCTCGCACCTACCCAGCCCTAAAGGGCTGGGCTAGTAACCCTGCGGGGCAAACCGCGTGAACGCGGCTTAGGCGACACCACAGTACTACTCACCAGGACGCAAAATTGAATATTCTACGAAAACTTGGAACGTCAATGATCCGTAATACAAACGCACCACTTCTTGGTTTTTCGAAAGCACATCCTTTGTTCATTTCAAGGAAGAACTATGAGACATCGTCGCCCCGCCGTAACTACTATCGGTTTCTTCTTACTTATTATGTTTGCCGCACGAGCTACGCCGATTAAAGAAGCTGATTTTGCTGAGCTGGACAAAATCGTTCCCGCGGAGCTGAAAGCTAAAAACACGCCTGGCGCAGTCATCACGATAATCAGCGGCAATCGAGTGATCTACGAGAAAGCTTTTGGAGTTGCGAATGTCGAAACCAATTCACCACTCCAAAAAGAAATGTTGTTCCGGCTTGGGTCGACCACGAAGATGTTTACAGCAGCGGCGATGGTCAAGCTGTCTGAAAGTGGAAAGCTTAAGCTCGACGAGCCGGTGGGAAATTATCTGAAAGGACTGAGTCCAAAACTCTCACAAACTACTCCGGATCACCTGTTGAGCCACTCAGCCGGGTTTCGAGACTTTGCGGCTCCTTTGATCTCGCATGATGATTCAGCCCTGGGAACGATGGTGCGTGGATGGAAGGACGATGTGCTCTTCGCCGATCAAGGTGAAATCTATTCTTATTCCAGCCCTGGTTATTGGTTTTCCGGCTTCGTCATCGAAGAGATCACGGGTAAGCCCTACGCGGATGCGATGAGCGAGTTGTTGTTCAAGCCGCTGGGGATGGAACGGACAACTTTGCGCCCGTTTATGGCGATAACTTATCCGTTCGCAACCGGACATGCTGTGGAGAACCAGCGTGCTGTGGTCATGCGTCCTGTATTCGATAACGTAGCGATGTGGCCGGCAGGATCGATGTTCTCCAATGCGGACGATCTATCTCGCTTTGTGATCGGGTTCATGAATGACGGAATGGTAGATGGAAAACAACTCATGTCTCCGTCTTTCGTGAAAGCCATGGCCGCACCACGCGTGGCCGTGCCCGGCGAGACTGATTCGCATTACGCTTATGGTTTGACGACCTTCAAATATCAGGGATTGCAGTTCGTCGCCCACGGTGGCTTTAGCCGTGGTTATGGGTCGATGGTCCAGATGGTTCCCGAGCGGAAGTTTGCCGTCATTGTCTTGACGAACAAGAGCGGCGAGACGATGAGGCAGACTTTGGACAAAGCGTTTGAAATAGGCTTGGAGCTAAAGTCCGGTAATGATCCAAAACCGGCCCCGGTCACACCCGCTACCGTCGCCGAGCTCTCTCAATATGTCGGTACTTATTTGCACGAGCCGACTACCTGGGAGATTTATCTCAAGGACGGAAAGCTATTCGCAAGACTGGAAGGCAAGGACTACGTGCTGACCAAATCCGGAGACAGGAAGTTCACGTACGGTGAACAGAATGAGAATGAGCTCGTCTTCGCACCGGGAAAGACCGGTAAAATTGATTTTCTTTTTTGGGAGTTGTACGCCGCGAAAAGGCTGGAGGGAAAGTAAGTATTCAAACCTATCCGCAGATTACGCAGATTCCACAGATGTTGGTTGAATCAAAACTAAGTTGACGCACTCCTGCCTTGTTGAATCAGTGTAATCTGTGGAATCTGCGGATAAAGTTCTACAGCTTTCTGAGGTCCTGCATGGAAACTCTGCGACAAGACTTAGCCTACGGCATCCGCATGTTGCTCAAAAGCCCGCGCTTCACGGCTGTGGCTGTGCTATCGCTGGCGATCGGCATTGGCGCCAACACCGCTATTTTCAGTGTGACGAACGCCCTGATTCTCAAGCCTTTGAATTTTCAGGATGCGGATCGGCTCGTGATCATGTGGAACCGGTCACCCGGTTTGAATGTCGAGCAGGATTGGCTCTCACCCGGCGAGTACCTCGACATAAAAACCCAAAACCATTCCTTCGAGCAGGTGGCTGCGACGATAGACAGCAGCTTCAATCTCACGGGGCTGGGAACGCCTGAACGTGTCGAGGGTGCTCGAGTAACATCTTCTCTATTTCCTCTGCTGGGCGCGCAGCCGATGTTAGGTCGAGTATTCGGTACCGAAGATGAGGAGCAGGGCAAACCACCGGTCGTGATTCTTGGTTATGGATTTTGGCAGCGGCATTTTGCCGGCGATCGCAACGTCGTGGGGAAGACTCTGACTCTGAACGGCAACAGCGTTCCGATCGTTGGGGTGATGGCGGCTGACTTTTCACTCAATCGAGAAATCATGCCGACCGTTAATAGGATTGGCAATGCGGATTTGCTGTTGCCGCTGCCAATGAGCGAAAAGTTGCGCTCCACGCGGACTAACGAGGATTACAACATCTTCGGCAAACTAAAAGCTGGAACAAGCGTCGCTCAGGCTCAGGCTGACATCGACATTCTCGCAGCGGGCATGAAGCAACAATATCCCGAGAACTATCCACCAAGCAGTGGCTTCATGATCAGCGTGGTGCCGTTACTGAATCAGGTTGTCGGAGAAGTTCGCCGGCCCTTATTGATTCTCCTTGGCGCGGTAGCTTTTGTGTTGCTCATCGCTTGCGCGAATGTCGCGAACTTGCAACTCGCTCGAGCTGCCGTCCGGCAAAAGGAAATAGCCGTGCGAGCTGCAGTAGGAGCTGGGCGTCTCAGACTGATTCGGCAACTACTCACCGAAAGCGTCTTGTTATCGTTGCTGGGCGGGTTACTGGGGTTGATGCTGGCATTTGTGGCTGCGCGCGTGCTGGGTAGGTTGGGCTCAGAAACGCTGCCTCGGCTCAATGAAATCGGACTTGATGGAAAAGTGTTGGGCTTCACTTTCGCAATTTCGTTGTTAACCGGAATTGTGTTTGGTCTGGCTCCAGCGCTGCAGTCGTCTCGAGTCGATCTCAATGGGGTCTTGAAGGAAGGCGGGCGAAGTGGAGTTGGCAGCGGTCGCCATCGAGTCCGTAGCGCGCTGGTTGTAGCCGAAGTCGCATTGTCATTGATGCTTTTGATTGGCGCGGGCTTGCTGCTGCGAACCTATCAACGCATTCAAAACGCCAGCCCCGGATTTAATGTAAACAACGTTCTGTCTTTTCGGCTCTCGCTCCCATCCTCGAAATACAAAGGCCCGCCAGTGACAGCTTTCTACAAGCAGCTGCTCGAGAAGATTCAAGCTTTGCCGGGTGTTGAAGCTGCCGCGACAACCTATTCGTTGCCGATGAGCTCGGTGGCCTTGGCGTGGGGACCGATCACGATCGAAGGCTACGTTCCGAAGAACTCGGCGGACTTCATCATGTCGAACGAGCGCTTTGTTAGTCCGGGCTACTTTCAAGCAATGGGAGTGCCTCTGGTCCGAGGCCGCCTATTTGACGAGCGAGACGCCAAAGGCGCTGCCGAGACTGTCATCGTGAATGAGAATCTGGCGCAGCGGTTTTGGCCTAACGAAGATCCTGTCGGTAAACGGCTTGAGCGGGGAGACAAGGAGCCCTGGCGAACTGTGATTGGCGTCGTGCGCGATACGAAGCAGTTCAGTGTCGATAAGGAACCGCCAATCAGCATCTATCATCCCGCGGGACAGTTCGCGATTGGGAGCATGTTTCTCGTCGTAAGGACAACCTCGGATCCTGCGCAGGTAGCCGCGAGCATCTCGAAGGCGATTCACAGTCTCGATCCTGAGTTACCGGCCTACGAATTCAAGACTATGGAGCAGCGCCTGGCTGATTCACTCGCTAAGCGTAGGTTGGCAACTTCGCTGCTCGGCCTTTTTGGAGCAGTTGCGCTTACGCTTGCCGGGATCGGGGTTTATGGCGTGCTCGCTTATTCAGTCAATCAACGCACACAAGAAATAGGAATTCGCATGGCGCTAGGCGCCGAGCCTGCGAAAATCCTGCGGATGATTATGAGTCAATCGTTTGTATTAGTGGCTGCAGGTGTAGCGTGTGGCCTGGCTGGAGCTTTTGCGTTGACGCGAGTGATGTCGAGCTTACTTTACGGGGTCAGTGCTACAGATCTTTTGACTTTCACTGTTCCGCCCTTTGTGTTGGCTGGTGTCGCTTTGTTGGCTGGGTATCTGCCTGCGCGTCGCGCAGCGAAAGTTGATCCGATAGTCGCGCTGAGATGTGAGTAATTGCGGTAGCCGGGCCCATCTACTATCGCTGACAGGTAATCGCTCAAGCATGATCAGCTCAGGGTCAGGAAGAGTGGTTTACCCCCGCCCAAGGTTCATCAGCATCCAAGTTGGCCTGAGAGAGTTGTTTCAATTAGGTTGAGAATAGTGAGAGTAAGAGCGGGCGTAAACAACCCTTCCTGACCCTGAGCTGAACAGTCTTGAGTGATGCCAAAGTGCGGGAGCGCCGCTAACGGACGTAAAACTGCCCCACATCAAAAATGCTGGCGCACTGATGGTCCCGGCAAAGCCAAATTCTACTTGAACAACCTTCGGCCAGATCGAATTCTACTTGAACAATCGTCGTAGCCACCCTGAGAACCACCTCAGGGCGGTGCGAAAAAATCCGTGTTGTGGTGGCGCCTCACCGACTGCCGTCTTAGCTTCAGCTTCAAGAGCAGTGAAGAACTGTGACGCCATCATCTTCGCGGTGCCTTGAATCATTCGCTGACCGACGCCTGCAATCGTGCCGCCCACCTGAAGATCGCCGCTGTACTTGAGGTTAGTCTCGCTTGCTCCCGCCACTTCCAAGTCAAAATTGCCGGTGCCTTTGGCGAATCCGGGAGTGCCTTTGCCATCAACCACGATCCGATAGTGTTCCGGTGGGCGCATGTCTTCGAGCCGAACGGTTCCAGTGAACACACCCTTGATCGAACCAACGCCCGAGCGAATGGTCGCTGCATAAGTGTTCTCGCCGGTCTTTTCGAGTTTCTCGCAGCCGGGAATACAGCGCTGCAACACCTCCGGATCGGTGAGGCATTGGTAGACCCTTTCCCGAGTCGCATTCATTAGATGGCTGCCTTCGATTTTCATTATCTAACCAGCTAAACAGGCGCTTAGAGTTCAATCTTTAGATTGCCTCCGGACGAAAGCGCAAACTAAAGTTTGAACTCTAAACGCCTGTTCATCCGATCGCCTTCTGAATGGCGCGTCGAGTCTGTACCTGAGCGAGGTGACGTCTGTAATCTTCGGATGCGTACAAATCTGAGTTCACATCGACACCGTCTGTAGCGTGTGTTGCGGCTTCCGCGATTGTTTGGTCGCCGAGGGCCCTGCCTCGCAACGCTGATTCAACAGCAGCAGCTCGATAAGCTTTTGAAGCGACACCCGTGATACCTACTCCAGCCGCTTGGCAGAAACCAGCCCCATCGAACGAGAGATTCACGGCGACTCCAACGACTGCAAATCCTGAGGCAGGATGGCGAACTTTTTGATAAGCCTGACCGAATCGACCCTGCGGCGTCGCAATGCGAATCTCGCGAAGAATCTCCGCTGGTTGCAGGGCCGTCGTCAGCAGATCAACGAAGAAGTCATCAGCGCCGATTACTCGCTCACCTGACGGACCAACCACGACCATCTCAGCATTCAACGCGATGATCGCAGCCGGCCAATCACCCGCTGGATCAGAATGCGCCACGCTGCCGCCAATCGTGCCTTTGTTTCTCACCTGGACATCGCCAATCTGCGCCGCGCATGCCGGAAGCAGAGGACAAATGTTTTTGAGCTGCGCCGACGATTCGATCGCGTAGTGTGTAGTCATGGCGCCGATACGAATTTGTCCCGCTTCCTCTTTTATGTACGCAAGGTCAGCAATACGCCCCAGGTCGATTAACAGCTGCGGCTGCGCGAGGCGAAGCTTCATTGCCGGAATCAGGCTGTGCCCGCCGGCAAGAATCTTGGCGTCATCAGGATTCTGGCTCAGCAAAGCGATAGCCTCATCGAGAGTTTTTGCTACCTGGTAATCGAAAGGTGCTGGAATCATTGTCTATCTCCAAAGCGGATTATTTTCCGTTAATGACTCGCCAAATTGCTTCGGGTTTGAGCGGCATGTCGAGGTGCTTCACGCCGAATGGCGCCAGTGCATCCACGACTGCGCCGACAATCGCAGGCGTAGCTCCTATTGTCCCAGCCTCGCCGACGCCCTTGACGCCAAGAGGATTTACCGGAGTCGGAGTCTCGGTACGATCCAACTCCATCCAGGGAACCTGCGAAGCTCTCGGCACGGCGTAATCCATTAATGTGCCAGTGACCAACTGACCCTGATCGTCGTACACAACCTCTTCGAACATCGCCTGACCTAATGACTGCACGATGCCGCCGTGGATTTGTCCGTCGACGAGCATGGGATTGATCACCTTGCCGCAATCATCGACCGCTACGTAGCGCAGGAAGATCACGTCTCCAGTATCACGATCAATCTCGACACTAACAATATGAGTGCCGAACGGGAACGTAAAGTTCTTTGGCTCAAAGAAGTAGGTCGCGGAAAGCCCTGGCTCAGTATCCGGAGGCAGGTCCTTGGCCAAGTGAGCTGCCAGCGCGACCTCCTGAATCGTCAGTCGTGTTTTGCCTTCCGTTTCCGGCTCAGGAAGCGCCGCCGCGGGAGCCTGGCCAACTGGCACTACTGGTTCAGATTCGCCGGCTGCTGCAGCTGGCTTCGCGGTTATGGAATAACAACCTTCGCCGAAAACGAGGTTTGATGCTTCGCATTTCAGAAGATGGGCAGCGATCTTCGAAGCCTTCTCTTTCAGTTTTTGAATCGCGATCAGCACAGCGGTGCCACCGACTGCTGTAGCACGGCTTCCAAACGTTCCGATGCCGTACTGCACAATCGCAGTGTCCCCGTGAATAACCGTCACATCATGGAGATCAACTCCGAGTTCATCGGCAGCGATTTGTGCAAAAGAAGTTTCCTGACCCTGGCCATGTGGTGAAGCTCCAGTCATCACCGTGACTTTGCCGGTAGGCTCGATACGCACCGTGGCACTTTCCCAGCCACCTGCCGGCATTGCAGCCGAAGGCCCCAGGGCGCAAATCTCAACATAAGTCGAGACGCCCACGCCGACGATGCGACCTTCAGCTCGCGCCGCTTTCTGCTCTGCGCGCAGCTTTGTGTAATCAATTATTCCCTGAGCCTTGTCGAGCGCAGCCTGGTAATTCCCGCTGTCATACTCCAGGCCCGTGGCGGTGTGAAATGGGAATTCGGTTGGAGCCGGGAAGTTCTTCCGCCGAACTTCCGTAGCGTCCATGCCCAGCTCCAACGCGACAAGATCCATGGCGCGTTCAACGACATAGGTTGCTTCAGGCCTGCCTGCACCGCGGTAAGCATCGGTGGCCATCTTGTTAGTGAAGCATGCGGTTACATTGATTTGAATCGCAGGGATTCGATAAGCGCCGGAAAGCATCAGGCCCGTCAAGGTCGGAATCGCCGGAGTCAACAGCTGATGATAGGCTCCCAAATCTGCGAACACGTTGTAGCGCAGGCCAGTGACGGTGCCATCGTTCTTGCAGCCGATTTCAATTGTGCCAACCTGACCTCGACCGTGGATGGTCGCCTGAATATTTTCGCGACGAGTTTCTATCCACTTCACAGGCTTGCCGAGTTGCATCGAGATCCACCCGAGCAGCGCTTCTTCAGCATAAACATTTAGCTTCGAGCCGAAGCCACCGCCAACTTCCGGAGTGATGACTCGCAATTTGTTCTCGGGGATCCCAATCATCAGCGCGACTTGAGTGCGCAGGATGTGAGGAATCTGGGTCGATGACCAAAGCGTTAGTTCTTCTTCGCCCGGGAAGTAGCGAGCGAGGACACCGCGCGGCTCCATCGCGATTGGGGCGAGCCTTTGATGCAACATCCTTTGACTGAGCACCCGGTCTGAGGCAGCGAATGCAGCATCAACGTCGCCTTCGCCGGCTGTTAATTTGTAGGCAATATTGTCGCCGAAGCTCTCATGAATGATTGTGCCGCCGGCTGCGGCAGCTTCGACGTCCGTTACGACGGGCAGGTCTTCATAATCAACCGCAATGAGATCGACGGCGTCTTGAGCGGCATAACGATCGTTGGCCACCACCGCGGCGATGGGGTGACCCACAAAGAGCGCCTTGTCCTGAGCGAGCACACGGTAGTCCGGCACTTTCAAGCCGGGAAGAGCGCCTGCGCACGGAACCGGTCCCAGTTTGATGATGTCTTTTCCGGTGTAAACCGCGACTACGCCGGGAGCTTTCAACGCCTCGCTCGTATCGATGCCGTTGATGCGAGCATGCGCGTAGACTGAGCGCACAAAAGCGACATGCAAGGTATCGGGCAGCCTGATGTCGTCAACGTAGTGCGCGAGTCCCTTGATCAAGCGGGGATCTTCCGTGCGCTTAATCCTCTTACCGACGTATCCCATAAAAACCTCCGGTTTTGTTTCTTGGGTCTTTGATCTTTGGTCTTTGTGTTTTGAGTCTCTCTAAGATTGAACGTTCCAGATAACGACATCGCCGCGGCAGTCAAAAAGCAAAGACCAAAATCCAAAGTCCAAAGACCTATGCTTTCTTAGCAGCATATTCCATCGCCTCAACAATATGTTGATAGCCCGTGCAACGGCAGAGATTTCCCTCGAGACCGTGTCGTATTTCCGCTTGCGTTGGATTTGAATTTCGATCCAGCAGCTGCGCACCAGTCATGATCATCCCGGGAGTGCAGTACCCACATTGCAACCCGTGCTGCTCCCAGAATCCTTCCTGAACCGGATGCAGTTCGCCATTTTTCGCGAGACCTTCGATTGTCGTGACATTCGCGCCGTCAGCTTGCACGGCAAACATCGTGCACGATTTGATTGCCTGACCATCAAGTAACACCGTGCAGGCGCCGCATAAAGATGTTTCGCAGCCAACATGCGTACCGGTCAGGTTAAGAACGTCGCGAAGGTAATGCACGAGCAACAGGCGCGGCTCAACTTCCTGTTCGTGAGCGACACCGTTGACGTTGATACTGATAGCCCGTTTCATTAGCTACCTCTCAGTTATTAATTGGATTGGAAGGCGAAATGCTTTGCTGGTTCTAAGCCAGTTTTTCGGGAAAGTCAATGATTCGCTTTCTCATTCACACCCGGTTTCAACCGGGTGAATGAGGATTGATAAAATGAGTAACCGTTTCAACGGTTTCTTTAACTAATTAGGGAAGCAAACCGTTGAAACGGTTAGCCGCCGTCTAAGATGGCTTCACCACCCGGTTGAAACCGGGTGTGAATGAGATCCAGTCGCCATCGCTCCGGGTACTGAAATCCAGCTTTGCCATCGCTAGACTGTGGCTTTGTGGATCTGTCTCTTTAAACGATGCAGATTACGGCGCACAGCTTTCAGGAGAGCGCGATCGTGCGCGGCGAGAGCTTCGTCACGCTTCTGCTTCAGTTCTTTGATGCGCGACTTGATAGACGCTTTATCCACGCCGATGACCTGGTGGTGCTCGTGTTGAATGCCAAGAGCTTTTGCCAGGGCAATGATAAGGTGGTCCTTGTTGAGCTGCGTGTAACCCTGCACGGCTTCGTGCTCGATTCCCTTGGCCATGTCACGGAGTTCAGCAACGGTTTTGTGTTTCAGTTGTTCAAAAGTAATTTCCATCGGTGTCCGTGTTCCCCCAGAATATGATTAAACATCTGCTTGGTAGGATAAACTCTTCAGAGCCTCTTAAGTTTGTTTTGAATGGCGCCCGTCCCATTTAGAAGGGGAGTCACTCTACTTGAAAATCTGATTCAGATGATGCTGTAAGTGCCCGGCGTAGTCTCGCATGAAATACTCCAGCGTCACTGGGTTGTCGGCGTCGACCAATTGCCAGGCGATCCGGTCGAGGTTATGACGACTTCTTGATTTCATTCGAACCTCATCCGGGATCGACGACATGACATGGCAAAGATGCAAATTGTATTGTCGCCAAAGTTGGATCAAGTCGTGCCACGGTTCATCATTGTAGCGCTGGACTTCGACCCAGGCCTCTTGCTCGTAGCCCGGGAAAACGAGATCGTCACTGAATTGCGCTCGTACAAACCGTTGATGATTATTGGCAGCGGAGTCGATTAGATGACCCACAATCTGCTTGGGCGACCACTTACCCTCGGCAACGGGAACTCTACTTGCTTCTTCTGATATCTGCAGTAGCCGGCCACTCGCTTCATTGATAGTTTGAGGCAGCTGCTTGAGCCAGTCTGAATCCATGAAAGACCCTTTTGCCTAGCGCTGGCGGCGTGGCGTGGCCATCCGCAAAAGCACTTGTGTTCCTGTTTCCAATTTCAAGTTCTTACTTTTTGATGAAATGACCGTGACGGGCGGAGGCGCCAACAGCCGCCACGTTATCTGCAAGCCTTCAATGTCCACAGCTCCCTGCGAGTCTGCGTCGAGCACCGTGGGTTGATCGAGCTTTCCGAATAAGTTCGCAGCTGCCACTGCCGCGCTTGAGCTCGACTTGCTACTGGCCCCCAGATTGCCGGAACTCGACGTAGACGTTGCCCCGCCAACCATCTTGGGCTCATTTGAATGCAGCATTCCCAGGGTTGGGTCATCAGCTAATGATCCTTTTCGCGGAGCGGCTAGCGCTGCAACGATTGCTTGCAACGGAATCTCATTTCCGTTTTTTAGAACAGCCTTTTCTACGGAGAAGGCGAGGAATGTATCCGGGTTATCTTTGTCTTTGGCGATGGCTTCAATGATTTTGCCGGTTAGCTGCGACCCACGGGCAATGACGATCTGGCCATCAACCGAAAGGTCGCTAATCGAACGCAGGATAACTTCATCACCGGGTTTTGCAGTTTTCGTCTCCACGGCTTTTGTCAGAACTGCGAGGAGATTACTAACCTGAGGCTGTCCGGAACTTGTTTGGCCAGTCGCCGGAGCCGCACTGAAAACAATCGCAACAAGGAGCACGAGAAAAAGAGACTTCATGAGGCAACTCCTGAATTTCGTTGGTTAATGGACCGTCATTGTAGCGCATCGGGAAATACAGCTGAAAGCTAAAAACGCTTCTCGAAGTCTCTGAGCCGGCCTTCCAGCGTAAGCTGCAAACGCGCCTTCGCACTATTAGAGAGAAATTGTCGGCACCGCACCGAATCTTCTGTCGTACCGGTTAGGTCAGGAACGCATTGCGGCACTGGCACAAATCCATGGGGATCCTTCCACAAACTCGCTCCCTCAACGAACGCGTAGGTCAAGCTGTTGCGCGCCAGGGTTTTTAGCTGGCGATAGTTGAGCCCTTGTTCCTGTGCCGCCTTAAGAAATTCTCGCGAGATTTCGGAACGAGACACGCCTTCGTCATCGGTCGCAAGCGCCACTGGAACGCCGTATTCCAAATAGACAGCAAGCGGATGATCGGCGCCTTTTACTCCAAGAATCAGGTCGTTGCTTGATAGGCAAATCTCGACCATCACGCCTCGATCGGCCATTTCTTTTAGCAATTGGTAAGGATCGGTTTCATGCATTATGTCTACACCGTGTCCGATGCGCTCGGCTCCGGCGACTTGAACTGAATCACGAATGTGAAAAGAAAGATCTTCGGGAGGCGCCACTCCCGGACTAAGCTCACCGGCATGCAGCGTCAGGTGCGCTTTTGGAAACTGTGTTTTGAGGTAACGCAGCATTTGCATTTGGGTCTTGAAATTCAACAGCGAGGCAAATGCGTCTTCTGGTTGCACGAGATTCAAGCCCACAACTTGCGAGGAAGGATCGCTGGCCAACATGAAGCCCGTGACCATCTGAGCGAATACGATACCGAGCGAGGAGCCTCTGGAAACCTGGGCGACAAATCTAATTTGGACCAGGCACCCGGGATCGGCATCGACCTGCCCGCATTTCAAAAGTTTCTGTTTTTCAGCTTGGGCATCGCGCAGGTTCTGCACGCCAGCCGTGACTGCTTCATTGATGCCGGCCGCACGCAGCTTCTGAAGTGTTGATTCAGGTGAACCGTCCCAGTCGACCTTCTGGCCAATTTGAGATGACTTGCCGGCGTCGGGAGTGAGCATCAACTCAAGATAGGAGACCTGGCCTCGCGCGGCGCGTGAGGCAGCTTCAGCCAACATTGGTCCCGTCTGATCGTACGTCGCGACCGAAAACTTAACGAACGTGTCAAAGAACTGATCGTGTGGGTTCCTGCCTGAGTATTGCCAGTAACGCATTGAAAGCGCGTCGATAATCTGCCGATAGAGAACCGAATCAGTCAGTGCCGATGAGACCAAAACCTGCTTTGCATTTTGGTCGCAGGGTGCAGCGGAAATAACAAAAGTTTTTGAGTTAACGCACAGCCCTTTGTCGGCGGCCCAATTGACGTAGGACTCGGCATAGATTGCTCCGGAGAGGTGATTGTGGAGATCGCCTCCTTTCGGCATTTCTAAAAAGAACGCCCATTGTTTAGGTGGCGAATTCTTAATTGAGTCCAGATAGCGAGCTGTTCGTTGTTCCGGACTGGCTGCCGAGATGCGAACTGCTGGTTTCTTAATTGGCTTGGTCTGGCCGAATGTCGAAAGAGCGCAAACTAAGACCAGGAGAAAGCTGGTTATGGTTCCCATATTTCAACACCTACCTATCTAGATCCAAAACTTTTGGCCGCAGATTACGCTGATTCCACAGATGTTTTCGTCCTTGCCATTCAAAAGTCGAGCTAAGAATTCTACGACTCTGAATGAGAATGAGTGGATTGCTGAGAGTTCAGAGTCGACGCTAAATACGAATACCAAACCATCCGTGGAAGCTGCGTAATCTGCGGCTGAGGTTTTATTACTAAACTTCGTCTTTCAACCGTCCATACAGAAATACGTCAATTGGGTTCCCGTTCTTGAGAAAATGGCGCCGCAGCATGCCTTCTAATGTGAATCCATTCTTTTCAAGTACGCGCGCAGAGGCTCGATTAAACGAAAAGACGTGAGCTGTTAATCTCGATACGCCAAGCTCTCTAAAAGCATACGTGCCCTGTCATCCGGTGAAACGGCGCTGAGGTAATAGCCTTCACGAACTGGAATCTTCATCGAATAGCCGTTTCATCAGTCCGCCGTGGCATGGGCGTCCCGCCCATGGCGTCGCCCACGGGCATGATGCCCGTGCCACTTATTCGTAGCTCAGGGCTTCAACCGGATCCTGCCGAGCTGCGCGTATTGCGGGATAGAGAGCTCCAATGGTACCGCCCACCAAACCGACGATTAGCGAAATCGCGACCCAGCGTGGCTCGACTTCTACTCTCAAAGTGGTGAAGCGCATGATGAGAAGACGCGCACCAAATGTCAGCAGCAGGCCTACAAGCACACCTAAGACGCTAACAACCACCGCCTCCTGCTCGATGACCCAGGCGATCTTTGCCTTAGACATGCCGAGGGATTTCAGCACACCAATTTGGCGTGTTCGTTCCGTGACCGTCGTGTACATCGCCAACAGGATCACTAACATGCTGATTGCCGAAGCTACGCCAACTACGACTTTGATGAAGACGTTGAGAGCAGGCACGCCCGACGCGTAAAGCTCAGGCAAGTCTCGCGTAAAAATCAGCTGTGTCTCAGGAAAGCGTTCCTTAATCCGACCGGCCACTATGTCCTGTTGCGCCGGATCGTTACAGCCAACCAGGATCGCCGTAGCGCGACCGGGAGCGCCGAATTGTTCCTGCATCACTGAGAGCGGAATCTTGATTCGAGCTCCGCCGGGCGGTCCATAAATTCCGACGACGGTGAACGTACGCTCGAATAGCTGACCCGTGTTGCCGACGCCTTTGTTCTTATGCTCTTTGACCCAAACAGGATCGACTATCATTTCCCGGTCATTGATTGGCTTCGACCCTTCACGGAGCGTGATGCCCGTGAGCGCGGAATACTCGTCAAAGGGGACGCCGTCGATGAAGCGTTGACCAAATCCCCCATCGCTCTTGTCGAGCGCCTGGCCGATCGGAACTGCTGCGCGGACACCTTCGATTGCGGCGAGCTCTTTGGCTTGAGAAACCTGGAGCACCCAGGGATCTGAACCTCCCATACCGATGGAACCGGAGGCTCTGACCATTATTTCGGCGTTGATGTTTGCTTCTCGCTTACCGTGCTCATGGAGCATTCCGTGGGCAAGACCGACGGTAAACACGACTAGCAGCACTCCTACCGCCGTACCCATGATGCTGACGACCGTTCGCATTGGGCGATGAGTAAGATTCGACAGGACAAGATTGTTCATAAGAGAGTAATTAGTTGTGTATTTAGTTCTTAGTTCTTTGTGCTTTGTAGTTGACCACTTTCGCGAACGGTTCTGTGTGCGTCACAAGCGCGCGTAAATATCAAACTTGTGGAGGCATTCAAACGACCTGATAGCTCAAGTACAAAGAACAAAAGACAAGTACTCGTTTACTGTTTTCCGATTACTTCTTTCACGACTCGGCCGGGAAACGGACCGAAACCCTTCCTGGTTAATTCAGGCGCGAGCGACCTATCATCGCGCAAGTTTCCTGTTAATGCCAACATGGTTGGCACAAAGCTCAGACTGTCGTACGGGTCTTTGATGACAAACGCGCGCGGGATTCCCGTCTGGCTGCCGCCGGCCAGCATCCAGGTAGAGTGCGTCGAGATGCGGAGGAACGAGCCGTGATTACCCCCGGGATTAAAGCCGCGCGCGTCAAAATTCCAATGATTGTTTGCCAACACCAGCAAGTCCGCCTCAACCAAGTCCCTTTGCTTTTGAACGAATCTCCGCATCAGCATTTCGTCAGGCGTGCCTGCCGTTGGCTGCTGAGCCAGAGCGTGCCGCCCCACTGTTTCAAATAAACCAATCAAACCATTTGAATGCTGAGTCCGGTGGAGCGCACCCAACCACTCCAAATCTGTGTGCCACTGACTCAACCACTCCTTTGTTGACCCTGCCGGGAGCGACAGCGCTGGATCTTCGACGATCTCCAGAGGCAAACCTGTTTGCCATTCAACTATGTCAAAGGTTATCTGCCCGTCCGTACTTTGTCGCAGGTTCTTGATAGGTTGATAGCGAAAGCTCAATTGTCCAGCGTCATCGGAGCGAGCAAAAATCAGAGCTTGCTTATCATCGCTCTTGTAAGCCCAAACAACATCGCGCTCCAGCTTGTCGGACTCCGGGACCAGTGGCGCAAGGGATTTGGCGGGAATCGACGTCGCTACAAAGTCTACGGGTCGATTCGAAACTCGAGATTGAAGATTGTTTCGGACGGTAGTGTCGTGGAGCAACGCAAAATAATTGACGCGGACAAAACTGCGCTCCATGTCTAACGAACCCGCAGGATTCAACACTAAACCAACCGGTGCGAGGCCAACGACGTAATTCTGAAGACGGTAAACGTCGTTTCGGTCTCCCATTGATTGCTTCGGGATAATTTCTTCAATTCGAATTCGGCCGGCATTGAACGTATCTTTCTTTAACGCCAACAGGTTCGTTAACACGCGAGCAAACTCTGAATACTCACGCTCGTTACGTCTCCAGCGATCCAGTTGGCTGGAGATTCTGTTGATCTCATCATCGCGGCCTTGTTTCTTCTCTTCCTCAGTCAGTTGCTTAGGTTGCTGCTCGAAAAGCATCTGCTGTTTTGCGATTGACCGGTTTAGCGCGCCCAATTCTTCTTTCAGTTCATTCAGCTCGCTTTGCCACTCGGCTCGCCGATGTTCTCTGACGTTAAAGAACGCATCAGTCAATGGCGCCCGTAAACGCGCTTCGAGATCTTTTCGTTGTAGTTGCTGGAGAAGTATGTGCAGCAGATTCAGATCACTATCCCGTAAATGAACTGCCGCTCGTTCGTTGCCATCGAAGTCAAGCATGGCTGTCGGATACTCTTTGCTTTGCCCTCGAAGGTAGTACGAGTCGCGCGTGGCGGTGATAATGGAGTCATAGAAGGGAATCAGCCCTTTGATTGCATAGTCGAGCAACAGTCTGCGTTTGGTGGCTACATGATGGCCGCCGCCGGCACTGCTGCCAAGCAGCTTCACCAGGTTAAATCCTTGTCCATAGATTTGTGGGTCAGTATTCATGCCGTGATCGGACACGATGACCAAAGCAGTTCGTTCAGCGTCAGGCGTCTGTTGAATAGTGGTCCAAACCGTGCCGATAAGAGCATCGATCTCTTTCAAAACCTGGAGCTGCGAACTGTTATCCCCGTTGTGATGAGCCACGTGATCAAAATCATTCAGAACCAGATCGAGATACTCAATCCTGGGGTCTTTAAGCTTTTTGAGCAGCTCTCGAATCAACTCGTCCATTACCATGCTCCGCGTCTCGAGCCCCATCGTCCACTCGTCAAAGAGCTCCCTGGGCGGAAGCTTAAAGCGATTCTGTAACGCGTTCGTAAGAGTGAGGTATCGTGGACCCCGTTGATAGACTGAGAACCCGCTATACTTTTCCTGATGCGCGTAGGCATCGCTCAACAACGGCACTCCCAACGAATCCAGAACTTCCACAGCCGGCATATCGACTTGTTTGCCGCGCGCTCCTTTTACGAAGAGAGGCAGCAGGTTTAGATAGTCATACGCATGCATCGTGTAGCGATCGAATTCCACGTTGCCTTTGATCTGTTGATGCTGCCCCGTCTCGAGTAGAGACCAGGACGGACCTGACAGGCTAATCCCCCGCACATAAAAATTTTCAAGTCTAGTGCCGCGCTGATAGAAAACGTAATCGATCCACGGCAATTGACTCTTGCCGGTGCGCGGGTCTTGCTCACGCACCACGCGATCGACAGTGTCGTAAGGCAGTCCGTCCAGCTTAAGGATCACGAGTCTTTTAGTTTGTGCGTTCGCGTGAGCAGACAGGAGCAGTAATAACGACAAGCTGAGGCTGAAAAGCGCCGCAGGCCAGACTGTAGCCGAAAGTCGTGAGGCAGGAAGCAAAATTGACCGCGAGGCGACGCGCCGGCTCTTATCGGGACTAAACATGCGAGCGCATCATTCTAATCGCTAGCGATCGGGACTACCAGTTCCGGTGTTGCTGTTGGTGACGGCGTCGGTGCCGCGGCGGTTGGCGAGATATTGCACGCTGAGGGAGCGCAAATCGTCATCCACATCCTTTTGCTCCGAGATTCGAAGTAGCTCAGAGCGTGCTTTCCCGTTGTTAATTTGAGAAAGAGCGGCTAAACAAGCGCGCCGCGTCTCATCGTCATTAGTTCGCGCAAAGATATTTGCGGCGGCTACGACAGCTTTGCCATCTTGTCGAGATCCGTATTCGGCCAGGAAGCGCAATGAACTTTTCACTTGATCCAGGTTCCAGACGACTTCGATTTTGGGGGCCAGCTCGACCTTGGCGGAATTTTCTGATCCTGTTCGCGCAACCTCCCGAAGGAATTTCGTGTGGTACGAGCGCTGGCGAGCGAGATCAAGCCTGCCCACAATGTCGAGCCCGTCCGGCTCTCGATGCGAATACTTTCCAAAAGAGACTACATTTGCCAGACGGAAAAATATTTGCGCAAGCTTCCCGTGTTCCAGTGGAGTCATCTCGGCGCGCCGATCCCGGGCAAGCTTCGCAGGTAATCCATCAGGACGAGTGGCATAGGCAAGCAATGCTTTGTATTGCTGTCTCGCGAGCTTGCGTTCGGCTTGAATACTATTCTCCATTGGGTTCAGCGAAACGGTCTCGACGCGGTCGCTGATCTCCGAGCGGAGCTCCGGCTCAAGCGAATCGTCCAGAGATAGCAGCAGCTTCAGCTGTGCATATGTTTTCAATCTTGAAGGTTGATTGATGTCCATTCCTCTCCTGCCGGTAACGAAATCAAACACACTGCGACCGAGCAAATAGGGAATGTCGCCAAACTGCGAAACTGCGAGCACGTTCCTGGTTACGTCCTGAAGCACGCGACGAGACATCTCGCGGCGTTTTGGATTGCGCTTGTCGCGAAAGTCAACGAGGAGCGCGGGAATCTTAGGATTATCCAAGCCGTAAAGCGCAAGCGGGATCAGCTCAACCTCGGCGGTCTCGGGACCGGCTGATTCGATGCGTCGATGTTCTCTATCGAAGTAACGCTTGTCACTGTATCCGTCCCAGTTCAAAAGTCTTTTATCGGACCATGGATCTGAAATGCTCAGGAACCGCGGATCAAAGCGCTCGACGGGCCGCTTTGCCAAGTCTGACTTAGCGACCCATAAGAGCGCGTGTGTAGCACGGCCGTCAGGCATTTCGAGCGGCTCGAAGTACAGACCATTCGCTTCAGCCTGCTGCCTCAGCAGTTCCCAGTTGTGACCAACATTATCTTCAACCCGGCTGGCTTGTTTTTGATAAAAGCCCGGCAGTTTGAGCTCATCGACCAGGCCGCCAAAGGTCTTGTCAGTGAGCAGAAGTCGTGCCTGAATTTCCTTTTGCTCCGCAGCGGTGAAAATGGGCTCGTGACCCAATTCCTGGTAAAGGGTCAGTAACGAAAGTGCGCGAATGATGTGACTCCTACGCAAGTCAGTGATGTTCTGCTGGTACGAGCGGCTTGAAGCGCGGATAGGCGTACCGACGGGATCAATAAGGATCGTTTGCAGTGCTCGCCAACATATTTTGTTCCAAACATCTCGATCGGCTGCGGACAAGTCCATCAGAGGTGGAGGGACTTTGTCTGCATGTTGCTTGCTGCCAATGTGGGTGTACATGAACGGCACCGCGCCTGAGACGCGCTGCCAGAATGTAGGTCGCGTGTAAGTCAGCTCCCAAAGATACCGTAAGCGATCGTTCTCAAGCTTCGAGTCTCCCAGCGTGTCTCGCAGCACACTCACCAGAGGCACCCACTCGGGCTCGTGTGATTCGCCGCCGATTGAGTCGAGCTTCGCGTGGATCGTGACTAACTCGGCTCCACCATCTACCTGTACTCGCTCGAGCCGAAACAGATCCGGTGTGGTGGTTTCCTGTTGATTGACTTCAGTTTGAGCAGCGACTGAATTTCCGATGAGGCAGGCGAGCACCAGAAGTATCCCACGTGAGCAGCGAGCGACGCTCCAGGACCGACGGTAAAGCTTTCGGATGTCGAGTACTCCGAAGTAAGCCTTGTTCTTATCCAACCCCTTGGACTCCCGTTTTAAGTGGTGCACCAACGTCGAGTGGAACGACAAACGAATGGTAAAACCTGCCTTCGCTCAACGACAACCATATTCATGGCCCATGCGAAGATTCATTCGCCATCCCATTGGTCCAGGTAGTGCGCTAATTTGGAGCGCGATGACCTGTCATCGCTTTCGCCGGCCGGCGGCTCGACGCCGGCGGGTTTGATAATGCGCTGTTTTCGACAACTTGCTGCGACAGGTCGCAGCTACGAAAGCGCCGACCGGTCGGCGCACTCCAAATTACGGCGCTACCTTGGTCCAACAGTGGTGACCAAAAGAGCTTTGGCTTCCGATGCTAAAGGTGACGCGGCGAGTTGCCGAGGGAGTTGAGGGAACTCTTATTTCGAGTTAGGGGTAACTGGATGAGCAGTGCCGGAACTCTGCCCGGTACTATCAGGTTGGTTCTCGTCATCCGCCGGCGCTTGCCAACCGGCACGCTCGAGGAGCGCGCTGGCGGATTGAATGGGTACCGCAAGATTCGAGCCCTGGTTTTCAGTAAGCACAGCGAAGTTTACGCCGATGACTCGACCTGAAGGTCCAAACAACGGTGCTCCAGAGCCGCCTTCAGCAGTGCGCGCATCATACGCGATGCGGCGAGTATTGAGATCTGTGATGTTTCCCTGGGTCGTCAATGGTTGGATTCGTTTGCTTTCCGCTAAATAGTTCAGCAGCGCATCCAAAGATGCGTAACGCTGTTGAATACCGCGTGACTCGCTGTCATCCAGTAGCGCCAACAAACGATCCGGGCCGGATGGATAGCCCATCATCACCACTGTTTTCCCAACCTCGACTGCCTCAGCGTCCGTCTCGAGCGGTATCGCTGGAATGTCAGTGGGCAAATCTTTCACGTCAAGGAAGCAAACTGCCAGGTCATCGCGCTGTGAAGCTTGCTTGAACTTGAGTGGATAAGCTTGAGGATGATCAGGAAAATAAGCGTTGAGCTTCTTGACGCGCGGCTGACCGCGCACGATGCTGCTCAGACTTTGTGCACGCTCGTCAGCCAGCCAGGGCATTACGATGTGCCTATTAGTCATGACGTAGCCGCCACCGACATAAAAGCCGCTGCCCACAAATTCATACTCGGCGATCAAACCTTTGCCTTCGGGAGTCAGCGCTACCTGTTCGTTGCCGGAGGAGACTGGAGCTCCGCTCTCGGTTGTCTGCGACTCGGGATAGCGTAGAGGTCTTCCGGTGCCGGCCTCGACAAAATAGAATGAGCCCGCGATCAGGCAAACGCCATTGCCGTATTCACTTCGCAGTTTTACTGCCAGCGAAAGGCTGTCGCGAATCTCCTTGTTTGATTTGGTGATGTCGCTGAGTTGTTTGTTGTTCTCAGCAATAGCCGCCTGAGCCTTGGCAGTTTGAGCTCGCAAATCGTCATTGATCCGCCGCGTTGTCTGCATCTCTTTGAACAAGGCAAAGCCGATGTAAAGAATGCCGCCGACGAGCAAGACCGCCATCGCCAGGGCAATCAACTTCGTGCTCGGATTAATCTCCCGCACCAACTCGCGAGTGAACTCGCGCAAAAAGACTTTCGCGTCATCGCGTCGCGCGGTGGCTGCGGATTCAATTGCAGCTTGCTCAATAAATGGGGCAACGTGGGTTTCGTGCGGTGTCGTCGGTACAACAGCGGGCAATGATCTCAGCGGAAAGAATTGCAGCGACAAGTTCGACGGCTCGATGTGTACCTCGTCACCGGCGGCAATTATCGCTTCCGACTTGAGAGGCTTGCCGTTATGAATCAGAGAGAGGGAAGGATCAAAGCCAGTTACCCGATAATGGCCATTCGCGCGGGCCAGCTCGAGAACGATACCGTCAGCGTCCGGGCGCTTGGGCAGGTCAGACATGCGCAGGCGCAAATCGCAGTCGTCACAGCTGCCGATGCGGATACGCTCGTCGGTCAGCACTTCCGTATGCTTGTCTTCGCCCGAGGAGATGTGGATTACAAGGCCGGTTGCCATAACTGCAAGGACTTTAGAGCTCCGCAAATACTACATCGGGCGCCCGCGCCGGACCGCTTTCAAAATCACTGCCGCGGTCATTTGAGCGGTCGCCCTTTCGAATCGGTATTCTACAGTTAAATTTTGAGTGGGCAAAGTGAATAGTTGGGAGCGCAGGCTTCCCAGCCTGCCGTTGTTAACCGAACGTGGCGTTTCCCGACACTGAGGGCGGCGTCGCCAAGAGCCCGCAAACTTCGTAACGTCCGCTGGTGTATCCAGCAACAGGCTGGCAGCCTGTTGTACAGGGTCAAGTGAATAGTTGGGAGCGCAGGCTTCCCAGCCTGCAGTTGTTA
>Ga0134125_10001086_pt1 | contig 34291 bp, 35 predicted proteins | sample KB31751_FD_96464 | JGI IMG/M metagenome (GOLD analysis project Ga0134125, IMG submission 96464) | Terrestrial soil microbial communities with excess Nitrogen fertilizer from Kellogg Biological Station, Michigan, USA - KB3-175-1 | ecosystem: Environmental > Terrestrial > Soil > Unclassified ...
AACGACGAGACCGTCGCCGTGCTGGTGAAGCAGGCGCTGGTGCAGGTCGAGGCCGGCTGCGACATCATCGCGCCGTCCGACATGATGGACGGCCGCGTCGGCGCCATCCGCAAGGCGCTCGATATGACCGGCCATACCGACGTGTCGATCATGGCCTATGCGGCGAAATACGCCTCGGCCTTCTACGGGCCGTTCCGCGACGCGGTCGGCTCGGCCAAGACGCTGTCCGGCGACAAGCGCACCTACCAGATGGATCCCGGCAATTCCGACGAGGCGATGCGCGAGGTCGCGCTCGACATCGAGGAAGGCGCCGACATGATCATGGTGAAGCCGGGCATGCCCTATCTCGATATCTGCCGGCGCGTGAAGGACACGTTCGGCATGCCGACCTTCGCCTACCAGGTGTCGGGCGAGTACGCGATGATCATGGCCGCCGCGCAGAACGGCTGGCTCGACGGCGAGCGGGCGATGACCGAGAGCCTGATCGCATTCAAGCGCGCCGGCTGCGACGGCGTGCTGACTTATTTCGCGCCGCGCGTGGCGGAGCAATTGAGCAAGGGTTGACTTTCAATTTCGGGCAATTCCTCCCTTCACCGGCCCGGTGACCGGCAACACAATTCGAGAAGGCAAGCGCAATGGGTGAATTCGCCATCGGACAGGGCGTGTCGCGGTTCGAGGATCCGCGGCTGTTGCAGGGCGGCGGGCGTTACGTCGACGACATCAAGCTGCCGGGCATGGCGCACGGCATCGTGCTGCGCTCGCAGCACGCGCACGCAAAGATCAAATCGCTCGACGTCACCGCCGCGAAGAGCGCGCCCGGCGTGCTGGCGGTTTTGACCGCGGCCGACATCAAGGCGGCCGGCTGGGGCGACCTGCCGATCCCGGGCGGCCTGAAGCGCCGCGACGGCTCGCCGATGATCAAGACGCGCTATCCGATCCTCGCCGAAGACCGCGTGCGCTGGGTCGGCGATCCGGTCGCCTTCGTCGTCGCCGAGACGATCGCGCAGGCGCTCGACGCGGCCGAGATGATCCAGGCCGATTTCGAGCCGCTGCCCGCCGTCACCTCGACCGAGGACGCGGCCAAGCCCGGCGCCGTGAAGGTGTGGGAGGAGGCGGTCGACAATATCTGCTTCGTCGAGACGATCGGCGACAAGGCGGCGACCGACGCCGCCTTCGCCAAGGCCGACCACGTCGTCAAGCAGAAGTTCGTCATCAACCGCGTCACCGCCGCGACCATGGAGCCGCGCGGCGCGGTCGGCGACTACAACGCCGCCGACGAGCGCTACACGCTCTATACCGCGATCCAGCGCCCGCATCCGACGCGTATCGACTTCGCCAAGCTGATGAAGATTCGCGAGAGCAAGATCCGTATCGTCACCAACGATACCGGCGGCTCGTTCGGCATGAAGTCGCCGGTGTTCAACGAGATGCCGCTGGTGCTGCTCGCCTCGAAGCTGACGGGCCGGCCGGTGAAATGGATCTCGACCCGCACCGAGGCCTTCATCTCGGACGCGCAGGCGCGCGACAACGTCACCGAAGCGGAGATGGCGCTCGACAAGAACGGCACCATGCTCGGCTTCCGCGTCAAGACGACCGCCGCCATCGGCGCCTATCTCCAGACCGCGATGCCGGCCTTCGTGTTCAACGCCGGCTCGCTCGCCGGCACCTACAAGACGCCGGCGATCCACGTCGACATCTCTGCGGTGTTCACCCACACCAACCCGATCCGCCCCTATCGCGGCAACGGCCGCCCCGAGGCCGGCTTCGTCATCGAGCGCATGGTCGACTGCGCCGCCGATCAACTCGGCATCGATCCGGCGGAACTGCGGCGGAAGAACTACGTGCCGCCGACCGCGATGCCGTACAAGACGCCGCTCACCTTCACCTGGGACTGCGGCGAGTTCGAGAAGAACATGGACCTCGCGCTGCAACTCGCCGACGTGAAGGGCTTCAAGGCGCGCAAGGCGGAGTCGGGCAAGCGCGGCAAACTGCGCGGGCTCGGCATGTCGAACACGATCGAGCGCGCCGCGCCCGTCGGCCTCGAAGGCGCCGAGGTGCGCTTCGACCGCGACGGCACGCTCTTGCTCTTCTCCGGCGCCAACAATCAGGGCCAGGGCCACCAGACCGCGTTCACGCAGATCGTCTGCGACAAGCTCGGCATCCATCCGAACGACACGCAGTACATCCAGGGCGACACCGATCAGGTGTTCTTCGGCGAAGGCACCGGCGGCTCGCGCTCCTCGGCGATGGCGGGCTCCGCCTTCCATCTCGCCGGCGAGAAGATCGTCGAGAAGGCGCGGAAGATTGCCGCCAACATGCTTCAGGTGGAACCGGGCGACCTGCGCTACGACGAAGGCGTGTTCTCGACCAACAAGACGAATCGCACTCTGTCTATGAAGGAGCTCGCCGCGGCCGCGCTCGAGCCGAAGAACCTGCCGCAGGACATGGAGCCCGGCCTGTTCGCCTCGACCGTCTATTCGGCGCCGGTCGCCAACTACCCGAACGGCTGCCACATCTGCGAGGTCGAGATCGACCGCGAGACCGGCCAGGTGCAGATCGTGCGCTACTCGGTGGTCGACGACGTCGGCACGGTGATCAATCCCCTCCTGATGCACGGCCAGGTGCAGGGCGGCATCGCCCAGGGCGCCGGCCAGGCGCTGATGGAGGACATCCATTTCGACGCCTCCGGCCAACTCATCACCGCCTCGTTCATGGATTACGCCATGCCGCACGCGCACGACCTCTGCGACATCGAGGTCGACGCCAATCCGGTGCCGACCAAGACCAACCCGCTCGGGGTCAAGGGCGTGGGCGAAGCCGGCTGCGTCGGCGCGCTGCCGGCGGTGGTGAACGCGCTGGTCGACGCGCTCTCCGAGTTTGGCATCCGGCACATCGAGATGCCGGCGACGCCGGAGCGCGTCTGGCGGGCGATGCAGGGCAAGGCCTGAGCCACGGCTTCGTCCTTCAAGCCTTCGTCTATACTGAAACGGTGATTCGACCGGCCGCGGACCGCGGCCGGCCTCTCCGTTTGTGCGTCCAGCGTGCCGGCGCGTTCCGCCATCGTTCCCGCTCACAGAGGCCCGCATGCTCCAGCCCGCGCGCAAGCTCGCTTTCGTGCTCGCCGCGTCGAACCACGGCGCGATGATCGTCAACCGGCTCGACTACCGCATCAGTGACGGCGGCGCGATCGGCGTGGGACACCAACTCCTCGAGAAGGGCGCGTTCGATGCGCTGGAGGTCGAGCTCGCGGTCAAGCTCCTGATGCTGCGCAAGGAGTGCCACGGCGACGGCGTCGTAGCCATCGACTGCGGCGCCAATATCGGCGTGCACACGCTCGAATGGGCGACCGCCATGACCGGCTGGGGCCAGGTCGTCGCCATCGAGGCGCAGGAACGCATCTACTACGCGCTGGCCGGCAACATCGCCCTCAACAACTGCTTCAACGCGATCGCCATCCACGGCGCGGTCGCCGGCGAACCCGGCGTGATGAAGATCCCCTGCCCCGATTACCAGACGCCGGCGAGCTTCGGCAGCCTCGAGCTGAGGCAGAGCGCGGACAACGAGTTCATCGGCCAGAAGATCGACTACAGCGACGACAAGATGACGCCGGTGCAGAAGGTGCCGCTCGACGCGCTCAACCTCGCGCGCTGCGACCTGATCAAGCTCGACGTCGAGGGCATGGAAGTCGAGGCGCTCGAGGGCGCGCGCGCGATGATCGCGGCGCACCATCCGATCCTGCTGATCGAGCACATCAAGAGCGGGGCCGAGCGCCTGCGCGCCTTCATGGCGGTCAACGGCTACGATGTGGTGGAAGCCGGCATCAACCTGCTCTGCATCCACAGCGCCGACCCGGTGCGCCAGCACCTGCGCCCGGCCGCGCCCGGACAGGCCGCCTCGGCGGCGTAAGCGGCCGGCACTCAGCCGCGCTTGCGTTTCGCGCTATCGCCGGCGCGGCTCTTCACGTGGTCGATGAAGGCGCGCAGCTTCGGCATGATCTGCCGCCGCCCGGGATAATAGAGAAACACGCCCGGCAACATCGGCGCGAAGGGCTCCAGCACGCGCGTCAGCCGCCCCGCCCTCAGCGCGGCCGCGGCGACCGGCTCCGGCACTTGCGCGAGCCCCATGCCTTCGAGCGCGCCGCCGAGCAGTGTCGGATAGTCGCCGGCGATCAGGGGGCCGGCGACGGCAACCTCGACGGCCTTGTTGCCGTTGACGAAGGACCACGGCGCGATCGCTCCGTTCGACCGTCGCAGCCGCAGGCACGCGTGCCCGGCAAGGTCGTCGACACGTTCCGGCTTCCCACGACGGCGGAAATATTCGGGGCTGCCGACCACCGCGAACGGAAACGGTGGCGTCAAGCGCACGCCGATCATGTCGGCGGCGATGAACTGGCCAAGCCGTACGCCGGCATCGAAGCCCTCGGCCGCGATATCGACGAGTTCCTCGCGCGTGGCGATTTCGATGTCGACTTCAGGATAGGCCGTCCGGAATGAGGCCAGCAGCGGCTGGAGCAGGATCGGGACCACCGACGGCGGCACCGTCAGACGCAGCAGCCCCGACGGACGCTGGCCGAGATCGCGTGCGACAGCGCTGGCGGCGACCAGTTCCTCGAAGGCCGGCTTGGCCCGCGCCAGAAAGCGCTCGCCCGCTTCCGTCAGGCCGACGCTGCGCGTCGTGCGGACGAACAACGCCGCGCCGACGCGCGCCTCGAGCGTGCGGATCGCCTGGCTGATCGCCGACGGCGTCACCCCGAGCCCATCCGCGGCGCGGCGGAAGCTGCGGTGCTCGGCAACGCTCAGGAACGCCTCGACGCCGTCGAGCGCGCCCGATCTCACTGTGAAGTTCTGCTTCATGGCTCATCCACACTATCGCGGATAGTCCCGCGCTGGAAGCGGGCCTATGTCGGACGGCAGCGAAGCCCTGGAGGATACGATGACTGAGGTAATGGACGGCGTGCGAGACCACTATCGCGCGGCGGGATTGATCGAGCGGCTGAAGACGGCGCTCGCCGTGCTCGGGCCGGACGACAAGCGCCTCACGCCGCAACAGCTCGGCGCGCTCGACCAGTTCCACACTTGCGGACTCGCCGCCACCGCGGAGCTCGGCAAGCTCGTCGGCATCACCGAAAAGATGGCGGTGCTCTATGTCGGCGCCGGCGTCGGCGGACCGGCGCGCTATCTGGCGGCGACTTATGGCTGCCGCGTCACCGGCGTCGATCTCAGCCCGGCTTTCGTCAACGGCGCGCGCTATCTGACGGAGCGCACCGGGCAAAGCGGACGCGTGTCGTTCGAAACCGGCAGCGCGCTCGCGCTTCCGTTCGGCGACGCCAGTTTCTGCGTCGCGCTGCTGCAGCATGTCGCGATGAACATCGCCGACCGGGCGCGGCTCTACCGCGAGATCCGCCGCGTGCTCAAGCCGCGCGGCAAGTTCGCGACCTTCGACGTCGTCGCGAACGGCGACGCGCCGCATTTTCCCCTGCCCTGGGCAAAAACCCCGGCGACGAGCGCGCTGCTGACCGCCGCCGCCACGCGCGAGGCGGTCGAGGCCGCCGGCTTTAAGACGGTCGTCTGGCAGGACGACACCGAGCCGGCGAAGGCGTGGTTCGCGCAACTGCGCGCGTCCGGGCCGCCGCCGCCGCCGAACCTCGGCGTGGTGATGGGACCGGAGGTCGCGCAACACGCCGCCAATCTGGGGCGAAGCCTCATGGAAGGCCGGCTCGGCATCCTCACCGCCGTGTTCGACGCCGTCTAGATCAACGCGCGATTGGAGTCTGTCATGTCACCGGAAACGCTGTTCCGCATTCATCTCGTCCTCGGCTATGTGGCCTGGCTGCTGTGCTTCGGCGCCTATATCTGGCCGAGGCTCAAGGCGATGGACGATATCGAAGCGAATCGCGCCATCGCGACGTTGCACAGCTTCCGCTTCTTCGGGCTGGTCTTCATCCTGCCGGCCGTCATCGGCAACGTCCCGGCGCACTTCGCCACGGTCGCCGCTTACGGCGACCTGGCGACCGGCGTGCTGGCGATGCTGGCGCTTGCCACGGTGAGGATACGTCCCGTCTTCTGGCTGTTCGTTGCGGCCTTCAACATCGTCGGCGTCGCCGATCTCATCGCCGACTATTACAACGCCACGGTGCTCGGCTTGCCGGAGGTCGCAGGCCAACTGGCGTCGACCTACTGGATCCCGATCATCTACGTGCCGATCCTGATGATCACGCACGGCGCCGCGTTCCATCTGATGCTGCGTCAGCGCAAAATCCGCCAGGCGGCGCCGTAAGCCTCAGCCGCAGGCGGCCGTCTCGCGCGCGGCCGCGGCGCGCGGCAGATGCAGGCCGCATTCCTTCTCGCCGCTCGTCTCCCACCACCAGCGGCCGTTGCGCTCGGGCTCGCCGGGCGCAATGGCGCGCGTGCACGGCGCGCAGCCGATCGAGACGAAGCCCTTCTCGTGCAGCGCGTTGACCGGCACGTCCGCGACCTTGACCGCCGCGAGCACATCGTCGCGCGTCCAGTCGAACAGCGGATTGAATTTGATGAGATGTCGGCCGGCGTCGAACGAGACGAAGCCGCCGGCGCGCCGGGTCTCGGTCTGGTCGGCGCGCGCGCCGGTGATCCAGGCCGCGGCGCCTTCGAGCGCTGAGTCGAGCGGCTTGACCTTGCGCACGTTGCAGCAGGCGTAGCGCGCCTGCTTGGACTCGTAAAAGCCGTCGATGCCGTGGCGCGCGACCATCGCCTCGAGCGCGGCGCTCTCGGGATAGATGGCGCGGATGCGGCGGCCATAACGGCGCTCGGTCTCCGCCCACAGCGCGTAGGTCTCGGGGAACAGCCGCCCGGTGTCGAGCGTGACGACGTCGATGTCGAGGCCGCGCTCGTTCAACCAATGGAAGATGAGTTGGCCCTCGACGCCGAAGCCGTGCGTGAAGACGATGCGGCCGGACAGCGCGCGGCGCAGTTCGGCGAGGCGCTCGGCCGGGTGAAGCGGCGAGAGCGCTGAGGCGAGACTGTCGGCGAGCGATCCGGTGCGATCAAGCATGCGGCGCACTAGACAGAGCCGCTCGCAGGCCCGTCAAAGCAAAAATATCCTTTGCCGGCAGGCGCTTTTCGCGACGCACGCGCACGCCGGCCACGCCGTTTCGGGCAATGAATTTCTGCAACCCGGCGCCTGCGCGCGGGCAAGAATCGTATCGCCGATCAGCGGAAATAGCAGGCGTCCGTCATCGCGGACCCATGTCGGCTGGAACAAATTTGCCAGGCGGAGAGACTTCTTCTGCGCCGCGCACGACGCGCGCAACGTCTGCGTTGTGGACCGCGCGCGGCGGGCAAGGCCCTTCCCCGCGCCTCACTCCATCGCCGCGCCGGTGTCGATGCGGACCGGCTGATAGCCGGCCGCGCCCATCGCCGCGAAGATTTCGTCGGCGTGCGCCGCGTCGCGCGTCTCGATGGTGACGTCGAGTTTGGCGCCCTTGGCCGGCACGTCGAGGAAGAGCCGGCGGTGGTCGACCTCGAGGATGTTGGCCCCGAGTTCGCCCAATCGCGTGGCGATCTGACCGAGCACGCCGGGGCGGTCGGGGATGGTGAGGCGGAACGAGACGATGCGGCTGTCGCGGTCCAGTTCGCGCACCATGATGGAGGCGAGAATGCGCGGATCGATGTTGCCGCCGCACAGGATCAAGCCGACGCGCTTGCCGCGGAAGCGCGCGGGCTCGGCCAGCATCGCGGCGAGCCCCGCTGCGCCGGCGCCCTCGGCCATGGTCTTCTGCAAGGTGAGATAGGCGTTCACCGCGCGCTCGAGCTGGGCTTCATTGGCGAGGATGACGCCGGCGACGAGCTCGCGGATCACCGGCAGCGTGCGCTTGCCGACGTTCTTGACGGCGATGCCCTCGGCGAGTGTCGGCCCGCCGATCGGAAGCGACTCGCCCTTGAGCGCATTCCACACCGACGGATAGAGCGCGGCTTCCGTGCCGACGATCTCGATTGCCGGCTTGACCGCCTTCGCCGCAATGGCGTTGCCGGCGATCAGGCCGCCGCCGCCGATCGGAATCACCAGCGTGTCGAGGTCCGGCACCTCTTCGAGCATCTCCAGAGCGATTGTGCCCTGCCCCGCCATGATGCGGTCGTCGTCGTATGGATGCACCAGTGTGAGCTTGCGCGCGGCCTGCATCTCCTCGCAGCACGACTGCGCCTCCGCAACGCTCTCGCCGAAGAGCACCACCTCGGCGCCGTGCGAGCGCGTGGCCGCGACCTTCACGAACGGCGTCGTCACCGGCATGACGATGATCGCCGGGATGCCGAGGCGAGCGGCGTGATAGGCCACCGCCTGGGCGTGGTTGCCGGCCGACATGGCGATGACGCCGCGGGCGCGTTCGGCCTCGCTGAGCGAGGCGAGCTTGACCAGCGCGCCGCGGTCCTTGAACGAGTTGGTGACCTGGAGATTCTCGTATTTGACGAAGACCTCGGCCCCGGTCAGGGCGGAGAGCTTGGGCGCCGGCAGCATCGGCGTGCGCAGCACGGTGCCAGCGATGACGCCGCGCGCCGCCTCGATATCCTTGATGGAAATGCTCAAATCCCGCTTCTCCCCGTGAGGCCGCTACCATGCCGCAGGCACGCTGCCGCGGCCAGTCCACCGGGGCGGTTCCGCCGGCCTTGCGCTTCCGCTAATCTCGCCCCATGTCGCCGTCAGCGCCGGAAATACCACTCCGCCGCCCCGCCAGGAACCGTCCCCCCGGATGCCCATCGACATCAAGCCGCACGCCTACGACCCGCAGCTTTCGCCCGAACTGTTCGACGGCGTGCTGGCCCGCAGGGTCGTCGCCTTCGTCATCGATTTCGTGCTGATCGCGGTGCCGGTGCTGCTCGCGGCGATGTTCATCTTCGCCTTCGGCATCATCACCTTGGGCCTCGGCTTCGCGCTCTACTGGCTGCTGCCGGCGGCGACCGTGATCTGGGCGCTCGTTTATTTCGGCGCGACTTTGGCCTCGCCCGCCTCCGCCACCATCGGCATGCGAGTGATGGATCTGGAAATGCGCACCTGGTACGGCGCGCCGTCCTATTTCGTGCTCGGCGCCGTGCACGCCATCGCCTTCTGGTTCACGGTATCGTTCTTCACCCCCTTCGTGCTGCTGGTCGCTTTCTTCAACGAGCGGCACAGGCTGCTGCACGATATCCTGCTCGGCACCGTGGTCATCAACAACGCGCGGCGCGCGGCCATGCTGCGCGGCGCCGGCTTCGGCGCCTACCGGGGGCTTTGACGTGGCAGCCGGGGCGCGCGATGCTTTTCGCGAATCGGGTGAATAGGACCCTGGCCTGACCGGTGACCCAGCACTCCCGCGATACCCCGCAGTTCTACCTGACCGCGCCGTCGCCCTGCCCGTACCTCAAGGGCCAGGAGGAGCGGAAGGTGTTCACGCACCTCGTCGGTGAGCGCGCAGGCGACCTCAACGACCTGCTGACCCATGGCGGCTTCCGCCGCAGCCAGTCGATCGCCTACCGCCCGGCCTGCGAAGGCTGCCGCGCCTGCGTCTCGGTGCGCGTCGTGGTCGCGGACTTCCAGCCGTCGCGCAACATGCGCCGCGTCGCCGAGCGCAACGCCGACCTGCTCGGCAATGTGCGCACCGCCGCGCCGACCTCCGAGCAGTATTCGGTGTTCCGCGCCTATCTCGACGCCCGTCACCGCGACGGCGGCATGGCCGACATGACGGTGCTCGACTACGCGATGATGATCGAGGACAGCCATGTCGACACGCGCGTCATCGAATACCGGCGGCGCGGGCCCGATAGCGGCATCACCGGCCGCGGCGCCGGCGAGCTGATCGCGGTCGCGCTCTCCGACGTGCTCTCGGACGGCCTGTCGATGGTCTATTCGTTCTTCGAGCCGGGCGAAGCGGACCGCTCGCTCGGCACCTACATGATCCTCGACCACATCGAACGCGCGCAGAAGATGGGCCTTCCCTACGTTTATCTCGGCTACTGGGTCGCCGGCTCGCGCAAGATGGACTACAAGGGCCGCTTCCTGCCGCAGGAGCGGCTGATGCCGTCCGGCTGGGTCCGGTTCGAGCGCTAGCGCCGCCCGCTCCGCCTGTTCACGGCCCCGGTTTTTCCCTAACCTCGCCGGCGGGCCTGGGAAGACAGCGTCATGCAGTCGCGTCGGGGTGCTGCGGCGGCACTATGCGCGATCGCCTCGATCGCCGCATGGCCGGGCGTAGCGCGCGCGCAGACCTTCTCCCGCTTCTTCGGATTCGGCGACAGCACGATCGACAGCGGCTGGTATCGCAGCACGCCGCCGCTCAACACCAGCCCAACCTTCAACACCGACTTCGCGGCCGCGCTCGGCGCCGGCGGCGGCAAGGCGACGACCAATCCGGGCGGCGTCAGCGCCGAATATCTCGCGGGCAAGTTCGGGCTGACGGCGACGCCGGCCAACACCGCGGGCGGCACCGATTATGCAACCGGCGGCGCGCGCAACAACCAGCTCAACACGGCCCTGACGGGCGGCAACACCGCCGCCGTCCCGACCGTCACCCAGATCGGAAATTATCTCGCGGGCAACAACGGCGCGGCCGACGCCGGCGCGCTCTACGTCATCAGCACCGGAGGCAACGACATCACCTATGCGGCCAACCAGCTCGCCGCCGCCGACCGCTCGGCCTATGTCACGACCGCCGCGACCGATCTCGTCGCCGCCATCGCGCGGCTGCAGGCGGCGGGCGCGCGCTACATCGTCATACCGAACCAGCCGGAGTCTTTCGGCACCGCCGAGCTCAAGTCGCTGCGCGCACTCTACGACAGCACGGTGTGGTCGGGGCTTGCGGCGCGCGGCGTCAATTTCGTGCCGGCGGATTTCAACGCCGTCATCGCGGCCGTCATCGCCAATCCGGCGTCGTTCGGATTCCAGTTCGTTTCGAATACCGGCGCCGGCCCCGCCTGCACCCAACCGGCCGGCATCACGTCCGGCTGGGCGACGATGTGCTCGCCGACCTCGCCGGTATCGACCCTGGTCTCACCCGACGCCGCGAGCACGCATCTGTTCGCCGACGATCTTCATCTGACCACCGCCGGCCAGCAGATCGTCGCCGACTACGAATACAGCCTGTTGGTGGCGCCGAGCCAGATCTCGTTCCTGCCGGAAGCGCAGGTGAAGACGCGCGCGGCAATCCTCGACACGATCTTCAGCCAGATTCCGATCTCGCAGCGGAGCAACGCCCCGCGCGGCTTCAACGCCTGGGTGAGCGGCGATTTCTCGTTCCTCAAGATCGCCAACGCCAACGGCTTCCCGGACGATCCCGGCACGCCGGCCGGGGCCACCGCCGGATTGAGCTTCAAATTCGGCGGTGACTGGATCGCCGGCGCCGCCATCTCCGCCGGCAGCACGACGCAGTCGTTCAGCACGATGGGCAGCTACCGGCAGGACGACGTCGCCGGAAGCCTCTATGCCGGCTATCGCCACAACAGGCTCTGGGTCAACGCCGCCGCGACGTTCGGCATGTCGCGTTACAAGGTGGACCGCCCGGTGCAAATCGGGGTGACGACACAGCCCAACACGGGCACCACGAACGGCACCAACGTGTCGCTGGCCTTCGAGACCGGCTACGATCTCGTGTCCGGCAAGATCGAGCACGGCCCGGTCGGCGGCATGCGCTTCCAGCACATCCGCGTCGACGGCTTCATCGAAACGGGCAGCTTCACCAGCTTGTCGTTCGGCGGTCAGACGCGCAATTCGGCGGTAAGCCAGATCGGCTATCAGGCGAGTTACGACGCCGGCAAGGTGCGCCCGTTCGCGCGGGCGGCGTGGAATCACGAATGGGCCTCGACCGACCGCGACGTCGAGGCGTCACTGACCACGACCGCCGCGCCGAGCTACACGATGCCGGCCGTCGTTCTCGGCAAGGACTGGGGCACGGCGACCTTGGGCGTCATCGCGCCGGCGGCCACCAATTGCATGATAATGGTCGCGCTCACCGGCCAGTTCGCGCAGCAGAGCGCGACGGCCTACGGGCTCCAGGTGGGCCTGAACGCGGCGTTCTAGGCCGCGTCAGCCCGCCGCCATCGTATCGATCAGCAGCTTCACGTTGAGCGCCACGATCATCGCGGCGACGATCCACGCCAGGATCGCGACCGGGCGCTTGACGGCGAACCGCCCCATTTTCCTGCCGTCGGCGGTGAACATCACCAGCGGGATGACCGCGAACGGCAACTGCATCGACAGGATCACCTGGCTGAGGATCAGAAGCTTCGCCGTGCCGCTCTCGCCGTAGAGCGCGGTGACGGCAATCACCGGCACGATGGCGATGCCGCGCGTGACAAGCCGCCGCGCCCAATGCGGCAGGCGAATGTGCAGGAAGCCTTCCATCACGATCTGGCCGGCGAGCGTCGCGGTCACCGTCGAGTTGAGGCCGGAGGCGAGCAACGCCACCGCGAACAGCACCGATGCGATGCCGGCGCCGAGCAGCGGCGACAGGAGATCGTAGGCCTGGTCGATCTCGGTCACCGCCTTGCCGTTCGCGTGGAACACCGCCGCCGCGACGATCAGGATCGCCGCGTTGACGAACAGCGCCAGCATCAGCGCGATGGTGGAATCGATCGTCGCCCAGCGGATGGCGTGGGCGCGGCCCTTGTCGCTGTGCTCGAAGCGGCGCGTCTGCACGATCGAGGAATGCAGATAGAGGTTATGCGGCATCACCGTCGCGCCGAGAATGCCGATGGCGATGTAGAGCATCTCCGGATCGGTGACGATTTCGTGCGACGGCAGGAAGCCGCCGGCGATGCCCGCAAGCGGCGGCGCGGCAAGCACGATCTCGACCGCGAAACAGGCCGCGATCACGACCAATAACGCGACGACGAAAGCCTCGAGGAAGCGGAAGCCGCGGTTCATCAACATCAGCAGCAGGAAGGCGTCGAGCGCGGTGATGAGCGCGCCGATGACCAGCGGGATGCCGAACAGCAATTTGAGCGCGATCGCGGTGCCGATCACCTCGGCGAGATCGCAGGCGACAATCGCCAGCTCGCAAGCCATCCAGAGCAGCAATCCGACCGGCCGCGGAAAGGCGTCGCGACAGGTCTGGGCCAGGTCGCGCCCGGTGGCGATGCCGAGCCGCGCGGCAAGCGCCTGCAACAGGATCGCCATGAGGTTCGAGAGCATGACGACGGCGAGCAGCGTGTAGCCAAAGCGCGAGCCGCCGGCGAGGTCGGTCGCCCAGTTGCCCGGGTCCATGTAGCCGACCGAAACCATGTAGCCGGGGCCGGAAAAGGCGATGAGACGCCTGAGCCAGGTGCCCTCGTTCGGCACCGGAATGGTCGCATGCACCTCGGACAGGCTCGCGCGCTGCGGCTCGTCGCCGGGGCGCCAGACGGGCTCGAGGTCACCGTGCATAGAGGTCCAAACCGATTCCTGCAGATGCGAATTAGTAGCAACAAAGTCGCAGACCTTCGGTTCCGCGTCAATCCAGATGCGAACGGCTCGCAAGATGGCGCCATGTATGGAACTTTGGCCACGACCCGGTGTTGTGTCAGGCCTGACCGACCGTCCGGATTTCCGCCGACAACCGCGCTGACGGCGCGCTGCAAGCCTCATGTGCAGCGGTGCCACGCGCGCGCGTGGACGGCGCGGACGCAAGGCCCCGCAACGGAGAGACCCCGGAATGCCCCTGCCCCGCCTGCGCCTCCGATCCGGCCGGCTCGCGGCAGCGGCGGTCGCGCTCGCGCTTGTCGCGGGCCCGGCGCTCGCCCAGGCGTCCGGTGAGGGCAAGGGTCCCTCGGTCGTGATCTTCCTCGCGGAATTGCTGCTGCTCATGCTCACCGGCCGCCTCCTCGGCGAAGCCATGCTGCGCATCAAGCAGCCGGCGGTCATGGGCCAGCTCATTGCCGGCCTGATCCTCGGGCCGTCGCTGCTCGGCGCCCTGTTCCCGGGCGTGCACGATCTTCTTTTCCCCAAGGCGCCGGAGCAGAAGGCGATGCTCGACGGCATCGCGCAATTCGGCGTGCTGCTGCTGCTGGTCATCACCGGCATGGAGACCGACCTGAAACTGGTGCGGCAGACCGGCCGCGCCTCGGTCTATGCCTCGCTGATGGGCATCGTCGTGCCCTTCGGCTGCGGCGTCGGGCTCGGCCTCGCATTGCCGGACTCGCTCATCGCCGATCCGGGCAAGCGCGTCGTCACCGCGCTGTTCCTCGGCACGGCGCTGTCGATCGCCTCGGTCAATTTCGTGGCCATGATCGTGCGCGAGATGAATTTCACGCGCCGCACCGTCGGCCAGGTGATCCTCGCCTCGGCGGTGATCGACGACTCGGTCGGCTGGATCATCGTCTCGATCATCTTCTCGCTCGCCGCCGCCGGCGAGGTCGAGCCGATGAAGCTTGCCAGCAGCATCGTCGGCACGCTCGTGTTCCTCGGCGTCAGCCTGACCATCGGCCGGCGCGCGGTGTTCTTCGCCATCCGCTGGGTCAACGACCATTTCGAGAGCGACTTCGCCGTCATCACCGCGATCCTGGTGATCATGGGCTCCATGTCGCTCATCACCTATGCGATTGGCGTGCACACCGTGCTCGGCGCCTTCGTTGCCGGCGTGCTGGTCGGTGAATCGCCTATCCTGAGCAAGCACATCGACGAGCAGTTACGCGGCCTGGTGATGGCCTTCTTCACGCCGATCTATTTCGGGCTCGCGGGCCAGAACGCCAATCTCACCGTGCTCGGCGACCCGACCATCGCTGCCTACACGGTCGGCCTCGTCGCCATCGCCAGCCTCGGCAAGTTCGGCGGCGCGTTTGCCGGCGCCGAGCTCGGCGGCCTGACGCGGCGCGAGGGCTTCGCGCTCGCCTGCGGCATGAACGCCCGCGGCTCGACCGAAGTCATCATTGCCACCGTCGGCCTGTCGATGGGCGCGCTCAGCTCCACTTTGTTCACAATGATTGTCACCATGGCGGTCGTGACCACGATGGCGATGCCGCCGACCTTGCGCTGGGCGCTGTCGCGCGTGCCAATGCGCAAGGAGGAGAAGCAGCGCATCGAGCGCGAGGAGATGGAGACGAAGGGCTTCGTGCCGAAGCTCGAGCGCCTCCTGCTCGCCATCGACGACAGCGCCAACGGCCAGTTCGCCGCCCGCATCGGCGGCATCATCGCCGGCGCCAATGCCATGCCGACGACGGTGATGCACATCCACGGCAAGAAGCGGCCGAGCAAGACGGCCGTCGAGCAGGCTAAGGAGAAGGCCAAGGAGTTCGGCGAGGCCGTGCAGGTCGCGGCCGGCCGCAGCGACGACGCCAAGCGCGACGAGGAGAAGACCGAGACCAGGATCGACGTCACCACCATCGTCGAGAAGGCGCCGAAGGCGGAGGCCATCGCCGCCGAGGCCGAGAAGGGCTACGACCTGATGGTGGTCGGGCTTGCCAACACGGTCGCCAACAAGGCCGAATTCCATGACGACCCGACCAGCCTCGCCGCCGGTTTCCCCGGCCCGCTGGCGGTCACCGAGGCGCGTGACGGCCTGCTCGAGGATCCGCTGCAAAGCCGGCTGAGCATCCTCGTGCCGGTCAACGGCACCGATCACTCGCGCCGCGCCGCCGAGGTCGCGATCGCCATCGCCCGCGCCGCCAAGGCGCCGCTGACCGCGCTCTACGTCGCGCCCGGCGGCAAGAACAAGCCGCGCCGATCGCGCCAGTACGAGGAGGCGATCCTGAAGGACATCGTGGCGCTGGCCGAGACCTACGCGCTCCAGATCAAGACCGCGGTCCGCGCCGACATCGCCGCCGACGAGGCGATCGTCAAGGAAATGGGCCGCCGCCGCAACAATCTCGTCGTGCTCGGCGTCGGCCGCCGCCCGGGCGAAAAATTGTTCTTCGGCGACACCGCCTCGGCGCTGCTGGCGAAGTCGACCAAGTCGCTGCTGTTCGTGGCGACGTGAGCGCCCTTGAAATGTCCGGTGTTTTACCGTACATTTTGCCAATGGCCCAGCACCCCACCCGCTCCACCCGTCTCGAGGCACGCATCGCACCCGATGCACTCGCCGTCGTCAAACGCGCCGCGGAAATGCAAGGCCGCAGCGTCAGCGATTTCGTCGTTGCGGCTGCGCAGGACGCCGCACACAAGGCGATCGCCGATCTCCAGGTGCTACGGCTTTCAATCGCCGATCAGCGCGCCTTCGCAGACGCCATCATCGACCCGCCCGAACCCGTCCCGGCGCTTAGCCGCGCGAAGGCGGCGCATCGCCGGTTGATCCGGAAGGCGCGGTGACAGCACCGTACCTGATTGCGCCGCTTGGCGAAGCGCACGATAGAACAAACTTTAATTGCGGCGTTGCCGCGCTGGACCGATACCTTCGGACCCAGGCCGGTCAGGATATCCGCCGTCATATCGCGAATTGCTTCGTTGCGGGGCCGGCGGGGTCAAACGATGTCGCCGGCTATTACACGCTGTCCGCCGCCAGCATCACTCTGGGCGATCTGAGAGACGATGTTGTAAGGCGTTTGCCGCGGTATCCTGTGGTTCCGGCCGCGCGGATTGGCCGGCTGGCGATCGATCAGCGGCATCAGGGGCAAGGCCTCGGCGCCGCAATGCTGTTCGACGCCAGCGAGCGCGCGTTACGTTCCGACGCTGCGATCTTTGCGATTCTGGTCGATGCCAAAGACGATCAAGCGGCCGCGTTCTACCGCCATCATGGGTTTGCGCCATTCAAAAGTCGGCCACTCACGCTCTATCTGCCGGCCGGAACGGCTAAGAAATTATAATGCCGTCGCAGCGCCAAAGTCCCACTTTCGCGGGAATGAGCGGCGGCGCACCTACTCCGCCTTCGCCGCCGGCGGCGCGCCGAACTTGTTGTTGGTGAGGAAGCGGTCGGGGCGGATGCGGCCGGCGGCGGCGCGGTCACCGCGCCAGTCCTTCAATTCTTTCAGCGACAGCGTGAAGCTGCGGCCGGCGGTGTCGATCCAGGTCAGGCCCTTCTCGGCTTCGAAGGTGGTGACGTCCGAAAGGCCCTTGTCGAGATAGCGCTGCAACCGCACGCCGCGGCCCTTGGTCATCTCGGGCACCTGGTCAATCGGGAACACCAGCAGCTTGCGGTTCTCGCCGACTGAGGCGACGAGCTCGCCGGTGACGGCGGTCATCGCGGCAGCGCGGTCCGGCGCCTTCAGGTTGAGCACCTGCTTGCCCTTGCGCGTGGTGCCGAGAACTTCCGCCTCCGGCACGATGAAGCCATTGCCCGCATAGCTCGCGACCAGGAACTTGCGGCCGCCGTCATAGGCCATCGCCGCGACGACGTCCGCGTCCTGCTCGAGATCGATGAACAGGCGCAACGGCTCGCCGTGGCCGCGGCCACCGGGAAGCTTGGACGCGTCGATGGTGTAGAAGCGGCCGTTCGAGCCGAAGATCAGCACCTTCGCCGTGGTCTCGGTCGGGAACGCGAACTTGAGCGCGTCGTCCTGCTTGAAGGCGACGCCGGAGAGGTCGCTGACGTGGCCGCGCAGCGCGCGCACCCACCCCTTCTCCGACACGACGACGGTGATCGGCTCGCGCACGACCATCGCCTCCTCGATCGCGGCCTCGTCGTGCTCCGGCGCCTCGGCGAAGGCGGTCCGGCGTTTGCCGAGCGCGGTTTTCGGGCCGAACTTCTCCCGCGTCTCCTTGATCTGCCCGGCGATGGTCTTCCACTGCTGGTCTTCCGAGCCGACCAGCGACTTGAGCTTCTTCTGCTCGTCGCGCAGCGCCTTGTCCTCGGTGCGGATCTCCATCTCCTCGAGCTTGCGCAAATTGCGCAGCCGCATGTTGAGGATGGCGTCGGCCTGCACGTCGGTGAGCTTGAAGGTCTTCATCAGGACGGGCTTGGGCTCGTCCTCGGTGCGGATGATCTTGATGACCTTGTCGAGATTCAAATACGCGACGAGATAGCCGCCGAGCACTTCGAGCCGGTGCTCGATCTGCGACAGGCGGTATTTCGAGCGGCGCACCAGCACGTCGCGGCGGTGGTCGAGCCATTCGCGCAGCGCCTCGGCGAGACCGAGCACCTTCGGGACGCGGCCCTTCACCAGCACGTTCATGTTGAGCGGAATGCGGTTCTCGAGCTCGGTGAGCTTGAACAGCGATTCCATCATCAGCGCGGCGTCGACCGTGCGCGCGCGCGGCTCGATGACGATGCGGACGTCCTCGGCGCTCTCGTCGCGCACGTCGGCGACCAGCGGCAATTTCTTGTCGTTCAAAAGCTCGGCGATCTTCTCGATCAGCCGCGACTTCTGCACCAGCCACGGGATCTCGGTGATGACCACGACATAGGTGCCGCGGCCGCCCTCCTCCGTCTCCCATTTGGCGCGGACGCGGAACGAACCCCGGCCGGTGGCGTAGGCCTCGGCCAATGCCTCGGCCGAGTCGACGATGATGGCGCCGGTCGGGAAGTCCGGGCCCTTGACGTATTTCAAAAGCGTGCGGCTGCGCGCCGCCGGCGTCTCGATCAGATGCAGCGCGGCATCGCATAGCTCGGCCGCGTTGTGCGGCGGGATCGACGTCGCCATGCCCACGGCGATGCCCTGCGAGCCATTGGCGAGCAGGTTCGGGAATGCCGCCGGCAGAACGACCGGCTCTTCGTTGGAGCCGTCGTAGCTCGGGCGGAAATCGACCGAGTCCTCGTCGAGGCCGTCGAGCAAAAGCCGGGCCACTTCGGTCAGGCGCGATTCGGTGTAGCGCATCGCGGCGGCGTTATCGCCGTCGATGTTGCCGAAATTGCCCTGACCGTCGACCAGCGGATAGCGCTGCGCGAAGTCCTGCGCCAGGCGCACCATGGCGTCGTAGATCGCCTGGTCGCCGTGCGGATGGAAATTGCCCATCACGTCGCCGACCACCTTGGCCGACTTCTTGAAGGCGGCGCCGGGGTCGAGGCGCAGGCCGCGCATGACGTGCAGGATGCGCCGGTGCACGGGCTTGAGGCCGTCGCGCGCATCCGGCAGCGCGCGGTTCATGATGGTCGAGAGGGCGTAGGCGAGATAGCGCTCCTCGAGCGCCTCGCGCAGCGCGACTTCCTCGACCGCCCCCTTCTCGGGGGGAATCAGTCTGGGTCCCATGAGTGGAGTGCTAATCCTTGCCGCCGGGATGAACAAGCGATGAACGCGGCGGCCATCGAACCTTCTAAAATGATCGGTATCATCCTGAACCTGGAACACCGATCCGCGTTATAGTGGGCTTCAAACAGCGTTCGGGCTTTTTTGGGATGGAGGACGGAAATGCGCCGGACTGTTCTTACTGCCGCTGCCACCTTCGCGATCTTGGCCGGTGCGGCCATGCTGCCGCAAAGCGCCGAGGCCATGACCTTGCCGGCTCCGGCCGGCATCGCGGCCGCCGCCGAAGGCACCAATCTCGCTCAGGATATCGCTTACGTCTGCCGCCGCGTCTGGCGGTGCGGACCCTATGGCTGCGGCTGGCGCCGGGCCTGCTACTGGACCGGGCCGCGCTACTACCGGCGCTACTACCGGCATCGCTATTACCGGCGCTGGTAATCGCGCTGCCACGCGTTCCTTGTCAGGATTGCGGCCGGCTTCTGCCGTAAGCCGGCCGCAGGGTTCTCGTCACGGCGACATCGTCGGGGGCACCGGACAGGTGTCTGGGTAAGGGCTCCGCGACACACCGGAGGAAACTGAAACATGCGCAAGATCGTTCTGTCGGCTGTCCTTGCGGCGGGCATGGCTCTCGCCGCCTCGACCGGCGCCTCGGCCACCCCGCTCTCGGTCGGGCTTTCGAACGGCGCGTCGGCGGCCCCGAACGCCTCGCTGATCGAGGACGTGGCGTGGCGCTGCCGCCGCATCACCGTCTGCCACCGCGGCCCCTACGGCCACCGCCGTTGCCGCGTCGAGCGCGTCTGCCGTCACTGGTAATCCGCCTCACTTCCGATGCAGCGGCCCGGCCTTTACGCCGGGCCGTTTGCATTTTCAGGCCGCGCCCGGCAATGCGCGGGCGAGCGCCGCGATGAAATGCGTGCGCTCGTCGCCGAGCATCAACCCGCGCGGCTCGAGCACGTAGCGGTCGAGGAAAAAACCGGTCAGCGCGAAGCCCTCGGCCACGTCCTTGCCGCTCGCAGGCTGCTGCTCGTCGCGCAGGAAGGCCGGCAGCGTCAGCATCCGCTCCGCATAAGGCGCGCCCGCCTCGCGCGAAACGGCGCGCCCTGATTTCGGCGACACGTAGACAAGATCGTCGGTCGCGCCGGTCGCCACGCATTCGGTCAAGTCGAGGCCAAAGCCAAGCTCCGACAACAATTGCAATTCGAAACGCACCACCAGCGGCGCGATCACCTGCGCCTGCTCGAGATGGCCGAGCATGGTGTCGAGCAACTCGTACAGGCTCTCATGCGGGTCGCGCTCCGGCAGCAACCGCATCAGCGCGGTCAGATGCGTCAGGCCGTAGATCGCGTGCGGCGCGGCGAAGAAGCCGGCGGCGCGCAGGTTCATGGGCTCGACGGTGTAGTTGCCGAGATGGTCGTCGAGCCGCGCGCGCCAGGTGGCGCTGACCGCGTTGCCGGGCTGGAGAATCGGCTTCATGCGCGAGCCGAACCCGCCGCGCACCATGCCGAGATGACGGCCGTGCGCGCGCGTCATCAGGTCGAGGATGGCATTCGCCTCCCCGTGCCTTTTGACGCCCAGCACGATGCCTTCATCGGTCCATTGCATTGATTCGGATCAGACCCGCGTCTCAATACTCTACTGTCATCACCGGGCCGACGCGAAGCGGCGAGTCCCGGTGATCTCGCTTAGTGAGGTGCTGCGCCGCCTCATCGGGATCGCCGGGACAAGCCCGGCGATGACAGAATTGGGGCTACTCCTTCTGAAACTCCAGGCCCATCGCCCGATAACGCTCGGGGTCGTCACCCCAGCCCTCGCGCACCTTCACGAACAGGAACAGGTGCACCTTGCCCTCGGTGATCTTTTCGATCTCGCGGCGCGAGGCCTCGCCGATCGCCCTGATCGCCGCGCCGCCCTTGCCGAGCACGATCTTGCGCTGGCTCTCGCGCTCGACATAGATCGTCTGCTCGATGCGCACGGCATTGCCGCGCAAATCCTTCCACTGCTCGGTCTCGACAGTGGCGTGGTACGGCAATTCCTGGTGCAGCCGCTCGAACAGTTTCTCGCGCGTGATCTCGGCCGCCAACTGCCGCATCGGCGCGTCCGACATCTGGTCGGCCGGATAGAGCCACGGCCCTGGGGCGACGCGCTCGGCGAGCCAGCGCTTCAAATCGGCGACACCGTCGCCCGACAGCGCCGAGACCATGAAGGTCGCCTCGAAGCGCGCCTTGTCGTTTGCCCTTTGCGCCAGGGTCAGCAGCACTTCCTTGGCGACGAGATCCACCTTGTTGAGGATGAGCACGACCGGCGGCTTGACCTCGGCCAGCCGTTCGAGGATGGCCTCGTTTTCCTCGTCCAGCCCCTTGCGCGCGTCGATCAGGACGCCGACGAGATCGGCCTCGTGCGCGCCGCTCCACGCCGTGGTCACCATGGCGCGGTCGAGCCGCCGCTTCGGCGTGAAGATGCCGGGCGTGTCGACGAAGATGAGTTGCGATTGCCCCGCCACCGTGATGCCGCGGATTAGCGCGCGCGTCGTCTGCACCTTGTGCGACACGATGGTGACCTTCGAGCCGACCAGCGCGTTGAGCAGCGTCGACTTACCGGCATTGGGCGCGCCGATCAGCGCGACGAAGCCGCAGCGTGTGTCCGCGCCCTTGTTCTCAGGCATCGATCTTGTCCGCGGCGACGCCCACCGCGAGCAGCATCGCGGCGGCGGCGGCCTGCTCGGCCGCGCGTTTCGATTCGCCGATGCCTTCGGCCGGCGGCCGGTCCGGCAGTTCCACGGCGACGCGGAATTTCGGCTTGTGATGCGGGCCGGTGCGCGCCAGCTCGCGATAGGCCGGCGTCGGCAAAGCGCGCGCCTGCGCCCATTCCTGCAACATCGTCTTGGGATCGCGCAGCGGCCGCGGCGGCTTCAACATGCGCTCCTTCCAGAAGCGCTCGATGAAGCCCTCCGCCGCGCCATAGCCGCCGTCGAGATAGACGGCGCCGACCAACGCCTCGCAAGCATCGGCCAGGATGGTGGCGCGCAGGCGGCCGCCGGCCTGCGATTCCGACGAGCCGAGGCTCAAGGCCGGGCCGACGTCAATGGTGCGCGCAACGTCGGCGCAGGTTTCCTTGCGCACGAGATCGGCCAGGCGGCGCGACAGTTCGCCCTCGTTGGCGCGCGGGAACGCGCGATAGAGCATGTCGGAGACGACGAGGCCGAGCACGTGGTCGCCAAGAAATTCGAGGCGCTGGTAGCTGTTGACGCGGGCACCACCGGACGCGGCCGAGATGTGCGTCAGCGCCCGCTCGAGCAACGTCTTGTCGGCGAAATGGTAGCCGATGCGTTCCTCGAGCGCGCTTCTGTCCTTCGCCCTGCTGCGGCTCATCTGACGATCGTGAACAGCCGGCCCCAGCGCACCGAGAACGGCCAGCGCCAGAACTCCCAGGCCCGCTCGCCGTCATAGACGGAGAAGAAGATCAGTTGCGCCTTGCCGACGATGTTCTCGAACGGCACGAAACCGACCTGGCTGAAGCGGCTGTCGGTGGAATTGTCGCGGTTGTCGCCCATCATGAAGTATTCGCCGGGCGGCACGGTGTAGACCTGCGTATTGTCGGCAAAGCCGTTGTCGACGAGGTCGAGCGTATAGAACGTCTTGCCGTTCGGCAGCGTCTCCAGCCAGCGCTTGACCGGCTGTTCGCGCGTGCCCTCTTCGGTCTCGACGAAATCCGGGGCGCGCTCGCGCTTGACGCCGGTGCCGTTGATGAAGACCTGGCCGTCGATCACCTGGATCTTGTCGCCCGGCAGGCCGATCACGCGCTTGATGTAATCGACGGAGGGGTCCTTCGGCAGGCGGAACACGACGACGTCGCCGCGCTCGGGCGTCAGGCTCCCGGGGAAACGACTGGACACCAACGTGCCGAGCTTGTCGCCCATAGGCAGCGAATATTTCGAATAGCCGTAGCTGTATTTCGAGACGAACAGATAGTCGCCGACGAGCAGCGTCGCCTTCATCGAGCCGGACGGGATGTTGAACGGCTGAAACAGGAAGGTGCGGATGACGAGGGCGATGATGAGGGCGTGGAAAACGACGCGGGCGGTTTCCCCAATACCGCCCTCTTTCCGCTTGGTCCCGGATGTCACGCTCATTGGCCTCTCGTCCGCCGTCTTGACGCCCCGGCACGTTCTAGCGGCTGGCCCCGACAGGTGCAATCGAGAACGCGCCCGCCGGCCTGTAAGGGATTGCGGGGACTAGGATTCCGGCGTTCAGCGCGCGGCGGCGCCGAGCGGCACGGCCTGGATGATGACGATGGCCTGCGCGGTCGGCCCCTCGTCCGTCAACGACACGTCGATCACCGCCTCGTGGCCGGCAGGCGTGATGGCTTTCAGCCGCTCCAGCGCCCCGCCCGTGAGCTTCATCGTCGGCCGGCCGGACGGCAGATTGATGACCCCCATGTCGCGCCAGAACACGCCCTTGCGGAAGCCGGTGCCGAGCGCCTTGGCGCAGGCCTCCTTGGCGGCGAACCGCTTCGCGTAGGTTTCGGCGCGGTTGGCGCGGCGCTCGGCCTTGGCGCGCTCGGCCGGCGTGAAGATGCGGTCGAGGAAACGCTCGCCGTGGCGGTCGAGCACCTTCTCGATGCGGCGCGCGTCGCAGAGGTCCGAGCCGAGGCCGATGATCATGCGCGCTTTTCCTGGCGCATGATCTTGTCCGAAAACCGGTGCCCACTTTTCGGGATCATGCGCGCGCCCGGCCGCGGTCCATCGCCGCGCGCATCAACTTGATCGTGGCGTCGAGCCCCTCGAAAACCGCCTCGCCGATCAGGAAATGACCGATGTTCAATTCCATCACCTGCGGCAGCGCGGCGATGGTCTCGGCGCTGGCGTAATCGAGCCCGTGGCCGGCGTGCACCTCGAGGCCGAGACCGTGGGCGAGCAGCGCCCCGGCGCGCAAGGACTGCCATTCCGCCTGCGCCTCGGCTCTGCGGTTCTCGGCCAGCGCGTCGCACCAGGCGCCGGTGTGCAGTTCGACGACCGGCGCGCCGAGCGCCGCCGCGACCTCGATCTGCGCCGGATGGGGCGCGATGAACAGCGAGACGCGGATGCCGGCGTGCTTCAAGTCGTGCACCGCGGGCGCGAGCTGCGCCTGATGGCGCACGGCGTCGAGCCCGCCTTCGGTGGTGCGCTCGGTGCGCTTCTCCGGCACGATGCAGACCGCGTGCGGGCGGATGGCGAGCGCGGCCGCCACCATCTCGTCGGTCGCCGCCATCTCGAAGTTCAACGGCTTGTCGATCTCGGCCTTCAGCCGCGCCATGTCGTCGTCGCGGATGTGACGGCGGTCCTCGCGCAGGTGCGCGGTGATGCCGTCGGCGCCGGCGGCGATGGCGAGCTTGGCGGCGCGCACCGGATCGGGATGGCGGCCTCCGCGCGCGTTGCGGATGGTGGCGACGTGGTCGACGTTGATGCCGAGGCGGAGTTTCTTAGCCATTGACGCGTTCCGCCTTGGCCACCATCGGCTTCGCCCGCAACTGCGCCAGGATCGCGGTCAGGTGCTTGAGGTCATAGACCTCCAGGTCGATGGTGACGTCGGTGAAGTCCGGCGCGCTGCGCGCCATGTGGATGTTGTCGATGTTGCCGTCGTGCTCGGCGATGACTTGCGCAATTTGCGCGAGCGAGCCCGGCTCGTTGACCGACTGCACCGAGATGCGCACCGGGAAGCGGCGCGGCGTGCGCTCGTCCTCGTCCCAGCGCAGGTCGATCCAGCGATCCGGATGGTCCTCGAACTCGCTCAAGGCCGGCGACTGGATCGGATAGATCGTGATCCCCTCGCCCGGATTGAGGATGCCGACGATGCGGTCGCCCGGCACGGCGCCGCCGTTTGGCGCAAATCGCACCGGCAAATCGGTGTTGATGCCGCGGATCGGCAGCGCCGCTTCGGTCGCCTCCGGCACGCGGAACTTGACCGACTTCAGGCGGCGCAATCCGAACCAGCCGCTCTCGGGCTTCTTGGGCCTGAGCGCCAGGGCCGCGGCGCGTTCCTCCTTGTAGTCGGGGTACATCGCGCGGGCGACGTCGGAGGCTTTCAATTCGCTGCGCCCGACCGCCGACATCACCTCCTCGATCGAGGAGCGCGCCAGCCGCGGCAGCGCGCCGGTCAGCTTCTCGTCGGAATAGGCGATCTTGGCGCGCTGAAACAGGCGCTCGACGATGCGGCGGCCGAGCCCCGTGTACTGCGCGCGCACGGCGGCGCGGGTGGCGCGGCGGATCGCGGCGCGCGCCTTGCCGGTGCGCACGATCGACTCCCACGCGGCCGGCGGCGCCGTCTGCGCCTTCGAGGTAATGATCTCGACCTCGTCGCCGTTGGTCAATTCGCTGGTCAGCGGCGCCATCTGGCCGTTGACCTTGGCGCCGACCGCGGTGTTGCCGACGTCGGTGTGCACCGCATAGGCAAAGTCGATCGGCGTCGCCTTGCGCGGCAGCGCGATCAATTTGCCCTTCGGCGAGAAGCAGAACACCTGGTCGTGGAACAGCTCGAGCTTGGTGTGCTCGAGGAATTCTTCCGGGTTCGAGCCTTCGGCCAGCAATTCGATGGTGCGGCGGAGCCAGGCGTAAGCGGTCGACTCCCGCGACAGCAATTCCGTCGGCGAGCCGGCGCCGTCCTTGTAAAGCGCGTGCGCGGCGATGCCGTATTCGGCGATCTCGTGCATTTCCAAGGTGCGGATCTGCAATTCGACGCGCTGCTTGCCCGGGCCGATCACCGTCGTATGAATCGAGCGGTAATCGTTCGCCTTCGGCGTCGAGATGTAATCCTTGAAGCGGCCCGGCACCATCGGCCACGACGAGTGCACGACGCCGAGCGCCTGGTAGCAATCGCCGAGCGTCTTGACGATGACGCGGAAGCCGAAGATGTCGGACAATTGCTCGAAGCCGACCGACTTGCGTTCCATCTTGCGCCAGATCGAATAGGCGCGCTTGCGCCTGCCCTTCACCGTCGCCGCGATACCGCGCTCGGCGAGTTGCTTGGTGAGCTGGCTTTCGATCTCGCCGATCAGGAAGCGGCTGCGCTCCTCCAGCCCGCCGAGGCGCGACGACACGACCCCGTAGGCCTCCGGGTTGAGCTCGCGGAACGCCAGGTCCTCGAGTTCCTCGCGCATCTCGTGCATGCCCATGCGGCCGGCCAGCGGCGCATAGATCTCGAGCGTCTCCTCCGCCACGCGCCGGCGCGAGGGCTCCGGCATCCAGTGCAGCGTGCGCATATTGTGCAGGCGGTCGGCGAGCTTGATCAGCAGCACGCGTACGTCGTCGGCGATGGCGAGCAAAAGCTTGCGCAGGTTCTCGGCCTGCTTGGCCTCCTTGGTGACGAGGTCGAGCTTCTTCAGCTTGGTCAGGCCCTCGACCAGGCGGCCGATGTTCGGGCCGAACAGCTGGTCGATCTCGGCGCGCGTCGCCGCCGTGTCCTCGATCGTGTCGTGCAGGAGCGCCGCGGCGATGGTGGCGTCGTCGAGCTTGAGGTCGGTCAGGATCGCCGCGACCTCGATCGGATGGGAGAAATACGGGTCGCCGGAAGCGCGGCGCTGATCGCCGTGCGCCTTCATGGCGTAGACATAGGCGCGGTTGAGCAGCGCCTCGTTGGTGTTCGGATTGTAGGCGCGCACCCGCTCCACCAGGTCGTACTGGCGCATCATCGGCGTACGGCGGACTTCCAGAGGCTTTTCAGGGGCTTGCGCGACGGCCGCAGCCGGGGGCGGCGGCGCCTTGGCGGGCGCCGGTTTCGGTTTGCGCGACGGCTCGGTGCGCGAGCGTATCATCGACCTGCCTGACGGCCGCGGTTCCCGGGTGGAAAAGCGCATCGCGGCCGGCCTTCTCCCTTAGATATCACGGCATTCCTGTGTGATCGCAACCCTTTGCCGAATGGTTGACAAAAAGACGACGGCCCGGCTTTGGGCCGGGCCGTTATAAGAATTTTATATGGCAGCCGATCACTCGCCGTCGTCCTCGGGGACCTCTTCCGGCGGGGCCAGGCCTTCGAGGCCCTTGAGCAGCTCTTCCTCGGTCATGCGGTCGGCGGTGACCTCGGTGTCGTCGGAATCGACGTTTGCGCCCGAACCGGCGCCGATCAGCGGCACCTCCGGCTCCGGCTCGTCGACTTCGACGTATTTCTGCAGCGAATGGATCAGGTCTTCCTTCAGATCGCCCGGCGAGACGGTGGTCTCGGCGATCTCGCGCAACGACACGACCGGGTTCTTGTCGTTGTCGCGGTCGACCGTGATCTGCGACCCGGACGAGATCATGCGCGCCCTGTGGCTCGCGAGAAGAACGAGATCGAAGCGGTTTTCGACCTTGTCGATGCAGTCTTCGACGGTGACGCGGGCCATCGACGGTCACTCCTTGCGCTGGAACTGATGTCCTGGAAATCAGGCGGTAGCTATCCCCTGCCGGCCGGAAATTCAAGCTTTTTGTCTTGGTTTGGCCGCAACCGTCTGTTACGGAACCGGCATACGAGGACACCGCGACGGGTTTCCGCGCCTGCTTCGTTGATTGCACAGGTACCAGACCAGTTTGATTCCAGGGGTGCCGATTAACCGTTTCGAGGGCCCGAAGGCGCGCCGCCCGCGTCCTTCCCCGCCGCGCGGACACTTTTGCACCGGGCGCGCCGCGCGCCGGCTTTCACAGCGCCATTGCGAGAGACCAAATCCATGACCGTACCCGGCGAAAAGATCGCCTTGTTCATTGACGGCGCCAACCTCTACGCCACGGCCAAGTCGCTCGGCTTCGACATCGACTACAAGAAGCTGCTGCGCGAGTTCCAGTCGCGCGGCTACCTGCTGCGCGCCTTCTATTACACCGCGGTGATCGAGGATCAGGAGTATTCCTCGATCCGCCCGCTGATCGACTGGCTCGACTACAACGGCTACTCGGTCGTCACCAAGGCGACCAAGGAGTTCGTCGACCAGACCGGACGCCGCAAGGTCAAGGGCAACATGGACATCGAACTCGCGGTCGATGCCATGGAGATCGCGCCCACCATCGACCACATGGTGCTGTTCTCCGGCGACGGCGACTTCCGCTCGCTGGTCGAGGCGGTGCAGCGCAAGGGCGTGCGCGTGACGGTCATCTCGACGATCTCGACGCAGCCGCCGATGGTCGCCGACGAATTGCGCCGGCAGGCGGACGTGTTCACCGACATCGTCACGCTCCAGGCCAAGATCGGCCGCGACCCGTCCGAGCGGCCACCGCGCGGCCCGCGCGAGGAGCGCGAGGGCAGCCACACGCCGCAGTTCCTGCAGCGCCCGGCCACGCCGCAACGCGCCGGCGCCGGTGCGCCGGCCGATGACGACGACGAGGAGTCGTTCGAGTAGACGCGCGGCCAGCCATGCCCGCTGCCGCCAAGCCCGGACGCGACTGCCCGCGCTGTCCGCGCCTCGTCAACTTCCGCAAGGAATGGCGCAAGAAGGAACCCGCATGGTTCAACGCGCCGGTGCCCTCCTTCGGGCCCGTTGACGCGCGCCTGCTGATCGTGGGCCTCGCGCCGGGCGTCCAGGGCGCCAACCGCACCGGCCGCCCGTTCACCGGCGATTATGCCGGCGTGCTGCTCTACGAGACGCTCGATAAATACGGCTTCACCAAAGGCGAGTACAAGGCGCATCCCGACGACGGGCTCACACTGGTTGATTGCCGCATCACCAATGCCGTGCGCTGCGTGCCCCCGGAGAACAAGCCGCTGCCGGCCGAGATAAACACCTGCCGCGACTATCTCAAAGAGACGATCGCCGAGATGAAGAACCTGCGCGCCATCGTCGCGCTCGGCCAGATCGCGCACAACAGCGTGCTCTCCGCCTTCGCGGCCAAAAAGTCGGCGTCACCCTTCAAGCATGGCGGCCGCTATCCCGTCGGCCACGTCACGCTGTTCCCGAGCTATCACTGCTCGCGCTACAACACCAATACGGGCGTGCTGACGCCCGAGATGTTCCGCGCCGTCTTCGCGGACGTGCGGCAGTATCTCAAGGATTGAGCTGACGCGCGCGCGCGCAGCTCCGCTTCAGTATGGCGGTCGCCTTCGCGGTCCGCGCGAGGAGCTGATCGACTTCGGCAAACCTGACGCCGAGCATCCGGCCGTCCCGCCACAGCACCTCGCAGGCGTGCCTGCTGGCGTCCGGCACCTTCAGCACGAACACATTGGGAAGCGCGATGTCGGGAGCCGACAGGCATGCGCCGTGCCGAGAGACATCGATGAGTTGGCAGCGCAACGGCGCCTGCCCGTCCCGCTCGATTTGCGCCGGCAGGCTGATACCGCGCCGCAGGAAGGCTCGCCGCTCGGAGAGTGAGATCAATTCGCCCATGCGCATGACACTACGCGCCGGGTTTGAAGAGCAGGTTGAAAAATGCCGCTAACGGCAGCCTATGACGTCAATAGATTTGGAACCATGCTCCGCGCTGGTTGCGATCAGGCGACGGCCCCTCGGTCCTTCCCCAGCCACGCCACCACCTCGGCGGCGCTCTTGTCCGGCGGGAACACCGGGTAGAAGACGTGGGTGATGACGGCGTCGTCGATCACCCAGGCCATGCGCTTGATGAGCTTCATGCCGTCGACGTCGAAGGTCGGCAGATTCATTGTTTTGGCGAAGGCGAGCTTCTCGTCGGAGAGGATCGCGAACGGCAGATGCAGGCGATCGACCGCCTCCTGCTGATAGGCAGTGTCCTGTGTCGACAGGCCGAACAGGTGCTTGACGCCGAGCCGCGTCAATTCGGCGTGGTGGTCGCGGAAGCTGCAGGACTGCGGCGTGCAGCCGCGCGCGCCGGGGATGCCGTCCCAGCCGGTCGGCAGCGCCTGCCCCGGCCGGCCGGTGCGCGGATAGATGTAGAGGATCGTGCGGCCGTTGAGCTTCGACAGGTTGATCGTCGTGCCGCCGGTCGCGGGTAGCGCGATGTCGGCGACGCGCATGCCCTTGAGGTGGCGTGCGGCGCCATCGTCGATGGGAGCCGGGATATTGTCCGGCAGGACGGTCGGATCGTGGGCCTGGCTCATTTGCGCGCTCCATAAGACATGAATTCCATCAGCGAGCCGTCGGGGTCGCGGAAGTAGACCGAAGTTCCCGGCCCCTTGGCGCCGAACCGCTCCATCGGGCCGCGTTCGACTGCGATGCCCTGTGAATTGAGATGAGCGACGGCCTCGTCGATCGGCCCGTGCCATTCGAAGCAGAGATCGCTGTTGCCGGGCTGGACGGGCAGCCGCGCCACCTCCGCCGGCTGCACGCCGGGCCCATGCACGTTGAGCTGGCGGTCGCCGAAGCGGTAGGCAAAGCCGACGGGTCGCGTGACGAGCTCGGCGCCCATTACTTCGACGTAAAATTTGTTCGACCGCGCCCACTCCGAGACGTGGATGACGCAGTGATCGAGGCTGGTCTTCGGCATCGACAGGTCCTTTTGCCGCAGTCGCGAAGTTATGACCCGCGCGGAATGGACCGCCGCGGGCCGGGTTCATACCATGCGTAACGGCCCGCGACAGGGCCGCCCAGGGAGCGACACATGACCATGTCCAAATTCGTGAGCGGCGCAGGCCTTGCCGCGCTGTTGATGGCGGCCACCGCCCTGCCCGCTTCGGCGCAGAGCGCGAAAGCCGCGCTCAAGACCGCCGACGGCAAGGACGCCGGGGTGGCGACGCTGACGCAGACGCCGTCCGGCGTGCTGATCGCGCTGGCGGTCAAGGGATTGCCCGCCGGCGAGCATGCCTTCCACGTGCACGCGGTCGGCAAATGCGAGCCGCCCTTCACCAGCGCCGGCGGACATTTCAATCCGGCCGGCAAGAAGCACGGCATGATGGCGGCGGACGGCCATCACGCCGGCGACATGCCGAACCTGCACATCCCCGCGGGCGGCGAACTCGCGGTCGAGGTGCAGAACGCATCGATCACGCTGGAGAAGGGCAAGCCGAACTCGGCCTTCGGGGCGAACGGCACCGCGCTCGTCATCCATGCTGGCAAGGACGACTACAAGACCGATCCGACCGGAGACGCCGGCGGCCGCATCGCCTGCGGCGTGATCGAGTAGCGCGCTCACGGCACGGTGCCGAGCCTGCGGCCGACGCGGGCGGCCACCGCGCGGCGCTCCTCGCCGAGTTTGGCGAGGCGCGCCTTCACCGTGGCGAGCGTCTCGGGCGCGGCGCGCTCGGGCGAGCCGGAGTCGAACGGCGGCTCCGGCTCGTATTCGATCTGGAGCTGGATTTCACGCGCGACCTGCTCGCCGTCGAGGATGGCGGCGAGCTTGAGCGCGAAGTCGATGCCGGAGGTGACGCCGGCGCCGGTGACGATATTGCCGTCGATGACAACCTGTTCGCGCACCGGGATGGCGCCCAGGAGCACGAGGTGCTCGACCGCCGCCCAGTGGCTGGTCGCCCGCTTGCCCTTCAGCAGACCGGCGGCGGCCAGCACCAGCGAGCCGGTGCAGACGGAGGTGACGTATTTCGCCTGCGCCGCCTGACGCCGCAGGAAGGACAGCGCCTCGTCGTCCTCCATGAGGTCCTGCTGGCCCGGTCCGCCGGGCACCATGACGATGTCGAGCGGCGCGCAAGTCGCGTAGGTGACGGTCGGGACGATCTGCATGCCGCGATCGGTGGTCACCGGATCGAGCGTCCTGGCGACGAGGTCGACCTTGGTGTCGGGGAGCCGCGCCAGCACCTCGTAGGGGCCGGTCATGTCGAGCTGCGTCAACCGCGGGAAAATCAGCATTCCGATGCGGCGGGGCATTCCGTCGTCTCCTAGCCTGTGGCGCGGGAGAGATAGTGGCCCCGGCCGCGCCGGGGAAATTCAATCTTTTGATCGCGCGCTTGCCGGACGCTGATACCGGATCACCCTTTCACGCGCATGAGGCGGCTCTTTTCACGCTCCCACGAGCGTTTCTTGAGCGTCTCGCGCTTGTCGTGCAGCTTCTTGCCGCGCGCCAGCGCGATCTCGATCTTCGCCCGCCCCCGCTCGTTGAAGTAGAGCTTGAGCGGCACCACCGTCATGCCCTCGCGCTCGACCGCGCTCGACAGACGGTCGATCTCGCGCTGGTGCAGGAGCAGGCGGCGCGCCCGCTTCGGCGCGTGGTTGTTGAACGGGCCCGCCTGCAGATACTCGGGGATATTGGCGTTGATCAGCCACAACTCGCCGGCCTTGGCGTCGGCGTACGACTCCGCGATCGTCGCCTTGCCTGAGCGCAGCGACTTGACCTCGCTGCCGGTCAAGGCAATGCCGGCCTCGAAGGTGTCGCCGATCTCGTAGTTGAACCGCGCCTTGCGGTTTTCAGCGACGACCTTGAGCCGCCGCTCGGGTGATTTGGCCATGGCGCCTTAGCTAGTGGGCTGGCGCGCTTTGAGCAAATCGCGGATTTCGGCGAGCAATTCTTCCTGTTTTGTCGGCGGCGCGGGCTTTGCCTCTTCCTTCTTCACCAGCCGGCTCATGGCCCGGATGACCAGGAACAGCACCCATGCGATAATGATGAAGTTGATGACGAGGGTGATGAAATTCCCCCAAGCCAATACAGCGCCTTGCTTTTTTGCCTCGACCAGCGTGGTAGCGGTAACCTTGGCCGAGAGCGGCAGGAAGTAGTTGGAGAAGTCGACGCCGCCGGTCGCAGCCCCCACGATCGGCATGATGATGTCGGCGACCAGCGAGTTGACGATGGCGCCGAAGGCCGCGCCGATGATGACGCCGATCGCGAGATCGACGACGTTGCCGCGGAGCGCGAACTTCTTGAAATCCTCCAGCACGGCGTCACCCCTGCCCGATGGGCTAGTTGATCAGGCCGGCGTGCACCATCGCCTCGCGCACGGCAGCCTGCGCCTTCTCGGTCGCCGGCACCATCGGCAGCCGCACCGTGTTGGCGCACTTGCCGATCAGCGACATCGCGTACTTGACCGGCGCCGGGCTCGTCTCGACGAACAGGTTGATGTGCAGCGGCGCCAGCTTGTCCTGCAGCTTGAGCGCGGCGGCGAAGTCGCCCTTGAGGCACGCGTTCTGGAATTCCGAGCACAGCCTGGGCGCAACGTTCGACGTCACCGAGATGCAGCCGTGGCCGCCATGGGCCATGAAGCCGAGCGCGGTGATGTCTTCGCCCGACATCTGGTTGAAGTCCTCGCCCATCGCCGCGCGCTGCTGCGACAGGCGCGACATGTTGGCGGTCGCGTCCTTCACGCCGGCGATGTTCTTCAACTCATAGAGCCGCTTCATGGTATCGACCGACATGTCGACGATGGAGCGACCGGGGATGTTGTAGATGATGATCGGAATGCCGATGGCGTCGTTGATCGCCTTGTAGTGCTGGTAGAGGCCTTCCTGCGTCGGCTTGTTGTAGTAGGGCGTGACGATCAGAACGGCGTCGGCGCCCGCCTTCTCGGCGTGCTTCGAGAAGTCGACGGCCTCGGCGGTCGAATTGGAGCCGGCGCCGGCGACGACGGGGACGCGGCCCTTGGCCTCCCCGACGCACCACTCGACGACCTTCTTGTGCTCGTCGTGCGAGAGCGTCGGGCTCTCGCCGGTGGTGCCCACCGGCACCAGGCCGTGCGTGCCCTCACCGATCTGCCACTCGACCAGATCGCGGAACGCTTTCTCGTCCACCGACCCGTTCTTGAACGGGGTGACCAAGGCGGTGAAGGAGCCGCGGAAACGCGTCTTGGCGGTCATGGCACGAGATCTCCGAACGGACGAACCACCATCAATATCGCCAAGGCCGCGGCGATGAAAGCCCCGCGGCAACTTGACGTCCGTCATGGCCCGTTCCGGCCCCGTTTTCGCCCGTTTCGGCCAGCAGGGTGCCGGATTGCGCCCGCTTGCGCGGCTATCGCTTCGGCAGCGGGTTTGGCCTAGTAAAACAGGGTCCGGAAGCGCCCCGATTCGGGCGCGGCGGGAACTTTGGGCGCCAGCTTCATGGGTGGAACCGAGCGCAGGCCTTGGGGCCTCACCGTCGCCGTCCTGACCGCCGTTGCGCTCGGCGCCGGCGCGGCCGATGCGGCCCCGCAGGTGCCGCTGCCCCGCGCCCGGCCCGCCATCAAGACCGTCGCCGCGGCCGAGGCCAGGAGCCCCGCCAGCGTACCGATCCCACCCCGGCGTCCGCAGATCGTTCAGGCCGCGCCAGCGCCTGCGCAGCGCCTCGACCCGATCGCCCAGCTCACTCAGCCGACCCCGATGGCCGAAACCGCGGCCCTTCCCTACGCCACCGAGAAGGCAGCGGCCGCGACGGCGCCGCTCGCGCCGGTACGCTCGAGCCCGGCCACCGCCGGCCACATCCTGTCGACGCCGCTGGTGCGGCCGGC
>Ga0134125_10001087_pt1 | contig 34279 bp, 22 predicted proteins | sample KB31751_FD_96464 | JGI IMG/M metagenome (GOLD analysis project Ga0134125, IMG submission 96464) | Terrestrial soil microbial communities with excess Nitrogen fertilizer from Kellogg Biological Station, Michigan, USA - KB3-175-1 | ecosystem: Environmental > Terrestrial > Soil > Unclassified ...
CGCGACGACGCAAGCGGCACGGCCGCCCCAGTCATAGCCGACGAGCGCGGCACGCTCGATGGCGAGCGCGTCCATAAAATCCCTGAGATCGCTGCCCAGCGCCCCCTGCTGGCCCGAACGCAGCTTGTCGCGCGACAAAAACCGCGTCGCGCCGAACCCGCGCAGGTAAGGCGCGAGGGTGCGGCATCCGCCGGCAGCCAGCCGGGCAACGACGGCGTCATAGGTGCGCACGTCGTACGGCCAGCCGTGCATGAGCAGGACCGGGGCGCCGTTCGGCGGCCCGTTTTCCTCGTAAGCGATGTCGAGCGTCGCCGTCCGGATGTGCTTGAGCGTCGCCATCGGGCCGCCCTCCTCTTCCACCGGTGCGATATGCGAGGCCGGCTCCGGTTTGCCTCAATGGCAGTGGACGCAGCCGCGGTCGAGCCGGTCTCCGCCGCCAAATTTTCCCTGCTATCAGGGAAAGCAACAGGGAATTTTTTAATTTGAAAATTTTTCCGGCTCAAGTCCGCGCCAATACATTCAATAAATACTGGGCTTTTCGACGGAATTCTCTGCTCAGCGGAACAGGGAATTTTCTAAAAAGAATAGCGCCCCACGAATAAGCGTCAACAACGATTCACGGATCAGCCAATTTGGCTTGCCTCTAGCGCTTAGACCTGATCGGATCGGGGCGGAAAAAATTTTGACGCCACAGATTCCAAGTAAACCCTATTCAGAGTCGAGAATGGCCGCTGTACGACGAGGATATTTCGATTTGCCCTGGGGGCAAGTGCACTACCGAACGACCGCCGCCGACCCCGAGCTGCCTGTTCTCCTTCTTCTGCATCAGTCGCCGCTGTCGTCGCGGAATTATGAGCGGCTATTGCCGTTACTGGTGAACGATTGTCGCCCCTACGCAATCGATACGCCGGGTTTCGGCGGTTCCGATCATCTTTCCAAAACGTGGGAGGTGGCCGACTACGCGGCGATGATTTGGGCCATCGCCGATCGACTCGCTGCCGATCGGATCATGCTGTTCGCCAGGGCAACCGGCGCTGTGTTTGCGGCGGAGGCCGCGTTGCAGCGAATTGAGAGGGTACGATGCCTCATGCTGCATGGCATGCCCGTCTATACCGATGAAGAACGCGTCGATCGAACTAGCAATTACGCTCCACCCTATCAGATCACCGCGGAGGGATCGCATCTCTCGTGGATCTGGAACCGGATCAAGAGCGAATATCCATGGATCGGCCCTGAGCTCGCGACGATGTTCGTTCGAGATTTTCTAGCCGCCGGTCCCGATTTTGCGACCGCCTATCGAGCAATCTGGCGTTACGATTTGCCGAATCGGCTACGCGATCGCCTCACCGTACCCGCGCTCTTGCTAGGTTGCACGGGCGATCGAATCGCTTTCATGCACGAACGAGCGGTCAAATTGTTGCCGCAGGCCGAAGCGGTCGTGCTGCCCGGGGCGACAGATTTCGTCGCCGAACAAGACCCCGGTCTGTTCTCGCATCATCTTCTGCAGTTTATGCGCGCCCATCTATAAGTCGCCAATCATGGGCCAAGCGCACCGTAAGTTCCTTACGCGATGAGCAGGCGTTTGGTCGTCGAGTAACGCAACCGAGAGACGCAACAATGTCTCTTTTAAATCCCCGCGTCTTGCAAGGCATTTTCATTTCTGTAACGATGACCACGAGGTAAACGAGCAGTCACAGAGCATTTTGTGCTTGGACGGCAAATGCCGGGCACGCGGGCGCATTTTTCGACACGCGAGGGAGGAACGCATGCAGAAGACCGGCCGGTTCTTTTGTTTTGTCTTGGCACTCTTTGCATTCGTCGCATCCGGCGCCATCCACACAGCGTCGGCCGCAGATAAGACCATTATCCGCTTTTCAGCCGGCATCGGCAGCCTCACCGATCCGAGCAACGTCGCAATCCGGCAATTTAAGACCGACGTCGAAGCGGCTGCCCCGGGACGCCTGGAGGTGCAGATTTTCTACGGCAACCAGTTGGGCACCCTGCAGGACGTTGCCGACCAGGTGAAAGACGGCACCATTCAGATGAACGCCGTCAGCTTCGGTTTCCTGGCCAAGTATTTCCCGGATGTCCAAGCGGTACTGCTGCCGTTCCTGTTTACGGATGCCGATGAAGCCCATGCTGCGTACGATGGGCCTATTGGACAGGATCTCAAAGACAAGCTGGCGGCGAAGTCCGGCATTCGCATCCTTGGTATCGGCGAATTCGGCTTCAAGAATATTTTTAACAGCAAGCGTCCCGTCACATCGATGCAAGATCTCGGTGGCTTGAAGGTGCGCGTCGTACCGACACCGATCTCGCTCGCGACTTTTAAAGCGCTCGGCGCGGTGCCCGTTTCAATGGACTATGCCGAAACTTACACCGGCATTCAGCGTGGAGTCCTTGACGGCGCCGAACTCGCTTACGGCACAATCTATGATGCGAAGTTCTACGAGGTCGCTAAGTATGTCAGCGATACGCATCATTTTTTTGAAGGATATTGCTTTAGTATCAACGATAAATTTCTGCGCGGCTTGCCGGAGGACCTGCAGAAGATTGTCCGCGACGCGGCCATCAAGCTGCAGAACCTCGACCGTCAGCTAGTCGCCAAGCAGGACCAGGACGCGAAAGCGCAGCTAGCCGGCAAGGGTATGACCCTGACCACCCTATCGCCCGCGGTGCGGGCGCAGATGCGCGAGGCGGTGCGACCCGTTTACGAGCTTGCCAAAACCAAATTCGGTTTCGGCCCGGACGGGGTGCACTGGATCGATGAGTTGACCAAACCTCACTAACCGTTGCCCCTCGCACGGCACGCCGCAATGGCGCTGCATTCGGACACCCTGCCGCAGCCGGCCCTGACCGGGTGGCGCGGAATGTTCGAGCAGGTCAACCGGCGCACCGAGGTACTGGCCGACGGCGCAGTCATCGTTGCCCTGCTGGGCGAGCTGGTGGTGGTGCTCGCCACGGTGGTGGGCCGGGCGCTGTTTGACGATTCGCTAACCTGGGGCCAGGAAGTCGCCCATATCGCACTGACCGTGATCACCTTCATCGGTGGTGCGCTAGCCTATCGGCGCAATTACTTGCTGTCGTTGGAGACGATCACTAAGCGGCTTCCTCCGACCTGGCGCAGCATCGCTCAGACTACCAGCGAATGGGTAATCGTCGCGGTCTCGGCGATGATTGCGATCGCGTCCTGGCCGCTGCTCGCCGATGGTTGGGAGCAGCAGACGCCGATTCTGCTGATCGCCCATAGCTGGCTGGTCCTGCCGCTGACCGTAGGTATGACGCTGTTCGCTATGCAGGCGCTGGAGAATCTGGCGCGGCGGCCGACAATGATCGCGCTGGGCAGCGGCTTGGCACTTGGCGTCTTAGTGGCAGCGGCCCTGCTGACGCGCCCGCTGTGGCACCAGTGGATGCAGGGTCCACACATCATCGAACTCGTGCTCGGCTTGTTCCTGATCCTGCTGGTGCTCGGACTGCCGATCGCCTTTGCCCTGGTCGTCGGCGCCATCTTGTTCATGTTCTCCACGGGCGTGGGCAGTATGGTGGTATTGCCGCGCCAGATGGACGATGCGGTCGGCAACTTCATTCTGCTGTCGATCCCGTTCTTTGTGCTAGCCGGGCTAATCATGGCCTATGGCGGGCTTGGTAGCCGCATTGCGAACTTCATCAACGCGCTCATCGGCCATATCCGCAGCGGCCCACTGCAGGTCATGATCGTGTCGATGTACATCTTCTCCGGTCTGTCCGGTTCGAAAGTGGCCGATATGGCAGCGGTCGGTACCACCATGTCGGACATGGCCCGCCAACGCGGCTACATCCGTGGCGAAATCGCCGCCATCCTGGCCGCCTCGGCCGTGATGGGCGAGACCGTGCCACCCAGCATCGCTATCCTGGTGTTGGGATCGGTCACAACTTTATCGATCGCCAGTCTTTTTGTGGCCGGCATCCTGCCGGCGGTGGTGCTGGCAATCGCAATAATGGCGTTGGCCTACTTTCGGGCGCGCCGATCGGGTATGGTAACCATGCCGCGCGCGCGCGCCAAAGTTATTGTATCGACCGGGGTACATGCCTTCCTGCCGCTGCTGCTGCCGGTCATCTTGGTCGGCGGCGTATTGAGCGGCATCACCACTCCGACCGAGATCTCTGCCGCCGCCGTGGTGTTCGGTGCCATCCTGGCCGGCCTGGTCTATCGCGAAGCCGACCGCGCCACGTTCATGCGAACCCTGATCGAAACCACGGTCATGTCCGGCATGATCCTATTCATCGTTAGCGCCGCGGCACCGTTCACCTGGGCGATGGCGATCGCCCGCGTGCCCGACGCCGTCGCTACCCTCGTAGCCGCCGCCGGCAACGAGCGCTGGCTGTTCCTGCTCGGCACCATTGTCGCCCTCATCGTCATGGGCGCGTTGCTGGAGAGCCTCCCGGCGCTGGTCATATTCGGCCCGTTGCTGTTGCCGGTCGCCACCCATATTGGCATCGACCCTCTGCAATACGGCATCGTGCTGATCATATCCATGGGATGGGGCGCCTTCGCCCCGCCGATCGGCGTCGGCATGTATGTCGCCTGCGTCATCACAGGGGCTACCGTCGAGGAGATCACCCGAAATCTTCTGCCCTATCTCGCCATCCTGCTCGTCGCCATCGTTCTGGTCGCTATGGTGCCTCAGATCAGCACCTTGCTCCCCGCTCTTTTCGGCCTGGCAAACTAGCACCCGCACGAACCGGCGATTGCGGCGTCCTTACACCATCATTTTATAGCCAAAGCATTGGCGGGCGATCCAACGCCGCCGCGCAGATTAAGCGGGCTCGACGTGAACAGGCATTCGTAATTCCCCGTCGCGAAGCAATCCGCCGCCAGCGCCTCAAGATCAAACAATTCTCCGATCATGATGCCAAGCCGAGCAATTGCCAGATGCAGGCTCGGACGCCCTTTGCGCAAGGGAAAAACCTCGAGCGCGACGTTGTCACCCGCAACGGCCGACAGATTGTTGTCCCAGATGAAACGCCACATGTCCTCCTCGCCCGACAGGCCGGAGTAATGCAGCGGCCGAAACATTGTGTCGCGCGCGCTTTGGTCGCGCGCGGACAGAAATTCCTGCACCCAACCCATTCGGATCAGGAGAATATCGCCCGCTTTCAATGCGACTTTCTGATCGGATAGGCACGCGGCCAGATCGTCGGCACTCGCGACATCTTGTCCCGTGGGATGCCAAGGCCGTCCAGTTTTCGCGAAATAGCGCACCAAATCGACAACCACGCCGCGGCCCACGATGCCTTTGATCGCCACCTTGTCGATGCCATTGCGACTGCCTTCGTCGTGGGTAACTTGGGCGGGCTGCACGCCGTTATAGAAGCCACGCTTAGGATCGCCAATATGCGTGAGGCCGTCCCACTGCGTCGATCCTTGCAGGAAAAATCCGTTAAGCTTGTCGTCGCGGGCGATGCGTTCCCCGTCGTTATATTCAAACATGATCGGCTCGAACGGCGCCCGTGTACGATGCACACCGGGCGTCATAACCCCGAAAGGCACGTGCAGTGGAAGATTGAGGTTGAAGCGCAAGCCGCGCTTTACCAGCGAGACGCTGTCACGCACGACTTCGTCGCTTAGATGATTGAGCGTTCCAATTTCGTCATCCTTGCCCCACAAGCCCCAGGCTAGCGGCAGGCCGTTTTCGTCCGGTCGGTCCAGATCCTTGTAGCGAGGCAAATTCGCCATGTTATTCTTCCCACTTTAACTGCGTTCAGTTCGATCGAGTTGCGTTGGCACAAAATCAGTCTTCGCTTCTTTTCAACCGGACAATCGCACTTGCCCTGGGCCCGGCGAGAAAAATATTCCCATCCGGATCGATGGCCATTCCATGCGCGACCGACGGCAAAGGCGCACGACAGCGCCCCACGATTTCGCCAGAGGGCGCGAACATCGATATGCGCGGCGTTTGATCCGACACATATACGAAGCCATCAGCATCAATGCACAGTTCCATCGGATGATAGACGTCTTGCCAAATGGCCTGGAGCGCCCCTTCGAAGCCAAAGACCTGAATTCGATTGTTTTCACGATCGCCAACGGCGACCCGTTCGTTCGGCAGGATGCAAATGCCATGCGGTGTGCTAAATTGTCCCGGGCCGCTGCCGGGCGAACCCCAACTGCATATGTGGCTTCCGTCGGCGGCAAAGCGGTGCACCATCGAGTTGCCATAACCATCCGCAACAAAGATATCTCCGTTCGAAGACTGAGCCGCGTCGGTGGGATGATTGAACGGCGCCTGAAGCTTGGGCCGGGCATGATCGCCGATGATAGAAAGCTTCTTGCCATCGCGATCGAAGACATGGACACGATGGCCATCACGGTCGACAACGAACATATTGCCAGTCGGGCCAATTCCTACTCCATGCGGGTCGAAGACGGCCGGATCGCTCCATTTCGCTTCGACACGACCATTCGCTCCGAGCCGAACCAGAAATGGGTCGGTGCGCTGGCAGGCATAAACCCGGCCTTCGCCATCCGCCGCGAGCTTGCTAATCGCTCCAAGGCCGAACGCCTCCCCGTCCCCGGACCAACCGGGTTCCACGCGATATCTATGCTTGCCCAAAACGACAACGAGCCGATCGAAGCTGGATCTGCCGACCCCTGTCACAGCGCCTGCTCCCGAATGCTGGTAGCGCCGACCACGGGCCGATCCCGGTCTATCCGCATGGAGATGCTGCCGTCAGTGTTCAGCTTTGCCGAAGCGCCACTTGGGACCACGCAAGTGGCGTCATATTCCTCAACAATGAGCGGGCCGCGCCGCTCTTTCACTAAATCCGCCCGACGCAGGATCGGAACTCTCAGCCAATCCGTTTCCGGGCCAAAATAGGCCATTCGCGTTCTCTGTTCGGCAGAGCGGTCACTCTGCGGGGGCGCAGGTAGCGACGCGGTCGCATTCTTCTTCCGTCCCACAAAATTGAAAGTCACCAGTTCAGCCGGTTCGTCAGCATTGGCGCGATGGCCATAGGTGCGCGCGTGTTCCGCGCCAAAATTCTCTTCCAAATCCGCCAGCCATTGGCGAGTTATCGGCGCTTTGGGCATCGGTACGGACAGCTCAAACGACTGGCCGCGATATCGCAGGCTGGCCATTCGCTCGATTTCGCACGCATCCCGCTCCACCCCCATGTCCGCCATTGCGCCAAATACCAGTTGCTCAAACTCGGCGACTTGCGCGCCCAAAGCTATCGGGTCCATGCCCCGCAGAATCCCGAGGACGGTGCGCACGAAATGGCGCTCGATTTGCGCAAATAGTAAGCCGACCGACGAGAATACGCCCGCCGATCCCGGAATGATAACATTGCTGATTTGCAGAGCGCGGGCGATGCTTGCGGCAAACACCGGCCCATTCCCGCCAAAAGCAAACAATGTGAAATCTCTCGGGTCCCGGCCGCGCTCGCTTGTCACTGCCTTGATAGCCCGGATCATGTTCGACACGGCAATCATATGCGCGGCGTAGGCGGCCTGCTCCGTCGTGGCGCCAAGCGGCCTTGAAATCGCATGGTCGAAGCCTTCGCGCGCCTTGGCGAGGTTGAGCTTGACCGAACCGCCCGCCAAGGATTCCGGATTGAGATAACCGAGCAGCAAGTTGGCATCGGTTACCGTCGGAATCGTTCCTCCCATGTCGTAACACAGCGGGCCCGGATCAGAGCCCGCGCTGGTCGGTCCGACCCGGATCAACCCGCCGTTGTCGATTGTTACGTGCGAGCCGCCGCCAGCACCGACCTCAGCTAGGTCGACCGAGGGAATGCGCAACAGGTACCCCGCACCAGTGAGCAGGCGGGAACCATGCATCAGCCCCGCACCAACCTGATACTCGGCGGCACGCGTGACCTTGGCGTCTTCTATTATCGATGCTTTAGCCGTCGTCCCGCCCATGTCGAAGGTAATAACCTTTTCGAGACCGAGCGCTTGGGCCATCACTTGCGCGCCGATTACACCTGCTGCGGGACCTGATTCGACAATATTGACCGGAAAGGTCGCCGCGATTCCCTCGGTGGTTAGACCACCGCCCGATTGCATGATCAGAATTGGCGCGTGTATCTCGATACGGTCGAGTTCGCTGCGCAGCCGCCGCAAATAGTTTTGTACGATGGGCAGCAGGTACCCATTCACTACGGTCGTCGACGTGCGCTCGTATTCCCTGATCTCCGGCAGAACCTCGCTGCTCAGGCAAATCGCCAGGCGGGGGGCGCGCGTTTCGGCAATGGCACGTATTTGCCGTTCATGAACGGGATTTGCGTAAGAATGCAACAGCGCGATGGCAATGACATCGACCTTCTCTGCCAGGAGAAAGTCGATTGCCGCCTCGACTTCGGCAACGTCGAGCGGCACGGCAACGCCGCCCTTTCCATTGATCCGCTCTGTTACTTCGCGACGAAGGTAGCGCGGCACCAAAGGCTGAGGCTTTTCCCACTCCAGATCGTAAAGACGAGGCATTCGCAGGCGGCGTAGTTCGAGCACGTCGCGGAACCCTTTGGTCGTGATTAAACCGATCCGGGCGCCGCGCTGTTCAAGGATCGCGTTCGAGCCAATCGTCGTGGCATGCATGAATTCTGCGATGGCATCGAGCTTCAGGCGATGTTCGTCGCCCAGTTGGCGCAGCCCCTCTATGATCGCATCGGCATAGTTATTGGGTGTCGACGACACTTTCTTCGTCAACAAGCGGCCGTCGGGCAGCAGCGTCACGATGTCGGTGAACGTACCGCCGATATCGACGGCCATCCTGAATCGCCGGCTTAATGGTTCCAACTCAATTCCTCCGTTGCGCTTGCGCGTGGCTCACCGGAGTTGATTGGTTGCCACTGTACGAAAGGAGCTCCCTGCCAATTTCGCCGCGCCGAGATTTCTGCCCGCGTCTTGGTCGTGGCCGGCAGATCCACTTCCCAGGTCCGAACGTCGACGACGACGCCATATTCGCGCCGCGCCGCGTTCGCGCTGACAAGTTCATTACGAACGTCGCGCAGAACCGCTTTCGGGTCGCGCTCAATGGGATCGCCCCAGCCGCCCCCGCCGGCTGTCTCGTACTGAAATGTGTCGCCGCGCCGGATGTCGCGGGTTACTTTCGAAGTCAACTGAACAGTATCGGCGCCGCGGCAAAACGAGTTGCGGCCCCGCCCACCTGGCGATCCGCCATATAGGCCGTATGGCGAAATGCTGCATCTATCCGAACGGATCTGCAGCACACCACTATCCTCCGTGAAGCGATAGTTGCGGCGATAGGCGGCGCCGCCGCGGAATTTTCCTGCGCCCATCGAATCGGTAACAAACTCGTAGGCTAAAATTTCCAGCGCGTTTTCTGTCTCGGTCATTTCAACCGATGACGAGGATATATTGCCAAACAGACTGGCATTGCCCTCCAAACCGTCGGCCCAAGGCCGTCCGCCCCATGCGCCGCAGGCAAAATCGACGTAGACGAACGGCTTGCGGTCGGTCGAATAGCCCCCCACCGAAACGCCGACATTGCCGCCATCAGAAGCTGCGCAGACGCGGTCGGGCAACATGCGCGCCAAGGCGCCGAAGCAGCAGTCCATCATCCGAAACCCGGTCAGCCCGCGCGCCGCCGTAGCCGCGGGCATGACCGCATTCGCGATCGACCCAGTCGGGGCCGTCACCGTCACGGCGGCGAAGAAGCCATCGTTAGCTTGGATATCAAGCGACAAAATCGATTTGACAGCGGTGTAGACGGCAGCTTTGGTGAAGGACAGCGTGCTATTGATCGCGCCCCTGACCTGGGGCGCCGTTCCAGCCCAGTCGGCGTGCAGGCTGTCAGCCGATTTCGTAAGCGTGATTTTCAGCGGAATCGGCACGCCGGTCTCGATGCCATCGTCATCGATCCAATCGGTGAATTCGAATACACCCTCGGGGAGGACCGCGATCGCCTTGCGGGTCAGACGCTCGGTGTGGTCGAGTATCTCGCTCATGCGCCGGCGCACTTCGTCGACGCCGTGCTTGGCGGCCAGTGCGATCAACGCCTCTTCTGCGATGTGGCAAGCCGCCAGCTGCGCGCGCAAGTCCCCGGCCAAATACGTGGGCAGCCTCACATTGGCTTCGAGAAGCCGCATCAGCGTGTCATTGAGCTTGCCGGCGTCGTAGAGTTTGAGCGGCGGTATGCGCACGCCTTCCTGGAAAACCTCGGTCGAATCGGCCGCGTTAGATCCGGCCACGCGTCCCCCAACATCGCCGTGATGGCAGACCGTTGCGGCGAACGCGATATGCTGGCCGTCGGCGAAGACGGGCTTAATCACGAAGATGTCGGGCAAGTGCATGCCGCCATCGAACGGATCGTTGAAGATGTAGACATCGCCGGGCCGAAGCTGATTGCCAAAGTGCCGCCGAATCGATTCCATGGCGGTCGGAACCGACCCCAGATGGCATGGCTGGGTCAGACCTTGGGCCACCATCCGCCCTTGGGCATCGACGAGGCCGGTCGAGTAGTCCATGCCGCCCTTGAGCACGCCCGAATACGCGGTGCGAAAAATCGTCAAGGCCATCTCATCGCTTATCGAGAGTAGCGTGTTGCGAAAAAGCTCGAACGATATCTGATCATCGATGCCTATCATTCTCTATTTCCCGTCGAAGCAGGTTGCCTATGCATCAAGCCCGTTAGTGCCGGAAGATCGGCAGGTAGATGTCATATTGCCCGCGCGATCAGCTCGCCCTCCCGAATCGCATCCGACACGCGTCGTGGCGCTAGACAGTCTCCGATCATGTACAAGCTGGTTTGGGGCGCCTTATCCTTTAACTCGCGCCTCAGTCCATCATTGGCAACCGATCCAACTATCTGGACAAGCGATCCGAACGTGCGCTGCACTTCGGCATTGGTATAAACATCGCGAAAGACGGCCGTGTTGCCGGCGACCGATTTCAGCTCCACGTCGCAAACGAACGTCACGCCTTGGCGTCGCAGCCTGCCATAGACTTTCCCCCAGTCGCGAGTGGCGGCAAGGCCAGGGCTAACCTGGCCGAGTGGGGTTGCAAAATGGACGCTGTGTCCGGTTGTGGCTAGGTGATCCGCCACGACCACTGCCTGCCGCCCGCCCAAGGTATCGTAGACCAGAACCTCGTGCTTGAGCGTCTTGCCGTTGGGCCCAAGCACATCCTCGATCGTGAAGATGTCGGCGCCGCCCATGCCAGGCAGAGAAGGCCCATCCCATCGCTCTGGCCGCAGCGCGCTCCACCCGTGCCGCAACGGAACGGAGCCAGTTGCGAGCACGATCGTGTCGAAATCCGCGAGGTCGCCGGCGTTTGCCGTTACGCCGAGACGGACCTCGACCCGCGCCGCTTCCAAACGTGCAGTCAAGAATTCGATGATGCCGCCCAATTCGCTGCGGACCTGGGTGCGTGTGAACCAGCGAATCTGGCCGCCAAGCTTGTGTTGCTTCTCGAACAGCGTGACATCGTGGCCGCGCTCGGCAGCGGTCGAAGCGGCCTGCATCCCGCCGGGCCCGCCGCCAACCACTGCCACACGCCGTTTCTTGCCGGCTTTCTTAAGTGTTCCGCCACCCAACTTCATTTCCTTGCCGGCAGCCGGGTTGTGGATGCAGGCGATCGGGGCGTGCGCGAATATCGATTCCAGACACCAATTGGCGCCTACACAAGGTCGAATGGGTCCTTTATTCCCGTCTTGGGCTTTGGCAGGCCAATCGGGATCTGCGATCAGCGCCCGGCTGAGTCCGATATAATCGCAGCACCCGTCGACCAAATTCTGTTCGGCCTCTTCAGGACGAACGATCCTACCAACGCCGACGACTGGAATGTTGACAGCCTGTTTGACGCATTTTGTTGCTTCAAGCTGGTAACCGTGAACCTCCGGCGAGGTCGGATAGATCAGCATCCGATTGAGATAAGTGCCGTGGCTGCACGACAGAAAATCGAGCTTCCCGGTCGCCTCTAGACACCGGGAAATCTCGGCCCAGGCCGCCGGATCGAGGCCACTGGTGCCGCCATCGGAACTGTTGATCCGGGCGCCGACGATCAAGTCATCGCCGGTCTCCTCGCGTGTCGCATCGATGATGCGATTGACAATGCGCAGCCGGTTCTCGAGGCTACCGCCATATTGGTCGTCGCGATGGTTGGTCGCGGGAGAAAGAAACTGGCCTAGCAAATAACCATGCGCCATGCCGTGGATTTCGACGCCATCCAATCCCCCTTCCCGCGCGTAACGGGCCGAAAGCCGATAACCGTTGATGATCTCCTCGATATCCTCTTCGGTCATGACGTGCGGCATTTCACGATACACCGAGCATGGAATCGCGGACGGCGCCCAGACCGGCACCTCGCTTGTCACCGAGTTGGTTTGGCGGCCGCGATGCCACGGTTGGGTTAGAAGCTTCGCGCCGAAATTGTGAACGGCGTCTGCAATCTTGCGGTATTGCTCGACGATGCGCGGATCGAAGCCGAACGCTTTGCCCTTGTAAGGCTGGGTGGTGGCGTGAACGGCCATCGCTTCCATCGTGATGACGCCGACGCCGCCGCGGGCGCGCTCCACGTAATAGGCGATATGCTCATCCGTGAATAAGTGATCCTTGACCAACAACGTCGCATGCGCGGTCATCCAGAGCCGATTTTTCACATCGTGCTTGCCGATGCGCCCGGGGGTGAACAGGTGGGGATAGCTAGTCATCGATTCCAAATCTTTCTTTCAACGGACAGTGGGGCAGTTCAGTTTTACATGTTCGATACAGCTGTTATCGCCGCGGTTCTGCCATCAATGGCACCCTGTGCTCGGATCGAACTTCTTCCAGCAAGTTAGTGGTGGTGTAGGCATGCTCGATTGTCCGGTTCAGTACCGGATCCCGCAGCGCGAACGACCACCGCGCGCCAAAATGAATCTTCTTGTCGACCGTGGCATAGGTGCCGCAGAACACGAGGAAATCGCGATCCGGCATCTTCAGCAGTCGTTCTTTCAATATTTCCAGGATGCGGCGTGGCGGAAGGAACACGCCCGCGGCAACGTCCTGGTAGGGCTTGCCATCGTATTCCATCGTCAGCCGGCAACTATCCCAATGCGCCTCGATCTCGCTGAAGCGCCAAAGCTCAGGCGCCGTCACATTGGCGCAAGCCTGCTTGCTCCACAGAATGCTGGTCTTTTCAAGAATGCGATCGGTATGATCGCTGCCAACACCGATGTAGAGATCGTCGGCTACGACCAGCACGATCTCAACTTCGCCCGAGGTTTGGTCGTTAAGCACACCAATTCGGTCGGCGGTCGTGACGATTGGCGTATCCATCGGGTAAATCCGCGGCGCGGGCCTGTCGAACGCGATCTTCACACCAATATCGGCGACCTCTTCCTGGTGTGCATCCGCGGATTTTTTCTCGCGCGTGGCAGAGCCAAGATTGTAAATTCGAACGGGAGCAAACTCTAGTTTCGTTGCGCCGGATTTATCCTTCAGGGAGAATTCAAGCATGAGGTGTTCCGTCCTGCTGTGCGTTTACGACCATTGAGTCCGCGCCCGCGCCAGGCGTCGTTAGCCGCCGGTCTTTTTCGATTTCGGTTTACGGCCTGGTTGTTTTCGATCGGCGGCCCAGGCCTCGAGCAATTGCGGCGCCGCTTTCTCGACGGAAGGAACACCCGACGGCAGCATTGCCAAAAGCGCCGCTTCCGCCACCTCTTCACGCGTCGCTCCGTATTTGATAGCGCGCGCACTGCTCCATTCGACCCCTTCCGGGTCGCCTTTGACCGCTGTCGTTATGCCGACCATGACGAGGAAACGGGTCTTCAGATCCAAGGCGTGGCGCTCTTGATCGAAGATCAGGAATTGCGACAGATCCATGTATCGCGTGAGCAATCGAGGATCGAGCTCTGCCATCAGCCGATGGACCGGCAGAACATGGCCGCGGCTTTTCATTAGTTGATCAAGTACCTTTTTGGTCGCTTGCTTTTTACCCACCACTGAACTCTCCATTTCAAACTTCCGCCTTATGTCCGCTACGCTGACGTGTGTTGCGTGAAGAAATTGCGCACTTTGGCAGTTGTCGACGCCAAAAATTCCGGGCCTTTCCACGGATCGAGCATTTCCCCGTCGGGCGCCAAGGCGACGATTTCTTCCGCAATGGCCTTGGGATGAAAGGCATCGCTGCCAGGAAGAACGAGCATCGGCACATTGCACGTTCGGACAAAGTCGCGATCTACGCTGAGCACGAAGTCACCTTCGAACATGTTCTGTCCGAACGCCTTCAGCGCCGTCCTGTTGATGCCTTTCTTAGCGACAATTTCCTCGGCCCATCCACTGAACATATCGCGGAAGACCTGACGATTGCCGTTGACGATTCCGATCGGGTTTTGAAGGACTGCCGCGGCGACCATTCCCGATGAGGCTCGACACAGCGCCAGCGCGTACGAGGAGCCGATGCACCCGCCCATAATGTGACAGCGACCTATGCCGAGATAATCGAGCAACGCCAACTGGTCGCGCGTATAGGTCGACCAATCGTCACTGGCTCGTACCGGCGCGCTCGACTTGCCGGCATTGCGCTGGTCCATAGCAATGACGCGAAAACGGTCGCTAAGCGCAGCGGTAGGATCCATCCAGGGCGGAGCCACCTCCGGACTAGCCGGATTGCGCCGCCATGCGTCGATCTTCGATCGCATCCCGCCAGGGGCAAGCAGCAGGACAGGAAATCCCTGCCCATACTCCTCGAAATAGATTTCGGATTCGGCTGTCTTCAGCGTCGGCATTTCAGATTCACATTCGAGTAAGTAGCTGTTTTGAACGCATTGGCTTTACCGAGCGGCAATGGCGGAGATGTAGACAAGCGCTCCTTCGAGCGGCAACTGAGCGACACGCACCATCGTCCCGGTCGGGCGGTATTCGCTCATGCGCTCGCGATGGGCGCTACAAAAGCTGTCGAAGCTCTCGGCGCTTAACGGTTGCGACGTGAAGATATCCAGCGCCAGGACACGGCTGATCGAGGAATCGACGCTGCGCAATGCCCGATCGACGGCGTCCAAAGCCGCACCGAATTGTCCGGCAATGTCGCCCGGGCACAACAGCTTGCCACTTGCATCCAACGGCAACTGACCCGCGACGTAGATAATGTCCCCATGGACGACCACATCGGCCGCGCCGATCCGCGCCGCATAACTATGGACCACTGAATTAGATCGGATCTCTGGATTTTGCGCCATCTTGTCCTTGTCCTGCTTGCGCGCCGCGCCGGCCATCGCGGAAATTTCCACCATGCCATCGGCGTCATTGAGGCCCGTAACCTGCACGACGGTCAGAGCCACGTCGGCAAGACGAAGATGACGTGCCGAGACCGCGCGGATGACTTCCAAATTCTCCGACAACGACACATCGACATGGATTTGCGCCTGGAAAACCCGGTCTAACGCCACACCTAGCTTGGCCAGCAAGCTGCCGATATTGCCGTAAGCAACACCCAACTTCGTTGCCAGCGGACCAGGCACTTGCTTGCCGCCAGAATCACGCGCCAACTGACCGGCAACATGGATCGTGTCGCCAACCTGAAGCGCGCCGGCATAGCCGAACTTTTCTTCGATCGGCAGACCGTGTCCTACAGCTTCTCGCTGCAGCTTCATCTGCACGCTCCCTGTGTCCCTACGAGCAGTGTCCATCAGGTCGCCGTCCGGCCGCCATCGACGGGGATGACCGCGCCCGTGGTGTAGGTTGACTCGTCGCTCGCCAGGTAGACAGCCAAACCAACGATCTCTTCCGGCGTCGCGGCCCGTTTCAACGGACTCTTTTCGAGCATCGACGCCCATATCCGATCTTTGTCGGCTAGGTCCTTCAAAAAACTCCGCGGCATCGGCGTATCCACCAGCCCCGGAGCAATCGCATTGACGCGAATGCCGCGCTCGCTCAGATCGAGCGCCAATGAACGCGCCAACATGATGATGCCGGCCTTAGAGGCCGAATAGGCAGACATGTTCGGGCGCGCCAGCATGCCGGCTGCGGACGAAACCAGAATGATCGAGCCGCCGGCGCTCAAGGCTGCACAGGCGCTTTGAACCAGAAAATAAGTACTCTTCAGGTTGGTCGCCTGGATGGCATCCCAGTCGGCCTCTGTAGTTTCCACAAATGTCTTGCCGAGGATCTTGCCGTGATTTGCGAATACGACGTCGAATTTGCCGAAACGATCAAGGCCTGCGGCGACAATCTTCGCGCGATCCGCCGCTTGAGTGACATCGCCTGCGACATAGAGGAAGTTATCCGAGTTTGACAGACCGATGCGCGATGCGCCGTCGAGGTCGAGATCGCTGGCGCAAACGCGGGCACCTTCCTGCGCAAACCTCCGACAAGCAGCCTGGCCGATTCCGCCGGCCGCTCCCGTTATAAGAACGATTTTTCCAACTAAACGCATGAACTTATGAAACTCCGATATCCTGCATCGCTTGCGCGACAGTCGCGATCTTCGCAACGGGCCGTAACCCTTCGATTGCCGCATCATGCGCTTGGGGCGAAAACGCCGCGCAACCATCAGCCAGCACCACGCATTCAAACTCGCGGACGTGGGCATCGCGCACGGTCGACGCGACACCGCCATTGGTTACAATGCCGGCGACATAGAGCCGCTCGATGCCGCATTTGCGCAGCACCCATTCGAGCCGCGTCATGTAGAATGCCGAATAAGCGATCTTCTCGACCGCGCAATCGGCCGGCGCCAATTCATCGACAAGTTGCTGGCCCCAACCGCCGGGGAAAAAGTCGCCCTTGCGCAGAAACGGCCGCGACGCTTTGAGATCTGCCGAGATGAAAGGCTCAGCGCCTCGACCGGGCATGAGTGTAAAGAGTGTCGCGATTACGAGCACGCCCTTCGCACGAAACGTAGCGGCAAGTGGATTCAGCCGCGCGGGAAGCGCGGAAATGTTCGCATTGACCTGGCCGCCGCGCGCATAGGCACCCTTTGGATGGATGAAGTCATTCTGCAGATCAACAAGCAAAAGCCCAGTCGATGCGTTTGTCATGCTATCCGCTCTACAATGACATTGCCGAGTAGGTCGACGCGGCCTTGCAGGCCGGGATCGATGAAGACGGTAGCGTCCGGTTGCTCCAGCACAGCAGGACCCGTAATCACCGCACCGACTGGCAGGTCGAGGCGCGACAACACTTGCGTGTTGTGCCACGCGCCGTCGGACCACACCGGTCGCGCACCATGACTCGCCTTGGCCATCGACGCGTCGGGGCCGGGCGCAAACGCAGACAGATCGAAAGCCGGTCGGTATCCGATTGCGGCAGTGCGCAGCGAGACGATGCGGATCGGAATCTCCGGAAGCAGCCGCCCAAAGGCTCCCGCATAGGTCTCATCGAACGCCGCGCGCACCGATGCTTCATTAATATCGACATGGCCGGGCGTGAACGTCGCCGGCAATGGCACGGCGACGGTATGGGTTTGGCCGATATAATGCATGTCGAGTTCGAATGTGACCTCAATTCGATCGACTACGATACCGGCCGCCTCCACCACGGCGTGCGCTTCACGGCCGGCAGTCGCCATACGCGTTCCAAGCGCCGCGGTGTCGAGGTCATCGACCATCATATTGATCGTCTGCACCTGATCGTGACGAAGATCGGCGATGACGCAGCCGAGCGCCGAGGTGACGCCGGGAAAACGTGGCACCACCGCACATTTAAGACCGACGTCCTTGATCAACGCGCCGACATGCAGCGCGCCGCCTCCGCCGAATGGCACTGCCGCGAATTTCGTCGGATCGTGGCCGCGCTCAACCGACACCAGTCGAATCGCGCCAGCCATGCGCGCGTCGGCTACCCTAACGATCGCCTCGGCTGCCTGCATAGTGTCGAGCTGTAATGGATCGCCGACATAGGTCCGCACCGCACGCTGGGCGGCTTCAATGTCCAGGTCTGCTAGTTTGCCACCGATCGGGTTCGCCGCGTTGATGCGACCGAGAACAACGTGGGCGTCGGTCAATGTGGGGCGTTCATTACCCTGCCCGTAACAAGCCGGCCCTGGCACCGAACCGGCGCTTTCTGGCCCGACTTGCAAGAGGCCCCCGCGGTCGATCGACGCGATCGAACCGCCACCAGCACCGATCGTCGTAATCTCGATCATTGGCGTACGGATCACCATGCCGAAATCGATTACGGTCTGCGCCGCTAGCGACGCCTTACCGCCGGTGACCACTGAGACATCGAATGAGGTGCCGCCGAGGTCAGCCGTGATGATATTGTCCTGACCACAGGCGCGCGCGATGGCGGCTGCAGCGATAACGCCGGCGGCAGGTCCTGACAACGCCGTGCGCACCGGCAGGCGGCGCGCGGTCGCGGTCGACATGACGCCGCCGTTCGACTGCACAATATGAAATGTGCCGCGAAAGCCGTTTTGTGCCAGCGCGTCTTCCAGCTTGCCGAGATAGCTCCCGACGACCGGTTGCAAATATGCGTTCAGTGCTGTGGTCGAGGCGCGTTCGAATTCACGGATCTCGGGCAGCACCTCATGCGAGGCCGAGACGTGTTCATTCGGCCATACCGCACGAGCCGTTGCCAGTGCCAGACGTTCATTTTCAGTGTTCGCATAAGCATTGATGAAGATGATCGCCAGCGCCTCGGCGCCGCGATCGCGCAACGCCTCCGCCGCCGCGCGCACGGCTTTGATATCTACCGCGGTACGGACATTGCCGTCGGCCAACGTACGTTCATCGACCTCCAATCGCATATCGCGGTCAGCGATCGGCGTAAAATCACCCCACAAACCCCACGTCCGACGCCGGTCGCGACGGCGCATCTCCAGCACGTCGCGGAAACCGCCCGTGGTGATAACGCCGATGCGCGGGCCGCGCCGCTCCAATAAGGAGTTGGTGCCAACGGTGGTGCCGTGGATAATCGAGTCAAGGCTGTCCAGCGCGCCCAGCAGACTGAGCCCTCGCATAAAGCCCACCGACTCATTGCCACGTTCCGACTGCACCTTGGTCGTGCGGAAGCTGCGCGCGTCTGCGTCGAACAGAAACAGGTCTGTATAAGTGCCGCCAACGTCGACACCGACAATCGGTTTACTCAATGTTTGACTCCACGCAACCTCGTCGTGGCAGACGCATCGACACTACCGTCGTTGCGCAACACCACGCCGTAATCTCGTCGAGCCGCCTCGCGCGAGACGTACCCAAAACTGAAGTCTCGAGCGACACGCTCTGACGCGCGCGTCATCGGGTCGCCGAAGCCGCCCCCGCCTGGCGTTTCCAGGCGAACGCGCTGCCCCCGGCGGATACGAACATCGGCGATCTTGGAGACCAGCGGCGGCGTGCGATCGCCCGCGTCTGTTTGATAGACGAAACGATTTAACGCCGCCGCCATGCCGCCGTTCACCCCGAAGGGTGGGAATTTGCCGCGCTCGCCAAGCAAAAAGACGTCGGTGTCGCTCTCGCTGAGTGCTTCAATTTCATAAATGGCGCCGAGACCGCCGCGATTGCGGCCAGGACCGCCGGAGTCCGTGCGCAGTGCCCATTGGGTAAAGAGTACCGGATAAAGCGACTCCAGGATTTCCGCTGGCGGAATGGTCGCTGTCGAGATCGGATTGTTGCCATGATTCAGTCCGTCGCCCTCCGGATTGCCGCCGAGGCCGCCGCCGAAGAAGCAGAACATCACCCAACGTCTGGCATCTTGCCGCCAGCCCGCCAGCGAGAGTGCGTTGATAGTCGCGTATGGGCTACCATTGGCACGGTCCGGCGCGGCCTTGGAGAATGCGCCGAACACGGTGTCGATGACGCGCAGGATCGTCTCGGTATAGCCGCCGACCGGCTTCGGCGCCGAAGCCCCCAGTAGTGTCGTATTCGGAATGATGAACTCGATCGGCGCCAGGCAGCCCGCATTTGCCGGCACGTCGACAAACAGGTGCTTGAGCGCGACATAGCAGCAAGCAATCGCCGTCGAGCGGGCGATATTGAGGGGACCTTGGCACGGCGGCGCCGAACGGGAGAAGTCGAGCTTCATCTTGTCGCCGCTGATCGTCATGTCGAGGGCGATACGTAGCGGCGTGTCGTTCAAACCATCATTGTCAAGAAAGTCATCGTAAGAGTAAGTGCCATCCGGCAGTGCGGCGATATTGGCACGCATGAGCGCCTCGGCACGAGCCGACAGTGCACTCATCGCCTCAGCCACTGTGTCGTCGCCGTAATCGTCGAGCAGGGCTTGCACGCGCTTGTCACCGAGGCTGAGCGCGTTGAGCTGACCGTTGAGGTCGCCCCAGTTCGATTGCGGCAGTCGGGAATTGGCCGCGAGAATGTCTGCGATATCTTGCTGAAATACGCCGCGGCTAATCAGCTTCACCGGCGGCACCCTGAAGCCCTCCTGAAAGCTTTCGGTTGCTCTGGCATTGAAGTTGCCTGGGACATTTCCGCCGACGTCAAGCCAGTGGCCGACCGAGGCTAGCCAGGCGAAAACTTTTCCACCCCGCATAACCGGACGCACGAGACGGAAATCATTGAGGTGCGTGCCGCCGTCATAGGGATCGTTGAACAAATAGGTGTCCCCCTCCTCCAGCCCGCCGCGTTCAGCGACTTTGTCGATCACCGCCTTTACCGCGAAGGCCATCGCTCCGACAAAAATCGGCAGACCGGATGTGCCTTGCACCAGCGTCGCGCCGGTCTCGGCATGATAGAGGCCATGGCAAGCGTCGTGCGCTTCGGCGATGATCGGATTGAAGGCCGAGCGGAATAGCGTCGCATCCATCTCGTCGGCAATCTGTACCAACCGGCCATTAAGCACCGCTAAAGTGACGGGATCGAGCGCGCTCATTGGCGCTGCCTCGACTTATCGTTCTGTCCCGGTTCATAACTCGCATAGCGCTTGCCGCGCGCCAGCATATCCGGGGTACCAAGCAGGCGATTAAGAGCGTCGAAATCGAACATGCGTTGCCGGAACGGATCGGTGGTACCGCTCTCTTTAAGCGCGCTATAGAAATCCTGCGCGCTCCTGGCAAGCGCTCGCGCAATCCCACCGGGAAAGATAACGAAGGCAAAGCCAACTGCCTCCAGTTCGCTCGCCGTCATCATGGGGGTCTTGCCACCCTCGACCATATTCGCCATCAGTGGCACGGATTTTCCGAGCGCTGCACTGACGCGAGCAAGCTCTTCGCGTCGCCGCGGCGCTTCGACAAAAAGCATATCGGCGCCGGCTTCGCGATAAAGCGCCGCGCGCGCAATGGCGGCCTCGAAGCCTTCGACCGCAACAGCGTCGGTGCGGGCAATAATGAGAGTCTCAAACGAGCGGCGGGCATCGACAGCTGCTTTGATCTTGCCGGCCATCTCGGGCGCCGGAATGAGTACCTTGTCGTCAAGGTGGCCGCAGCGTTTTGGAAAACTCTGGTCCTCGAGTTGAACGGCATTGGCGCCGGCCTGCTCGAGCAGACGCACAGTGCGCTCGACATTCAACGCGTTGCCGTAGCCGGTATCGGCGTCGACCACGAGATAAGCATCTACGCGTTCGCGAATAAGCGCTACCGTTTCGATCACTTCAATCGAGCTCACAAGCCCGATGTCGGGGCGGCCCAGCCGGGTATACGCGATGGCCGCACCCGAGACGTAAAGTGCTTCGAAGCCGGTTTGCTGTGCGATCAAGGCTGTGAGCGAATCATAGACGCCCGGCGCGACGAGAATCGGCGGCCGCGCCAGCCGAGTTCGTAATGTTTTTTCAGTCATGCGACACATTCCCAGCCGAGAGCGTTTCGGCGCGGGACCGGCGCCTCTCTCTTGCTTTTCGTGGCGGATGACGCACCGGTTTCAAGTTGGGGCTTAAGTCGCTTGGCTGGGCCGCATTCTTTTTGCCACGCGATACCCCCGGACGAAGCATTGGCGACCAAGCCTTACGGGGCGCCACACCGGATCGCACAAGGTCGATCTCGAACGAATAGCGATCGGGACGATAGAGGGCATGCAAATGCTCAACGCCGCGGCCGGTTTCGTCGTATACGACGCGGACAAGTTCGATTAAGGGCGAACCGGTATGGACTTGCAGCCTCGTGGCGACTTCAGACGTTGCAAGTCCGGCACTTATGCGTTGGTGCGCGTGCTCGACCTTGACGCCGGCGCGCTCGAGGAGTTCGAGCAGTGGCCGCGTACCCAACTCCTGCTCGGTGAAAGTGACCGAGACGCTCTCTGGAACATGTGTAGTCAAATAAGAAAATGGAACGCCGTCGATCAAACGCACGCGTACCGAACGCTGCAAAAACTGGTCTGGCCCAACGCCGAGCGCCTGTGCGATTGCTCCTTCCGCCCGCACGTAATCGAAGGACAGAAGCTTGACTGCCGTGCGGCGACCCATATCGGCAAGATTGGCCAAGACCCCGGAAATGTCGGCACTAATAGGCCCCGGCGCCGGCCGATAAATGACGTGGGTTCCCGCACTGGGACGCCGGTCGATCAATCGTTCGCGTGCTAATTCGCCGAGCCCCCGCCGAACGGTAACGCGCGAAACTCTATGGGCTTTCGCCAGTTCGTTCTCGGTGGGCAGCCGATCGCCGAATCTAACGGCGCCGCTGAGAATCCGGTCACGCAGGACAAGATAGACCCGCTTTGCCTTCGCTTCGCCGAGCCAATCGCGCAATGCCCACCCCCGGACCGCGCGCCCGTCGGGGTCACGCTTTACTTGGTATTCTTTAGCATACAATATTAGCTGCCCCCGGCAAGCCCGTTATTGGCCACCGCGCCGAGTTATGATGCGAAGAAAGTTCGACCCGATGACCGAACCCTTGACCCTTTTCGACAAATTATGGTCGGCGCACGAAATCTCGCGTCGCGAAGACGGTGCCGCGCTGCTTTGGGTCGACCGGCATTACGTGCATGAAGGCTCGTTCCACGCTTTTAGCCAGATGAAAGCGCGCGGCCGGCCTGTTGCCGAACCGAAGCTCACCTTTGGCGTGTCCGATCACTATGTTCCGACGCGCGGACGGAACCACGCGATCGCCAATCCCGAGATCGCGGCGATGGTGAGCAATTTCGAGGACAACGCAACGCAAAATCATATCGACCTGTTCGGCATGCGTGACCCCCGTCAGGGTATTGTTCATGTTGTCGGGCCGGAGCAAGGACTGACGTTGCCGGGATTGCTGATTGTCTGTGGCGACAGTCATACGTCCACCCACGGCGCCTTCGGCGCGTATGCCTTCGGCATCGGCGCATCGGAAGTGGCGCATGTCTTGATGACGCAGACGCTGTGGCAGAAGAAGCCGAAACGGATGCGCATCACGATCGATGGCCATGCGACCGCCGGTGTCGCCGCAAAAGATATCGCCCTCGCCATCATCGCTCGTGTGGCCGCCGACGGCGCGCAGGGCCACGCGATCGAATTCGCCGGGAGCGCCATCGCGGCGCTTTCCATGGAAGGCCGTATGACACTGTGCAACATGTCGATTGAGGCGGGCGGGCGTTGCGGCTTGATTGCTCCCGACGCGACAACATTTACCTATCTTAAGGGGCGCCCTTATGCGCCCAAATGTTCGGCCTTCGATCAAGCCGTCGACGCGTGGTCAATGCTTCCTTCTGACCGGGATGCCGCCTTCGACCGCGAAGTGATGCTCGACGCGGCTGGGATTGCGCCGATCGTGACTTGGGGCACAACGCCGGACGACGCATTACCGATTAATGCGAATGTCCCGGACCCGGCGCGCGAGCGCGATACAGTGCGGGCGGCGTACGTTCGTGCGGCGCTCGACTATATGGGCATCGCGCCCGGGAAAAAGCTGACCGACATCGCCATTGACCGCGTCTTCATCGGCTCCTGTACTAATTCGCGAATAGAGGATCTGCGAGCGGCCGCCGCTGTTTTGGTTGGCCGGACCAGCAAGGTTCCCGGACTGGTCTCACCCGGCTCCTCGACCGTGAAACGTCAGGCCGAGCAAGAAGGTCTCGACCGTATCTTCCGTGCCGCCGGACTTGAATGGGCCGACTCAGGCTGCTCGATGTGCGTGGGGATTAACGGTGATCTCGTCCCTCCAGGCGAGCGCTGCGCGTCTACCACCAACCGTAATTTCCGGGGCCGGCAAGGCCCCGGTGCGCGCACGCATTTGATGTCGCCGGCGATGGTAGCGGCCGCCGCGGTCAACGGCCATCTCGCCGACGTCCGCCCGCTACTTGCCGGCTACAGGCCCTAAGGAATTGCCAGATGGAAAAATTTTCTCGCCTGACCTCTGAAGCCTGCCTGCTGCCGCAGCCGAATATCAATACCGACCAGATTTTGCCGGCACGCTATCTCAAATGGCCGCGCTCGAAGGGCCTCGGCCAAGTGCTATTCCAGGATCTTCGTTTTGATAGCGAGGGCCGTGAACAAGGGAGCTTTCCTCTGAATCAACCGGCTTGGCGCAACGCCAAAATCATCGTCGCCGGACGTAATTTTGGCGGCGGATCGTCGCGCGAGGCTGCTGTCTACGCGCTCTATGATTACGGCATAAGGTGCGTCATTGCGCCGTCATTCGGAGATATTTTTGCGCAAAATGCTATCAAGAATGGGCTTCTAACAGCGGTCCTTTCCGAGTCGGACCAAACTAAGCTCGCAACTTCAATCTCCGAAGATCCGTCGCAGCTGGTTACCGTTGATCTCGATCAGCAGACCGTTTCCCGCGGCAGTCGCACCTATGCCTTTGCAATCGATGCAATAAGTCGCAATCAGTTGCTCAACGGTTGGGATGATATCGATTTGACGGAAAATCACCGCGATCGGATCGAAGCCTTCAAAGCCAAGGATCGCCTAAGCCGGCCATGGGCAATGCCAATCCCCTAGCCGTGGACCGGATGCGTAAGGACCTTGGCATTGCAGCGCACTGCGTCGTAAACTTCCGAGAGTTTCCGGCTGAGTGAATCCGGCAGAATAAGAAATAGGCCTTTCGATCAACTCTTTTCCGAAGTGCAGCAAATGGACGGCAGGCGCTGGGACACCACAAGCCTGCTCGCGCGACTTGAGCAGTAAATACGAAACTCGTAGTGACGCTTGATACTCTTCACCGCTGCCGCGGCATCTGCTGTTAGCTGTTCTGACCTATCGGCTTCAGGCGTAAAATTGGGCAATCTGGCGCTGATAGGTCACGGCTGCTGAATCAGATCGCGACCCACGACCTAACCCTGACGGCGCTGTTTGAAGGACGGCGCAATCAACTCAAGCACGGCACGATATTGACATGGGGACGGATGGCCTAGTCTCGTTCCACCCGACTTCGCGGTTCTTGAATTATTTCGAGATGCGAACAGGTTGGGCATCGCAAATAAACGGTTACCGACTTGTCATCGTGTACGATTCGCTTAAGCACCGGCATCTGGCCGCTCTCACAAACCGGGCATTTGTCAGTAATCTCAGCATTTTCTCGCATAAATTCTGTATAAACATGACGGTCTGAGTGTCAAATTACATCCCGGTTAGGAGGCGGCTGGCAGGCGGTTCCCGAGCTTGGCAGAGACCATAAATTTTTCTTCTAAGCCCGGAACGTTTTCGCGGTTGCGCCGTTTGGAGATTGGCGATTATTCGGGGGAAGAACGAGACCACCGGCGACGCGTGTCCGCTCGACCAAGCACCAAGTTCATTGCACGAGATGTTTGGCCGATTTCGCCGTGTCTTAAAACGTGGCCCCCCGTAAACCAAGGGCGCGCGACACTCTGCGCGTAGTGAGGGGCTTTATGGCGGTCAGAACAGAGAGCCGGCGCGGCAAGCAATATCCCGACAAGGGTGTAGTGGCGGCGGCCCTTGCCGGCAACGGCAAGGCCCCAAGCGAGCTTCATGAGCTTCTGCACGCGCTGCAGGCTATGCGATCCGGCGACTTTTCGGTGCGTATGGGGTCCGATAAGGAAGGCATCGCCGGAAAAATCTCTGAAATTTTCAACGAAATTGTTGCCGCGAATCAGCGGATGGCGAGCGAACTCGAGCGTATAGGCGAGGTTGTCGGCCGCGAAGGCCGCACCCGCCACCGCGTCAAATTCGGCTTGTCGAGCGGCGCCTGGGGCGAGATGGAATTCTCGGTCAATACCTTGATCGATGATCTTTTGTGGCCGACGAAGGAAGTGACAACTGCGGTCGCCGCCGTGGCGCAGGGCGACCTTCTCAAGACCGTCCGCCTTGAAGTCGATGGCCGCCCGCTCAAGGGCGAATTCCTCGAAGCTGCGACGATTGTCAACACGATGATCAAGCAGCTCAGCGTCTTTACTTCGGAAGTGACCCGCGTCGCACGCGAAGTAGGAACTGAAGGCAAGCTCGGCGGTCAGGCGCAGGTGCGTGAGGTGAGCGGCGTTTGGAAGGACCTCACCGAGAGCGTCAACTCGATGGCGAATAACCTGACCGCCCAAGTGCGCAACATCGCCGAAGTTACCATTGCGGTGGCCGACGGCGACCTGTCGAAGAAAATTACCGTCGACGTCCGCGGCGAAATTCTGCAGCTCAAAGAAGCCATCAACACCATGGTGGACCAGCTACGCTCGTTCGCCTCGGAAGTGACGCGCGTCGCGCGCGAGGTCGGCACCGACGGCAAGCTTGGCGGTCAAGCGATCGTGCCGGGCGTCGCCGGCACCTGGAAGGATCTCACCGACTCGGTGAACGCCATGTGCGGCAACCTCACCGACCAGGTCCGCAACATCGCGCAGGTGACCACCGCGGTGGCCCGCGGCGACTTGAGCCGCAAGATCACGGTGGATGTGCGCGGCGAAATCCTCGAGCTCAAAGACACCATCAACACCATGGTGGACCAGCTCAACGCCTTCTCGTCGGAAGTGACGCGCGTCGCGCGCGAGGTGGGCACTGAAGGAAAGCTCGGCGGTCAGGCCCAGGTGCCCGGCGTCGCCGGTACCTGGAAGGACCTCACCGACAACGTCAACTTCATGGCCGGCAACCTGACCGCCCAGGTCCGCAACATCGCCGACGTCGCCACCGCCATCGCCGGCGGCGACCTGTCGAAGAAGATCACCGTGAACGTGTCGGGCGAGGTGCTGCAGCTCAAAGAAACCATCAACACGATGGTGGACCAGCTCAATGCCTTCGCCGGCGAAGTGACGCGCGTGGCGCGCGAGGTCGGCACCGAAGGCCGCCTCGGCGGCCAAGCCAACGTGCTCGGCGTCGCCGGCACCTGGAAGGACTTGACCGACAGCGTGAACTCGATGGCCGGCAACCTGACCGGCCAGGTTCGTAACATCGCCGAGGTGACCACCGCGGTCGCCAACGGCGACCTGTCGAAGAAGATCACCGTGGACGTGCGCGGCGAGATTCTCGAGCTGAAGGACACCATCAACACTATGGTGGACCAGCTCAACGGCTTCGCCGGCGAAGTGACGCGCGTCGCGCGCGAGGTCGGCACCGAAGGCAAGCTCGGCGGTCAGGCGGTGGTGCGCGGCGTGGCCGGCACCTGGAAGGATCTGACAGACTCGGTCAACTCGATGGCCTCCAACCTCACAGGCCAGGTGCGCAATATCGCCGATGTTGCAACCGCGGTCGCGCAAGGCGACCTGTCGAAGAAAATCACGGTGAACGTGTCAGGCGAAATCCTGCGCTTGAAGGATACGCTCAACACCATGGTCGATCAGCTCAATGCTTTCGCGTCCGAAGTCACGCGCGTCGCCCGTGAGGTCGGCACCGAAGGCAAGCTCGGCGGCCAAGCGCAGGTGCCGGGCGTCGCCGGCACGTGGAAAGACCTGACCGATAGCGTCAATTCAATGGCCGGCAACTTGACTGGCCAAGTCCGCAACATCGCCGAAGTGGCAACCGCGATCGCCGGCGGCGACTTGTCACGCAAGATCACCGTCGATGTGCGCGGCGAAATCCTTCAACTGAAAGAAACGCTCAACACGATGGTGGACCAGCTCAACAGGTTCGCCGGTGAAGTGACGCGCGTGGCGCGCGAGGTTGGCACCGAGGGGCGGCTTGGCGGCCAGGCCAACGTGCCGGGCGTCGCAGGCACCTGGAAGGATTTGACCGACAGCGTCAACTCGATGGCCGGCAATCTGACCGCTCAAGTCCGTAACATTGCCGAAGTGACCACCGCCGTGGCGCGCGGCGACTTGTCGCGCAAGATCACAGTGGACGTGAAGGGCGAAATTCTCGAACTCAAGAACACCATCAATACCATGGTGGATCAGCTCAACTCCTTCGCTTCGGAAGTAACGCGCGTCGCGCGCGAAGTCGGCACCGAAGGCAAGCTAGGCGGCCAAGCCGAAGTGCCGGAGGTCGCCGGCACCTGGAAGGATTTGACCGACAACGTCAACTTCATGGCGTCGAACCTCACGGCTCAGGTGCGCAACATCGCCGAGGTTGCGACCGCCATCGCCTCAGGCGACTTATCGAAGAAAATCACGGTGGACGTGCGCGGCGAAATCCTGTTGCTCAAGGAAACGCTCAACACCATGGTCGAGCAGTTGCGCTCGTTTGCCGCGGAAGTGACGCGCGTGGCGCGCGAGGTCGGCACCGAAGGCCGGCTTGGCGGGCAGGCTGTTGTCCCTGGCGTGGGCGGCACCTGGAAGGATCTCACTGACAACGTCAACCTCCTAGCTGCGAACCTTACCACACAGGTCCGCAATATCGCCGAAGTCACGACCGCGGTCGCGCGTGGCGACCTGTCGCGCAAAATCACGGTCGACGTGAAGGGAGAAATCCTTGAGCTCAAGAACACCATCAATACCATGGTGGACCAGCTCAATGCCTTCGCCTCAGAGGTTACGCGCGTCGCGCGCGAGGTCGGTACCGAGGGCAAGCTTGGTGGTCAGGCACAGGTTCCGGGCGTCGCCGGCACCTGGAAGGATTTGACCGATACCGTCAACGTCATGGCCGCGAACCTCACCGAGCAGGTGCGCGGCATCGTGAAGGTCGTCACCGCGGTCGCCAACGGCGACCTCAAGCAGAACCTCACCGTGAAATCGAAGGGCGAAGTCGCAGCGCTCGCCGAAACGATCAACAACATGACCGATACGCTTGCGACGTTCGCCGATCAGGTGACGACCGTCGCGCGCGAGGTCGGCGTCGAAGGCCGTCTCGGCGGCCAGGCCAATGTTCCAGGCGCGTCCGGCACCTGGAAAGCGCTCACCGGTAACGTCAACCTGCTTGCCGCCAACCTGACCAACCAGGTTCGCGCGATTGCCGAAGTGGCAACAGCCGTCACCAAGGGCGACTTGACGCGATCGATTCAGGTCGAAGCGCGCGGCGAAGTCGCCGAGCTAAAAGACAACATCAATACAATGATCGGCAACCTGCGGCTCACGACCGACCGCAATACCGAGCAGGACTGGTTGAAGACCAACCTGGCCAAGTTCACCAACATGCTGCAGGGCCAGCGAGACCTCGCCACCGTGGGCCGGTTGCTGCTTAGCGAGCTTGCGCCGCTGGTAACAGCGCAGCAGGGCGTCATTTATCAAATGGAGACCGAGGACGCGGCCCGTCTAAAGCTACTGTCGTCCTATGCTGACGACGGCGCCGATAGCCACGATTCGACGCTGGCGCTCGGCCAGGGACTGATCGGTCAATGTGCCGTCGAGAAACGGCGCATGTTGATCGATGTACCTCAGGATGCCTTTCCGATTGCCTCGGCGCTATTCAAAGCGCGGCCCCGCAACGTCATGGTGCTGCCGGTTCTTTTCGAAGGCCAGGCGAAGGCCGTCATCGAACTTGCGTCAATTAACACTTTCACCCCACTGCAGATCGCATTTCTCGAGCAACTTACGACCGGCATCGGGATCGTGCTCAATTCGATCGAAGCTACGATGCAGACCGAAGGCCTGCTTAAGCAATCTCAGCAACTCGCCACGGAGTTGCAGAGCCAGCAGCGCGAGTTGCAGCAGACCAACGAGCAACTCGAGCAGAAAGCTCAGCAACTTGCAGAACGTAACGTTGAAGTGGAGAGGAAGAACCAGGAAATCGAGCAGGCACGCCGCGCCCTCGAAGAGAAGGCTGCCGAACTTGCACTTACATCGAAGTACAAGTCGGAATTCCTCGCCAACATGTCCCACGAACTTCGCACACCTCTGAATTCCATCCTAATCCTCGGCCAGCAGTTAGCCGACAATCCGGATGGCAACCTCTCCAATAAGCAGACTGAATTTGCCCGCACCATCCACGGCGCCGGCACGGACTTGCTCAATCTCATTAGCGACATCCTCGACCTGTCCAAGATCGAATCGGGCACTGTTACCGTCGAAGCCCAGGAGATATTTTTCTCAAACCTGCTCGAGGCGGTGGGTCGCCCATTCCGCCACGAAGCAGAAACCAAGCAGTTGTCCTTCAGCGTCGATCTCGATCCGGCACTTGGGCGCAGCTTGACCACGGACTCCAAACGTCTTCAGCAAGTGCTGAAGAACCTGCTTTCGAATGCCTTTAAGTTTACCGGGAGCGGCGGCGTACGGCTCAGCGTATCGGCAGCTCAGGGCGGCTGGACGCCGAGCCACCCGGTCCTCAGCCAAGCCCAGGGCGTCGCTGCTTTTGAGGTGTCTGACACCGGGATCGGCATACCGGCGGAAAAGCAGAAGATCATCTTCGAAGCTTTCCAGCAGGCCGATGCCAGCACGAGCCGCAAGTATGGCGGCACGGGACTGGGCCTTGCCATCAGCCGCGAACTAGCCGGCCTGCTTGGTGGCGAGATCCAGCTGCGAAGCTCGCCGGGTGTGGGAAGTACCTTCGTCTTGTACCTGCCGCTCACCTATTCGGGACCGTCGAATGCGGCGCGGGGCGAGAGCGGAAGGCCCATGCAACTGCACGTGCAGGACGGCAAGCCGCTCATCGCGCCTGAGCGCGCGGTCGAGGTCATTGCCGACGACCGCCATGAAATCCAGCCCGGCGATTCAATCCTCTTGATTGTCGAGGACGATCCGCATTACTGCCGGGTGCTTGTCGACCTCGCTCGAGACAAGGGCTTCAAAGTGCTGGTGGCCGTGCGAGGCGCCGATGCCCTCGAACTGGCAAAGCAATACCAGCCGAGCGCAGTGTCGCTCGATGTTTTCCTGCCCGATATGTTGGGCTGGAGCGTATTGAGCCAGCTCAAGCAGAATCCGTTAACTCGGCACATCCCTGTGCAAATCATCACCCTCGACGAGGATCGCCATCATGGTCTCGCGCGCGGCGCGTTCTCGTTTGTGAACAAGCCGACCACCACGGAAGGTGTCGAAGCAGCCATCAGCCGTATCAAGGAATATACGGTGCCTCGGCGTCGGCGCTTACTGGTCGTGGAGGACAATCCCGCCGAACAGATGAGTATTTCCGAGCTGCTCGGCTATGACGACGTCGAGATCGAGACAGCCGGCACCGGAAAGGAAGCTCTTGAGTCTTTGCGTCGTCAAGTCGCCGACTGCGTGGTGCTCGATTTGCGGTTGCCGGACATGACCGGCTTCGAGGTGCTGGAAGAGTTGCGCAGCGATACTGCGCTTTCCGACGTTCCGGTCGTCGTGTTCACCGGCCGTGAGTTGAGCGCAGAGGAGGACGCGCAACTACACACCATGGCGCGCAGCATCGTGGTAAAGGGCGTCGAGTCGCCGGAACGGCTACTCGACGAAACCGCCTTGTTCCTGCACCGAGTCGTTACCGATCTTCCTCCCGAGAAGCAGCGGATGCTCGAGCGGCTGACCAGTTCCGACGAGGACCTGGTCAACCGCACCGCGCTGTTGGTCGACGACGACGCCCGCAACATCTTTGCGTTAAGCAGCGTGCTCGAAAGGCGTGGCATGCAGGTGCTCACAGCGACCACGGGCAATGAAGCGATCGAGCTGATTGAGAGCAATCCGGAGATCGCCATCGTGCTGATGGACATCATGATGCCGGAGATGGACGGTTATCAGACGATGCAGCAGATCCGCGGCAACGCCAAGTTCCGTCGATTGCCGATCATCGCGCTCACAGCTAAGGCGATGAAGGGTGACCGCGAGAAATGCCTGGATGCCGGCGCATCCGACTATCTCGCCAAACCCGTCAACACCGAGCAGCTATTGTCGTCGCTGCGGATGTGGTTGCACCGTTGAGTACCGCTATGCAGCAAGATGACCGTATCAATTTGCTCCTCGTCGACGACCAGCCGGCGAAGCTATTGAGCTATGAGGTCATCCTGCGCGATCTCGGCGCCAATCTATTTAAGGCTTCGTCAGCGAAAGAAGCCTTGCAACTTCTGCTCAAGAACGAGTTTGCTGTCGTACTCATCGATGTTTGCATGCCTGAGCTCGACGGGTTCGAGCTTGCTGCGATGATTCGGGGCCACCCTCGCTTCAGCGAGGTCGCGATCATTTTCATTTCCGCGGTGCTGCTTAACGACGCCGACCGCCTCCGTGGCTACGAGATGGGGGCGGTCGACTACGTGCCGGTGCCGGTGATTCCCGAAGTGTTGCGCGCAAAAGTCAGGGTGTTCGCCGAGCTCTATCGCAAGACGCGCCAGCTCGCGCAACTCAATCGCGACCTGGAGCGGCGTGTCACCGAGCGCACCGCAGAGCTCGAATCTTCAAACGAGCGGTTGCAGGAAAGCGAGCAGCAACTGCGTTTAGCCACCGAAGCTGCCGAGGTCGGACTGTGGGACGTCGATACCGTTACCGACACGCTGTTCTGGCCGCCGCGGGTCAAAGCCATGTTCGGTATTTCGCCGGATGTGCCGGTTGCAATGGTGGACTTCTTCGCCGGCATTCATCCGGATGACAAAGAGGCAATCGGAACCGCTTACGCTGCGGCCTGCGATCCGGACCAGCGCGCGCTGTACGATGTTGAATATCGCACCGTCGGCAAAGAAGACAGCGTCGTTCGCTGGGTCGCCGCCAAGGGGCGAGGAATATTTGACGCCGACGGGCAGTGCGTCCGGGTGCTGGGCACCGCGATAGACATCACAAAACGCAAACAGGCGGAAGAGCGCCAGATGCTGTTGGCGCGCGAAGTCGATCATCGTGCGCGAAACGCGCTCGCGGTCGTGCAGGCAATTGTGCGGCTGACGCGGTCGGCGACGGTGCCCGAATACGTCGCTGCGGTCGAAGGCCGCATCCGTTCGCTAGCGCAAGCGCATACGTTGTTGTCGCAATCGCGCTGGGAAGGCGCCGATATTGCGCGCCTGGTTGACGAGGAGCTTGCTGCTTACCGTGTACCGGGCAGCAAACGCATCAGTATTTCGGGCCCCCCGGTGTTCATAGCGCCCGACAAGGCCCAGATTCTGGCATTGGCGCTGCACGAGTTGGCCACCAACTCGGCAAAATACGGCGCGTTGTCGTCCCCGGATGCGCAACTTGACCTAAGCTGGAAGATTGAACCTGGACTCGTCTCGTTAATATGGAGCGAAGCCGGAGGGCCGCCGGTTAGGGCGCCAGCCGAGCAAGGCTTCGGCACCAAGATTATCAACGCGACCGTCAAGCATCAGTGTGGCGGCGACGTACGTTTCGACTGGAGACCGGAAGGTCTCATCTGCACGTTGTTTGTTCCGTTTAAAACGTCTGATGATACCGGCCAGCCCGGTGCGCCGCGGTCAATGTCGGACAATCTTGTGCAACTCGGTAATGGCGATCGAAAGCGAGTGATGTTGGTCGAGGACGAGACACTTATCGGCATGATGATGCGGGACATGCTGGTCGAGCTAGGACTGTTTGTTGTCGGTCCAATCTGCTCTGTGACCGAGGCGCATCGAGCGCTCGACGGCCAACAATACGATGGCGTTATCCTGGACCTCAACCTGAGCGGTGAAATGGTCTATCCGATCGCGGATTTGCTTGAGCAGCGCGGCACACCATTCGCATTCGTAACAGGCTACGGTTCAGAAAGCCTCGAGCGCCGCTTCGCTCACGTACCCTTGCTGCAGAAGCCAATCGTGCGCGAAACGCTAACGATTTTAGTACAGAATCATTTTTTACCAAAGCTGGAAAAAGAGATCTCACCTGAGAGAGCCGCGATGCCGATGGCCCGCACCGGGGTTCGGTCGGTGCACTAACGATGTCTGCTACGTGCGAGAGGCGCGAGCGGCCAAAGTAGCGCCTCACCGCCTTCGCTGAGGGCAAGCCCGCGATGTCATTGATCAGCGGCCGCAGACCGCATAGCAGCGGATTAGTGGCGAGCCTCCGAATGTGCTCCGGAGCATCCGACGCCGCGAAATCAGTCCACCCAATGACACCCCAAACCATGTCCGCCGCTCGGGCTGCGACATCCAGCAAATAAAGGGTCTCGGCCTCGGTCGGCGCCGACTGCACCAACACGGTGCCGTCGATCGACCACCGATCAAGATAGGGACGCAGGTTCTCAGGCTCAAAATCGCGGTAGATTGGCTTTAGTGCCGGCGTCAGCCAACCGTAGTCGCCGCGCGCGACCGACCAGAAATGTTGATGAGCGTCGATGCGCGGCGCAGTCACGCGGGACCTGCAGGGTCGGCAGAAAC